>Ga0193731_1000288_pt1 | contig 17482 bp, 11 predicted proteins | sample U1a2metaG_FD_144920 | JGI IMG/M metagenome (GOLD analysis project Ga0193731, IMG submission 144920) | Soil microbial communities from a riparian zone of the East river system, Colorado, United States - U1a2 | ecosystem: Environmental > Terrestrial > Soil > Riparian zone | place: USA: East River...
CTGGGGTACATCCGGTGGGCAAAGCAATGCCTATCAATATACCTTTCAGGACAGCCTTCGCGTTGTACTCGAAAACACCCGCAACATCGAAGCGGGCACGGTGGGGACTGCGTTTGCATCGGTGTGGGCCAGCCTGGGGCCCGATCAGCAGCAGACCATTAAGACGCACATGAAATCCATGAAACGCAAAGGGTACAAGCTGCGTCCGCACCTTGTGAATTACCTCGGTGCTATTGTCGATGCGATCAATCTTGAAAAGACAGACCCCGCCCGCCTGAGCAACTACCTTACCGTAGCAACCAAGGTAATCGCCAGGGAGAATTTTATCAAGGCCAATGAATTTTTCACTCAGGCACGCGATTTCTTTGAGTATCATGCACTGCACTATGACAAGTTTTTTCGGATCACTATTTTGAATGATGAATATCGTTTCGACTACCTTGATCCACCTGTTGTTGCGACCGTGCCGGACACGGCTCAGGCGTTTTCACCAGTGGTGGAAACTGCTGACACTGCCGCCGTCGCCGCCAGCCTGCCGGCCTACGCACAGCCCGAACCGCAACCTCAATTAACCGGGCCTGTGATCCGGTTCGAGCGTCTGACATTAAATATCTCCACGCCCTATGACTCTGCCTTCTTGAAAAACACAAAAGGAATTTTCTCACTCCGCGACAAGATCTTTGCCGGCGAGGGAGGCAAGTTCGATTGGAGTACGGCCGGTCTGGCAGGCGATTCTGTATTTTATGAGTTTGGAAAATTCAATTTCAAAACATCGGCGCCGGTCTTAAAGGCGGGGCAGGGTAAACTAACTTATGTTGGCAGGCTGCCGGGCGCGATACCGGGAGCATTTGAATTCAGGAGTGTCAGTCACAAGGACAAGACGAGTGCAACCTATCCCCGGTTTGCTTCTTATAAAAGCAATGTCAACGTATTGGGTCTTGGTTCCGAAACAATGAAATATACGGGTGGCTTCGGCTTGCGGGGTGCCCGGATGAACAGCGGCTCTGTAAGCGGGGAGTCTGCAACCATTGACGTGCAAAGTGCAACGGATAAAAAATTCAATGCACGAGCAAAGCTTTTTGAGTTCCGCGATTCAACCGTGACGGCAACACAAACCCGGATTTCAATCTACCAGGGGAACGATTCGCTCTATCATCCTGCTATGTATTTTAGCTATGACTTCGGGAAAGAGAGGCTCCAACTGGTAAAGGATAAAAGCGCCCTGCGCAAAGCACCTTTCAGCTCTACTTTTTTTAATGTCGATTTTAGTGCCGACCGGATGGTGTGGGATCTCCGGTCCGACAGTTTGAATATTTTCAACCCGGGCAGCGGCAAAGTGGATCCGGTTATCATTGAGTCGCAGGATTTTTATGACCCGGAAGATTACCGGGTGCTGAAAGGTCAGGGCTTTCGATTTCACCCCCTGGTGCTGGTGGCTACGTACGCGATCAATACGGGTCAGCGCGATTTCTCGGTTTACGAACTGGTCGGTAAATATACTGTTGAGGAGGTAAAAACGGCCATGGACTTTCTTTCGCAAAAAGGTATGATCGACTACAATCCTGCCACCGGAAAAGTACACGTCAAAGAAAAGGCCGTCCACATCGTGAAATCGGTGAAGGGAGACGCGGATTATGACAATTTAAAAATTCAATCCTTGATTGAAAAAACAGCCAATGCTACGATCAATTTTGAAAAGCGGTATATGACCGTACGGGGCGTCGAGGTGTTTAAGCTGAGCGATTCCCTCAACGTGATCATCAAGCCCGACAGCAGCGTCATAACAATTTTGAAAGACCGTGACATCAAATTCAACGGCACGATCACCGCAGGCAATTTTGAGATCACCGGAAAAGACTTCACCCTCAAATACGACAGTTTCTTCATCAATCTTAACCACATCGACTCGATACGGTTTTACGTGACCGAAAAAAATGGGGTCCGGCGACGCGTCAACAATTCCATGGTGGGTGCCGACTCCACGGCGGCGGCGGCCGGAGGGTTGGCGAACTCCAGTAAGACATCCGGTACCTTATTCATCAACCGGCCGGATAATAAATCCGGGCGTATCCAGGTACCTAATTTTCCCAGGCTGGATGCCGCCGGTGGCGGCGTGATTTATTTCGACCGTAAAGAAGTACTCAGTGGAGCCTACGACCGGTCGGTATTTTTTGTTGTGCCGCCCTTTAAGCTGGACAGTTTGAATGATGCCGATCCCAGCTCAATCAATTTTGACGGTACCTTTGTGTCAAGTGGTATGTTTCCCAGCTTCAAGGAGAAACTGCACACGATGGCCGATAAGTCCCTCGGATTTACGCACGCTGTTCCAAAGTCCGGGTATCCGCTTTTTGGCGGAGATGGCAAATTGTTTGGAGGCATGAGCCTGGACAATTCCGGCATCCGGGCTACCGGACGCATTGAATATCTGGCGGCCACCGTGGAGTCTCAGGATTTTGTGTTCTATCCCGATTCCGTGATTGGTAAAGGCAAAGTTGGCGAGATCAAAGAAAAACAATTTGGCAGCGTCTATTTCCCCCAGGTGACCCTGTCGGAATTCAAGATGAAGTGGCTACCGAAGAAAGACCAGCTAAGACTAAAAAACATGCGAGACCCGTTTTCGCTTTATAAAGCAACGGCCACTCTTAATGGAACGCTAACAGTTTCCGAAGGCGGCGTGGCCGGATCGGGTAAGCTCAGTACCCGCGGCTCGGAAGTGGCGTCGAGGGAATTGAGTTTTGCCGCCAAGGATTTTGGAGCGCGGCACGCGACGTTCAAGGTGAAAACGGACAATCCCGATAAACCGGCTCTGGCAGGTGACGACGTTAGGTTAAAGTTCAATCTGGATCAGAATTTTGCCACGATCAGTCCTGAAGTGGAAGGGGAGGCCGCTATTGAGTTTCCCTACGCGCAATTCAAAACGTCGATCCCGGAGGCACGCTGGGATCTCACCACCCAAAAGATTGTGATGACCAAAGCGTCCGATGTTCCGATAGAGAATTCCTATTTTTATACTACGCGCAAGGATCTTGACTCCCTTAACTTCAATGCGGAGAAAGCCGAGTACGATATCAAGACTCAGCAACTGAAAGTAAGCGGCATACCGTTCATCATCGTAGCCGATGCGAAGATCACACCCGAAAATAATGAGGTCCTGATCCTGGAGAACGCCAAGATCGGGCAATTAAAAAATACGACCATTGTCCTGGATACCCTCAATGGGTATCACCGCCTCACCCAGGGTGTAGTGGATATTGTGTCCCGAAAGGAATTCAATGGCTATGCAACGTATCAGTACGTGAATGCGGTGAATGACACGTTCAATATCAAAATGACCGATTTTCACCTGGAGAAAATTGGCGAAGAAGCCAAGGTAAAAAGGAGGGACAAAGCATTAAAAGCCACGCAACAAACCGTAGCGGAGGGAGCGGTCACGGATAAAGATAATTTGATCCTTGCCCCCCGGATTTTCTATAAAGGGGAAATGGTGATGTATGCCACAAAACCCGCCTTGCAGTTGAAGGGCTTTATGAAACTGGACCTGAAAAAGATCAAGAACTATTCAACGTGGCTGCTGTATGAGCAGAGTGGAGATGAAAAAGAAGTCTATCTCGATTTTGAAAAAGCGTTGACGGAAGACGGCAGGAAAGCGGAAGCAGGATTGCACTTTAGCTCCGACAATAGTCTTTATATCACATTCGTATTTGATAAGAAAAACTCGGAAGACGAAGACTTCTTCTTACCCGCCGGTTCTCTTTTTTTTGATAAGGAAAGCGGTGAATTCAAAATTGAAGATCGTGAGAAGGCCGCCGGTACTAAACTTTCGGGAAAGGTTTTTGACTACAATGAGGATAAACAGGAAGTCCGCTTTGAAGGTCCTGTGAATTTTTTTAAAGGGCTAAAAGATTTCTCCCTCACCGCCACAGCGCTGGGGTCGGGCAACCTGGAGACCAGCGACATTAAGATGAATTCCTTTATCATGGCGGACATGAATATCCCTCCGCAGGCCTACCAACTTATGGCGCTTCATCTGCAGGAGATTATCAAGGCCGAAGGCGCCAGCGACGGATTAGGGGATCAGGCCGAACTGCTTTATAAAATTGCCGATATCATAGGAGAGAAAGCGGTGAAAGAATATGAACAGAAATCATTACAAAGCTATGTTTCGCTCAGCACCTTGCCCGCCCTGGTCAAGCCGATTGTCTTTTCGAATGTCAATTTAAAGTATTCCCAGAAAGCGAAAGCCTTTTACAGTGAGGGTACGCTCGGGGTGAGCAACATCGGAAAATCCGACATCAATGGCGCATTTGAAGGGTTTATGGAGATCCGCAAAAATGAAGACGGCAGCCCCGTGTTTCATGTATTTTTTAAGGCCTCATCCGACGCCTGGTATTATTTTGGATATGAAGACAACAGGCTGTTGATCCAATCGTCCAACCCGGAATTTAATTCCATTATCAGCAAAAAAACAAATGCCTCCAAGGCCAAGGTGGGTGAATTGGTTTTTGTCCCGGGGAGTGACGAAGAAACCCTGGTATTTATCAACCGCTTCCGTCAGACCTACTATGGTATAGAGGCACCGTATGAGCTCAATGGTACGGCATCTGCTGAAAAGAAGAAGGAAAAAAAGAAGGATGAAAAAGATGATGGGTTTTAGGACTCAAGGCTATTATTCTATGACAGCCTCGACCGAATCCATTTTGCTTTCCTTATAGGCGCCCGAAGTAGCATAGAGGATTTTCCCTTTGGGATCCAGCACAAAAAAGTAAGGAATGTCCCGCCTTTCAAAATCCAGCGCCTCTTTATAGGGTTTTAATTCTCCTTTATAAAATAAAATGTAGGGCAAGAGTTGCGGATCAACTTTTTTGACCGCCTTTTTTTTAGCCGTGCCCGTTGCGGCAGCATTGATACCCGTAAACATCGGTATGAAATAAACATTGACATCGTATCCCATGCCCTCCATCAGCCCTTTTGTTTTTTGAATAAATTTGCTGAATACGGGCTCAAACCAGGAATTGAGTTCGTCCTCCGATTTCTTGGAATAGGCTAAACCCAGAAGAGTGTATTTGCCTTGCACATCCCTAGGGAGTTTTACGACTTTGTCTTCTACGGTTTGGGCCTCCATGGCTGGAAAAACTTTGCCAACGACTTGCGCCCAGGTGGGTAAGGCAAGAAACAGAATCAGCATCATTCCAAAAAGGTGTTTCATAGGGGAAAGGTACTAAATACCGCACGTACGAACCGGCTGCATCGCTGAATCACCCCAGAAGCCGATGAAATACAATGCTATTGTTTAAGCAGGCCGGGTAACAGGGTATGGGCAATGGCTTCAGAAAATCTTTTTGATCCTTTTACTAAACTAACCTGAAACCTCTATTTTTGCAGGCTTCCACTACCAGGGATTCACAATCAGCGATGAAGGAATATTTCTTAAAACTATATCAATACAATGCCTGGGCCGATGCCCGGGTGATGGAATGCCTGGAGCGTCAGCAGGTTAAGGACGTTAAAATAGTGCGAATTTTTGGACACCTCCTGAGCGCCCAGCTTATTTGGTATAACCGGTTCAAAGGACTTCCAAAAAGCCCACTGCCGCTATGGGGTGATCATTCACTCTCAGAGCTGAAGTCCATCGCAACAGAAGCCTCCCGATGTTGGCTGAGCTTTGTCGGTGAAGAGGATACGTTTGATCGTGTGCTGAAGTACACTAATTTTGTTGGGGATTATTATGAAACGAACATCCGCGACCTGATGACCCATTTGGTGAATCACTGCAGCTACCACCGCGGACAGGTAGCGGTCTTGTTACGTGAAAGGGGATTTGAACCGGTCAATACCGATTTTGTTACTTACGATAGAATTATTTCCGGACAGCTAAAAGAAACCTAATATTACCTTTATGAAAACGATACAGCTCCTGTTTATTTTGTTAATGGGGTCGTCCAGGGTGCTTGCGCAAGACGACGTTACCCTCTGCCATACTTCTGCCACCGAGAAGTTTGCCCTCTTTGCCTCGAACAAGAAGTTCAACAGCGAACACCCCAATCCGCGGGTGTACATTCATGTGAGTCAGGCCGGCGGCAAGATGATTACCTTCAAAACCCCGGATGGCAAGGAGGCCAATGGCTATTTGCTGGAAGCCAAAAAGAAGACCGGCAATTGGATATTTGTCTTCCAGGAGTGGTGGGGATTGAACGATAACATTAAGCGATGGTCGGAGGATTTATACAATGACCTTGGCAATGTAAACGTACTGGCGCTCGATATGTATGATGGCAATGTGACCGCCGATCCAAAGGATGCTCAAAAATACATGCAGGAATTCAAGCAGGAGCGGGGTGATAATATTGTCAAAGGCGCCCTGGCCTATGTCGGACCGGCTGCAAAAGTCGGTACGGTGGGTTGGTGCTTTGGAGGCGGTCAGTCGATGCAGGCAGCATTAACTGCCGGGAAGCAAGCCGCTGCATGTGTGATTTATTATGGGATGCCCGAAGACAAAGTGGAGCGGCTAAAGTCCCTGAATTGTGATGTGCTGGATATTTATGGAACAAAAGATCAGTGGATCAATACAGACCTTACAAAAAAATTCGAGGCCAACATGAAGACGGCTGGTAAGACGCTCACGGTGAAAAGCTACGATGCCGACCACGGTTTTGCCAATCCGAGCAATCCCCTGGGTCATTTTAATGAGGAGGCGTATAAGGATGCCTATAAAATTACGATGGGGTTTTTTAAAGCGAAGTTGAAATAGGCGTTAGTTATTGGTGAATGAACTCGGGTTAAGTAATCCAACGAAACGGTCTTCTCTTGAGTGCTTACCCCTAATGACCATTGACCAATGGCTAATGACTGTATTTATTCCTCCCAAACCACCACCCCCTTTATCTCATACCATTTCGGATATTTCGGAAGGTGTATCTTCTCCACTTCATTGCGCTTCACTTTCATCGTCGGTGTCATTAGGCCATTTTCAATCGTCCAGTCATCTTTCATGATAATCACTTTTTCCAACCGTTCATACTTCTCCAGTGTTGGATTGAGCACCGTCAAAGAACCTGATAAACTTTGAATAATAGCCTCTTTTGATTTCGCCTTCCCCGCTGCCGATAAAGTGATCAGCGCAATGGGCTGGGGAATACCCATGCCCACCACGCAAACCTGTTCGACATCGGTGTTGGAGAGAAGTTTGACTTCAATGGGTGCAGGGGAAATGTATTTTCCTTTGTTGGTTTTAAATTGGTCCTTGATCCTTCCTGTGATGGTGAGGAAACCATCCACATCAATTTCTCCAATGTCCCCGGTCTTTAAAAATCCATCTTCATCGAAGGCCTGTGCAGTCAGTTCAGGATTTTTATAGTACCCTTTCATGAGGCCCGGGCTCTTCAGGCGAAACTCACCATCGCTTGCAATTTTGACCTGAACACCGGAAAGCCGTTGGCCAACCGTACCGGGTCGATTTGCACCGTGGCGGTTAAAATGCGAATACACACAATCCTCCGTCATACCAAGTGCCTGAAAAATGGTAACATCCAGTTTCTCAAACCACGTCAGAAGATCGACGGCAATCGGAGCAGCGCCGCTATAAATGTGAGTGGCGCTGGCGAGGCCCAGCTTTTTTCGAATACTTCGTTTGATGATCCAACGGACAACGGGGATAGAGAGAAGCCTATCCAATTTAGCTTGCGGAAGTTTATCGAGGATCTTCTCCTGGAATTTCGCCCAGATTCTCGGCACCGCAAAAAATACTTGCGGCTGCGTTTCCATCAGGTTCTTAGGAAAGTGCTCAAGGGATTCGGCAAAAGAAAATTCCGCGCCGCTGTAGAGCCCGAATATCTCAATACCCATCCGCTCAGCGATGTGGCTAATGGGTAAGTAAGAAAACAAGCGGGGGTGAAGAGGCAACTTCAAGTCCTTTATCGCAACATGGATAACCGCATCAAAGGCGCCCATCGAATGCATTACCCCCTTAGGCCCGCCGGTCGTTCCGGAAGTATAAATAATCGTCATGACCTCATCGTTACTCCAGGGGGAGATCGTTTGAAAAGGATCATTGCGTTGAAGAAGCTCTTCCCAGGTTATTTCTTCCTGAATCTCATAAGCGCGGATGCCGATGCGGACAAGTCCTGGCGGAATTCCGGCTTTTTGTGATTCATAATTGTCCAGTTTGCCAACAATAATGGCTTTAGCCTCACTGTGCTCAAGAATTTGCCGGATGGACGATGAAGTAAGCGTCGGATACAATGGCACAGAAATATTTCCCGTCATCATAATGGCGATGTCGGCCATTATCCAGTGCGCACAATTTTTGGAGAGCAAGGCAATATGACTTCGGGCTGGCAAATTCAAAGAGGCAATGCCAGAAGCAATTCTTCTGATCTCCCCTCCGGCCTGTTGATAGGTCCAGGTCTTCCACTGGCCTGCAACGGGTTGCCGAAAAAGAATATGGTCGGGCGTTTCCCGCTCCCAGGTACAAAACATTTCCAACGGATTACTCACGATCAATAGTACAAAAAATCACTGATTTTCTATCCCTTCTCTTTACCTTCGCCCCATGAGTGAACCTGTTAAGAAATTATTTCTGCTTGATGCCTACGCCCTAATCTACCGCGCTCATTTCGCGTTCAGCAAAAACCCGCGGATCAGTTCCAAGGGAATTAATACGTCGGTCCCGTTTGGTTTTACGAACACCCTGCTGGAGGTTTTGCAAAAGCAAAAGCCAACCCACATCGGTGTTGCCTTTGATACGGCGGCCGCGACCTTCCGCGATAAAATTTTTGAAGCCTATAAAGCAAACCGCCAGGAAATGCCGGAAGACATCCGGTCAGGTGTGCCCAAGGTGAAAGAGATTATCCGTGGCTTTAATATTCCCATCGTAGAGTTGGATGGGTATGAAGCGGATGACATTATCGGCACCATGGCTACCCAAGCTGCCAGGCAAGGGTTCACCGTTTACATGATGACACCCGACAAAGACTTTGGTCAATTGGTAAAAGAGAATGTTTTTCTCTACAAACCTGCCTATATGGGGAATTCGGTGGATATCCTGGGCATCAAGGAGGTTTGCGAGAAGTGGGACATTCAAAATATTTCCCAGGTCGTGGAGATGCTCGGCTTGCAAGGTGATTCATCGGATAATATTCCGGGCATACCCGGTGTGGGTCCCAAAACGGCTGCTGAACTGATCAAACAATACGGTTCGATTGAGAATATAATCGCTCACGTTGGCGAGCTAAAAGGCAAACTCAAAGAACGCGTGGAGCAATTTGGCCAACAGGCCATCCTTTCAAAAAAGCTCGCTACCATTATCCTTGATGTTCCCATTGAATTTAATGAAGAAAAATTAAGGTATACCGGTCCTGATACAGAAAAACTCAAACCCATATTGGAGGACCTGGAGTTTAAGACGATGATCCCCCGGATATTTGCCACCACAGGTTCTACGGCAACCGCTTCTCCTGCTGCACCCTCTTCAAAGGCCTCCCAGTTATCTATGTTTGGCGGAGCCCCGGCGCCGGACGACTCAACGCAGGCAGAAGAAGGCGGTGAAAAACGGAATTTGAGTTTGGACAAGGTCCGATACCACGAGGTGGAAGGCGCATCGCAGCGAAGAGAACTGATTGAAAAACTACAATCACAGACGGAGTTTGCTCTGGAAGTCGTTACGGATGACGCTCCGAATTTTGATTTTAAGGTGAATAGTCTCGCATTGTCTTTTTCTCCCGGCGAGGCATGGCTGGTTCGCAATGTGGAGAATGCGATCCTGGATTTTGCTGGTGTGTTTGGCAACGAAAAAATAAAGAAATCAGGACACGACCTTAAGTCGTCCGTTCTGGCGCTAAAAAAAGCAGGGATTGAAGTAAAGGGGAAATTATTCGATACCCTGCTGGCCCATTACCTCATTGAACCGGAAGCCTCCCACGATCTGGGTATTCTGTGCAATCAGTATTTGAACTACCAGATCGGTACAGGGAAAGACGACCTGGCTAAATGGTGCGAACGCGTGGATCAGATTCTTCAACTCAGATCGGTATTACAGAAGGAATTGGAAAAGAGGCGTCATTCTCTGCTTCTTCGTGATGTTGAGATGCCTCTGGTAAACGTGCTGGCCACCATGGAATTTGAAGGCGTGCGGGTGGATGAGGACGTTTTGAAAAAGATGTCAGAGGCATTGAAAACGGATAGTGAAAAAGTGCAGCAGGAGATTTACGCCATCGCCGGTACCGAGTTTAATATCGGCTCACCCAAACAATTAGGAGAAGTGCTTTTTGACAAAATGAAACTGGTGGACAAAACCAGGAAGACGAAAACCGGCCAGTATGCAACGGGGGAAGACATCTTGACGAAGCTCGCCGGGGAGCATGAAATCGCCAAGAAGATCCTTGATTTTCGCGAATATGAAAAACTCCGGTCAACCTACACCGATTCTCTTCCGAAGATGGTGAGCAAGCAGGATCGCCGTATCCATACCGATTATGATCAGGCGAAGGCCGCTACCGGCAGGCTTAGCTCAAATAATCCGAACCTGCAGAATATTCCGATTCGTACAGCAAAAGGAAGGCAAATCCGGGCTGCTTTTGTTCCCCGCGATTCGCAGTTCTTGTTCATGTCAGCCGACTACTCACAGATCGAATTGCGTATCGCCGCTTCTTTTGCCAAAGACGAAACCATGATTGACGCCTTTCGCAATAAACGCGACATTCACACCACCACGGCTGCTAAAGTCTTCAAAGTGGCACTTGACAAAGTTACCCCGGACATGCGGCGCAAGGCCAAGGAAGTTAACTTTGGGATACTATATGGTAGCACAGCATTTGGGTTGGCTCAAAATCTGGGCATTCCCCGAACCGAAGCATCGGAAATGATTGAATCCTACTTCAGGGAATTTTCGGGTATTAAACGGTACATGGACGACTCCATCAATCAGGCGCGGGAACAAGAATATGTGGAAACCATTTTGGGGAGGAGACGCTACTTGCGCGATATCAACTCACGCAATATTACCACCCGGGGTTTCGCCGAGCGCAACGCGATCAATGCACCCATTCAAGGGAGTGCGGCGGACATCATCAAGATTGCCATGATCAACATCCATCACTGGCTGCAGAAAGAAAAGCTGAAGACCAAAATGATCCTGCAAGTTCACGATGAGCTCGTATTCGATTTGTACAAGGACGAAGAACGTGAGGTGAAACCAAAGGTGATCGAACTCATGAAAAGTGCCGTCTTGCTGGAGGTCCCGATGGAGGTGGAGGTGGGGGTTGGGAAGAATTGGCTCGAGGCGCACTGAGTTGGTGATCGGTGATCGGTGGATATTGTCTGAACTGTGATTCTTGTGATTATAATGATTAATATGATGGGAGTGATCTTGTTTATGAATTTTGGTAAATGATCAAACCTGAGACCATCAAATAAACTTGAGGTCCAAAACATACAATCATTGTAAATCATTTGGATCAAAAGAATCACAGTTCAGATACTCACCGATTATGGATCATTCGACTTAAAAACCGTTTGTCGACATAATGGATAAGCGCGATGAACGTGACGCCAAAGAGGAACAGCCCCGGATACCCGCTGTTAAATTTAAATGTTCCGAAATCGAGTTTGAAGTTGGCAAGCAATGCCGCAACACAAGCCCCTGCTATGAGCGTGACAAGCCCCAATCCAAACCAGAAATAATCTTTTGAAAGGCTTCCTTGCGCATCGATTCTCAGCATCACCCGGTCAGCGAAATGGGATGGGAGGTAATACGGTTCCTTTTTCAGGGCATCAAAAACTTTTTGATAGGCTCTTGAATCCAGGGAGTCATCGATCCGATGTCCTTTTTCTATGTTGCGTTGCAGTTCCTCGTCAGCCAGGTTCATAATACTTCTTCTTTACCAAGGTACCTCTTTACTTTCTCTTTCAGCAAATTCCGGGCCCGGAAGAGATAATTTTTTACCGTGCCTTCCGGCATTCCGGTTACTTCCCCGATTTCGTTATAGTTCATGCCGTCTACATGATACAGCGTGAGCACGGTTTTGTATTGGGCGGGCAGCAGATTAATTAGTTTCAATGTTATAGCTTCCATTTCCTGATCGGCCAACGCTTCCTCCGGGTTATCTTCGGAAATAAAGTGGGCCGTAAAACTTTCCTCTTCGGGGATATCGCGCAGTTCAATTTTCTTCTTTCTTAAGTGATTGATGCCCTGCCGGTAAGCAATAGTAGCGATCCAGGTACTGAGTTTTGATTGAAAATTAAACTCCCCGATTTTTTCATATACTCTCAAAAACACGTCCTGACAAAGCTCTTCCCGGTCTTCGTCGCGATCAATTAGCCTGCCTACCATGTGCGCGACAAGCCTTTCATTCTGCCTGATTAACAGCCTGAAAGCCTGCCTATCTCCTTCTATAATGCGGGATACCAGAGCCCGGTCTTCAGTCATTTTCGGGTTAGACACGGCGATGATGCGGGATGTTGCAGGAAGGTAGGGAAATTTGATTCTACCGTGCCCGAAATGTCATACAACAATGTAGCTCAATAAGGGGCTGGTAATAGGAAACGGGACGTCACAAAAATAGAAATGTCTCAACTGACTGCAACATTGTGGTTCCGTCCCTTGTCTCATCTCCCAAACCCAATAGGAAACTAAAACTTTATTATTATGGACAGCAATTTGAGACAAGTATTGATGGCTCCGGCCATTCTGGGAAGCCTGGGAGCGGCGATCTATGCTTTTGTAAAAGCCATGACGGACTATATTCTGAAGAAGAAAATGATTGAAAAGGGATTTGTCAACGACGACACGCAAGCCATCTTCAAAAACAACGAGAATTACAAATATTCTTCCCTGAAGTGGGGCCTTATTGTTTTGTTTGCCGGCCTGTCCCTTATTATCATGGAATTTGTTCAGACAAGCCCGGAATCCCCTTTGCCTTACGGTTTATTTGCTGTTTCCGTATCACTTGGATTTCTGATCTATTACTTTATTGTGAAGAAGGAGACGCGCTGATTTTTTCACCGCAAAGGCGCAGAGGCGCAAAGAAGACGCAAAGTCATTTGATTCTCTGCGTTACCTTAGCGCCTCCGCGTCTGCATGGTGAAAAATCTTCTGGTAGGATTTTCCACTAGATAATCAGGATTTGCAGGATTCTAACGTGAAAACTTTAAACCGCGGAGGCGCACGGAAGGCGCAGAAGGAATGATAATAGGGTTGTCAAATTCAAAGAATCAAAAGAATGAAGGCAAATTATTATTTAAAACAGCAAACCAAATTTGCATTTCCTCTGCGCCTGCTTTGCGCCTCTGCGTCTCTGCGGTAAACTTCCACGTTGCTATTTGAAATGCTTCAACCGAACCACTTCTTCCGGTTTTAGAAACCGCCATTGACCCCGCGAAAGATCTTTCTTATCCAAGCCGGCGAAGACCGATCGATCGAGCTTACCCACTTCATAACCCAACGCTTCAAAAATCCGGCGGACGACGCGGTTCCAGCCAATGTGTATTTCCAGCCCCACGGTCTTATGATCATCACTGATAATGGCGATATCATCGACTACCGCACGGCCTTCCTCCAGTTGAACACCATCCATGATTTTCTGGAAATCATTCTTGGTTAAGGGCCGGTCCAGTTCTGCTTTATATACTTTCTTGGCATTGTAGGAGGGGTGTGTCAGCCTATCTGCAAGGTCCCCATCGTTGGTGAGCAGGAGTAAGCCTGTTGTGTTTCTGTCCAGACGGCCAACAGGGTAGATGCGTTCTTTGCATGCCCCGGCTACAAGGCCCATCACCGTGTTGCGCTCCTGAGGGTCATCCGTGGTGGTGATAAATCCCTTGGGTTTATTTAATAAAATGTATACCGGCTTCTCTGCCTTCAACACGCGGTCTTCGTATCGGACCTCATCGCCCCGCTTTACCTTGGTGCCCAATTCGGTAATCACTATGCCGTTCACTTTTATCAGCCCCATCTTAATAAGTTCGTCGGCCTCTCTTCTTGAACCTACCCCGCTGTTGGCAATGTATTTGTTGAGGCGGGTCAGGTCATCGTCTTTTTTGGGTGCTTCCGTACGAACGACCTTTACAAAATCTCCCGACTTAATAACCCTGGATTGAACAAACGATTTTTGCTCTGATTTCCGAAAAGGCTTTTGTTCACGATCGTCCCTCTTGCCGTGTTGACTATCCGAATCGGAATCACTTCTCGTACGGGGTTTCTTTGTGAAACTGGGCGGTCCGGGTGAGCGAGGTGGGAATGAATGATCCCGGTTCTCCCGATGTCCATCGGGAGCGGGCGGGCTTTTTCTAAATGGCTTTTTTTCCCGCTCGCCGTCTGCGCTATACTTCGGACGAGAGGATTTCGTAAACCGGGCAGGCCCTTCTGACCGCGAATGAGATGAATAATTCCGGCTTCTATCCTGATCGTCGCGATGGCTATTGGGAGCAGGCCTTTCGGAGTCACTCTTTCTAAATGGTTTTTTCGCCCGGCTATCTCCACGGTCGGGCCGTGAACCAGATTTGCTTCCGGATTCGCGGTAATCGGGCTTATCAACGGGTCTGAAATTTCCAGGGCCCTTTCTGAACGGAGCCTTTCCGAATGATTCCCTTCTTCCGGTTCCGCCTTCATTTCTACGAAAATCAGAGGGTCCTGTTCTTTTTGGCCTGTCGGAATTCGCGCCTGGACGGGGCGTACTTTTGAAATCATCATCGCGTGAAATTCTTTTTCGTTTCCGAAATGATTTCTCTGCGTCAGACTGTTTGCCGAAGGCAGTACCTCTACCTTTGTTCTGCAATTTGTTGGATCGGGGTCGTGCCATAGTTTAAAGTTAGGCACAATGGCCTGGATTTAATAGTGTCGAGTTAACTGCCTGCGAAATGAGAGGCCTTCAAAAAAGAGCGTCCTGATCGAGACAGGACGCAATAGAAGTTGGTAATACTAAGAATTATTGATTTTCAGGCGTTTCGCCAATGGTGTTCACTTCCTCAGTAAAATCTTTAGGGGTTGGCAATTCATTCAATTCGCTGATTCCAAAATACTCCATGAACTTGGGGCTGGTTCCGTACAAAATAGGTCGTCCTACCGTTTCCGCCTTACCCTGAAGCTCAATCAACCCTTTGTCTAGCAATCGCTGAACTGCATAATCGCAATTAACACCCCGGATATTTTCAACCTCCGACTTGGAAATAGGCTGTTTGTAGGCAATGATCGAGAGGGTCTCCATAGCCGACGTGGACAAACGCTTCTTCGATTGCTGCTTGAGCATGATGCCAATGCTTGCCTGATACGCAGGCTTGGTCAGGAACTGATACCCGCCTGCCGACTTCGCTAACTGAAACGAATATTCGTCCGCCATGAATTTTTCTTCGATGCGATGAATGGCACTCATAACGTCTTCTTCCGGAACATCGGCGTTAAACATTTCTGACAAACAGGTTCTCAGTTCTACCACCTTCGCGGGTGATGGTGAACAGAAGATCAAAGCCTCAATATGGTTTTGCAGGAAGTCCACTATTTCTCAGTTTAACAGGTTTAGTTTAATGAAGGAAGATAGAAACACTCTAATCTTGCTGCATCATTTTGGCTTCAATGGATTGTGTGGTATGCGGCACGGCAATCAGACGTTCTTTCGGAATAAGTTTACCCGTGACCGTGCAGATTCCGTACGTTCTGTTCTTAATCCGCACCAGGGCATTCTCCAGGTTGGTGATATATTTTAATTGACGCGCCGCCAATTGGCTGAGGTTTTCTTTCTCGGCCGTTTCGGCACCATCTTCCAATACTTTTGTATTGCCCCCGGAGGTCGAATCCGTACCCGCGTCGTTGTTGCGGTTCAACGTGTCTTTCAGGATGCGAAATTCTTCACGGGCCTTCTCCAATTTTCCTTTGATGAGGTTTTCAAACTCCTTCAGTTCTTCGTCCGAATACCGGGTTTTGTCCTCGGGAGTCGTCGAAGCTTTGGTCGATTTATGCGCAATAGGGCGCTGTGTTAGGGCAGGAAAGATACTAAGCTGCGGAGCGACCTTGGGCAAGGCCATCGCTTCCTGCTTGCGCGATGCAGGAGTCGAGAAGATTCGCTTTACTTCGGGGGCTCTTGCAACCACTTTCTTTGCTATCTCTTTTTTAGGAGCAACTTTCCTGGCAGTCACAACCTTCTTTACAGCTTTCTTGGCGGCTTTTCTGGGCGCAGCCTTGGATCTAATTTGAGAGGATTTCTTTGTCTTACCGGCAGATTTAGCCTTTGCAGCGGGTTTCTTGGACTTCGCTGCAGATTTCTTATTCATTTTGGCCATAAACAGTCCTTCGTTAAGGGTTTAAAAAAGATGCGCAAAAATACGGGGTAGACCCTTAAACAAAAAATGTATTTGAATTAATTCCCAATCTCCCAAAAGGGGCCAAAAACCGTCTTTTCAGTACCCCAAGGCCCTTTTTGAGGGTGGATTATTTTTTGGTTGGTTTAATGAAAATGAACATATGAAGAAACTGCCCATTTCAGAAATTATCGGGTCGCGATAACAACTCTTTTTCTAAACGTGAGAACTTCCCCGGAGACGTCAAACACCTCTACCCAAATGGCATAATATCCCATTCTGGCCTTCCTTCCGTCGTCGCGGTCCCCATCCCACCGGAAGAAGCCTTCAAATCCAAGGGTCTCATTGTTGGCAATCGTTCTGATGTCGTGGCCTTCCTGGTCAATTACTTTTATGTTGGCAATGTAGCCGGCGTGTTCAAAAGCATAGTTGATTTTTGCAAAATCAGTCGACTCCGAGTTGGGACTAAAAACTTCCGGATCAATGGTGATCGTTCCCTGGGCAACAACTGTTTCGGGCCGGGCATTTGAATTGAGATATCCCGGGGTTGCAAAACCGGACTGAGCGCTGGCCGATTTCCAATTTTGATGATCGTTACCGGGATCTGAAAATGAAATCCGTTCCAGGGAGACCCCTTCATCGTCTTTTATCAAATCGGAATGAAGATTCTTATTATACAGGAAATAATCAATAACCCTTCCGTTCTCATTCACTACAGCAATGGAGCCCTCGTCATCCGGAAGGCCTGGCAAACCGGTTTGAGTGAAATTTGTTTCAAGTCCCGGAGGGTAATTGTTCTTGAGGATGCCGGGATCCGACGTGAACACACGGTGGGTGTAGGGAGAGAGAATAAAATCAGTGGACGTTATTTCTAGAATGTTTTTCAATATGTTATTTTCAAAATTGGCTAGTTTCCATCCTTTCAAGTTGAGGTACTTTGGTGAACGATTGTAAACTTCAACGAAATCAACACCATTCGGCCGTGGGTTAAAGAGAAGTTCGTTGACCAACACATCCAGGCTATCGGCTGGCTCCGGCAGGGCAAAGTCCACCTGGCTGGACTCATCCTGAATGGGATTGCCGTTGCAATCACGGACATCCCGGACGCTGAGTGCATACTGCTGTCTCCCTGTCAACGGCTCAGCCAGGATGAGTTGAATTTGTCGCAAGGACCGGTCTGTAAAAGACGATTGTGAAATGG
>Ga0193731_1000291_pt1 | contig 17363 bp, 14 predicted proteins | sample U1a2metaG_FD_144920 | JGI IMG/M metagenome (GOLD analysis project Ga0193731, IMG submission 144920) | Soil microbial communities from a riparian zone of the East river system, Colorado, United States - U1a2 | ecosystem: Environmental > Terrestrial > Soil > Riparian zone | place: USA: East River...
ATGGAAATCGCTTCAACCATATTGGTCAGGTAATTCGGATTCTCCAGGGGGTGCGCCGAATTGACACCGTAAAATCCGCCCCCATTTGTTCCTACTTGTTTGATTGCAATCATAGCGGCAGCGGGACCGCGCGACACCTGAACCGTGTCGCCCTGCAATGATAGGATTGTGTCCTTACCCTCAAAGGTCATGGGTGTGCCATTGAACACAAGAATAATTGCGACAACGAGGGAGATAGGTAATAAGATCCGGGTACAAGATGTGAGGAAGTAGGCATAAAAGTTGCCGAGCTTCTCGCTACTTCTCTCCCTGAACGCACTAAACAGCACAGCCGAAGCCGCCATTCCCACCCCGGCGCTGATAAACTGATAGAGCATCAGTGTCAACTGTCCGAGATAAGAAACACCCGATTCGCCGGAGTAATGCTGCAGGTTGGTATTGGTGACAAAGCTGATCGTGGTATTGAACGCCAGGTCGGGTGTCATCGACGGGTTTGCATCCGGATTGAGCGGCAACCATCCCTGGTTCATGAGGATGAACATGCCGAGCAAAAACCAGATGACATTGATCGTCAGCAGCGCCACCATGTGCTGCTTCCAGGTCATTTCCTTCCTGGAATCAATACCGCTGATCCGGAAGAAGAGCCTCTCAACCGGATTGAAAACAGGGTCCAGAAAAGTACCTTCCCCGGCATAAATTTTGGCAATGTATTTCCCCAGAGGGATGGCCAAGGCTATGGTTGCCAGAAAGATGAAAAGGACACCAATAATTTCAGTATTCATAGCTAAAATTTTTCAGGTTTAACGAGTACGTAACACAGGTATAGAAATACCAGGATTGAAATGACAAATAGGGCGATCATAGGGTTTAGATTTTTTCGAAGAAATCAATCGATTTAAAAAAGAGTGCGAAACACGCCAGCGTCAGCACCAGGAGAATGAAGGTCATCATCGTTTTATGGTTTTAAGGTTCCGATACGGTGGCTTCCAATATCAGTGCCAATGACCCAGGTGGTGGTAACTACCTGATTAGCAAAGCAGAACAGATATTCTTGATGAAGGACAAACAAAATACACTTCGGAATCCGAAATGTACTTTCCGATTCCGAAAGGAGCGGTCTGCCCTGGTGTTAAATGATGTTGTAATCCTTGATCTTCTGGTACAGTGTAGTCAGCCCGATGTTGAGTAAGCGGGCGGCTTGGGCTTTATTTCCTTGTACGTGCACGAGTATTTTCTGAATGTGGGCTTTTTCGACGGATTGAAGGTCCAGGGTATTCACGTCTGCCATGGAGGCGTTGAAATCGGTGGGGAGCAAATCCGGTGTCAGCGTTTCCCCGTCGGCGAGAATCACGGTACGTTCAATCATGTTTTTGAGTTCCCGCACATTGCCTTTCCAGGCATGGTTCAGGAGTGCCTTCACAAAATCCGGACTCATTCCGCCGATACGTCGGTTGACTTTTGCAGCGAAGTGCTGAACAAAGAAATCGGCGATGGGCTGGATGTCCTCCTTTCGTTCTCGCAAGGGTGGCAAATGAATTTGAAATACTGACAAGCGATAAAACAAGTCTTCGCGGAAGTGGCCGGTTTTGATTTCTTCATCCAAAACCTTATTGGTTGCGGCGATGACGCGGACGTTCACTTTTGTTTCTTTGGTGTCTCCCACCCGGATAAAGGCACCTTCTTCCAATACACGCAGCAGTTTTGCCTGAAGTTCGACACTCATTTCGGCGATCTCATCCAGGAAAATCGTTCCCTCATTCGCCTCCTGAAACAACCCTATCTTATCTTTTGTCGCTCCCGTAAAGGCTCCTTCCCGGTGACCAAACAGTTCACTTTCCAATATGTCTTTTCCGAGGGCACTGCAGTTTACGGCAACAAAGGGTTCATTCTTTCTCGGACTGCCATAGTGAATGGCGCGCGCAAAAACTTCTTTACCTGTTCCGGTTTCGCCGGTAAGAAGAACAGTGGTGTTGGTGGCCGCCACTTTTGTCCCCAAGGCAACTGCTTGCCGTATTTCTTTGGACTCGCCGAGAACGTGGGTGAAATTGAATTTTTCTGAAAGCTTGCTTTCCAGCACGACGATCTTCTGCCGAAGGAGCGCCTTTTCTGAGGACTTTGCCAACAATGGAATAATCTTGTCCTTGTGATCGCCTTTGGTCAAATAATCAAAGGCTCCGTTCTTGATGGCCTGCACGCCATCCTGAATGGTGCCGAAGGCTGTCAAAACGATGACTTCAATGTCAGGGAAGCCGGATTTCAGTTTTGCAGTAAGTTCCACTCCGTTGGCATCGGGTAATTTTACATCGATGATGACGACGTGAATGCGTTCCCGTTCTAAAACCTTTAAGGCTGATTTAGCATTCGCTGCCTGATAAACGGTATACCCTTCCAGTTCAATGATCCGTGCCAATAGCTTGCGCAGATTTTCTTCGTCGTCGATAATGAGGATAGCGGCTCCGTTCATTCTGTAAAAGTAGCCACAGATTCATTGATTTTAATAAAATCTATCGCTGGATCCCAGGCCCACCTTTTTATCGGCGCAAGGTGTTGTCCCTACGGGACGATGAGTATCTCATGGCCCTTTTCTACAAATATGTTGTCCCTAGCGGGACATTAATTCCTCGGTTAAGCTTCCATACCTAAGTAATTATTGGTCGAGCATCGTCTCTCGAAGAGGACGATGCGAATTAATGAGTTCAAACGTATCGTCCCCTTAGGGAGATGATAATTGGCTATACTATCATCCCCATCGGGAGACGATACTTGACAGTGTGTCCAGCATCGTCTCTCGAAGAGGACGATGCGATCGGTTGGTTGTATAAGTTCTCTTGGGGAGACAATCCTTGGCGTTTGCGTCAAGGATTGCTCACCTCCAGCATCACCACGCCCCCATATTCATACTCCGAAGTTTCCCAACTTTGAAACGCATATATCGATTTTCCATTTTTTGACCAATTGGGCTGAGCAAGGGAAGCAGCGGAGTCAGTGATCTTTCGCAGACCTGTGCCGTCAATGTTAACAACATAGAGCTGGCCCACATTCGCTAGTCCCAACCGGTTTGATGAAAACACAATTTGCCTGCTATCGGGCGACCACCATGGCCATCCATCAAAAGCCGGACTTCTGGACAGGTTAATGGGATTGCTGCCATCTATATCCATTACAAAAACTTCAGAATCCCTGTTGTCGGTATTGATTGAAAGATCCCAGTTAAATGCCGGTCCTTCGATGACCCTTCGAAACGCAATCTTTTTTCCATCCGGAGAAACCGAGGGATAGGTGCACACCGTTTTGAAACGGGTTATTTGTTTCAAACCCGAGCCATCTATGTTCATGGAGAAGATTTCATGCCATTGCTTTCCCCAGGGTGCGGTCAGGTCAGGGGATGTACGCGGTGAGTTGAAAATAATCCGGGTTCCATCGGGAAACCAATGAGGGTGAGAATCGTCTCCCGGTATATTCGTCAACCTTTTTTGGTTGGTTCCGTCCGAATCCATGATATAAATCTCCGGATCGTTGTCGCGCTCCGAGGGAAAAACAATCTTCATTCCATCCGGAGACCAGATCGGTCCCCCATCAAATCCCGCAATGTGGGTGAGCTGATTGATATTCGACCCACCCATGTCGATCACAAATATTTCCCAATCACCAGTTCGGTTGGATTGAAAGGCGACCTTTTTTCCATCCGGAGAAGGCATGGGGTAACTATCGATTACGTTCGTGAGCCTTTTGACTCGTTCAACCGTGATCTGAGCCGCCGAGGTGATGGCTAACCCTAAACAGAGAAAGGCGGAGAGGAAAAAATTATAGTTGATGGATGGCATAGGAAGTGTTAACGTGATAGCACGTTGAAATGTTGAAGCGTTGTCCAGGAGAATTGTCCGGAGCGCCTCTCGCAGAGGACGATGCGAATTAATGAGTTCAAACGTATCGTCCCCTCGGAAGATGATACTTGACGATGCTATCATCCCATCGGGAGACGATACTTGACAGTGTGTCCAGCATCGTCTCTCGAAGAGATGAGTTCAAACGTATCGTCCCCGCGGGAGATGATACTTGACGATACTATCATCCCATCGGGAGACGATACTTGACAGTGTATCCAGCATCGCCTCTCGAAAAAATGAGTTCAAACGTATCGTCCCCGCGGGAGATGATACTTGACGATATTATCATCCCCATCGGGAGACGATACTTGACTATACTATCCCCTTTCGGGAGACAATACTTGACTATAATATCAGATAGTTTTTCTTACCTGGTAACCTGAGCCACGAGGAATTCCTGACCTCTGATTGTTTCCGCTGTATCGAAAGTAAAGCCATTTTCAATCAGGAGGTTTTTGATTATTTCTATCGATAATCTCAACTTGGGATAGGAACTTACTTTCAACTTCCATTGTCCTTCGACCTTCTCATGAAGAATATCCGTTACCATAACGTGATGAGGAAAGTATTCCAGAAAACAGGTGTGAATCCGATTCTCGTCAGAGCGAACGGGGATGAACCTTTGCGTTCCGGAAAGAGATGCAGTTAAATCCCGGAACGATAAAATCAATTTTCCTTTGGTGGTCAAAACCGACACAATCTTCTTAATGAGCGTCTGGACGGATTTTTCATCAGGCATATGAGTTAGGGTATCACCCATACACACCACCAAATCGACCTGATGGGGCACGTGGTCATTAAAATGAAGAATATCTTGCTCGATGATTTCAATATCCAGGTTTCCTTTTCGCCGACGATGTTCATCACACAATGTTTTGCCGAAATCGACTGCCCGGACCGAAAACCCAAGCCGGGCCAGAGCGACAGACTGAATCCCATTACCGCTGCCCAAATCAATCGCCAATTTCGTCCTACCTGGAACAATTCCATGATCCTTAAAGAAATTCTCCTGTTCTTGTCGCCGTGTATCAAAATCGCCAAGCATCCAGGAGTAGAAATACCCGAGGTGGTTTTCATAATGGTCCTTAACTTTATTCATTTTTCTTTTGACTCTTATATCAATGATCAATATCTATTATCCGTCCAGCGCCTTTGTCCAGCATCGTCTCTCGAAGAGGACGATGCGCGAACTTGGGCCAACGTATCGTCCCCTTCGGGAGACGATACTTGACCATACTACGATACTTGACTATCCAAGGGCCTGTTTCAAATCTTCGATCAAATAATCAGGATCTTCCAGACCAACATAAAAGCGGATGAGGCGATGCCGGGGGTTATCCACATCAAAATCACTGACTGCCATGCCGGCGATAGCAGGAAAAACCAATGACTCATGCCCGCCCCAGCTAACGGCCAGCAGGAAATGCTTGAGCGAATGGCAGATTTTTTCTATTTCTGCAGCGGATCTTGCTTTAAGAATAATGCTGAACAATCCACCGGCGTCCTTCATTTGCCTTTTTGCTAATTCAAACTGCGGAAAGGATGGATGAAAAGGGAACAGAACTCTTTCGATTTTCGGATGCGTGGACAAATAATCAACGATCTTCCGGGTACTGTCACAAACACGCTGCAATCGCAAGTGAATCGTTCGCAATCCACGGATCAAAAGCCAGGCGTTCATGGGCGAAATAGTTCCCCCCAGGTTCAGAAATTCGGCATCAAATATTTTTTTGATCATGACCCTGGAGCCCGTGACTACGCCAGCCACCACATCACTATGTCCCCCTATAAACTTGGTGGCCGACTGAGCAACCAAATCAATTCCCATAAGGAACGGTTGCTGGTTCAAGGGACTGCAGTAGCTGTTATCAATCATGGTCACGATGCTATTCTTCCTGGCCAGGTCCGCCACGGCTTTCAAATCCTGTAATTCGTAGGTCATCGTGTTGGGGGATTCCAGATAGATGAGCCGGGTGTTGGATTGAAGGGCCGCCTCAAAATGTTCAATTTTGGTGCCGTCCACAAAGGTGGTAGTGATGCCAAACCGGGGAAGGAGTGTTTCAAATAATTTGACGGTCCAGCTGTACGGTTTAGCAACACTGACTACGTGATCGCCTTGATTCAATAGTGAAATAATGGGAATGGAAATAGAAGCCACTCCGCTCCCAAAAACCAGGGCGTCCTCCGCTCCGTCGAGGGCTGCCAGTTTTTTGCGGAGCATATCCACAGTGGGGTTATTTCCACGTGAATAGAGATTAGCATCGTATTCGTTCGCGAGGGCCTTGCGGAGGTCAGCAACGGTATGGAAAGCGAAATTGCTGGTTTGAAGTACCGGCGGGGCGACCGCGTTGTAGTATAAGTCGCGTTCTTCGCCCAGTTCATTGAGGATAAACGACAGGTCCATCGGGAGCATAGGGTTTAGAATAAGGTTAAGAAATCAAGTCTTTTTCTCAATCAGCTTCTTTAATAAGAAATACAATGGCAATCCGGAGACAAACAATAAAAACCCGATAGCGGAAGCGCGAGGGCTGGAAACCATAACGCTGATATTGACTAAGGTATAAATAAGTATGAAAATGGCAGGCATCCAGGGATACCCTTTCATCTTATAAATCCCCGGGGGATCCCCCTCCTTTTTGGCGCGATGACGAAGCACGAACAAGGCTGCTGCTGCGCTGGCCAGGGCGATGCTGTCAAAAAACATCACATACGTCAATACGCTGCTGAACGACGAACTTAGAAACAACGTCACGATCATGAAACCGACGAAGACGGTAACAGAAAATTCCTGAACCTGGGTACGCTCATTTACTTTCTTAAAAATAGCCGGAAGCACACCATCCTCGGCCATGGCATAGTAGACCCGTGGGTTGGAAAGGATGGAAGCATTCACATAGGCCATTACTGACAAAAACATGAGTACGGCAGTAATTTTGTAAGCATATTCCCCCATCATTACACCGGCCATGTCCGCGGCCAACGCCTTTGAATTCTTTAGCCCATCAAATCCGAGTACCTGGAAATAGGAGAAGTTGACCAGCAGATAAAGAAATAAAATAACAGCGATCCCAAGAAAAATGGCACGGGGCATTGTCCGTGCAGCGTGAGGCACATCACTTCCGAAATTCATCGTTTGCTGGTAGCCGCCATAGGTGAAAAAAACAGGAACGAAACAAAGCCAGAACGATTTCCATCCGGCTTCGGAGAAAAGGACAACGGCAGAGGGTGCAGGGGAGGGAACCGGGGGCGCAAAAAAAACAGCCATGATCAATAAAACGACGAGACTGATTTTAATGATCATCAGAACGTTCAATACCCGGGCACTCATTTTTATTCCCAGCATGTTAATCCCATAAAGGAGAATGATGGCTGAAACGGTTGTGATGCGAACGGCAAGATCGCCTTCAAGACCCGGAATAAGCAGGGGATTGATGTACTCTGCGCCGATGATGGCAACGATGGCCGTAGAGGCTGCATTGGAGATCAGCGTCATCCAGTTGACCATAAAGGCAAAAGCAGGATGATAACAGTAGGAGAATATCCTGTAAAACCCGCCAGCTACAGGGTATCGTGAACCGATTTCAGCAAACGTAAGGGCTCCAAACAGACTCACGATGGCGCCGAGGGTCCAGGCAAGGAAGAATATTTCCGGAAGGATAGACTTCTGCGCGACTTCTACCGGTGTACGAAAGATGCCCATCCCAATCACCAAACTCACCACAATCATGGTGAGATCGAAGAGACTGAGTTTGGGTTTAATGGACATGTGGTAAAGTGTTGAAAGTGTTGAAGTGTTTAAGTGTTGAAGTGTTTAAGTGTTGAAGTGTTGAAGTATTGAAGTTTTGAAGTATTGAGGTGCCATCAACACATCCGTACATCAACACCTCAACACAACTCCAATATGTTTAATTAAAGTGTTTAGTATAATTTAATTTCATTTCACTTAACTTGAAGAAGATTTTAAAACATTCAAAGAAACAGTAAAAAGAAGTCGGGATGAAATTTAACCAGGAAGAAGTTAATCAGTTGATCCGTCAACGAAGGTCAATCTTTCCAAAGGACTACACGGGAGAGCGCGTGGATGACGATACGATTCAACAGATGCTGGAGAACGCAAACTGGGCACCCACGCACCGACTAACGGAACCCTGGCGGTTCGTCGTGTTTTCAGGGGAGGGGTTGCGGAAACTGGGGGCGTTTCAGGCGGAATGCTATCGGAAAGTAACCGTAGCCGATGGCACCTTCAGCGAGGATCGTCACCAGGGTTTGTTGACTAAGCCATTGCAGTCGTCTCATATTATTTCCATAGGGATGAGACGCGATGAGAAGAAAAGCGTGCCGGAAATAGAAGAAGCCGGGGCGGTCTTTTGCGCGATTCAAAATATGTATCTTACTGCTACTGCCTATGGCGTTGGTTGTTATCTTAGTACGGGGGGAATTACCTACTTTGAAGAAGCAAAGGAATTCTTCAGATTGGGTGCAGAGGATAGGCTATTAGGCTTTTTCCATGTAGGCATGCCCAAGGGTCCTACACCACCGGGAAGAAGAAAACCGATACATTCTAAAGTGGTGTGGATAAAGTAATTCAAAATGAATCGAATACCTACTGCATCGGATATTGAACAAGCGCACGAGCGGATCAAGCCCTACATTCACCGTACTCCGGTAATGACATCGAGTAGCCTGGATGAATTGGCAGCATGCCAGTTGTATTTTAAATGTGAGAACTTCCAAAAGGTGGGTGCATTCAAGGCCCGGGGTGCTATGAATGCATTGCTTTCGCTCTCGCGTGAACAGCGCGCAAAGGGTGTGGCAACGCATTCGTCCGGGAATCATGCACAAGCTTTGTCAAGGGCCGCTAAAATCATGGGGGTCAAGGCCTATGTTGTCATGCCACGGACAGCACCCGCGATCAAAAAACAAGGAGTCAAAGGGTATGCAGGTGAAATTTTTGAATGTGAACCTACCCTGACGGCCCGCGAGTCGACCCTGGCCGAAGTGATTGAAAAGACGGGAGCGGTTGAAATTCATCCTTTCAATAATTACGATGTAATTGCCGGCCAGGCCACCGTGGCGAAAGAGCTGTTGGAAGAAGTGGGGGGTCTCGATTTTATCGTTGCGCCGGTCGGCGGCGGCGGATTATTAAGTGGAACAGCATTGGCAGCGAAGTACTTCTCACCGTCAACAGTCGTGATCGCCGGTGAACCGGAACTAGCCAACGATGCGTTTCGTTCTTTGCAGAGCGGAGAAATTGAGTTGCCGTCACCCCCCACCAGCATTGCCGATGGGTTGCTGACCTCGCTGAGCGATAAAACATTTGCGATCATCCGCGAGCACGTCCCGCAGATCATCACCGTTACCGATCCTGAAATTATTCAGGCCATGCGGCTTATCTGGGAACGCCTGAAAATAGTCGTAGAACCTTCCAGTGCAGTAGCCTTTGCCGCCGTACTGAAGGAGAAATCAAAATTCGCAAACAAAAAAGTAGGAGTGATTCTTACCGGTGGAAATGTTGACATTCATAACGTTGGAGAAAAGGCCGTATAATGTTTGAGCATTATACCAAACCGTTATTGCCACCCGAGCTATTCCTCGTTCGCGTCCTGCGCTACCTCGGTTTTACGATCGTCCTGTTGAGTGTTTCGCTGGGGATCGGGGTTGTGGGATATCATTATCTGGACGATCTTCCCTGGCTTGATTCACTCCTGAATGCCTCCATGATCCTTACCGGTATGGGGCCGGTTGATCCGATGAAAAACGATGTCGCAAAATGGTTTGCCTCCTTCTACGCCATCTTCAGCGGAGTTGCCTTCCTCAGTACGGTCGCCGTTTTTCTCTCTCCCCTCGTTCACCGGTTCCTTCACAGACATCATTTGGATGAAAGTAAGAAGTAAGGAGTTTTCCCGCAGACCACGCTGAGTTTTCTGCGTAAATCTGCGCGAAATAATTACAGCTTAATTTTTCTTAAACTGATCGAACTTGGACACCGCAGGTCTTTTTGGAAAAACATTATCGCCTGTATTGACATCACCGGTCTCAAGCTGGGGATCGATAACCATGCCGGTCACTTCTTTTTCTTTGACAAAGACCTTCTTTACTTCCACCTCATTCAGCCGCCACACTTCGGCCGGGATACGCTCGACCTCCTTTGACCCATCTTTAAATGTCCATTCGATAATGACGGGGGTGATCAATCCGCCGGTATTTCTTAATGTCACTTCGTAAATGTTTTTATTCTCCAGTTTTTGACGGATCGCATTGTCGTCGATCCGGTTCTTGAATTCCCCGTAATCACCGTCCGGTGTGTTGGTGAGCGTAAATTCCTGTGGTCCATTGCTGAAATCGGTGGCCGTGTTTTTGGAAGTTTTTGCCTTGAGATCACCTTGCTTGACTTTTACATTCTTGTTTTCCGGATCGACCTGTGTGGTTTTTACTTTATACCATTTTACCTCGTCGACCGTCACATCCACATTATCGGTTGTATAAAACCATCCCCGCCAAAACCAATCCAGGTCGACGGCAGAAGCGTCTTCCATTGTCCGGAAAAAGTCGCCCGGATTAGGATGCTTGAATGCCCACCGCTGAGCATATTCTTTGAAGGCTTTGTCAAATAATTCGTGGCCCATGACTGTTTCGCGAAGGACCGTGAGCGCGGCGGAGGGTTTCGTATAGCCATTGGGTGCAAAACTTCTTCCCTGGTTATCCGAAGAAGCCATCACGGGCCGCAGGATGCTTTTGTCGCCTTTCATAAACGGAACAATGCCTTTCGGGGTGCCATGAATGAGGTCCAGGGCTGGATACCGTTCCCGCTTGGTTTCCTTTTCCAGGAATGTGTTGAGTCCTTCATCCATCCAGGTCCATTGCCGTTCGTCGCTATTCACGATCATCGGAAAGAAATTGTGACCTACCTCATGTACCACGACAGAAATCATGGCGTCCAGAACCCGATTGGAGTAGGTGCCGTCCTTTGCCGGCCTTCCATAGTTGAAACAGATCATTGGATATTCCATTCCCTGGCGTGCGCTATGTACGGAGTAGGCTGTGGGGTAGGGATAGTCGATCGTGCGGGCTGAGTATACTTCCAGGGTATTCTTAATCGCCTTGGTGGATTCCCGTGACCAGAGCGGATTCCCTTCCTTCGGATAAAGTGATTGTGCCAGGGGGGTTTTATCTCCGATCTTTACGGCCATCGCATCCCAGATGTACTTCCGTGAGGATACAAAAGCAAAATCCCGGACATTTTCGGCGTAAAATTCCCACGTACTTTTCTTATTGGATCGTTGTTTCTCTTTCTTTCTGGCTTCTTCCTCTGTTACGACAAAGACCGGTTGGTCAAACGTTTTCCGGGCCTTTTCAAAGCGTTCGATTTGTTCCCTGGACAGAACTTCCCTGGGATTTTGAAGCCAACCGGTCGCCCCAACGATGTGGTCCGCGGGTACCGTAATCCACACCCGGTAGTTACCAAATGTTAAGGCAAACTCACCCGAACCCAAAAACTGTTTGTTCTGCCACCCTTCATAGTCATCAAACACGCACATTCTGGGATACCATTGTGCAATGGTGTAAGAATAATTCCCATCTTCCGGAAAGAATTCCATTCCGCCGCGTCCGTCCACGATCATCCGATCATTAATGTTGAATGACCAGTCTACAGAAAACGAGAATTTCTCACCTGTCTTCAGGGGTTGCGGCAAATCGACCCTCATCATCGTATAGTTGATCAGGAAAGGAAGATCCTTTTTGGTACTGGCCTCTTTCACGGAAGTGATTTTATACCCTCCTTCATAATCCGTAATATTATTCCGGCTCGCGAAGAGATAGGCGGGAACAGAATCACGAATACTGGTCGTCGCCGTCCTGGAAGTCATACTTCCTTTTGCAAACAGGTTTTGGTCTAATTGCAGCCATAAGAACAACAGGGGCTCAGGCGCCTGATTGTAATACGTAATTGTCTCTGATCCGGTCAGCACCTGGTTTTGGTCATTGACCTCGACGTGAATGGCATAATCGGCGCGTTGCTGCCAGTACGCGGGGCCCGGTGCGCCCGAACTACTGCGATACGTGTTAGGCGTCGGTAGCATCTCACCCAATTGTTCAAACTTGCCTTTCCATTCCTGTCCGGCAGCGTCAATGATGGTGAATAAAAAAACTAAACTCAGTAGTTGTTTCATGATCTCGGTTCAGAGCGTGGGAAGTTCATTGCAATGAAGGGGCTTTTACTTCGCCTTCTTCTTGAACTCATCAAATTTCGTTGGTTGTGCGATCCTGGGAAATACGTTGTCTTCGGTATTGATGTCGGCTGTCTCCTTCAGCGGATCGACAACGACATGCGCTACTTCTTTCTCTTTTACAAAAACCTTGGTAATCATCGTTTCATTGGTTCGCCATATCTCGGCCGGGATGCGCTCCACTTCTTTTGTGCCATCCCGGTACGTCCATTCAATGATGACGGGCATGACCAGGCCGCCCTTATTGGTCAGCGTTATTTCATACAAATTTTTGTTCTCCAGTTTGTGCATGATCGCTTTGTCGTCTACCCGGTTTTGAAATTCGCCGTAAAAGCGGGCATCGGTGTTGATGAGCGAAAACGGTTCTGGTCCGCCATTGAAGTCTTCGGATTTTTTCCCGCCATCGGCAGCCAGGTCACCCTTCGCTATAGTCTTTTCCTTACTTTCGATATTCCCCTGTTCCTTCCGCATCCGGAACCACTTCACGTTGTCGATCGAAACATCGCATGCGTCGGTGGTATAAAACCATCCTTTCCAGAACCAATCGAGATCAACGGCGGAAGCATCTTCCATCGTGCGGAAGAAATCGGCCGGCTCAGGGTGCTTGAAGGCCCAGCGACGGGCATATTCTTTGAAGGCTTTATCAAAAAGCTCGGGTCCCATCACGGTTTCACGCAAAATGGATAAAGCCGTAGCACACTTGGCATATTGCTCGTTGCCAAAATTCTTCCGGACGACCTGTTCGGAGTTGACCATGAGCGGCCGCTGTAGTTCAAAGGCGCTTTTCATGTACGGCACAATCAAGCCCGCCGGACCCCGGGGTGTCGGCATGTCCGCATAATTTTCCAGTCGCGTCCGATATTCGACGAACGAATTAACACCTTCATCCATCCATGTCCATTGGCGTTCGTCGCTGTTGATGATCATGGGAAAAAAATTGTGCCCTACTTCATGGATAATCACACCAATCATACCCCATTTAGTGCGGTCGGAATACGTGCCATCTTTATTTGGTCTGCCATGGTTAAAGCAGATCATGGGGTATTCCATACCGATGCTGGCGTTATGGACGGACGTAGCCTGAGGGTAAGGATAGTCAACGGAGTATTTCGAATACGTAACAAGCGCATTTTTTACTGCCTTGGTTGATTCCAGTGCCCACAGAGGATTGCCTTCTTTGGGATAGTACGACATCGCCAGCGGTGTTTTATCATTGATCTTCACTGCCTGGGCATCCCAGATGAATTTTCTGGAACTTGCAAAAGCAAAATCGCGGACGTTTTCCGCGTAAAACCTCCACGTTTTTTTGTCTTTGGATTTTGTCATTTCGCGCCGCACGGCCTCTTCCTGAGTGCAGATAACTACGGTATGGTCAAACGACGTTTTTGCTTTTTCGAACCGGGCGAATTGTTCTGGCGTCACTACTTCTTTCAAATTCTGCACCATACCCGTGCCGGCAACGATATGATCGGCGGGCACAGTCAGGTTTACGGTGTAATCGCCAAAGGCAAGTGTAAATTCCCCTTGCCCCAGGAATTGCTTGTTCTGCCATCCGACAACGTCGTCGTAGACACACATGCGCGGGAACCATTGACCGATGATATAAACATAATTTCCATCCTCGGGAAAATACTCCATGCCGCTACGGCCATCGTTGAGCGTAGCGCCCCTTACCCGGTCATTGATATTGAACGCCCAGTCAATGGAAAATGAAATTTTCTGACCACTGCCCAACGGGGTAGGCAAATCAATACGCATCATGGTTTGATTGATGGTGTACGGCAACACTTTGCCCGACTGGTCTTTTATCGATTTGATTTTATACCCGCCGTCGAAATCATATAATCCCAATGTGCCGGCCATTTCTTTGGCGTTGACGGAATCGCGGACCCGGGAGGTGGCAGTCTTTGCGCTATTATTGTCTTTCTCGTTAATATTTTGGTCTACTTGAAGCCACAGGTACCGGAGTACATCCGGAGAGTTGTTGGTATAGAGGATGACTTCTGAACCCTCGAGGCTCTGTGTATCATCGTGGAGTTCGGCCTGGATCACATAGTCGGCTTTCTGCTGCCAATACCTGGGCCCCGGCGAACCCGAGCCCGAGCGATATTCATTGGGCGTGGGAAGCGTCTGGCCCAGTTGTTCAAATTTTCCCTGCCATTTTGGGGATTCTGTATTGGCCGGTTCCTGTGCCGAACCTGCGTGGAAGGCAATGAACGTTAAAAAGAAAAGGGCAATTTTCTTCATAGTCTGGGATTAGTTTCAAAATCGATTCGTTCCCCTGGCACGCGGCCCCGGGACTTCACCAAAATATTCTGTCTTTCACTAAAATAAGAGCGATCCCGGCAATGGCGGACGATAATACCATTTTCCAGTCCCGGCGGCTTACGCCAATCAAATCAACTAAAATAAAACTGGCCGCCAAAAAAAGAAGGACGACTATTATTTGACCGAACTCAAGGCCAATATTAAAGGCCAAAAGCGGGGATGCAATGTGTTCACTTTTTCCCAGAATAGCGCGCAAGTAATTCGAAAAACCCATACCATGAACCAATCCGAAGAACAAGGCTAACGCATAATTTGTTTGAATCGGTTGCCGGGGAATGCTTTCTTCGTTACGGAAGAGATTGGAGAAAGCTGTAATGAAAATAGTAAGCGGGATTAGAAATTCGATAAGGTTGGTTTTCACAGATATGATCCGGAGTGTTGCCAGGGCCAGTGTAATGGAATGACCAATCGTAAAAGCCGTGATCAGGATGAGTATTCTTTTCCAGTCGCGCACCAGGTAAATCGCACCCAGGGCAACTACAAAAAGAATATGGTCATACCCGTTCACATAGTCCAGAATATGATCCTTGCCCAAACCAAAGTACAGTGAAAAATCGTTCATCGGTTGCGAAACGAGGCGCAATTATAGAACTAAAATTTGATTTGTAACAGCCTAAATATGTGAAGCTTTGGCCTTATTTTTGAGTTTCCGTCGACTATGATTCTTGTTTTATATTCTCTCTTTTTGTTTCCGCATCCCCTTCATGTTTCCGTGAGTGAGATCAACTACAGCGAAAAGGACAAAGCCCTTCAGATCACTTCAAGGATCTTTGTTGACGACCTTGAACTCAGCATCCGAAACCAGCGAAAGGAGCCGGAGCTCGATTTGCTGCTACCCAAAAACGGGTTGACTACAGACCTCCTCGTCAGCGAGTACCTGAAGGACCACGTCAGGATAAAACTCGATGGCAAACTGCAAAAGTTGAAATTCCTCGGTCATGAAGTGGAGGAGGTTGCCATTGTCTGTTACTTCGAAATTGAAAATGTGAAAAAAGTAAAGGTCCTGGAGATCTTTAATGATATGATCACCGAAACGTGGGACGACCAGTCTAACCTCGTTCATGTTACGTTTCGCGGTCCGGTTAAAAGCGCCCGCCTCATGCGCGATAAACCATTGGAAGTATTTAAGATTGACTCAAAATAAATATAATTAGAAGACAAGATCATGCGCAAGAAAATCGTGGCCGGCAACTGGAAAATGAACAAGACCCTGGAAGAAGCACAAATCCTTACTTCGGAATTAATGGGGATGGTAGCGGACGAAGTGAAGGCGAACGTCCAGGTGGTTTTATGTACGCCATTCCCTTATTTGATGGCCATCAAAAAACAGTTGGGATCAGCGGCCAGGATGTCGGCAGGTGCTCAAAACTGCAGCGACCAGGAGTGGGGGGCATTTACAGGCGAGGTATCGGCACCCATGCTTCAATCCATAGGCATTCCGTTTGTAATCATAGGGCACAGCGAGCGCCGGCAGTATTTTGGAGAAGACGGAAAATTACTGGCGAAGAAAGTGGATCGCGCTTTGCGTTGCGGACTCACTCCGATCTTCTGTTGCGGAGAGCCGTTGGAAATACGCGAGAAGGGAACGCATGAAACTCTTGTAAAACAACAGGTAGGAGAAAGTCTGTTCCACCTCACCGAAGCCGATCTGAAAAAGGTTGTTGTTGCCTACGAACCGGTCTGGGCAATTGGAACAGGAAAAACGGCGACGTCACAACAGGCCCAGGACATGCATGCGGTCATCCGAAAGCATATTGGGGCCCGGTACAGCCAGGATGTTGCAGAAGAAATTTCTATTCTCTACGGCGGCAGTGTAAAGGCCGACAATGCCAAAGAACTATTCACCTGCCCCGATGTTGACGGCGGATTGGTAGGCGGCGCTTCACTCAAGTCGAGAGAGTTTGTAGATATTGTAAAGGCTATTTCCTAGTACCAGCTTCAACAATTCGATTTGCCATGTTTTACACGCGGCTTCAGGTTATCTGTGATCCTGCGTTTTCAGAAATCCTGATGGCGGAGATAGCGGAAACCGGCTTTGATTCTTTTCTGGAAACGGAAAAGGGATTTGAAGCTTATGTGGAAAATGAAAAATTTGACCAAAGCCGACTTTTCGCGGTGCAGGTGAAATACAACCATGTCATGCCCCTGTTTTTCTTCCAGGATAAGATCCAAAAGCAAAATTGGAATGAGGAGTGGGAACGGAATTTGGAACCTATTATCGTGGATGAAAAATGTTTAATCCGCGCTGAGTTTCACAAGGTCAAAAAAAAATATCCTTACGAAATCATCATCACGCCTAAAATGTCGTTTGGCACAGGTCACCACCAGACTACCTATCTCATGATCAAAAATCAAATGGGCATGGATCATCTGGGTAAACGGGTAATGGATGCTGGTTGTGGGACGGCCATCCTTTCCATTATGGCATCGAAATTAGGAGCCCGCGAGGTGGAGGCATTTGATATAGACGACTGGAGCGTCATCAACGGCCGGGAGAATATTGAAATCAACGACTGCAAAAATATTCTCCTTCATCAGGGCAGGATCAGCGAGATCGGTCTTACAGGAATGTTTGATATTATCCTGGCCAACATCAACAAGAATGTATTGATGGACGAGTTGGAAGTATATTCCCGTTTTTTAAACAAGGAGGGATATCTCCTTCTCAGTGGGTTTTACGTGCAGGATATCAGTGATTTGAAAAAGAAGGCCGGGCAGCATGGATTAAAAGAAACACAGCGGGACGAACGCGAAACCTGGGCAGCGCTTTTGCTTGGAAAGGAATAATAACTTTATCCCTCCGACGTTATCCATTCACCCTTTCGATCGCGATACATTTAGTACCTTACCTCGTCGTTTTACGAATCTCTGGCTTATTCACCCTGTGAAGAAGGTTTTACCATCTATTGGCATTTTGTTA
>Ga0193731_1000292_pt1 | contig 17314 bp, 27 predicted proteins | sample U1a2metaG_FD_144920 | JGI IMG/M metagenome (GOLD analysis project Ga0193731, IMG submission 144920) | Soil microbial communities from a riparian zone of the East river system, Colorado, United States - U1a2 | ecosystem: Environmental > Terrestrial > Soil > Riparian zone | place: USA: East River...
CCCCGAGCTTCGGAAAATCCATTCTGGAATACGTTCCGGGTGGAACTGCCTCCCAAGCCTATCGCGCTCTCGCGCGCGAGTTCATCGAGCGCCATGCTTCGCCAGCCACTCCTCGCGAGTCAGCGCATACACCAACGTCGGAAAACCTCGAAACGTAATTTCCTTCTCTGCCTTCATTTCATTTTCTCCGCAACGCGACGCGACGGGATATTTTCTGGATGAATAAGTGAGATGACGCGCGACAGCTTCCGATCACGAAAACCGTGATCACGAACAGCGCGCGCGGCTTCGGTAATGAGGCCGCGGTTCCAGTAATCGGGATTCAGTCGGTAGCCGATCTCGATGTCTTCGATGCCGTGCTCCGGATGATAAAAGAAACCGCAGTAACCGATAATCGCGTCCTCGCCGCGCGGCATGACGGCAAATTGCGACGGGATGCCAGCGCGATCCCAGCCCATGACTTTCTCAATGAACGCGATCGTCTGTTTGCGTTCGGTGAAAACGCCTAATGAGAAGCGCATGAAATCCGGATTGGCGAATAACTGCGCCATAACATCGACATCTTCTTCGCGGAAGGAGCGCAGGATGAGTCGTTCGGTTTCGAGTTCCATCTTGCTTCGGCCACCGGACACTCGGCGGCTACAATGTAGATGATTTTCGATTCTCTGTAAGATGCGAACAGATGACGAGCAGTTTGCACGGCCTGCGAGACCGCCCGATACCACGAGCTGGTCCGCCGTCAGCGAGGCAGCGAAAGATTGCGAGGCATGCCACCTCTACAAGCGCGCGACGCAGACGGTTTTTGGCGAAGGTCCGAAGGGCGCAGTGATGATGCTGGTTGGCGAACAACCGGGAGATTACGAAGACGTGGCCGGTAAACCCTTTGTTGGACCTGCTGGAAAAATCATGGACCAAGCGCTCGAAGAAGCTGGAATCGATCGCAAGCAAGTATACGTCACGAACGCAGTGAAACATTTCAAATGGGAGCCGCGCGGCAAACGGCGGATCCATCAGAAACCGAATTCGCGCGAGATCGCAGCCTGCCGACCGTGGCTGGAAGCGGAGTTACGAATCGTTAAGCCAAAGCTGGTGGTAGCCATGGGCGCGACGGCAGCCCAGACGATTTTTGGGCCGTCATTCCGCGTCACTCGCGAGCGTGGCAAAGTCTTGTCGTCCAAGCTTGCGCCGAGAGTGCTCGCGACCGTTCACCCATCGTCTCTCCTTCGCCAGCCCGACGAAGCATCGCGCGAACGCGAATACAAGCATTTCGTCGGTGATCTTCGCGCCGCGGTACGCGCCGTCGGCGAAGAATAGGATCATTCGATCATCATTGCATCTCGCGTTTTGTAGTCTGCCACGAATGTCTTGCGAAATTGATCGAACGTCCCTCTTTCGATTTCTGCGCGCGCCCGATTCATCAATTCCAAATAAAAATGCAAGTTGTGCAACGTGATCAGGCGAAGCCCGAGAATTTCCTCCGCCTTGACGAGATGACGAATGTAGCCACGCGAAAATTCGCGGCAGGCCGGGCAGACGCAGTTTTCTTCTATTGGCCGTTTATCCCGAGCGAACTCCGCGTTTTTTAAATTGAGCGTTCCGGTGTCGGTGAACGCTGTTCCGTTTCGGGCCAGGCGCGTCGGTAGCACGCAATCGAACATGTCCATTCCGCGCGCGATCATCTCCAGTAGTTGCGGCGGCGTGCCCAGGCCCATCGCGTAACGTGGTTTGTCTTTGGGCAAAAATGGTTCAGCCGATTCAACCGCTCGCATCATTTCCTCTTCAGGCTCGCCCACGCTCACACCGCCAATCGCGTAGCCGTCAAAATCGAGCTCAACAATTGCTTGTGTGCTTTGCTTGCGCAGATCCTCAAATGTGCCGCCCTGGACGATGCCGAAAAGAAGTTGGTTGAGAGTTGAGAGTTGAGAGTTGATCGAGTCGGTCTCTGAAGTTGGACGTTGAGCGCCTGCTCGCGATTTATCGGAGTTGGACGTTGAGCGTTGGACGTTTGCTTCCTTGCATCTTCTCGCCCAGCGCGTCGTCATCTCCGCACTCTGCGCCGCGTAATCGTATTCGCACGGGTAGGGGATACATTCATCGAGTGCCATCACGATGTCGCCGCCGAGCGCGGCTTGAATTTCCATTGCTGTTTCTGGTGAAATGAACGCGCGCGCTCCGTCGATATGGTTCTGAAATTCGACCCCCTCCTCCGTGATCTTGCGTAACTTCGACAACGAAAAAATCTGATACCCGCCGCTGTCGGTCAGGATCGGCCCATTCCATTTCATGAAATTGTGCAGGCCGCCAAAATGTTTGATCACATCCAGTCCCGGCCTGACAAACAAATGATATGTGTTTCCGAGGATGATTTGCGCATCTAGCTCGCGCAACTCTCGTGGGCTGACGCCCTTCACCGAACCTTGCGTTCCCACCGGCATGAACGCAGGCGTATCGATGATCCCATGCGCTGTTGTTAGACGCCCGTGTCTCGCTTTCGAGTCGCGCGCGCTACCCAAAACTTCAAAACTTTTCTGCATTCGATTTGGAGATTCATCGACTTCGTTCGGAATGACAAATGCAGTGTGAAATATTCTTTGCAGATCGTGATTTTCCCTCTATATTCGCGGCTCACCGCATCAGGGCGTGAGATAGTTTGTTGCGCGGCCTGAGCGGGTTTTTTGTCGCCCGAAGCACGGCTTTTTGGCGGCGCATTGTTTTAGATTTTGGAAAATGCCCACGATTAATCAATTGATCCGAAAAGGACGCCGGAAGGTGTCGGTGAAATCGAAATCACCTGCGCTGTTCCGTTGTCCGCAGCGGCGCGGTGTGTGCGTGCAAGTGATGACGCGCACGCCGAAGAAGCCGAACTCTGCGTTGCGCAAAGTGGCGAAAGTGCGGTTGACGAATGGCCAGGAAGTGATTGCCTACATTCCGGGCGAAGGGCACAACCTGCAGGAGCACTCCATCGTGCTCGTGCGCGGGGGCAGGGTGAAAGATTTGCCGGGCGTGCGCTACCACATTGTGCGTGGCACGCTCGACGCGCTCGGCGTCGACGGACGCCGGCGCGGTCGCTCCAAGTACGGAGCGAAGCGCCCCAAGGGTGGCGCGGCCGGTGGAGGCGGCGCGGCGAAAGCTGCGCCTGCAGCGGCCAAGGAAGAGAAAAAGTAAATTTGAACAACACGATCACGAATGTCGCGACGGAAGAGAGTTTACAAAAAAGAGGAGCGCGTCGATTCCCGTTACGGGAGTCCGGCGGTGGCCCGGCTCATCACCACCGTGATGAAGCGTGGCAAGAAATCGCTGGCGGAACGAATCGTGTACACAGCGATCGAAAAATCGCGCGAAGGTTCTGATTCCGTCGATCCGCTGGAAGTCGTAAACAAGGCGCTCGAAAATGTTCGTCCGCGGCTCGAAGTAAAATCGCGTCGGGTCGGCGGGGCGACATATCAGGTGCCGATGGAAGTGGCGCCTGGGCGACAAATTTCTCTCGCTATGCGCTGGATTGTCCAATACGCGGACAATCGTAAGGGAGTGCCAATGGCGGATGCGCTGGCGCAGGAGATTAAGGACGCCGCATCCGGCCAGGGGAACGCGATCAAGAAACGCGAAGACACACACAAAATGGCGCAGGCGAATCGGGCGTTTGCGCATTTTAGATGGTAAAGATTATGGCGACGGCGACGATGGAACAGAAAAAAGCCCCGGCAAAAGGTCCAAATTCGCCGAATCGCAAGTTTCCGCTGGAAAGAACGCGGAACATCGGTATTGCGGCGCACATCGACGCCGGTAAAACAACGATCACCGAGCGCGTCCTGTTCTACACCGGCATGATTCACAAGATGGGCGAGGTGCACGACGGCACAACGGTTACGGATTGGATGGAGCAGGAGCGGGAGCGCGGGATCACGATCACATCGGCCGCGACGACGTGCACGTGGGCGCAACGCAAAGAAGAGGGCGTTTACAAAATTTTCGAGGGCGTCAAGCAGCGTATCAACATTATTGATACGCCGGGCCACGTCGATTTTACCGCCGAGGTGGAGCGTTCATTGCGCGTGCTCGATGGGGCAATCGCCGTTTTCGATGGCGTGGCGGGCGTGCAGCCGCAATCCGAAACAGTCTGGCGTCAAGCAACGAAATACAATGTCCCGCGCCTGGCGTTCATCAACAAGATGGACCGCGTAGGTGCGGATTTCGAGATGTCGGTGGACAGTATCCACAAAAAACTGGGCGCGAACGCGTGGCCGGTTTTGTTGCCGTTGGGCAGCGAAGATCAGCTGCGCGGCCAGCTCGACGTTATCAACAAGAAAGCGATCATTTACTCCGAGAACGATCAGCTTGGATCGACGTATGAAGTTACGGATGTGCCGAAGGAGTATGTCGAGCGCGTTGATAAGGCGTACAACCAGTTGGTCGAACAAGTCTCCAATCTGGATGACGACGTTGCTCATGTTGTTCTCGAGGAAAAACCGGTCACGCCGGAGCTACTGAAGGCCGGAATTCGCCGGCAAACGATCGCCAATAAATTTGTGCCGGTTATCGGCGGCTCGGCGCTGAAGAACATCGGCGTGCAATATCTTCTCGATGCAGTGGTCGATTATCTGCCGAGCCCGCTCGACATTCCGCCGGCCAAAGGAATGGAGCCCGACACGCACGAACCGATGGAGGCGCCGACGGACGATAACGGAAATTTCTGCTCGCTTGCGTTCAAACTTTGGAGCGATCCGTTCGTAGGCAAACTCGTTTTCTTCCGTGTTTACTCCGGCACGCTCAGCAAAGGCGACACGGTTTACAACCCGCGCACGAACAAACGCGAACGCATTTCGCGCTTGATTCAGATTCAAGCGGACAAACGCGAGGACATCGAGACCTGTTACTCTGGTGACATCGCCGCCATTGTCGGTATCAAAAATATCACTACGGGCGATACGTTGTGCGATGAGGACCATCCAATCCTTCTCGAACCGCCATCTTTTCCTGACCCGGTTATTTCAATGGCCATCGAGCCGAAGACAAAACTGGATCAGGAAAAAATGGCGACTGCGTTGCAGCGCCTCTCAGAAGAAGACCCGACTTTCTGGGTTTATACGCACGAAGACACCGGCCAAACCATCATCGCCGGGATGGGTGAGTTGCACCTGGAAATCATCCGCGACCGGATGTTTCGCGAGTTCAAAGTGGACGCCAACGCGGGCAAGCCGCAGATTGCGTACCGCGAAACGATCACGACCAACGCGCACGGCGTCGGCAAGTTGATTAAGCAATCAGGCGGCCGCGGCCAATATGGACACGTGGAAGTGGACGTGCGCCCAGCCGAGCGCAGCAAAGGTCTTATCGTCGAGAACAAAATCGTCGGCGGCATCATTCCGCGCGAATACATTCCTGCCGTCAAAAAAGGCATCCAAGAAGCGGTGCTCAACGGCGTGCTCGGGGGGTACCCTGTTGTCGATGTTGAGGTTGATATCGTTTACGGTTCGTTCCACGAAGTTGATTCCAGCGAACTCGCATTCAAAATGGCTGCGATCTTCGCGATGAAAGATGGATTCAAACAGGGCAAACCGATTCTGCTGGAGCCGATCATGAAGGTCGAAAACATCACGCCGGATGAATTCCAAGGAGATATTTGCGGCGATCTAAGCCGCCGGCGTGGCAGCATCCACAATATCGAGACACGCGGCAATCTCGCCATTATTCATGCCGAGGTTCCGCTTGCCGAGTTGTTCGGTTACGCGACTGCCATCCGTTCGCTTTCGAAGGGCCGCTCCAGTTATTCGATGGAACCCTCTCATTTCCAACCCGTGCCGGCGAACCTCGTTGCCGCCATTCTCGATCAGAAAGAGACCAAATGAGCAATGGCCAGCGCATTCGGATTCGATTGAAGGCGTTCGATCACCGCATGCTGGATCAATCCGCCGTGGAGATCGTGGAGACAGCCAAACGCACCGGTGCGCGCGTGGCCGGGCCGATTCCGCTGCCGACACTGGTCGAGAAGTTCACGGTGAATCGTTCCCCACACGTCGACAAAAAGTCGATGGAGCACTTTGAAATTCGCACCCACAAACGGCTGCTGGACATCATCGAGCCGACGGCCAAGACGGTGGATGAATTAAAGAAACTGAATTTGCCTGCGGGCGTTGACATTACGATTAAGATTTAACCCCGAAAGCGTTCGGGGTCCTGAAAGATTTGCAATCGCACGGTCATGAGCATCGGACTTCTTGGACAAAAGATTGGTATGACCAGCGTTTACGACGGGAAAGGTCGATTGTGTCCCGTGACCGTGATCGCGGCCGGCGATAATGTTTTATTGCGCCGTTTGACCGAAGAAAACGAGGGATACTCTGCGGTGCAAGTTGGGTTCGGTGCGCAAAAGGAATCGCGTGTTACGAAAGCGTTGCTTGGCGAGTTCAAGAAGGCGGGAGTTGGGCCGCAGAAGTTTGTGCGCGAGTTTCGCCTCACAAGCGATCTTCCCGAAGGCGAGATCAACCTGAGTGTTACGCAATTTCAAGCGGGCGATTACGTGGATGTGATTGGCCGATCAAAGGGAAAAGGATTTCAGGGTGTGATGAAGAAACATAACTTTCATGGGCAGGGCGCGGCGCACGGTTCGAAGACGCATCGGCGCATCGGTGCGGTTGGCTATCGTTCTACGCCGGGACGGATTTGGAAGAACCAGGGAATGCCAGGTCACCTCGGCCACGAGCGCGTGACGGTGCAAAACCTTCAGGTGATGCAAGTGCGCGAGAATGAAAACATTATTCTTGTCAGCGGCGCAGTTCCGGGAGCGAACGGCGGCTATGTGATCGTTCGGCCGGCCATTAAACATCCCGAACGCTTAGTGGCGCTACACACTGAGCACCGAAAGCACGAGGAAGAAGAGAAGGCGAAGAAGCCAAAAACCATAGCTGAGTTGGCGCAGAAGAAATGAGCGCGAAAGTTCTAACCAAAGCCGCAGCGAAAGAAGCGAAGATCGACATCATCGAAGATGGTCGGGGTACGCAGGCTGTCCACGACGTGGTCGTTGCCATGCGTGCGGCGCGGCGTTCCGGATCGGCTAACACTAAGACCAAGGCGGAAGTGGATCTGTCCGGTGCGAAACCATGGCGGCAGAAAGGAACTGGTCGCGCCCGCGCCGGTTACAAATCGTCGCCCATCTGGCGCGGCGGTGGCGTCGTTTTTGGGCCAAAGCCCCGCGATTATTCCAAAAAGATTTCAAAATCAGTGCGGCGTCTCGCCTTTCAAAAAGCGTTGAGCGAACGGATCAAGGCAGGCGACGTACTAGCGATCGATAAGTTCGCCGTTTCGGAAATTAAAACGAAAGCGTTTGTCGATCTTGTCCGGGAGCAAACAGACGCCGAGAAGGTGTTGATCGTTTCCGACTCGTTCGACGACAGGACTTACAAATCGGCGCGCAACGTGAAGCCTGTGAAACTCGCGACTGCGGCCGATGTGAACACCGAGCAATTGCTCGCGTTTCAGAAAATTTTGGTCACGTCGAAGGCGCTGGAAAAATTAGCGGAGAGACTTCATCCGCCTACGCAGGAGGCTAGTGCGCGATAAGATGAACGAGCCGCACCAGATTGTTCAGACCGCCTCGTTGACTGAGAAGTCGACATTGATGAGCGAGAAACTGAACAAGTACGTCTTCCGCGTCAGTCCGAAGGCGAACAAGGTTCAGATCAAGAACGCAATTGAGCGGCTTTTTCAGAAGACAGTCATGGACGTGAACACATGTAATTACACCGGCAAGGAAAGACGAGTCCGTGGGCCCTTGGGACGCCGTCCGCGATGGAAAAAAGCGATCGTGACGTTGAAAGAAGGCGAGAAGATCGATTTGATCTAGTCGCAAGAAAGTTATGGCTTTAAAAGAATTCCGCCCGCTAACGCCGACGCTCCGTTTCAAGTCGCTACCAGCCTTTGATGAAATCACGAAGTGGCGCCCTGAAAGAACTCTCATTGAGCCGAAGAAAAGGACCGGCGGTCGCAACAACTACGGCCGGCTGACGTCACGGCACCTGGGCGGCGGTCACAAGCAGAAATATCGCAAAGTCGATTTCAAACGGCGCAAGCGTGGTGTCCCGGCCGAGGTTATTGGGATCGAGTACGATCCGAACCGCTCCGCCCGGATTGCTCTCATCAAATATGCGGATGGCGAGTTGAGCTACATTCTCGCGCCAAACGGGCTGCAAGTCGGATCGACTGTCAGTGCTGGAGATGATGCTGCGCCTGAACTGGGAAATGCGCTGCCGCTACGAGTCATTCCTCTTGGCACTAACATTCACAATATTGAACTGAGTCCTGGCCGTGGTGGCCAGGTTGCGCGCAGCGCCGGACAACAGGCGACTTTGACGAACATCGAAGCAGGTTACGCCCTGGTAAAGATGCCTTCCGGCGAGATTCGACGGATTCACGAAAACTGCTTCGCCACGATTGGCCAGGTAGGAAACGTCGATCACATGAATGTGGCGAGCGGCAAAGCGGGACGCACTCGCTGGCAAGGACGCCGGCCGCATGTGCGCGGCGTGGCGATGAACCCTATCGATCATCCGATGGGCGGCGGGCAGGGGAAATCAAAGGGAGGAGGCGGCCGTCATCATCCGGTTAGCCCATGGGGACAACTGGCCAAAGGATTCAAAACGCGCAGTAAACATAAACCCAGCGACCGTTTTATTTTGGAAAGGAGAAGGCCGAAGAAGAAAGCGTAAACAATTCGTGGATCACGAATTGCTTGCAAATTATGTCTAGATCGTTAAAAAAAGGACCCTTCGTCGAGTTGCATCTTCTGGAGAAGATCGACAAGATGAATAGCTCGGGCGTAAAGAAACCAATCAAGACCTGGTCGCGGCGCTCGATGGTGACGCCGGACTTTGTCGGCCACACGTTTTTGGTGCACAACGGAAAGACTTTTAACTCCGTTTTCGTCACCGAGAACATGGTCGGTCACAAGCTCGGTGAATTTTCGCCTACGCGCGTGTTTAAGAAACACGGTTCGCATACGGCGAAGGTGACCAAATAATTGCGGATTGTGGATTGCAGATTTGAGATTGGCAGCTCGCGGTTACGCCGCGGTATTGCGCAATTTGCAATCTTGAATTTGCAATTTGCAATTGGGATTTGCGCGCAAGCGCAGGGAAACAGTTCTTTGTCAGAATCCAAGAATGAAAGCGCCGTACACCCAGCGACGGCTGAAGCATTGCTGCAGGAAAACGAACAACTGCAAAAGCAATTGTCTATTGCGCAGGAATCGCTTAAGGCGTTGACGAGTAGCCTGGCGGAATCCAATGCGGACGCGGAAGAGCTTCGTCGCAAGTATTCCGATTTGGAATTGCGAATGGAAGCGTTGGGACTGGCTTCGGCAAACAAGGACCGTGCCAAGCTGGAGCAGCGTTTGCTGGCTGCTGTGAGCGATCTTCAGCTCGCGCAAAAAGAGCGCGATGACTATCGCGACCAGATGTTGCGGTTGAACGAAGCCGTGTTGTGTTATTTGAAAACGTCGCAGGCCGGCGATGCGAAGGCGCGGATGGACTTGGAGGCGCAGCTGCGTAGCATCAATACACTGATTACAAAATCCACCGGCGCGCCGGACCAGCCTGAGCCCGGCCTGATGGATGGGAGCGTGATCAGCGTGAAGGAGGAGTGGTCGTTTGTAGTCGGCAACCTTGGCGGAAAACAGGGCGTGAAGATCGGGATGCCGATGCGGGTGATGCGAGATGATCGAAAGATCGCGACGCTGCGAGTAGTCGATGTACGGCAAAAGATTTGTGGTGCGGTAATTCAGGAGATGGATTCAAACAAGGAGAAAATAAGAGTAGGGGACCGCCTCCAGGTGGATGCGCAACCTGATGTGAGTTTGAAATGAAGAAAGTTACAAGAGTTACAAAGTTACAAGAGTTACAAAGAGGTACGAGCGTATCGGATGTAACCATTGTAACCTTGTAACCTTTGTAACTAACGCGAAGCGATGGAAGTCAGATCGACATTTAAATACGCACGGATTTCGCCGTTTAAGGCGCGCGAAGTCACGCGTGAGATCCAGGGTCTGCCTGTTTCGGCAGCACTCGATTTGCTGGCTTTCACGCCGAAGAAAGCGGCATTTCTGATTGGCAAGACTCTGAAGAGCGCAATCGCCAATGCAGAAAACAACGCCAATCTCAAACCAGATGGCTTGGTGGTGAAAGAGGCGGTTGTGGGGGAAGGCCCAACACTAAAGCGAATCATGGCGCGCGCCCGTGGCAGCGCCAGTGGGATTCTGAAACGTACCAGTCACATTCGTATTGTGCTATCGGACGAGATTCGGATCGAAACGCGCGAAACGCGAAGAGCAAAGCGGGAACAGGAAAAGAAAGCCGCAAAGAAGCAGATCAAAAGCGAAGTGAGTGAAAGCGCGGCAAGGCCATCTGATAAAAAATCAGGGAAGCCGAAGCAGAGCGCAAAAACGGAGAAATAATTTTATGGGGCAAAAAGTAAATCCAATCGGATTTCGTCTGAGCGTAAATCGAGACTGGCGTTCGCGCTGGTACGCATCGTCGCAGGAATTCCCGGCGTTTTTGCACAGCGATCTGAAGATTCGCAATTACGTGAAGAAGAAGCTGCAGTTCGCCGCGGTATCGAAAATTGTGATCGAGCGCGCGTGGAATTCAATTCGGGTGACCATTCACACCGCGCGTCCCGGCATTGTAATCGGACGGAAGGGCGCAGAGATCGAAAAGATGACCGAAGAAATTTCGAAGATGGCCGAGGGCAAGCAGGTCAAGATCGACATCCAGGAAATCAAAACACCGGAACTCGACGCACAGCTCGTCGCAGAAAACGTTGCGCTGCAGATCGAGCGGCGAATTGCCTACCGACGCGCAATGAAAAAAGCCGTCCAGACCGCGATGGATTTCGGCGCGGAAGGAATTCGGCTGCGGTCTTCAGGCCGGCTCAATGGCGCGGAGATTTCGCGTTCGGAATGGTACCGAGAAGGAAAAGTTCCGCTGCACACCTTGCGTACGCCGATTGATTACGGCTTCGCGGAAGCAAACACTGTCTACGGTAAGATCGGGGTGAAATGTTGGATTTGTAAGAAGGAAGAACCAGCGCCTCAGGCAGCTACACCATTACCGCCGCCGCCAGCACCCGCACCGGTTGAAGTGTAAGGGAAAAAATTTGTATGATCATAGCACCGAGCTCTGTAGCCGCGTCCCTGTGGGACGCGCGCGCGCTTCGCACAGCGAAGCGGCTACAGCACGCGCGATCATTTAAGGAGAAAAATTTATGCCATTAATGCCAAAACGCGTGAAATATCGGAAGTCCCAGCGGGGAAGCCGAAAGGGGACTGCTTCGCGCAATCTTAGAATCGATTTCGGCGAGTTCGGTTTGCAGACACTCGAACGTGCCTGGATCACCAACACGCAGCTTGAAGCGGCGCGTGTCGCGCTCACTCGCAACATGAAACGCAAGGGCAAACTGTGGATCCGCATTTTCCCGGATAAATCGGTGACCTCGCGCCCGCCGGAAACGCGGATGGGGAAGGGCAAAGGGCAACCCGAATACTGGGTCGCCACGGTTCGGCCGGGTAACATTTTGTTTGAACTGGATGGGGTTCCGGAATCGGTTGCACGCGAATCTCTGCGCCTTGCCGCAGACAAGTTGCCGGTGCGCACGAAGTTTCTCACGCGTCACCATGTCAGGGCCGCTTAAGAACGATGAAAATGAAAGAAATCACTGAGTTGAGCATGGACGAGTTGCTCACTAAAAGACGCGATTTGCGGCAGGAAAGCCTCCACCTTCGTTTGCAACAGCAGAGCGGGCAGCTGGAGCAGCCAAGCAGATTACGCTTGCTGCGACGCGACATTGCCAGGCTGGAAACAGTGCTGTCGCAGCGCGCGAAACAGACCGCAAAGAAGTAGAATTATGGCTGAGCAAGATCAACCACTCCCATCACCAGCTTCGTCGCAGCCCGAGCGCGCGAACCGTGCTTCACGTAAGACTCGAACGGGTGAAGTGATTTCCAGCAGTATGAATAAGACAATTGTGGTACGGACAATCACGCGAGTGCCGCACCCCAAGTTTGGCAAGATCGTAAAGCAAATGAAAAAATTTTATGCCCACGATGAACAGAATGAGGCGAAAACCGGCGATACGGTTCGCATCATGGAGACGCGGCCTCTGAGCAAGTTAAAGCGGTGGCGTCTGATGGAGGTCGTGCAGAAGTAAGAACAACGGCAGGAGCAGGAGCAAGAGTAAGATTCTCATGGTACAACTTCGATCCAGATTGGATGTGGCAGACAACAGCGGTGCGCGCATGGCGACAATGATCGGCGTAATAGGCAAACAGACCCGCTACGCCGGCATCGGTGATGTGATTACTGCGAATGTGAAGGAAGCCACCGCGAACGGCACGGTAAAGAAGGGTGAAGTCGTGCGTGCGGTTCTGGTCCGCACGAAACAGCCGATTCGACGGGACGACGGTTCTTTGCTCCGGTTCGACAAGAACGCGATCGTGATTATCGACAAAGATCTAAATCCACGCGGCACGCGCATTTTCGGGCCGGTTGCCCGGGAATTGCGCGAGCGCAATTTCATGAAGATCGTATCGCTCGCGCCGGAAGTCCTATGAATCGAATTAAGTGTCACGTAAAAAAAGGCGACCAAGTCGAGGTCATCTCAGGGAATTTCCGCGGCTCTTCAGGAAAGATTTTGGCGGTGTTTCCAGGGAAGCAGCGTGTCGTGGTTGAAGGCGTGCGCATTATCAAGAAGCACCTACGCAAATCGCAGGACAATCCGAGCGGCAAAATCGCCGAACGCGAGGGTCCAATTCATATTTCCAATGTTCACTTGATCGAGCGCGACGGAAAGCCGGTGAAAGGCGCAGAGTCGCAACCAAGAAAGGCGAAGAAAGCCTAGCCGCAGGGTTGTTGAAAATGGAAAACGAATTTCATCGTCATTACAAAGAGCGCGTCATGCCAGCGCTGCAAAAACTGCACGGCTACAAAAACGTTCACCAGGTTCCAAAGGTCGAGAAAGTGGTGATTAACACCTCCGTCGGTTCGCAATCAGACGTGAAGCAGGCGCTGGAAGAGGCAAAAGCCGAGCTCGCGTTGATTACGGGACAGCGCCCGATGGAAACGCTGGCCAAGAAAAGCATTTCCAATTTCAAATTACGCAAAGACCAGGCGATTGGCGCGAAGGTAACGTTGCGTGGAGAGCGCATGTACGAATTTCTCGAGCGCTTCATCAAAGCCGCGCTGCCGCGCATTCGCGATTTTCGCGGCGTCTCTCCGCGTTGTTTTGATAAGCACGGCAACTACACCCTCGGAATCTCGGATCAATCGATTTTCCCTGAAGTCGAGCTCGATAAAATCAAGCGCAATATTGGATTTGATGTTACAATCGTCACCACGGCTCGAACGGACGAGGAAGCCAAATCACTCTTGAGTGAAATGGGAATGCCGTTTAGCGACCGGGCGAGAAAGCCCGCCGCGCAGCCCGCCTGATTTTTTCATGAGCACTGTTACTGATCCTATTGCCGATTGTCTGGCGCGTATCCGCAATGGCACGCGCGCGCTGAAGCCGGAGGTGCTGGTTCCGTACTCGAGAATCAAGGCGGAGATCGCGCGCATTTTGAAAGATGAAGGTTACATTACCGATTATTCCATTGACACGAGTGCCGCGCGCCCCCGCATTAAGATCACAAACAAAATCGCGAATCGATCGAGCGCGATCGCAGGACTGCGGCGGGTGAGCCGCCCGGGATTGCGCCGATACGTTGGCGCCGATGAAATCCCGCGTGTCCTTGGTGGAATGGGCCTGGCGATTCTGTCCACTTCGCGCGGCGTTTTGTCGGGGCGCGAAGCGAAAAAGCAAAAGGTCGGCGGTGAACTGCTGGCCTACGTGTGGTAACGATTTAACGAATCACGAAACTCATGTCACGAATCGGAAATAAAGCCGTCGAGATTCCGGATAAGGTCAAGGTCAACGTCGACAATGACGGAGCGGTTTCGGTAGAAGGACCCAAGGGAAAACTCCAATGGAAGCTTCCGCGTAACATCCGTGCAAGCGTCGAGGGTAACCGGGTGTCTGTTGTACGTGAAGCAGAAACGCGCAGCGCGAAAGCGTTACACGGACTCTCTCGCAGCCTCGTGCATAACATGGTGCAGGGAGTGAGTGAAGGTTTCGCCAAGCAACTGGAGATCGAAGGAGTCGGGTTCAGGGCTGCCGTGCAGGGATCGAACCTTAACTTGAGCCTCGGCTTTTCGCATCCGGTTCGATTTTCGATTCCAGAGAACATTAAAATCACAGTTGCGGACAACACGAAAATTACGATCCAAGGCGTCGACAAAAAACTGGTCGGGCAGGTGGCGGCGGACATCCGTCGTTTTTATCCTCCGGAACCGTACAAGGGCAAAGGCGTTCGGTACGCGGGCGAGCAGATTCGCCGCAAAGAGGGCAAGACTGTTCAATAAGTATGGCGACGATTCGTAAGGCAGCGCGGCAGCGTGTTCATCGAAGGATCAGGAAAAAAGTTGCAGGTACCGCGGAACGACCGCGACTGGCGGTTCATTTCTCCGGAAAACACGTTTATGCTCAAGTGATCGATGATGATGCCGGACGGACGCTGGCCGCTGCATCGACTACGGAGCGTTCCCTGGTTGGCAAAGACAAAGCCGCTGCAAACAGGACCGCGGCAGAATTGATTGGCAAGGCGATCGCGGAGCGTTCGCTGGCGAAGAAACTCGAGCGCGTCGTGTTTGATCGCGGCGGCTTTCTTTATCACGGAAAAGTGAAGGCATTAGCAGATGCAGCGCGCGCAACCGGCTTAAAATTCTAATTCATGGCTTATACAAGTACAGGCAGACGACCAGACTCGCGCAGGCCAGACAAGGCTCCCGCGGCAAAAGGCGATACCACGGAGAAAGTCGTGTTTATCAACCGCTGCGCCAAGGTCGTGAAGGGCGGGCGTCGTTTTAGCTTCAGCGCGCTGATCGTCGCTGGAGATCACGATGGAAAAGTCGGATGCGGATTCGGGAAGGCCAACGAAGTCTCAGAGGCTATTCGAAAGGCCTCCGAGGCAGCACGCAAGTCGATGGAAAAAGTTTCATTAAACGAAAACACGATTCCTCACGAAGTGATCGGCGAGTTTGATGGAGCGCGAGTACTGTTGCGTCCGGCTTCACCGGGGACGGGAATTATCGCGGGCGGAGGTGTGCGAGCTGTAACTGAAGCGGCTGGGATTCGCGATGTGCTGGCGAAATCACTCGGATCAAGCAATCACGCGAACGTGGTAAAGGCGACCATCGTCGCGCTGCGATCACTTCGCCGCAGGGACGAGATTTTTAAGGTGCGTGGGATTAAGTTCGGTGATGGAAAGGGCGATCAACATGCTGCGTCTTCATAATCTGCGGCCGCGTCCCGGCTCGCGACATCGCACTAAACGGCTGGGTTGCGGTGAAAGTTCAGGACACGGGAAAACCAGCGGTAAAGGGCATAAAGGCCAGAAAGCGCGTTCCGGTGGAAGCATTCGGCTCGGTTTCGAAGGCGGACAGATGCCGTTAATTCGTCGATTGCCAAAGCGCGGATTCAATAATGCGGCCTTTCACAAGTATTATGCAATTGTGAATGTCAGCGACCTCAATGCATTTGAAGCCGGAGCGGTGGTAAACGAACAACTGCTGCGCGAATCGAATCTCATCCGAGGCCATTTCGCAGGAATTAAAATCCTGGGCGACGGTGAATTGAAGCACGGACTGAAAGTGGAAGCCGACAAAGTCAGCGCGACCGCACGTGAGAAAATCGAAAAGGCGGGTGGAACGATTACGCTGCGCGAAAAAGGAGTAAAAACGACAGGGCGCACCGATGCCACTGCGGCGAATGAGATTTCGGCGGGAGAACGATCCGGCGAACGTGCACCAGAGGCGACCGGTAAGGAAGACTCGGCGAGGAAACCGTCGGCGAAAGCGAAGTCGCGGGGAAAAAAGAAAACATCGCGCAAGAGCTAGCTTCCCAGCATGTGATGTTTCAAATTTAGCGGATGATTTCGGCGTTTCTAAACACGGTTAAGATACCGGAATTGCGCCGGCGCATTTTGTTTACGCTGGCGGTAATTGTGATTGTGCGCCTGGGCGCTGCCATCACTACTCCGGGGGTCAACCAAGCCGTGTTACAGGAATGGTTTCGCAGCTCTTTGAGCCAGCGGACCGGCGGCGGCCTGGCGGCGCTCTTTAATTTGTTCAGTGGCGGCGCGCTTGAGAATTGCGCGATCTTCTCCCTCGGCATCATGCCGTACATCAGCGCATCGATCATGATGCAGTTGCTTACCGCGGTCATTCCACAGCTTGGCAGGCTGGCACGCGAAGACGGTGGACGGCAAAAGATCATGCAGCTTACGCGCTACACGACACTGGGGTTGTGCCTTTTCCAAGGTTATCTGCTGGCGCTGTCGTTTCAGCACCCCGAATCGTATCACACCATGCTACCTGGGATCACTGACACCATCAGGAACCTCGGAATTCCGTTGGTGGATGATATTGGCTGGAAATTTCGAATTGTAACCGTGATTTCCCTGACAACAGGCACGCTTTTATTAATGTGGATGGGCGATCAAATCACCGAGCGCGGCATCGGCAACGGGATATCCCTCATCATTACTATTGGCATTGTCGCGCGCTTGCCGGCCGCACTCGCGCAGGCATGGAAGACTTTTGTACCGTCGGCGCAGAGCGGATCGAGCCAGGTGAATCCGATGGTGCTTGTGATGCTGGTATTCTTCTTGATCATAGTGATCGCCGCAGTGATCACGATCACGCAAGGCGTGCGAAAAATCACCGTGCAGTACGCTAAACGAGTCGTGGGCCGCAAAATGTACGGCGGGCAGACGCAATACATGCCTTTGAAGGTGAATTATGCCGGCGTGATGCCCATTATCTTCGCCTGGGCGCTGCTTCTCTTTCCGGCGACGATTGTTCAGTACGGATTTAGAAACAGCCCTACAGCTGCGCGGATTGCCAGTGCGCTTTCGACCGGCTGGCCTCATTATGTCGCTCTTGCGGCAATGATTTTCTTTTTCAGTTATTTCTGGGTCGCGACGCAGTTCCAACCGGTACAGATCGCGGACGACCTGAAAAAATACGGTGGTTACATTCCGGGCGTCCGGCCAGGGAAACCAACTGCCGACTTTCTTGATTTTACGATGACGCGCCTCACGTTTGCCGGTGCGATTTTTCTGACGCTGATAGCAGTTTTACCAAGTCTTCTGAGCCAGTCGTTGAATGTGCCCATGATCACAGCGCAATTCTTTGGCGGCACCAGCTTATTAATCATTGTGGGCGTCATGCTC
>Ga0193731_1000295_pt1 | contig 17170 bp, 22 predicted proteins | sample U1a2metaG_FD_144920 | JGI IMG/M metagenome (GOLD analysis project Ga0193731, IMG submission 144920) | Soil microbial communities from a riparian zone of the East river system, Colorado, United States - U1a2 | ecosystem: Environmental > Terrestrial > Soil > Riparian zone | place: USA: East River...
GCACGCCTGGCCCTCGAGCTGTCGACCCACGCCTACGTGCTCGAGGTCGGCCGGGTCGCAGTGAGCGGATTGAGCGCGGACCTGAAGGGCGACGACTCAGTGCGCCGCTCGTACCTGGGGTACTAGGTGCTGGACTTTCTGCAGCAGGTAGTCAGCGGAATCGCCAGCGGCGGCATCTTCGCCAGCCTGGCGCTGGCCCTCGTCCTGATCTACAACGCGATGGGCCTTGTCAACTTCGCCCAGGGTGAGATGGCGATGTTCGCGACCTTCATTGCGTACACGTTGATCGAGCGAGGGATGAGCTACTGGATCGCGCTCCCATTGACGCTGCTGCTCGCGTTCGCCGGCGGACTCATCATCCAGCGAGTCGTCATCAGGCCTGTGGAACGCGCGCCGGTGCTGACGCTCGTGATAGTGACGCTCGGCCTCGCGACCTTGATCAACGGCCTGGCGGGGTTTGTCTTCGGCTACGTCCCGAAATCCTTCCCCAGCCCCTTCTCTGTGCAGACCATCTCTATCGCCGGCGCCGTGGTGAGCTACCGAGACCTCGGTGTCATCGCAGCGTCGGCGGTCGTGCTCCTGCTGATCTATCTGCTTCTGCAGCGCACGACGCTCGGGCTGACGATGCGCGCCGCTGCGCACAACCCCGACGCAAGCCGCCTGTTGGGAGTCCGCGTCAGCTGGATGCTTGCGATCGGCTGGGGGCTCGCCTCCGCAGTCGGCGCCCTGTCAGGAATCATGGTCGCCCCGATCCTGCTGCTCGAGCCGAACATGATGCAGACGATCATCATCTACGCGTTCGCTGCCGCCGTCCTCGGTGGCATCGAAAGCCCGCTTGGCGCGGTGATCGGCGGGGTCATCGTCGGCGTCACAGTCAACCTGGCGGGCGCTTACCTGGTCGGCGGCGATCTGCAGCTGGCGGTGGCCTTCCTGATCATCGTCGCAGTGCTGGTGGTCAGGCCGCATGGGCTTCTCGGCCGCCCCGCCGTGAGGCGAGTCTGACCCGTGCTTTCGAGAGTTCGGCGCGCCCCTCCCCGCTACTGGCTGGTGCTGGTGGTGGCGGTGCTGCTGCTCGGGCTGCCGTCAGCAGCCACGAGCTTTCAAAGCAGCCAGTGGACACAGGTGCTCATCTTCACCATCGCGATCATGGGTCTCAACGTGCTGGTCGGTTACAGCGGCCAGATCTCACTGGGACACGGGGCCTTCATGGCACTCGGCGCTTACACGACGGCGATTCTCGTCAGCCGCTACCACGTTGACTACCTGCTCACCATCCCGATCGCGGGGCTGGTCACCGGCGCTGTCGGCTTCCTGCTCGGCATCCCTGCGCTAAGGCTCTCGGCCTTGTATCTCGCACTCGCGACCTTCGCGCTTGCGGTGGTGACGCCGAGCCTTATCAAGCGTCCCGAGAAGCTCACCGGTGGAGTGCAGGGCATTCTTTTGGTCCCACCCGAACCGCCCCAGTTCGCCAAGGACGCTTTCGCGACAGTGACCAATGGGCCGCAGATGACCAGTGAGCAATGGCTTTACTACATCAGTCTCGGAGTTGGAGCCGTGCTCTTCTGGCTTGCGTGGAACGTGATCCGCCACCGTCCAGGCCGGGCGATGCGAGCCGTCCGCGACGGGGAGGTGGCCGCGGCTGCGTCGGGCATCAACGTCGCGGGCTACAAGACGCTGGCGTTCGGCATGTCAGCCTTTTACGCGGGAGTCGCCGGCGCTCTTTACGGCTTGACAACCGGTTTCGTCAGCCCTGACACGTTCCCTGTGGAGCTGTCGTTTCAGCTCCTGGTCGGAGCGGTGATCGGAGGCCTGGCATCGACCGTTGGGCCTTTGCTGGGCGGAATCTTCGTGTACTGGCTGCCGATCATCTCCAGCCAGACCATCTCGGATCAAGCATGGATCCCTACGCAGATCTCCGACGTATTCGTCAAGGCCGGGCCGGCAGTCACGTACGGCGCGCTTTTGATATTGATAATGATCTTTGCGCCACGAGGGATCGTCGGACTGCTGACTTCCGCATATGCAGCACTCCGAAAACGCCTCTTGGGGCCTGGCGAACGAGGTAGTGGACAGATGCCTCCAGACCCTCAAACTGTGTGAGGAAGCTTTTTTCCGATATTAGGAGGATTTCAATGGCGAGAACGGGACCACGATTAGCCACCCTGGTGGTGTCTCTCATGGCGCTGGCCGCCTGCGGCGGCTCTGAAGCCCAGACAGATCCCGGCATAACCAGCAGCTCCATCAAGCTCGGCGTCACGATCGCCCAGTCCGGCGCCGCCGCTGCGTACGGGACGATCGCGAACGCGTCGAACGCTTACTTCAAGTACATAAACGACCAGGGAGGGGTCAACGGGCGGAAGATCGATTACAAGATCCTCGACGACGGCTACAACCCCGCCAAGGCAGTGCCGCTGACCAAGCAGCTGGTTGAGCAGGACAAGGTGTTCGCGATGTTCGGTGGCCTTGGAACCCAGCCTCAAACTGCAGTGCGGGACTACCTCAACACCAGCAAGGTGCCCCAGCTTTTCGTCGCCACGGGCGCGACAACTTTCATGGCCGACTTCAACTCACACCAGTACACGATCGGCTGGCAGCCTCCGTATCAGGGCGAGTCGCGGATCTACGCCAAGGACGTGGTCGCCAACCACGCGGGCGCGAAGATCGCCGTGCTCTATCAGAACGATGACTACGGCCAGGACTATCTGAAGGGCCTGACCGATGGACTTGGTTCGAACGCCTCGATGATCGTGGCCAAGGAGAGCTACGACACCACCGCCGCCGACACGCTGTCGCAGCTGTCCAAGTTGAAGGCGAGCGGGGCCAACACCCTGTTCATCTTCGCGACCCCCGGTTTCACCATCAAGTCGCTGGTGATCGTCACCAAGCTTGCCTGGGAGCCGACGATCTACCTCAACTCGGTCTCCAACCCACAGGTCTACATGGGCCTTGCCGCCAAGGCCGGCGCCGCGCTCAAGAACGTGACGAGCGTCGGATACATCAAGGATCCCACCGACCCGCAATGGGCCAGCGATGACGGCATGAAGCTTTATCAGACGGTCATCAAGGGCTGCTCGACATGCAACCCACTTGACGGATTCAACATCTACGGCGTCGCCGTCGCCTACACCATGGTGGACGTGCTCAAGCAGGCCGGGTCTAACCTGACGCGCGCCAACGTGATAAGCATCGCGTCGAGCGGCCTCAACGAGACCAACCCGTTCCTGCTCCCCGGAGTGAAGGTCACAACCGGTTCGAGCGACCACTTCCCGATCACCCAGGAGCAGGTGATCACATGGTCGGCCAACGGCTGGCACCTCCAAGGCTCTCTTATCGACGAGCAGGTCTCCTAAGCAAGCGTGAGGTCCGGCTAATAGCCGGACGCTAAATCCTCCCCGCCGCGTGGCGGGGAGGCCACGCCGCGGATTAGCGCGGCGAGGTGGGGGCGTGGGGGCGGCACTTAGGTCCGGCCAAAAGCCGGACCAACCCCTCCCCACCTTGTGGGGAGGGAGGCTCCGAACGCGTTAGCGGGCGCAGCCGGGTGGGGCCGCCCCCGTTACCATTCGGAAGCGGTGACTGCACGACTCAAGCCTTACTGGATGCACGTGTACCTGCTTGTGTACACGCCGACCCTGCTGCTCGCCGACAGCCTTGTCACAGCGCTGTGGCAGCAGTGGCTCCTCGGAATCCTGACCTTCGCCGCGCTGTACCTCGCAGCCCTGAAGGCTCCCAAGGAACAGCGGGTGCAGGTGTGGGTGTGCGTGGCAGTCGCCACAGGCTTCGAGATCTTCGGCTCTCTCATCTGGGGCATCTACATCTACCGCTTTCACAACGTTCCCCTTTACGTCCCGCCGGGCCACGGCGCTGTGTACCTCTTCGGGCTCATGGCTGCCCAAACCCCGGTCGTCCTGAAGTACGGCCGCCGAGTCGCCCACGTCATCCTCGCCGGAGCTACAACCTGGGCCCTCGCCGGCCTGACAGTGCTGCCCCTCGTCACAGGCCGCTTCGACCTGCAGGGAGCGATGTGCCTGCCGGTCTTCGCCTGGTTCGTGCTGCGATCGCCACGCTGGCCTCTGTTCGCCGCCATCTTCATCGCCACCGGCGAGCTGGAGATCTTCGGCACATTTTTCGGCAACTGGGCGTGGCTCCCCGTCGCACCGTGGACGCACATCCCGTCCGGCAACCCACCGTCGGTCATTGCCGGCGGCTACTGCATCATCGATGCATCAGTTCTCCTCGCGATGCGAGGCGCAGTCGCTCTTCGGGCCCAGCTCCAAGCGCTGCGAATGCCCGCCGCCCAGGAGGTTGACGAAGCGGCCTAGAGCGTCGGCTTGAAGACCATCATCGCGACGATGAGGAGGACTATCACGCCGAGCACCGGCCCAAGGATCTGCCCCCGCTGAGCCAGGCGCATGAACTCAGCAGACGTTGTGTCGCCGGCCTCAGCGAGCTTGATCTGGTCGCGGAGCGCCGGCGTGTAGAAGAACAACGCGAGGACGATGAGCGCTACGTACAGGATGAGCGCGATCAGTATCCACAAGGTCGTGATCGGGTATGGCACGAGGAAGACCATCAGCAGGCCGGTGATCAATAGAAAGCCGTATGCCGGGTTGGCGATGCGGTCATCGAGGAACTTCACCCCTTTGAGCGCGAACGCCGTCTGGTTTGGATCGCGTCTCGCGCGAACTATCCAGACTCCGTAACTGATGTTCAGACCAACCGCCACTATCGCAGCGAGGATATGGAAGAACTTGACGACGACGAACAGCGACACTACGCCGTGATCTCGACCACTGCAGTGCCGACTGTGGTGCGGTTTCCGTCGGGATCCTCACCCCAGATCTCCAGCTCGGCGTGCCCACCCGTGACGCTTGTCACGCGACCGCGACACCGGTAAGGCCGGCCGGGCACGTCGACACCTCGATAGCTGACCTCGAAGCTTTTCAGCGTCCCGCGCTCCCCGAGCCAATCCGTCACGAGCTGTCCGAGGAAAGCAGCCTTCAGGAGCCCGTGAAGGATGACGCCGGGCAGCCCCACGCCCCGTGCGTACTCCTGGTCGTAATGGATCTCGTAGAAATCGCCCTGCGCTCCCGCGTACTGCACGAGCTGCCGCGTCGTCGGATGCTTGATCAGGTCAGGTAGCTCGTCCCCAGGCTGGAGGATCATCGCCTTATCGCCGTCCCGCGCAGCCTGGCCACGGTGCGCCCGTGGCCGTTGAAGTATTCGGTCTCGAAGATGATGAACAGCAGGCTTCCGCTCGAGCCGCTCTTCTCGTAGACATCCACCACCCTGCCGATCGCCGTGATCGTGTCACCGACCTTGACAGGTTCGAGGTACTCGAAGCGGTTGCCACCATTCAGCCAGCCCTTCCCATACTCCTCGGCCTCTGGCAGGTGCGCCGACACGGGGGCCAGCGCGACAAGGTATGTCGGCGGCGCTTCGGTGAGCCATCGCGGATAGGAATCGCCGATCGCCTCGGTGAACCGCTTCAGGTGACCCGCCTCGACCATCACCGTGGAGGGCGGGCCTGGCGTGCCGATGCGGGCGCGCAACCTGTCGACGACTGACGGAGTTGTGCTCACCTGCCCCGAGGAAGTCCTAACACACGCTCCGCGATGATGTTGCGTTGGATCTCCGACGATCCCGCATAGATCGTCTCCGCCTGCGCCCACATCCAGCCGAGCTGCCACCGCCCGTCTTCGACAGCGAAAGGGGAGTCAGGAGCCAGCGCCCCGTACGCGCCCTGCAAGCCGACCGCCGTCTCCTGGAGGCGCTTGTCCATCTCGCTCCAATAGAGCTTGGTCATGCTTGCTTCCGCCCCTGGAGCTTTGCCTTGCTGCGCGCTCGTCAGGTTGCGGAGCCCGATGAGGCGGAAGACGTGCGCTTCGATCTGTGCCTGCGCCACCTTCTGGCGCACATTCACATCCGCGCCGGCGCCGCGATTGCGCGCGAGGGTGGCGAGCTCCGCGACAGCACGCTCGAACCTCGCGGCTTGAGCCAGGCCGCCGCGCTCGAAGCCGAAAACGGTCATCGCGATCTTCCAGCCCGCACCGGGCTCTCCGACGAGATCATTGTCCTCGACAACGGCGCCGGAGAGGAAAATCTCGCAGAACTCGCCTCCGCCTGTCATCTGCTTGATCGGTCGGACCTCAACTCCGGGCTGATGCATGTCGACGAGGAAGAACGAGATTCCCTTGTGAGCGTCGGCTTCAGGGTCGGTGCGAGCGAGGAGAAAGCTCTTGTCGGAGTAGTGGGCTCCGCTCGACCACGTCTTCTGGCCGTCGAGCACCCAGTGCCCGTCGCGGCGTTCCGCGCGAGCGCGCAGGCCGGCGAGATCGCTGCCCGCGTCGGGCTCGCTGAAGCCCTGGCAGAAGACGAGCTCGCCACTGAGGATCTTCTCGACGTACTGCTCCTTCTGCCATGGCGAGCCGTGGACGAGGAGCGTTGGCGCAAGCAGGCTCACGCCGAGGCGTCCGAGGATGGCGGGGGCACCTGCCTTCGCCATCTCCTCGTGGTAGATCGCTTGCATGATCGGAGTGGCAGCGCGCCCGCCTGCGTCGCGGGGCCACGAGAGCTTGAGCCAGCCTCCGTCATGGAGACGCCGCTGCCACTGGCGCTGCATGTCCTCGTCGGCGTCCTCTCGATAGCCGCCGACGCCGCCATTGGCCCATTCGCTGGGGAGATTGCTCTCGAGCCAGGTGCGAACCTCTTGCCGGAAGGCCTCCTCTTCAGCCGAAAAGCCCAGGTCCATGTGATTCGGAGGCTATCAAAACGGGAATGCTTGATAAAGAAATGGCTTCAGAAGTCCTTTGCGGAAGGTGCGGCACTCTGCTGACAAATCCGAACGCTCCGTGTCCTCGCTGCGGGGCGCCGGCCTCCGGGCGGTACCAGGGGCCCGTGATTCGATCTCGCAAGAACCCTGCCCTCGCAGCGGCACTGGCGCTCGTCCCAGGCCTGGGCCACTTCTACCTGGGCGAGAACAAAAAGGGTGTCGCCTTTCTGGTCGGAATCGGCGGCCTCGAGTTTTTCGGCCTCGACCTGGACCTCAGCATCATCGGAGCGCTGATCGGCGTGCCTCTCGAAGTCGGGGGCGGAAGCCTTTGGATCTTCAGCATCATCGACGCCTACCGCACGGCACGCCGCATGGAGGCCGAAGCAGGCTTCAGGGCCAGCGCGTAGCCGGAAGTAGGCCGATCGCCTAGCCCTTGCGGCGGCTCCGGGTCGCAGTCTTGCGACGTGCAGGCGCAGCTGTTTTGCCTCGCCGCTTCTTCGTGGGTCCAGCCAGCGCTTTCTGAACCCTGCGCTGGATGGTGCGCAGGCTCCGCTCGACGGCTGTGCTCGCTGCGGCCGACCCGCGTTCGGTCAGCTGGTCGACCTGCCGCTTCAGCTTGCGGTTCTCCTTGATCAGCTCGGCGACCAGGTCGTTGAGCTGTTCGATCAGCTCGCCTCCACCGACGCGCTTGCCGCGCACGCGGCGACTTCCCGCTTGCCTTTGCGGTGCTTCGCCTGGTGCCATACGCAGGAGCTTACGCCGCGGCCAGCACCGGTTGACGCGACAGACTCTTCAGGCCTTCGCGCGCCAATTCATGCGCTGGGTTCGCCTTGCGACTGACGTAGCTGACAACCCGCCAGCCACGACGGCACCGCTCGCGAACCTCATACACCGCGATTCGAAAACTGTCGCTCGACGGCATGCGGCTCCGCACGACAGGCGCGCAATCGGTGCGCACTATCACGCGGTGATAAGGCCAGCGCGCCGCCGCAAGATCCAACGCTCCCGCGCAAACGTGTGCCTCCAACTGGGCCGAGCCGCCGGCGTGAGAAAAACCGAATGACTCTGTGTAAACGGCGCGACCCCTAACAAAAACGGCCAGGCCACATCCGGCCCGGCCGTTCTTATCGAGAGCGGCGTCCACGTAGATCACCAGGCACTCCCGCAAACTGCATTCCTCCCAAAGGGATTTTGGAGAGCCTACCACTATGTTGCGGGCTTGTACGCACCCGGCACAAGATGTGGTGTCAGTCGACTGGAGGCAGGTCTGCACCCATCGCGTGATAGCCGCCGTCGACGTGCACGAGCTCGCCTGTCGTCATGTCCAGGTAGTCGGAAAGCAGCGCGCAGGCGGCGCGGCCGACCGGCGTTCTGTCCTGCAGGTTCCACCCCATCGGCGCGCGCAGCGACCAGACCTCTTCGAAGTCCTTGAAGCCTGGTATTCCGCTTGCGGCCAGTGTCGCGAGCGGGCCCGCGCAGATCGCATTGACACGGATCTTGTACCGGCCAAGGTCACGCGCCAGGTAGCGCGTCACCGATTCAAGTGCCGCCTTGGAAACCCCCATCCAGTCGTACTTCGGCCAGGCCTGCGTCGAGTTGTCGAAGTCGAGCGTCACCAGCGACCCGCCGTGCTCGCGCATGAGAGGAAGGAATCCTGCCGCCAGCTCCTTGAACGAGAAAGCGCTGACCTGGATCGCCGTGGCGACGCTCTCCCACGGCGTGGTCAGAAACTTGCCGCCCAGGGCGTCGGCGGGGGCATAGGCGACCGAGTGCACGAGGCCGTCGACCCTGTCCCAGCGCTTGCCGGTCTCCGCGACAGCAGCAGCGATATCGTCCGGCTTGGAGACGTCCATCTCGAGGATCTCAGGCACCGGGTTCAGCTTCTTGGCTGTCATCTGGGTGATCGACATCATCCGGCCGAAGCTGGTGAGCAGGAGCTCGGCTCCTTCCTTCTGCGCCTCCACCGCGATGGCGTACCCGATGCTGCGGCGGTCGCTCATTCCCGCGATGACGATCCGCTTTCCCTTCAGGATCACCGCGAAATCGTAAAGCCGGAGCCCCTTTCCTTGCCCGTGGCGATCGGGGCGTCGCGATTCGACCATTCAATGCAAGGCACGGGGGAGGAGGCCCTCCCACGACTTTGTCGTGGGGACCCCAGAGGAAACCCCCACCGGTGTGATGCGGCGCATGGAGTTGCTTTGAGTTGGACGCCGGATGACGGCCGGAGTGAATCCGGCCTACCGCTCCACTGTTGACTTCTTAAGGATTGGGGCCCGTGGCGATCGGGGCGTCACGATTCGACCAATCACTCCACGAGCCTGCGTACAGGCGTCCGTTCTTCAGGCCTGCAATCTCCATCGCCAAGAGATCGTGCGTGGCGTTCACGCCGGAGCCGCAGTAGGCGACAGCGCCTTTCTGATCGTCAACGCCAAGCTCGGCGAACCTTGCCCGCAGCTCGTCTGGAGATTTGAACCTTCCGTCGGGCCCCAGGTTCTCGGACCAGGGAGCGCTGAGCGCGCCGGGGATATGGCCCGCTTTGGGATCGATCGGCTCCTTCTCGCCGCGATAGCGCTCGCCCGCCCGCGCGTCGAGCAATGGCACTCCGGCGAGCTTCTTGACGTCATCAAAGTCGAGGATTCCTGATCGCTCAGGTTCCGCGGCCTTGAAGCTTCCACGAGCGACTGGCGGCACCTCGGTCGTCAGAAGCTTGCCCCACGCCCCGACCCCACCATCGAGGACGGCCTGGGCTTCGTGCCCGAACCAGCGCAGCAGGAACCACAGGCGTGAGGCGATCGAACCGCCTGTATCGTCGTAAGCGACGACCCTCGTGGCAGCGCTGATTCCGGCTTTTTGCATCTCCTCCTCGAACTGCGCGCCGGTGGGCAGCGGGTGCCTGCCTCCCCCCTCTTTCCCCGTCACCGCCTCGAGGTCCACGAAGACGGCGCCGGGGATGTGGCCACCCGCATAAGCGTCGCGGCCTTTTGCCCCAAGCAGATACCACCTGAAATCGACGATCCGGAGATTTGCTTCGTCGAGGTGTTCGTGCAGCCATTCAGAGCTGACGATCGGCCCGAAGGTCATCTTGTCACGCGCGTGTCGTGGCAGAAATGCACCGCTTGCGGGTGCATTTCATGGAGCCTCGTGAGCGATTCGGACCATGCCTCGCGGTCGGCGTACTGGCCGCGCCACTTCTTGAGATCGGCGTGGTCACGATCGTTGTAGATCTCGGACGTATACGCAGCGTCGCCGATCATCAGGGCGCCGCCATCGGGCATATCGACCACCACGCTCTGGTGACCCGCGGTGTGCCCTGGCGTCGCGACCACGCGCACCCCTTCAGCCACTTCGGCGTCGCCATCGACGAGCTCGAACCGGGCACCTGCGAAATCGAACCACTCAGATGTGATCGTTTCCTCGCGGCGCGCGCGCTCCAGCTCCTGCCGCTGGACATAGAAGGGCGCGTGCTTGAAGACGGCGTTCTGCCCGCAGTGGTCGAAATGAAGGTGGGTGTTGATGACGATGCGGACGTCGGCCGGGCTCAGATCGTGCTCCGCCATGACGTCGGCGGCCCGGCGGTTGACCACCTTCCATTCTTTGACAAGGTCGTCAGGCCACCCGACTCCGGTGTCGACGAGGATCGCCCCAGCGCTGGGGTGCTTGATGACGAAGCCGTGAACCGGGATCCCGTTCAGCGCCTCGATCGTCGCGAGATGAAGCCGCACGATTTCCATCTCCATCTCTTTTAAGGAAGGAAGGGTGAGATTGCGAAGAGCCCGAACAGCAGGGCTATGTAAACGATCGAGTAGGCGAAAAGGCGCCGGGTCCAGCGCCGTCCTGACAGGTCGAGCACCGTGAGTCCGACCAGGCCGACACCGAGCACCACCGCGCCAGCCACGTAGACGGCGCCCGCCGACCCTGTGAAGAACGGGACCACGCTGACGATTGCTGTCAGCACCGCGTAGACGACGCTCTGCCGTTTGGCCGACTGCTCGCCGGCGACCACCGGGAGCATCGGGATCTGTGCGCGCGCGTAGTCCGCCTTGATCACCTGCGCGAGCGCCCAGAAGTGCGGCGGCGTCCAGAAGAACACCACCCCGAAGAGCGCAAAGGCAGCGAGGTCGAGATGACCGGTGGCAGCCGCCCAGCCGACGAGAGGAGGCACAGCTCCGGCGGCCCCGCCGATGACGATGTTCTGGGGAGTCGTCCGCTTGAGCCAGATCGTGTAGACGAAGACGTAGATGAGCGTGCCCAGCAGAGCGAGGGCCGCAGCGAGCAGGTTGGCTCCTGACCAGAGCACCGCGAACGCGAGCATGTTGAGCACGACACCGATGGCGAGCGCGTGCCATGGGGGGATTCGTCCATCAGGTAAGGGACGCCGCTTGGTCCGGCTCATCGCGGCGTCGATATCGCGATCGAACCAGCAGTTGATGGAGTGGGCGCCGCCGGCCGCCAGCGTCCCCCCAACCAGCACGGCGAGCACCGCGATCGGGCGCGGATGTCCGTGTGCCGCGGGGAACATCACGCCGACCGCTGTCGCGTCGAGCAGGAGGACGATGCGGAGCTTGAGCAGGCTCAGGTAGTCGCGGGCGATGTTCAGCGCTCCGCCAGCGGCCTCGGCCGTGATTGCGCTCACGCTGAGCTCCTATCAACCGCAAGATGAGAGAGCTCTGGCTGGCGGTCCGCACGAGGCAGGGCCAGAAGGGCGGTGATCAGGATGCCCGACCAGACCAGTGTGGCGAGCGCAACGTGAAGGCCATCGAAAAGCGCGCCACCTTTCAGCGCGGAGCCAGCTCCGACAGCGACCTGCACCGCGAACGCAGCGATCGCAGCGCCTGCAAAAGCACCCATGCCGTCGACTTTGCGCCATCGCCGCACCGCTGTGAACAGCACATGAAGCAGCAGGAGCCCAACCACCAGGACGGAGCCTCTGTGCAGCATCGTGAAAGCGTTGACTCCCGCGAAGTCGAACGCGAAGCCGTTGCCGCACAGCGGCCATGAGTTGCAGCTCTCGTCTGCCTCGCTTGCGACCACAGTCGATCCGGTCAGCAGCAGAAGGTAGGTCGCAGCGGTCGCCACGACGGCGAGGCGCCGGAACCTGGGATCAGGGACGCCGCTCGACGGCGGCATCGCCATCACGGCCGTAGCGACAAGGAACCCGAGAATCATCATCGCGAGGCCGAGGTGAAACAGGACGAGCCACGGCGCGAGCTCCTGCGCCACCACCACCCCGCCGAGGATCCCCTCCCCCACCACGCCGATCAGGGACGCTGTGGCAAGCCAGGCGACGAGCGGCCGGCGCTTTCGAAAGACAACCCACGCCATCACGACCGTCGCGATGATGAGTATTCCTGTCACGCTGCCGACCGCGCGATGCGAGTACTCGATGATCGCGTGCGCATCAGCAGGCGGGTACGGCCGTCCATGGCACAGAGGCCAATCAGGGCAACCGAGCCCAGAGCCCGATACGCGGACCACGCCACCGAGCGCGATCTGGAGATAAGCGAAGACGGCAGTCACCACCGCAAGACGGCGAAAGAGGACCACCTCAGGCACCAGGCGAAGTCTACTGAGTGGTCAGTGTTGAAAGCCACGAGGCCAGGACGCGCTCATCCAGCTCGCCGATCTGGCGCCCGGCGATGGTTCCGTCAGCACGGACGAAGACGGTGGTCGGAAGTGGAAGCACGCCATACGCGCGACCAACTTTGAGGTCCGAGTCAAGGAGCGCAGCTTGCTGGATTCCAGTCGCGCTCAGGAAATCGCGCGCGCGCTGGGCGGTATCGCCCTCATTGACCAGCACGAGGCGCACGCCGCTCGAAGCGCCGACGCGCCGCTGGAGCATGGGCATCTCTGCGCGGCAGGGTGGGCAATAGCTCGCCCAGAAGTTGATGACCAGCGGTTGGCCTTTCAGGTCAGCGAGGCTGACCCTCCGACCTTCGGTGCTCTGGAGGGTGAAGCTGGGTGCCTGACCGCCGGGGTTCTTCGTCACCTGCTCTGGCCCGGTGATCGTGAGGAGCGACTGCAGCACGCTCGGGGCGCCCCATCCGTCGCCGTGCGAGGCAAGCTGAGCCAGGCCAGCCACGCTGAGAGTTGTAACCAGCGCAGGCTGGATGTCGTTCCCGACGTCGGGCACACCGCGATACACGAGGCGCACGTACCCGTGCCTGTCGACGAGGGCGAGCGTCGACACGTGGCTGTCGCCGCTTGCAAGCTCGACGCCGAACGGCTTCCAGAACGCGGCCAGCGCATCAGGCGAACCCGTCGCGAAGGTCCAGCCCGCCCCGATGCGGCGGCCGTACTCGTCGAGCGCCGCGGGCGTGTCGGTGGCCGGATCGGTGGTGACCTCGGCAAGCAGCACTCCCGGCGGCAGCTGTTTTTGCAGCTGGAAGAAAAGTGCTGTGTAAAGCGGGCAGGTCTCATGGCAGGTCGTATGAAAAGCGGCGATGACGAGGTCCTTGCCGGCAGTGGTCTGGCTGTCAAACGCATTGCCGTGCTGATCCTTCAGGTTGAAGGCCGGCATCGGCACGAACCTTCCGGACAGCTCGCCGAGGCCGAGGTTCACCTGGTCGTTGCCGGCATATGCGGCGCCGGCGATCAGCTTGCCGGAATCGATTCCGAGGAGGATGGGCTCGACCTGGCCGGCAGTCACCACCACCGGGAGTGAAGCCTCTTCGGCGCCCAATCGCACTCCGTCGTAGGCGCCGACGGCGACCGGCAGGGCAAGGAGCTCGCGCTGTGCTGGCGCAGCCGGAACCTCACCCGAGACCTGTCCGAGCGCGGTCCAGCCCGCGCTGCCGTGCAGCTCGATCGTTGTCGTCGGGAGCGAGGTTGCCGAGCGTCCCGCGCCGATGACTAGGAGGGTGCCAGTGGACGGCTGTAAGCGTGGAATAGCGACGAAGAGCGCGCCTACCACCAGAGCGGCGACCACCGCCCCCACCCAGAGAAACCGGAACCTCGGGATCTTTATGTACCTTTCAACGGACGGCCGCCATACCTGGCCGCGACGCTGTCGATGTAGGTTGCGCAGAGGTCGGCAATTCGAGGGCTCTCGAACTGGACGACGTTCTCGGCGTTCTGCTCTCCGCTGTGCGAGAGGTTGAAGCTGCCCGCGTAGACGTAGTCGTCGGCGACGAGAATCTTGGCGTGCATGAAGTCATGCACCGATCCTTTCGCATAGGGGATTGAGCGCTTGGCGCCGAACTGCACAGCTTTCACGATGGCCTGAAAAGCCGCGATCTTCCAGGATGCGGTCTCCTGCAAAGCCCACTGGCTTTGGACCTCATCCATCTGGGTCGCATCGTACACACCGGAGATATCCGCCTGATGGTGGTGGACGGCGTCTCCCAGCGCCCCAAGAATCGGGCCTGACGTGATCACGGGCGAGCAGATGCGGATCCTGCGCTGCGCTGCGGAAATCGACCTGGCCATCTCGTGCACGAGCTTCATCGCGCGGCCAGGACAGAAGTAAGGACGGAGGCGCGTCGAGTCGGGAAGCGTGACCCGCTGCGACGTGAAATGGCCTGATGCGGCGACCACCGGCTTCTCCCAGAGCTCCTCGAAATTCTTCTCGTAATCTCCCGCCACCATCGCCGACGCGATGGTGAACATGATGTTCTCCTCGCGCGTGAACGAGTCGTTGGTCCAGTTCGTCGAACCGGTCAGGACGGCAGCCTGTGTAGAAGCTGCATCGCGAACGACGTACTTGTGATGCATCAGGTCCGGGACGCCCTCGACCGACTTGACAGCCACACCGATGGCCTTGAGCTTGTCGATGAAGTCATAGTCGACCTCAGGCGGAGGTGGGTCGGGGATCGTCGCAGGGTGGTCCTGATTGAACATCAGGCGCACGGTGACGCCGCGCTTGAGAGCTGCCTCGAATGAACCGAATACCGCGGCCGACGCGCCGGCGTCAAGCCGCAGGTCGTAGATCGCGATGTCAAGTGTCTTCACGGCGCCATCCAGGAAGCCGGCGATCCGCTGCGCCACGGCGTCCGCGGGCTGCCCGCCGTCAGTCATGAAGTGGAAGTCGAGGGGCTGGGCGGCCTCTATCGCGACGCCTTGACCTCGGGCTCGCCCGGATCTTCACGCGGTTCGTCGGTGCCGGAAGGCAGCGGCTTCGTCGCCATCGCGGCTGCCTCCTCCGGATCGTCGGTCAGGGTCATGAGATCCATGTCGAAGGGCGCGATCGCTCCACGGCCGAGGACCACCTTGCGCATCCATTCGAGCAAACCGGACCAGTACTCAGTCCCAAATAGCACGATCGGAAAATGCTCGATCTTTCCGGTCTGCGCCAGGGTGAGCGACTCGAAAAGCTCGTCAAGGGTGCCGAATCCTCCAGGAAAGATGACAAAGCCACGGGCGTACTTGACGAACATGTTCTTGCGGACGAAGAAGTAGCGGAATTCGACGCCGAGATCGACGTAGGCGTTCAGCTCCTGCTCGTCGGGCAGCTCGATGTTGCAGCCAACCGACAGCCCGCCCGCCTCCTGGCAGCCGCGGTTGACAGCTTCCATGATTCCGGGCCCTCCGCCGGTGATGACTGCGAAACCGCGCTTGGCGAGGGCGGCGCCGAGGGCGCGTCCGGCGGCGTAATAGGGATCGTCAGCCGATGCGCGGGCAGATCCGAAGACTGTCACCGCCGGGCCGACCTCGTTCAGGGCGTCGAACCCCTCGACGAACTCGGACAGGATCCGCAGCACGCGCCACGGGTCGGCGTGGTGGGCCAGCTCCTCGATGGTGCTGCGCTCCAGCAGCATCTTGTCGGCTGGGGGACGCTGCGAGGGCACGACGAGACGACCCGCACGCCGGCGATTTGGCACCCGGGCCTAGGCCTCCTGCTCGAGAGCTTCTTGAGGCTCGGCCGCGGCGCCGTCCTCGATGGTCTCCTTCTCCAACGAGACTCGCTTGCGGGAGGAGCGTGACTTCTTGCTGCCGTTCTCGATGCTTGGCGCGGGAGGCACCGTCGGCTCCTCGGGCATTGGTTCGGGCTCCAGGGGATCGAAGTCGGTGGCCCTCGCGTCAGGCTCGGGGAGCGAGGGGACTGTCGCTTTCCGCTCAGGCAGCTTTGAGGGCGTGGGGTCGGGCATCTCGAGAACCTGGTCGAGTCGCGCACGAAGCGATCCGACCTCCGCCTCGAGCTCGTGGACTCGGCGGCGATGCCGCATGTGCTCGGTGAAGTGATGAAGCCCGTCCAGCCAGTGGTAGAGCGTGCCGGCGATCAGGACCAGCACTAGTGGAACGACGGCGACCGTCCACAGCGGGATACCTGTGAGGTGGAGGACCGACCAGTGCACGTCCACCTTCTCGAGATTGCTGTAGCCGAACACGGTCGCGCCGACTCCGATGAGGAGCCCGACGACGAGCGAGCTAGCCAGCAGGAAACGCTGCCAAAGGTGGTTCAACTTGGCACCGGGCCGACGGTTACCCGGTTTGACGCGAGGTCGCTACCGACTAACGGGAATCGATGCGCTCCAGGAGCACGACGGGGATCTTGCGGGAGGTCTTCTTGCGGTAGTCGTTGAACTGGGGCATGTACTCGGCGTGATTCTTGTACAGGCGCTCGTAATCGTGGTCGTCGGCAGCGCGGGCGTGCGCCTTGAACTTCTCATCTCCGACCTCGACCGTCACCTCGGGATGGGCGACCAGGTTGTGGTACCAGGAGGGGTTGGTGGGGCCGCCGCCCTTGGAGGCGATGATCACGTACTTGTCGCCGTCACGCGTGTACACGACGGGGTTCTCGCGCTTTTCGCCCGATTTCGCACCTTTGGTGGTCACGATCAGCAGATCGCGGCCCAGGAAGGGCCCGGAGGTTGCTTTTCCGCCGTGCTCACGAAGGTCTTTGATCAGCGCTCGGTTGAAGTCGTGAAATGTGCTGCTCATCAATACGGATACCGGTGCTGGGCACCCCGCCATTCCAACTAGGCGGTGATGACCTCATCGCAGCGGAACGAACCATTGACGTGCTCGCCGCCGCTCAGATCGGCGTCGACCGAGCCTGACTTGCCATCCGAGTCGATGACGAGGGTCCCGGCGCCGGTGGTCGAGGAGCCCACGTATGAGCCGACCTGCAGCCTGAGGTTGCCCGACCCGTCGAGCAGGCTTCCTACCTGATACGTGTCCGGACCCACGAATCCCGCATAGATCTGGATATTGAAGGTGAGGTCCTGGCCGGCGAGGGTGCCTGTGAGCAGGAAGTTGAGCTGCTTGTCGGAAGGATGCACCTGGCAGGAGGTATCGGCCGACGTGAGGGTGCCGGCGACTGGTCCCGTAAAGACGAGGTTCTGGCCGCCGCCTGACGGCTGGCTTGCGCCGCACTGGTTGCAGCCGGCAAAGGCGATGGCGGTCGCAGCCACCAGGACAGCCGTCCTGGTCCAAGCCATGAGCACAGCTCAAATTGTGAGGTGG
>Ga0193731_1000298_pt1 | contig 17135 bp, 11 predicted proteins | sample U1a2metaG_FD_144920 | JGI IMG/M metagenome (GOLD analysis project Ga0193731, IMG submission 144920) | Soil microbial communities from a riparian zone of the East river system, Colorado, United States - U1a2 | ecosystem: Environmental > Terrestrial > Soil > Riparian zone | place: USA: East River...
GTTTAGGCGCGCATCGCTCTCACCCTTTTTCACTTTCAAAATCAAATCTATTGGTACTTTACCCTCTTATCCAAACGCCATTTTAATTAGCTTTGTAAACATAGGAGGCGCGGAGGCGCAAAGTAGGTGCAGAGGCAACAGATAATTTGGTTTGACTTTTCAAACAATACCTTTTTAGTCAGCCCACTCAATCGTCCCCTCATCACATAAGCGATTTTTAGGCGAGGCAATATATATAATTGTCAGGCTTTCCTTCCTCCACCGTTTGCCACAAAACAATAATACTAAAACCTTTCAAGCCCCGAAGGGGTGCTATATATCAGCACAGGGTGAAGCCCTGTGAATAAATAGTGCTTGAAAAATCCAGCCCTGAAAGGGTGGAATACGATTTCGCCCCTTCAGGGCTTCTGACACAAGGATGATCAGGACGAGGGCTTCGCCCTTCGCTGCTGCTTGGCGGCCTTTCAGGCCTCACTGAATCGTCCCCTCATCACATTATGCAACTTTTAGGCGAGGCAATGCATATAATTGCCAGGCTTTCCTTCCTCCAACGTTTGCCACAAAACAATAATACTAAAACTTTTCAAGCCCCGAAGGGGTGCTATATATCAGCACAGGGTGAAGCCCTGTGAATAGTAGCGTGTATGAAAATCTAGCCCTGAAAGGGCGAAATAAAAATCTGCGATAGTAGAAGTCCGAAAAAACAAGCCATACTCTCAAGCTGAGTCGTCTCCAATCTTAAATTTTATACTCGAGTTCATGTTTTTTAACAGCAATGATGATCCCTGTTGCCCAATGTTGCTTGGTGAGATGGAGATCGGGCCGCCGCTCCAGGTCATCAACCAATTTCAGTGCTTTCTCGTGATGTCCTTCCGGCCAGTTAGGTTGAGGCAGCATATCGTCGAGAATGTATAATCCGCCTGGATTCAACATCGACAATGCTTCGTCGAGCAACAAATATTTTCCATGCCAGGTGTCGGCAAAGATGAAGTCAAATTTCAGGCTGCGGTTGTTGGCGAACCATTCGGCACCATCAGTCAATACAACGGTTAACCTCTTGTCCTTGCCCAAATGCTGTTTTGCTATCGTCAGGAAGGCCGCATCGTTGTCGATGGAAACTAAAGTCGAACCTTCATCCATTCCGTCAAGGATCCAGGAAGCGGATAAACCAGTACCCGTGCCGAGTTCGAGAAATTTACCCGCGGGTTTGGAAGCGGCCAGGGTCCGCAAGAGGCTTCCAGTCAACGGATCGGATGCCATAGTAAAGCCCGAGGCCTTGGTTTCTATTTCTATTCTTGAATACGATTTGGGAAAGGTCTGGTTGATCGATTCGTTCATATTCCTTTGGACTTGAACGAAGGTAGGTTTTTTTTAGAAAGGAGAATCTCACTTCAGAATTCATTATTCTTCATTCAATATTCAGAATTTTAATTTTGAATCTTGAACAAGGAATAATGAATTTTGAAGTGCGTGGGCCGCTTAAAACATAGTTTATACCAATTTAAAATCTTAAATCTTGAATTAGTTATTCCGTCCTCAAGGAGTTAACTGGATTGGCACGTGCTACACGAAGAGCCTGGGAACTTACAATCACGACAGCAAAGGCCAGGGCGACGATTCCAGTGAGTGGAAACACCCACCATGGAATTTCGACACGATACGCATACTTCTCAAGAAACTTATTCAGCATCCACCAGGATACCGGCGCTGCGATGACAAAAGAAAGAATCACCAGCCGCGAAAAGTCTTTAGACATCAACGCTACCAGGTTCGATACAGAGGCTCCGAGCACTTTGCGAATCCCGATTTCTTTGGTGCGCTGCTCCGCGGTAAAAGAAGCCAATCCAAACAGGCCCAGGCCGGTGATGAGGATCGCCAGGGTAGCAAAAAGGTTGGCCAGCTTTCCCGTCAGGTTGATGTCGGAAAATTTCTTCTGAAATTCGACATCGGCAAAGGTGTATTCAAACGGATAAGCAGGACTAAACTTCTTAAAGACGGCTTCAATTTTTTTCAATGAGCCTTGCAAATCATCCGTCTTCTCCAGACGCAACGTGAGTGAATTAAACCAACTAAGATTGAACTGGATAAACATGGGGCCCACGACGTCATTGGGCGAACCCATGATGGTATTTTCCAGGATCCCAATCAATTCAACTTTGTTGCCATTGTAAAGACTGAGTTGCTGTCCGATCGGATCTTTTAATCCTATCAAATCCAAGGCTGCCTTATTGATCAACACGGCGGCCGTATCGCTTTTAAAATCCTCCGAGAAGTCGCGACCAGCGAGGAGCCTGATGCCCATCGTTTTCGTATAGTCGTACCCGGCTGCGAGGTTCGTAAACAAAACACGTTGATCTTCGGGCTTCCCGGGCCAACCCAGAAATCCCCAACTGTCGATATCGGTAATGGCACTGTTGGATTGGGTCATCGCATGAACAACTCCGGTGCGAAGCAGTTCCTCTTTAATAGCTTGGTAGTGTTTCCGGATGTCTTCCGTGGGGGCAATGCTGACCAGGTTCTCCTTGTCAAATCCCATGTCACGGTTCTTTACATGCTGGACTTGCCGATACACCACCAGGGTACCGATAATAAGCAAAATGGAAAATCCGAATTGGAGGGTTACCAATACTTTCCGCGGCATCGTTCCACCCTTCCCCCCCATTCCCTTGCCCTTCAGAACCGTTGCCGGACGGAAAGCAGAAAGATAAAAAGCAGGATAGCTGCCGGAAATGATCCCCGTGAAGAAGATCAGGCCCGCAGCAAAGAGCCAAAACGGCGGCGCGAGATAATTTATGTGTAATTGCTTTTGGACCAGGTTATTATAGAATGGCAAGGCAACTTCCGCCAGCAGCACTGAAATGGCGAACGACACGAAAGAGATAAACAAAGATTCACCGATAAACCGGATGATGAGTTCGCGCCTGCTGGATCCCACACTTTTGCGGATTCCTACTTCTTTCGCCCTCCGCACCGACCGGGCTGTGGCAAGGTTCATGAAATTAATGCATGCCATGATAAGAATAAACAGGGCGATGATGCTGAACAATTGTACGTATTCAATTCCTCCCCCTGTGATCCGGCCATTTTCAAATACGGAATAAAGCCTCCATTGAGTGAGCGGATATAGAAAGAATTCCTTCTTCACCTCATCGGCCTTCGCATGGCGGGCGGGGAGGTCTTTGATGGCCGCTTCCACCGCCTGGCGGGATAAGGCGTTGTTCAACTCCACGTACACCCCATAGGAATAATTTCCCCAGTTCGTGCGGCAGCTTTTTACCCACGGATCGGTTTCGTATAGCGTCCAGGGAAGTAGGCAATCAAACTGAAAGCTTGAAGTTGTTGGCAGGTCGGTCATCACCCCCGTTACTTTTTGTTCGTATTTATTGTCCACGCGGATGATCTTGTTGATCGGATCCTCCCCGCCAAACAGCGCTTTCGCCACCGACGTTGAGATCACAATAGAACCCGGATCGTTCAAGGCGTTATCCGGATTTCCTTTGACGAGAGGAAATTCAAACATTTTCAAAAACTCCTCCGTCACGTAATGACCCCGCTTTCTGATCTTGTTCTCCCCTACCGAGAGCAAATGGCTATTCCCCCAATCGGCGGCGCACGTATTGGTGATCAGGCTGTTTTCGGTTTTCAACGCATCGTAGGCAGGCAGCGCGACTGCACCCCAGGTATTGATCTTGCCATCATAGGTAACATTGGCCATTACCTTGTAAAGCCGATCGGCCTTGGGAAGAAAGCGGTTGAACGACAGCTCATCGGCTACCCACAACAGGATCAGGATGGTACAGGTGATACCAATGGAAAGGCCGGCGATGTTGATCAGGGAATAGGTACCGCTCTTCCGTAGGTTGCGGAGCGTGACCACGAAGTAGTTTTTGAGCATAAGAAAGTTCTTTGGTCGTGTACCGGGGATGCGGTGAAAGGTGACAGTTTCACGGTGAAATAATTCAGGTCGAATGATTTCTCCAAAGCGACGTCCCATCTTGCAGGGACGAAATCCGGGTAACGATCGACTACCGAGGAGGACCCGGTAGGGAGAGCAATGTGGCGCTGCTTAATAGTGGTTACACTATAACAATGAGTTCCTATTTCGTCTCTACGAGACTTCATTTATAACATTACTTTGTTTACCAATATGCCGTCCCTATGGGACTTTCCAAAGAAATGGGCCGGGTGAGATTCTTTGTTATAGGGGCTGACTAAAAAGTACTAAGTGAAAAAAATTGACCAAATATTCTTTTGATCTCTGCGCCTACTTTGCGTCTCCGCGCCTTTGCGGTGAAAAATTCTAAACCGCAGCGGCGCAAAGTAGGTGCAGAGGCAAGAGATAATTTGGTTTGACCTTTCAAACTGTACCTTATTGGACAGCCCCGAAATGAAGACGGGGCTATTGGTACCAGACCGTTATTGGGAATAGACTTCACCCACGCTGTCTCTCACTTCAATATTCATTATTCCTCATTTCAATATTCAAAATTCAAATTCTGAATATTGAACAAGGGAATGATGAATGACGAAGTTGCCCACCCAATCAAAATGAATTACTTAAACACTTTACCCAACTCTTCCCTTGAAAACTTAAACAAACAAATTCGCGGAAAGCGGCCTGCGACGTAGGTTGTGCCGCATACGGCCAGGCCTCCATCGGCGGTAGTCGCCATACCCGCGATCTCGAAGGGATTGGAAAAACCTATGTATTTGCTCCCCAGAAATTCACCGGAAGTTTTGTTGTATCCATAGAGCGCAATTTGCTTGCTGTGTGTATTGCTTCCGTATAGGATGATCTCCCTGGCATTAATTGTCGTAACCAGGATTTTAACCGGAGCATTGGCAGTCAATTCGGGAAATGAATTTCCACCCAGGTCCACGCTGGAACTGATTCCGGAGCTGTTGAGCGCGGCGGCGGGAATAAAATAATTGTCCCCAAAGCTGAACCGGGCCGTTGCATAGGTAGTGCCGGTCAGGGGTAGAACCTGACTAAGACCTCCTTCTGCCTGTTGGCCTTGCACAACGCCCAATGGCGCCGCGCTGGTGAGATCCGTGAACACAAGGGAGAAGGTGTAGTTGAAAAATCCATTGAAAAAGTATTGCCCGGACAGTGCTTTGCCGACTTGAAAAGGAAACTGACGGCCATTGCGAATGAAATGATTAATGATGGGCGCTTCAACGGCATCGCCCTGGCCAATACTGAATCCTTTTGAACCGGACACACTTCCCGAAGGGCTCACCAATGAGATCACACTTTGTTTGTTGACATTATCATAACTCAAAAGAAGAAAACTTCCATTGTCTGCCGCGGCAGCGGCGGGGTATGTGCCGCCCACGTTGATCGTCTGCGTAATCTCTCCGTTCGCATCCATTTCTATCAATTGGGATTGCAACGCCACCGACGACATGCAGAAGAAATAGTATTTGCCATTCGCTGTAAGGATCGGTCCAATGGGATCGATGTTATTGGAGTCGACCTCTTTCTCAGAAACGAAAGCGCCCAACTCATCTACCTTCATCAGGTAAACGCCGCTGAAGTTGGAATTGTCCAGTCTTCGGCCGCCCAGCATCAGGTACCCCCCATCGGGAGTTTGGGTGATGTCGATCGGGAAGTAAGAGGCTTCGAACTTATTGTTATCATATATCCGGGTAAAGTTGGCCTTGTCGGCTGCAGGATCGCTCTTATTGGAGCAGGACCAGGCAAATGCGGAAAGGGCAACGAGAAGAAGCTGTCTATTCATGCCTTAGCGGTCAATGGATTTAAAATTGCTGTTGAGAAACCGCATCGGGAACAACACCCCGGCAGAGATAACAACATTGTTGAGTTTGAGATCATCCTGGACGTCCCCGATTCCCGAAAGGCGGTCATTGCTGAACCTGTTTTTCGTATTGGCAATATTGCTCATGCCTTTATGGTAAGAAACATCGAGCACCAGTTTCACATTGCCGAGATGGTAGGAGACACCACCGCCGGCCATCAGGCCCCAATAATTGGCGAAGAGATCTTTCGTCCCAACGATGACCGGCTCGCTGCTGTAAGGATTGGTGCCTCCCGAGGCCTTGTCCGTACCGGATATCCGCACGGTTTGCCTGGCGTCGATGAGCAAAGAATAGAAAATCCCAACCTGAACATAAGGCCGTACCGTGTTGCTGCCGATTTCATATTTAATGATCAATGGCAGATCAGCATAGTTCACTTTCTGTTCAAAATCATACTGTTGATCCAGCGATGCGTTGGCGTCGTTGGTACTGGTCCATTGAAACTGATTGGAATACGTAAACCTGGACTGCCGGTATGTGGGCTGCGTACTGAATGAAAAGTTCTTGTATTGAAACGTAATTTCCAGTGTGGCCTGACTTCCCGTTTTTCTGAAACCGTCATACGCTTTATCCGCCTGGGTGCCAGGGTAATTGGTGGGGGTCAGTACCGTGTAGCGTTGAACCGGGACGGCCTCCGAAAGATTCACTCCTGCTTTGAATCCAAGCCACCATTGTTTTTGCAAAAAAATATCTTGTTTCGTTGCCTTGGATTTCAAGCCGCCTTTCTTCTTCAGACTTTGGGCGTGGGCAAGTGCACAACCCAGAAGGAACACGAACAGTAACGCTTTTCGCATGGATCGGATTTATCGTACGACGACGAGTTTTTTGGATTCTTTGAAAAATCCTGTTTTCATCTCATAAATGTACGTGCCGGCTGACAGATCGCCCACGTCCACCTTTACGGAATGATCCCCGGCCTGTTTTTCTTCGTTCACCACGGTTTTGACTACCCTGCCGAACGTATCCATCAGGTTGAGGTTTACGTGATTGGAAGCGTTGACCCTGAACCCGATGGTCGTACTTTCCTTTGCGGGATTGGGGTAGCAATTCAACAGGGCAAAGCGATCGTTGATGAAGTTGTTTTGAACCCCGGAGATAACCTGAACGGCCAACGGAAGATAGTCATAGTTCCCTGCGCCTTCTTCTTTCGGGCCCGTAAGAAAATTCTTAAAGAATATGTCATCGTTAATCGTTGATTCCGGCACCAGCATCCAGTCTTTGAGAAGATTGGCGTAAACCTGCCGGTAATCGTATTGCATGTCCACATTATCCTGCGTGAGATCGGGTACCTTCCCCACCACCCCGGGCTGAGCGCCCAATCCAAAAACATACATCGGCCCGCCTGTTCCATGGTCGGTGCCGTAACTTCCATTCGAATGGATCCTTCTTCCAAATTCTGACGTCGTAACGGTCAACACCCTGTTTTCCAATCCACGCGCCTGCAAATCATTTTGAAAGGCTTGCATGGCCGAGGAGATGTGGTACATCAGGGCCGCATGTGTGCCCATGGTAGGATCGTAACTTTCCACCTGGGAGGCATGGGTATCGAATCCCCCGACTTTCACCAAAAAGACTTTCGTCTTCACACCCTGTCCTGCCCCTCCGCCGTCGAGCAGCCGGGCTACCAATTGAAGTTGAGGCGTAAGCCCATTCGTCAAGCTCACGGAAGGTGCATTGTAAGGATACTTTTCGGGATACGTAACCGTTGAAGGGGAAGACTTTTTGTAAACATCGTAGAGCCGCTCGGCATAGTCTTTCGACTTTTGTTCAAGGCCCAGTATCCAGTCCAGTTCCTGTCCGTACGGCGAAGAGGCCAGTGCGGCAGGTGGATATCCACGCGGATCAATTCCCTGGTCCTGAAATCCCTCCAGCCCATTGACCAGCGCGGCAAACTGAGCCGGGTTATCGATCGATATGGACACGGGAATATTGTCGGACTGATGAAAAATGAGAGAAACATCACTGCCCATTTCGATCGCCAACGGATCAAGCATATCCGGATTCGGAAAATCCTGCGGATAGATTTCTGGGGCAAACTCTTTTTCCAAATACCTGCCTACCCATCCGGAAGAAAAGTAGTCGTCAAAACCGCCGCCCATAAAGTTGATATCCCGTCCGCGGAAGTGCGAGCCGTTATTATTTTTATAAGAAACCCCTTGTACGATGGTCATCCTCGCCCTGTCGTAAAGGTCTTTCATTCCAACCATGTCGGGATGAAGGCCTACCTGGGCGTCGGAGGCCAGCGTACTATCCAGCGGAATCATTTTCCGGGTACTGTTTTTGGATGGGATGGCAATATTGGCACGGCGGCTGTAGTACAGATCGTAGTTGGTTACCGGTATGACGCTGTTCAACCCATCGTTGCCGCCGAGTAATTGTAAAATAATCAGGACACGGTCGTTGGTACTCTGGCTGACCATGCGGGTGAGCGAGTTTTCCGCCATCAGGCGCATCGGTATTCCACCGATACTAAAGGGGATGGCGGCCAGTGAAAATTTTTTTATGAAGTTTCTGCGTTTCATCCGGTCGGTTAATAAAGTTGGAACTCAGGCGATTGCATCATCGCATTAAACAAGCTTTGCAATTGTCCAAACACCACTTCCGGTTCCAGGGTTGGATCATTCCACCGCGACGTCCACTCGGCTTCCGGGTCGGCATCTATCTGCGGCGTTTTCAAAAAAGCCGTGAGGAAGTAATTCATCCGCTCGGCTGTAAGTCCGGAGGAATCATCGGCGCTGGCGTCAAACGTCAGGTTATCATTTACCGGCAATAAATAGTTTGCGAGTTCAATGATCAGCAGGCGGGCATTGGAACTCGTGGAGTTGCTTACTTTATTCTTTATAAATCCCCTGGCATCGATCACGAACGCATCTTGTACCATGTAATTCTCGGTAACCAGTTGATTAATGAACTCGTACCGTTGTGTCAGGTAATTGGTAGAGATCCAGCTTCGCTGATAGATGGGCCATTGGTGATAGGCATCGTAGCCCGCTACATCGGAAGGTTCGTACAAATTCAAGCCCATGTCATACAGGGACTTCAGGAGGCCATTTGTTTTTTCATAAAACGAAGGGGCGGAGGCGATCGGATCGGGCAGCGGTATCGTGAACAATTGCAGGGTACCCATCATCAAATCGAGAGGCGACTTGACGATTCCTCCGAAGTTGTCGTCGCTCACACCGGCAGAGGCATCATAAAAGTGCTGGCTGTTGAAAAGCTCTTCGAGGACGGGCTGCAATTTGTACGCGTTGGCCGCAAACGTTGAGGCCATTTCACTAATAATGGCATTGTCGATATCCGTCGTGATGGTGTGATAAACGAAAAAGCGATAGATCCTTCGGCATATATTTTTTGCGGTTTCAGGCCGTGCATAGAGTTGCTCAATGAGCTGGCTGATCTCATCCAGGGCGCTGGCTTCGGTCGCGTTGCCCCCCTGCAACAATGCAGGATTGGGCTGAATGGTGCTGTTGTTAAAGCGATCACTGAATTGTTTCACACCATTGTCATGTGCCGAGGCGTTGGTCGTGCTCCCCCTCACCCGGCCTCTCGGTAAATTTGTATCTGGATCGATATTGGAAAAAGTGGTATCCACCTCCCAACCCGAAAGAACCCGGGCTGCAGCCTGCACATCCTGCTCCTTGTAGAGGAAGTAATCGCCGGGCTCTGCAACGGGGGGCAACGTACCTTCGAGTCCCCTGCCGATAGTATATAGTTCATGAAGCTCGCGGGCGTAATTCTCATTCGGGCTGCCATCCACGTTCAGATCGCCATCCAACACCTTCAGCATAGCATTGTCGACGGTGACTTTCTTTGTCAATTCCTTGAAATTGAACTTCGTCCCGGCGGTTTTGTCAAAAGCAAACAGCCTGAACAATTGATTCTGGAAATACAGCGAGCGGCTATTGTCCACTTTGGATTGGATCGTCGTGAGCACGGTATGAATAAAAAAAACAATTTTCTCGCGGGTGGAATAGGCCAATGAGGAACCGGGGTCCACACCCGTACTCAGCATTTGAGCCATGAACCACCCTTTAAAAAATTCCTGAAGTTCACCGTCAACACTGCTGGCGTCTGTGGTGCCGGCAATCAGCCAATCGGATCCTGTTTTTGGATCGATGGGCAGTACCGGAGCGGGAAGGGGCTCCATAAATAGTTGGGCGACCGCCTGTTCAGCGGTCAAGGTTGCAAAACTGTCGATCTGTTCCTTTGTCGGACCAAAGGAAGCGCGTCGAAGTAAGTGAGCTGCCCGTTTGGTACCGAGTGTTCCTGTGAAGAGAGGTAAAGGCATTACAAATTCTTTTTGCTCAAGTTAATCCAATGTGAGCCGGGAGAACCTCCATTTGGGGGATAAGTGGTCAAATTCTCCGGCTGTTATATCGATTTTTTCTTTGATTTGAAATTACCGAAAAAAATTTCCCGCAGAATTGTTTCCCGCAGATCGCGCAGATTTTCGCAGAATTGGTTTGGACAATCTAGCTCGATTTCACCTAACCAAACAACAGTTCAAGAATACCAAAATATCTTTGACTTTGCACTTTACTTTGCGGTCCTGCCAGCGCCGAGGCTCTGACTACGCTGAGGCAGCTTCGTCAGACACAGTTCGGCCGGCAGGTCTCCGCCTTTTGGGATAAAAATTCTTAGTGCTGAGCCACAAAGGATCAAAAGAATGGTTGGCCAATTCTCTTCAATTGGGTAAATTATTTTAGTCGGATCATACTTATTTGTTTTTTTCTGCGAAAATCTGCGCGATCTGCGGGAAATAACTTTGTAAATTGAACAAGATTTCCCAATACCTAATCTCTCAATAATCTCCAAAAATTAGAATTATGGGTTTCACAAAACAAATTACCCGGAAAAAATTTATCAGTCAAAGCGCCACATTTGCAGCAGCAGCCATTCTCACCCCCCTGGCGCTGCATGCGAGGGAATTTGGCCATGCTGACAAAAAAATAAAAATAGGCGTGATCGGATGTGGGAGTGTATCGAGAATGTACTTTCCTCATTTGTCAAAATCGCCCTTTGTAGAACTGGTATCGACGTGCGATATCCTGCCGGAGCGGGCTAAGGCTGCAGCGGAGAAGTTCAACGTGCCCAATTATTACCCGCACATCGACAAGATGCTGGCCGGACCAAAGTTCGACCTCATGGTCACGATCACCGACATGCAGGAGCATGGCCGGTTGAACAAGCAGGCCCTGAACGCCGGTACCCATGTGTGGAGTGAAAAGCCGATGGCCAATACCTATAAGGAAGGGCGGGAATTACTTGACCTTGCCAAAGCAAAAGGACTACGGATCTGGGGTGCCCCGGCCGTGGTGAACAGTCCGCAATTTGCATTCATGGCGAAGGCGATACAAGAGGGCAAACTGGGTAAGATCTCCGCAGCCCACGCACATTACGGCCACCTCGGCCCTACCTGGTCGGCGTTCTTTTACGAAAAAGGAGGCGGAAGCATGCCCGACCTTGGCGTTTATAACCTTGCATCGCTAACGGGATTGCTCGGCCCTGCCCGATCCGTCGTGGCCATGACCAACATCGTAACGCCGGAACGCGTGGTAGACAACAAGGGAAAAATAAAAGTAGAAGCCGAAGACAATGCGATGGTATTGATGGAGCATGCTAATGGTGCCCTCTCCCACGTACAATGCGGTTTCAACTATTTCGATCCGTACGGACACGAAGGAGCGGGTCAGGACCGCCCGACTATTTCCGTTTGGGGAACGAAAGGAAATATGAACCTGGTGGGATATGACTGGGCGCCCTTCGGAGTGGACATGGCAACGGTGGACAATGAAAAAACAGTTCGTTATGTCCCTGACCCGGGACCTTACGTTTGGCAGCAGGGGGCTTCGGTCATTTCAGAAAGTTTGGCTACTCACATCGAGCCGTTGATCAATGCCGAGCATGCATTGCATGTACTGGAAGTAATGGAAGCGGCGCGGGAGTCGCAGGCAAGCGGGAGGAGGATTACATTGCAATCGGTGTTTCCTTATCCGGTGGTGAAGTAGAGTACTTTGGCCACAATGACACGAAGACACTAAGGAATTTTAGGACATTCGAATCGCAAAAAAAAACTCAGTGTCTTTGTGTCTTTGTGGCAAGGGTTGGGCATCTCTAATTAAAATTGCCGATTGAATAAATAAAATACCGTTCATAACAGTAGTTATCTCAATGAGCCTGCATTTGAGGTGGACGAACAGGACAGTATTTCAAAAATAAACGGAGGAGCACTTCATAAAATATTTTAGCTATATTTGATTTACCCTGTGAATAAAGTTGGCAGTCATGAAATACCTATCGTTGGTGTTTTGCGCGTTTATTTTCCCGGCTGAGAGTTACGCCTACCAGACAGACGATAATTTAGTCACTCTTCAAGGACAGATTTCGGATCTGAAAACCCACCATTCCGTCAATGCAGACGTGGATATTTTCCGCAACAGCGATTTTGTCAAGGAGTCTTCCGGGAAAACCTATTCCGGGGAATTCACAGCAAGTATCAAAAACTTTGGCTGGTATATTATTTCCGTCTCCGCCCACGGATACCTCGATTCTACCGATACATTGTGGGTGACAAATTCGAAAAAAAGGACCATCCATAAAGATTTCAACCTCGCCCCCATTGAAGTCGGGCTGACGGTAGCGCTGAATAACATCTATTTCAATTTTGGTAAAACCAGCCTGTCGGAGCAATCCTTTCCGGAATTAGACAAAGTCGTCAAGCTTTTTAAAGAGAACCCGGGCGTCGCCTTTGAAATTGCAGGTCATACCGACAGTGATGGTCCGGACGATTATAATCTGATTTTGTCGCAAGGGCGCGCCCAGGCGGTTGTCAATTACCTTGTTGGCCACGGTGTGACCGGTTCGCAGTTGATGGCTCAAGGGTACGGCGAAACAAAGCCAATTGACACCAGTCAAACCAAAGCAGGCAAAGCAAAGAACCGGCGGGTGGAGTTTAAAGTTTTAACGATGGTGCCGGGTGGTGGGGACAAGCAGAATTAGGTACAGGAGCTTGATACCATTTTATATGTTCTCTGGCACTAAGTCGCAAAACCAAAATCCTTTTGTCATCACCTTAGACGGGGGCACATTGTCGGTTTTTACTTCCAGTGCCTTATACACTTTTTCTCCGACGGTAAAGCCGATTTTCTTTTTGAATAAGGGTCCGTCATAACAAAATGTGTGATACTCCCCGTTTTCACCGCAAAGATCAACGCCCACCGGCAGCTGTTCCATAAATGATTTGTCTATTTCCCTGCCTGCCCATTCTTCTCCAAGGTACCCGTCATTCGTACAGCAAATGACTGTTTTAAATTGCCTCCTGAGAAAATCTCTCAGGAGCGTTGCCGTGTCCATTTTCCATAATGGAAAAATTCCCTTCATTCCCACCTTTGCCAGATTACATTCGCGATATACTCTTAAATCCTCCAGGAAGATGTCGCCAAAAATTACATTATCAATTCCTTCCGATCTGGCTTTCAAGAAAGCGGTTTCCATTTGTTCTTCATATTCCTCGTTTGTCCCTTCTTTAACTCTCACTTTCAAGAGCGGAATTCCGATTGCTTCGGCTTGAATATCCAACAATTCCTCCCTAACTCCGTGCATCGAAATTCTTTTGAATTCATCATTTACGGTAGTTAATAAATATTTTACATCAAATAATTTCTCTGTCAGAACCTTATGTAAGCAATACGACGAGTCTTTCCCTCCACTCCAGCAAAATACTGCCTTAGCCTTGTCCACAAATCCTATGTCCTATATCTCCTTAACATAAATCCTCCTGAATTGAACCAACGCAGGCGGACTCACCCATTGCCCGTCTTTTTTTGATCCATGATGCTGGATTCCGATCGGTCCCTTTTCCGGTATCGCCGGCAGTAGCGCATTGTCAATGACGGAAATGCCATTAAGCTCCACGCTCATACGGTCGCCTTTCATGGTAATCTTGAAGGTATTCCATTCTCCGATGTTATGATCTGCATTGGTTTTGGGCGTCACACCCCGCCTCACTTCCGGCGACATCGTCTTGTCAGTCCGGTATCCATACACTTCTCCCGATCCAATGGGCCATCCCCAAATGTTGGCCTGGCATTTTGCGACTCCGCGCAAGAGGATCCCGGAATCGGAGTCCGGGACGGTCATCGTTATCTCATTGCCCTTTTCATCCAGCTTATGCAGACCGCTGGGCAAAATGATGGGCACGCCAGGATTTTTCCACGGCGTCTCCTTGATCCGCCAATCCACATATAAAACAAAGTCTTTGTATTCTTTTTCCGACCAAAGGTCCTTGCGGTCCTTGGCCTCGCTTTCAGCATCGTAGTCAATGACGTTGTCTTTGATTTTCCAATGTCCGTTGTCGCCGACGGGGATTTTCCAGTTAGCCAGGGTCTTTCCATCAAACAGTGAAGTAAAACCAGCGGGAATTTCCTGTGCCAGCATTGGAATAGTCAAAACCATTAGCGCAGTTGCAAAATAAATGGATTTCATAATGTAGTATTAAGTTGAACGAAGATAGTCAGTATTCGGTATTGGGTATTATTGTCTGTTATTGTCAGGTACTGTGCTTTGGATTTGATGGCGCAAAAAAAATGCAAGGTCACTAAGTTCACAAAGAAGACACAAAGAACACAAAGAATACAGAAGAATACCAACTATCGATTACCTCAAGGGGAGCATAAAACTTCCAACCTGAAACCCAATCCACCGATCACCAGATTACCGATCACCGATCACCGTTCTACAGATTCCAACACAGCCTTATCATATACCCTGCGTGCTTCCTCATAGGCCGCCGCCGCCGCACCCCGCTCTGCCGGCGAAATCCGGGATTCCTTCATCTTCCAGCATTGGTCGACTGCCTTCCTGCACCATTCTATACTTTTCCGCTCGCGAATCGGTTTACCGTTGACGGTAATAAAAACAGGATTGGTATGGGAACTGGGAAATACGCGTAGCGCTACCCAACTCGAATGCCTGATTGGATAGGCGAAGGTTACTTCTTTCCATTTCCCGTCAGCTACTACTTCGGTCGTATCAGCCGGCTCCCCATTTACAATGAGTTCGACGCGTACCTTTCGTGTTGTTCCCACGCGGGCCCGCTCGATATGCCAGTAAGGCTGCTCGGTCAGCTTTCTGTGGGCGAAGGTGGCGCCGGATTCGCCTTGTTGCTCAGAAAGGTAGGCGGCAATTTGGGCAGTAATCTTAACGGGTTGCTCGTTCTTAACCGACAACTCACTATTATTTGTCCCCGCCTCTAATCCATTAACAGAAAAATTGGTGATATGGGAACCGCCATCGGAGACATAACACCTCCCTTTCTTAATCGCCTCAACATAATTATCGTATTTGAACGGGCCGTCGGGTTTAAAGTAACTGCGCGCCAGTCCTACCCGTTCATCAAAAATGCAGGGAAAATCTGTTTCACCGCTAATTCTTGTTCTGAACCCTGAGTTGAGTGTATGGTACCACATGTTCAGTTCCCACGGAGCGGGTGTATCCCCCGCGCTGAAAAAATCGACCTGATTATGGGCTACGGTAACGATGTATTCGTTCGCCCCGATGCCGTCCATCTTGGGGATTACATAGTTCGGTAAATCGTTCGTTGGTTCCATTGGCTCCAATCCCCAACCCGAGTGAGCATATCCGACCACGCCACCTTGCGACCGGGCCCAGGACAAAACGGGCAAGGTCCAGCTCGGCCACTCTTCAATTTTGGTGGTGCCGGGATAATCATCTTCTTTAATCCGGAGAAGCACGATGTGACCGGCATGGGAAGAGGGAAATCCCGATACCTCAACATCATTGCGCATAATATTCTTGTTGGTGGAGAGGGGATCATCTTTACCGGTGAAGAATGTTTTTTGATGGTACCAACTCGGTCCCCAGGCCAGGACAGCAGCGATATTCAAATCCTCCCCCAACGCCTGTCGCCACATATCGCGCGGCGGTACACCTTCTTCCGGGCTTTCATAATGACTGCAGCCGGCCCCGTGAACATGGTGATCGGCACTGTACCATCCGAGCTGGGCCATGTTGATCCATCGTTTCACCTGGAATGAGGCATCAAAAGAACTTGCCCCGAAAGGTATGGTCAGGGATTTGGTTTGTAAAATATATTCAGGACCTCGCGTAAATGAAACGTTGTATTTTCCGGGAGGGAGTTGCACGTGTTCCCCGTCGGCACGGTAGACCTGAGGCTGAAAGAAAAAGTCAGGGTACTCATCGTACGCCGCCACTCTGCGTGACGGCAGCGGATAGATCCCTGTTAACTCCCTGGACGGAACCCCAAATTCATTCTGAGCGCGCGTCACCCGGTAGTCGGATCTGGCCCTGTCTTTTACGGAATCCTCCCGCTTAATCCCGTCTGTAATTAAGAAAGAAGCCATCGTCGGGGAGCCATCATCGTCTTTGACGTGAAGGGTGACGTTCACCGACGGGCTGATCGTAAATAGGATATGAATGCTATTCCGAAAACCAATGTCCTGTGTGCCCTGACCGATATTAAAACCAATTTCAGCCTCGCGCTGTCCAGCATCCTTGCTATAAATTTGCAAGACGGCATACTCTACTTTCAGGCCTGAAAGATCAGGCAACAACGGGCGATTTCGATACATCTGCATTTCAAGAAAACGATTTGCCACTTGCCCTGCGCTGAGTACATTTTCCTTTTTTACCCGCGGCGCAGATGTCGACATGTGCAGAATGGGATCCGCATTGGGACTCTCCACTTCCAACTTCGGTGTTACGCCGGCATCGTTGTACACTTTTACCAGAAAACTCGTCCACCCTCCCTGAATCAATTTTGACGGGGCCGGTCCTCGCGTGACTTTTACCCGTGCCTCCGGATTGATGCTGATCATGGCCAGGCAGTAGGGATCAAGGATCTCTTGAATGGTTTTTGTTATGGCCGGTGTAAGTGGCTCGTTCTTCAACGCGATAAGGCGTTTCGTATCCTCCGGTGATAACGAACTCCCCAGAAACGATAAGGCCTCCTGCAAGCGGATGGCCTGAGCAAGGAAGGGCTGCGGTTCCACTCCGGCAACCGGGGCTGCCGGAATCGATGAGGGCTCAGCGTGCTGGTGCTGCGCGGACGATACTGCCGGCAAGAATGAACTAGCCAGCAGAAATAGAAAATGGGGTTTGCTTAGCATAGGGTGATTTTTAATGCCTCATTCAAATTTTGAATATTGAATGTAGAATAATGAAGTTCTTAATGCATCAATATCTTCCTGGCATTCCCATTATACACTTTTTTTAGCGTTTCATCACTTAATGATAGTCCGTACAAGGGCCAGTGATAACTAAAAAGGTCGCGCTCG
>Ga0193731_1000304_pt1 | contig 16972 bp, 13 predicted proteins | sample U1a2metaG_FD_144920 | JGI IMG/M metagenome (GOLD analysis project Ga0193731, IMG submission 144920) | Soil microbial communities from a riparian zone of the East river system, Colorado, United States - U1a2 | ecosystem: Environmental > Terrestrial > Soil > Riparian zone | place: USA: East River...
AAGCAGCATTTCATAGACAGCGGGTGCGTGGCCGGGATGACACTGAGGGGCAAGTTGCAGGTCACTTGGATAGAAGGCAACGCTTGTGATTGCCGAATGCCAAGCAAGGGCTGTATTCCATTGAAAAGATGTAGCAATTAAACCAGGATCCCGGCTCATGCGCCAAGCAGCATTTCATTGATGACGGGTGCGTGGCCGGGATGACCCCGATAAAAATCGGGACAGGCAGTTTCATTTTGTGATTTCAATCCCTTTCAAGCACGAACGTTATCTCGTCGCTAAGCAAAAAAGGTAGTATCTACTCGCTTCTCAGGCTTTTCACAGGATCGGAGTGGGCGGCCCGAAACGCCTGCGTACTCACCACCGTCAACGCAAAGACTAGGGCAATGGCGCCCGTCACCGGGAATACCCACCAGGCGATGGGCGTGCGGATAGGGTACCGTTCCAAATAGTGGGTCAGCATCCACCATGCGAGGGGCGCCGAAATCACAAAAGAGACCAGGACCAGAATCGAAAATTCCTTCGTGATCAGGTTCACCAAACTCGAGACCGAAGCACCCAATACTTTGCGAATGCCAATCTCTTTGGTGCGTTGCTCGGCGGTGAACGACGCTAAACCGAAGAGACCAAGGCCGGTGATGATGACGGCCAACGCTGCAAAAAGTCCAGCCAGTTGGCTCGTGAGGTTGATGGTTGTGAATTTTTTCTGGAACTCCACATCGGCAAACGTATATTCAAAGGGATAGGCAGGGGCATTCCGTTCAAAAATAGCCTGCACTTTTTTCAACGATGCTTGAATGTCCTTTGTCTTGGTCAGTCGAACAGTCACCCGGTCGATCCAGGTTGGATCGTAAATGGCGAACATGGGTTTTACTTCACTATAAGGGGAACCCATCAGCACATCGTCGACCACGCCGATGAGTTTGCGCTTGCCGCCCCAAAGGGGGAGTTCCGTTCCGATCGGATCTTTCAGCCCCATCAGCTTCAGCGCCGTTTTGTTGATCAATATGGCCGAGGTGTCGCTTTTGAAGTCCTCTGAAAAATCACGGCCTTCGAGGATCTTGATCCCCATCGTTCTGGTCCAGTCGTAATCGGTGGCGATGGTCGTGAAGATGACTTTGAGTTCTTCGGGTTTTCCGGGCCAGCCGAGAAAGTTATTGGAGTTGATTTCCGTAATAGCGCTGTTGGACCGTACCACCGACTCCACTACACCGGAAGCCAACAGTTCCAGTTTCAGTGGCCTGAAATTCTTTTGAATCTCATTGGTGTAATTGATCGTGATCAGGTTCTCCTGCTCGTATCCGATTGCCCGCCCTTTCACGAGCTGGATCTGGTTGTAAATCACAAACATGCCGATGATGAGGAAAATCGAGAAGGCGAACTGCAGGACGACCAACACCTTGCGGGGAAGGCTGGCTCCTTTTCCAATGGTTGGTTTTCCCTTCAACACTTTCACCGGTTGGAACCCGGAGAGATAGAAAGCGGGATAGCTGCCCGCGACGATGCCCGTCGTAAATATGATACCCAGGGAATAAATCCAGAATTCTTTTGAGCCATAGTCTATGAACAACTGCTTTTGCACGAGTGAATTATAGGCAGGCAAAAGGAGCTGCGCCATCAGGGTCGACAATGCAAATGCGAGAAACGAGATGAAAATGGATTCGCCTATGAATTGCAGGATCAGTTCGTGCCGGCGTGATCCTACGCTTTTACGAATGCCTACTTCGCGCGCACGGCGTTCGCTTCGCGCCGTCGCCAGGTTCATGAAATTAATACAGGCTATGGCGATGATAAAGATGGCGATGATGGTAAACAATTGAACGTAATCGCTGATGCCGCCCTGCTCCACGCCGTTCTCAAAGTTGCCGTGGAGGCGCCAGCGGAGCATCGGATAAAGAAACATAGCGTGCTTCATCTCCTTGTCTTCACCGTGTTTGGCCAGCATACCTCGGATGCTGTTTTCCACCGACTCCTTCATTTTGGGATCGTTGAGTTCGGCAAACACCTGGAAGGAGTAGTTGCCCCAATTCGTCGTGTTGCGCCGCACCCAGTCGTTGGTCTGATACCGGAATTTCCAGGGAATTATAAAGTCAAACTGGAATGTGGAATTGGAAGGGATATCCTTAAGGATGCCGGTTACCTTAAGGTCGTGCTCATTGTCGACGCGGATGATCTTGCCGAGCGGGTCTTCGTCGCCGAAGAGGGCTTTGGCCGTCGACCGGGTGATCACAATTGACGCCGGCGCGTCGAGTACCTGATCGGCGTTGCCGCTGATGAGGGGGAACTCAAACATTTCCAGAAACTCTTCGCTGGCATAATATCCTCTCTTGTTCAATCTGTTTTCGCCGGTCGTGAGCAAGTGACCTCCCCCCCAATCGGTTACTACAGCACGCTTGATATTGCTGTCTGAAATTTTCATTTCCTCGTAGGTGGGAAGCGGAACCGATGTCCAGGAGTTAACCTTGCCGTCAAAATAGGCATTGACCCATACCTGGTAGAGGCGGTCCGCTTTGGGTATGAATTTGTCGTACGAAACTTCGTCTGCCACCCACAACAGGATGAGGATGCTGCACGTGATTCCGATGGCAAGGCCGGAGATGTTAATAGCAGAATAGAACCGGTGTTTGAAAAGGTTCCGTATAGTGATGACAAAGTAGTTTTTGAGCATACGACACTTTATTTTATAGTACCTCGGAATTGCTAAAAGGTATCAGGATCCCTTCATAATAGTTTCCCGGTAAAGATTGCCGGAAACGGACATTAGTTGCATGGGTGCTGCTTTTTATCGTGCCGTAGCCATAGGGGTAGGCTCTCACTAAACTATGAAATGTCATACCGGGCAAGCACAAACTATCCTATAAAAGATAAGTAAAATTTGACCCGGTACCCCGAGAAGTCAGGGTGGAGAAGAGACTATGAAATGCGTAGGTAGGGTGGATTCTTTGCTCAAAGGGAATCAGTGCGGCTGGCCCTCCCTTTAGGGAGTTGGAGGGTGCGCGGGGCCGGTCATGCAACAAAATAACTCAGATTACGTTTTAGTCTGTATTACAAACTACATTAATCTAATCATCTAAATCCTCAACTATGCCGTCAGAGCGCGCCCTGGGTCCTGAAGAAAGCCTTGAAATCATATCGGACGCGATTTTGCGCACCCGGGAAGATATCAGGAAGAATAGTTATCCCCTCCTGCTGTGGGGCTGGCTCGTGGCTTCGGCCAGCTTTCTGTTTTATGTTCTGGTCACGATCACCACATTTAAATATTACTTTCTCCCCTTTCCCATTTTCGCACTTATCGGAGTCTTCTCCACTATAGTTTACTACAGAAAGAAAATGATGCCGGGGACGCAGACCTACCTGCAATACTTCCTAAGCAGGCTTTGGATGATCCTGGGAGTGGCATTTTTTCTCACCGTTTTTGTAAGCATCAATCAAGGCCTCCCTCCATTCGCCTTTACCCTGATCATTGCCGGAATCGGGACGTTGGTTTCGGGATTAACAATGAAATTCAAACCGTTGGTCTGGGGAGGAGTTTTATTTTTCTGTGCGTCCCTGGTTTGTGTTTTTGTAGCAGATGATTTAAAAGTACTGGTTCACGGCGTTGCGATTATTGCAGGCTATCTCGTTCCGGGTTATTTGTTAAAGGCTTCACCTTCACAAGCGAATCAATGAGCTTTAGTGAACTTGATCCCGTATTGAATACGCCCGTTCGATTAGCCATAGTTTCAGTTTTAATTAAGGCGAAGCAGGCGGACTTCAACCACCTGCTCGAAATAACCAAAACCACGCAGGGAAACCTGAGCCACCAGTTAAAGAAGCTGAACGAAGCGGGGTACATCGGGATTGAAAAGACATTTAAGGGAAGTTATCCGCATACGATTTGCCGGTTAACACCAAAAGGAAAGACAGCGTTTGAACGGTATGTGCAAGCCATTAAGAAATATCTTCATTTATAGGGTTGGAAACAGGACATCTGAAATCAAAACCATGCACACCTCCATTACTATTTTTTTTATCATTTCAGTTTGTGCTGCAAACTACATTAATATAAGCAAGTCATTTTAAACTATTTTATAACCTTTAAAACCCAATTTTATGACATCAACAAACAGCCAGTCATCCCGTTTTCCTTATGACAGGCATCGGGGTCCCCATCCCGGAATCGTAGCGGTGATTTACGTATTGCTATTTATAGCAGGCCTTGTCTCGTTCGGGGTTCTATCAAACGGAGCGGAATTTCCCAGACCCTTCGGCGCGTTGGAAAAAGCGCAGCAGACCTTCCTGCAATTTACTTATGCCATACGGATCAATGCCTTCTTTCAATTTGCCTGCGCCATACCCCTCGGAATTTTTGCCGCGGCCGTTACCAGCAGACTTAGGTTCCTGGGAGTGAACGTAACCGGCGTAAGCATTGCCTTCTTTGGTGGAATGGGCGCTTCCCTTTTATTCATGCTCTCCGGTCTTTGCAGTTGGGTATTATCTCAACCCGGTATTGCCGATGATTTGAACGTCACGCATGCCATCCAACTCCTGGGATTCGGTTGCGGAGGAGTTGGTACTATCGCCACCTTTGGTTTGTTGATGGCAGGTATTTCCGTGCCCTGCCTTTTTGGAGGGTACACACCAAAATGGTTAGCGTGGTTGGGAATAATCCTGGCGGTCTTGGCAGAACTATCTACCCTTAGTCTGATTATACCGCAAGCAGTTTGGTTGCTTCCGATTGTCAGGTTCCCATCGTGTATTTGGATGATCGGCACTGGTTTTACTTTACTTAAAAAATTACCCGAACCCCTCACGGCTAAACAATAATTTAAACATTGTTCCCTCCGCGCACCCCGACCCTAAAGGTGGTCAGCGCGCTGGGATTCTCTCTTCATTGGCTAAGTACTTTCAAAAAGGGAGTAAGTGCGGCTAGCCCTCCATTTAGGCCTGCCCACCGAAGCTGTCTCAGCGTAGGTGGGGAGTTGGAGGGTGCGCGCGGGGCCGGAGGTGCTGGTACGTGGATATTCACTCTTACAAAATTTAAATAAAATGAAAAACAAAGTAATAGTAATCACCGGTGCAACATCCGGATTAGGAGCCGCCGCCGTAAATGCCTTTGCTGCCCTTGGGGCCAAAGTTGCATTCTGTGGAAGGCGACGGAAAGAAGGAATGGAAATAGAGAATCGTGCCCGGGATAAAGGCGGTGATGCCACCTTTATACAAACGGATGTTACCATTGAATCACAAGTGGAGAATCTAATCTCTGAAACCATCCGCTTACATGGTAGAATCGATGTGGCATTTAATAATGCTGGAGGCAATCTGTATTTCGGACCAATGGAAAACATGACCGGTGAACAATTTGCAGCCAACATCATGCTGAACCTTACCGGAACCTTTTACTCCATGAAGTACGAAATAAAAGCCATGAAACAATCCGGAGGCAGCATCATCAATACGGCCAGTACAGCGGGAGTCAAAGGTGTCAGTCAGGGTATTGCTTCTTATGTAGCCGCAAAACACGGGGTAGTGGGACTAACCAAGGCGGCGGCATTGGAACAGGCGAAAAACCAAATCAGAATTAATTCCCTTATCATCAGCGCCATGGCAACAGAGCAGTGGCTCGAGGGAGTAAACAAAACGCCAGGCCTGTTTGAGAAGATAGCCTTATCCATGCCATTAGGAAGAGTCGCCACCGTTGATGATATTATCCCCCTTATCCTCTTTCTCGCTTCCGATGGTTCAAAAATGATCACGGGTGCCTCATTGGCAATAGATGGTGGAACGACAGCCGGATAATGATAACCTCAACTCTTTAAACTTATGATCCAAACACTCTTACATTTATCTCTCGTGGTCCATATCATCGCGATCAGCATGGTCGTGGGAATAACGATTGCCAATTTCGTGGCCTTCAAACAATTCTGGAAACTGTACGCTGTCAACCGTGAACAAGGTTTATCCGCATTCAGGGCAATTTCAAACTTTCAATTTATTGGAATGATCGGCTTGCTCCTTTTGATCCTATCGGGAACAACCATACTCTACGTCGTTGAGTGGACGTTTCTCTCCCTGCTTTGGTTTAAAATAAAGCTTTCAATCATACTATTGATTTTCGTAAATGGCTTCACGATGGGCCGGATTCAAACGGTTAAACTACAGGCATTTCTGTCCGAAGAAAAGACTTCCTCTGAGTCGCAACACGACATTGGGAAGATAAAACGAAATATGCAAATCTTCCATCTTACGCAATTGACGCTATTTGTGATTATTATTATTGTTAGCGTTTTTAGGTTTGGGTAAGGGTCGGGTGGTTGTTGGTGAAGAACAGAACATTATCCTTGGGTTACTCGTCAATATGCGTTAGAAAATCCCCCCGCCCTTGTTGGTGTTCTTCACCAACAAGCCTCCAATCAAAGAACATTATCCTTGGGTTACTCGTCAATATGCGTCAGAAAATCCCCCCGCCCTTGTTGGTGTTCTTCACCAACAAGCCTTCCAATCAAAGAACATTATCCTTGGGTTACTCGTCAATATGCGTTAGAAAATCCCAATTCTTCTCATTCATTATATAAAACCGGGCGCTCGAGTACTTATATTCCTCCGGATACTGACACAGGTTCTTTTTCACCGGATTCATATGAATATATTCTAACTTTTGATCAATTACTTTTTGCGACCATAACGGGACGTTCAACGAATTTCTTTCCCATACCTGGTATTTCCTGTCCTTGGCTTGGACTAAGAGTTCAATCAGCATCGCTGAATTATCATTTCTAAAGTTCTTTAAGATTTGTTGTCCTGTGAACCTCAGAAAGTTACGTTGTTCGTCTTCCCTTGCATGGTTGGCCATCATTTGCCAGATAATATGAAAATGATTGCTCATCAGAACAAAAGCAAATATGGTAGCCCGCGCTTCCTTGACGAGGAAGCGCATACTATCAATTATGATTTCCTTCTCCCGGTCGCTTTCAAGAATGGCTTTCCATTCCAAACAAAGTAACCGTTGTAAATTCAGGATACTCCGTGGCAAACATATTGGTAAAATAACTTGAGTCAGGGAAGAGTACATAGCAGAAAACAATTTTGTCAGGAAAATCGGACACCGGTAGTTGTTGGTGACGAAACTGTACAACGGCTCCTAACTTGACGGGGGAAAAGAGCACCAGCATGGCGAGGAGCACCGGCAGACAACCCAATCCAAGTAATCGCGGGGCGGAAATCCTACGGAGACGGAGTGGAGTTGACATTCGCCCCGTTCGGTGAGGCCCCGCTGGAGCGGGATGAAACAAACAAGGCTGTCACCTCGATACAGCCCTGTTAATTATTTTTAAGATTCAAGTCGGGAATTCTATTCGCTTCTAAGTGAAGTTACAGGATTTCCGCGCGCAGCTTTGATGGCCTGGAAGCTGATGGTAAGAGCGGCCACGGCAATGGCTGCAACGCCGGCCAACAGGAAAATCCAGAAGTGGATGTCGATGCGATAGGCAAAACCCTCCAGCCACCGGTTCATGCTATACCACGCAACCGGTGTGGCAATGATCATCGCCACGACAACCAATACGATAAAATCTTTTGACAACAGGGCGACAATGCTGCTAATGTTCGCACCCAACACCTTGCGTATCCCGATCTCCTTCGTGCGAAGCTCTGTGGTGTAGGTCGCTAGTCCCAATAATCCCAGGCATGCAATCAATATGGCCAGCGAAGAAAATAGTGAAAACAGGGTCTTGAAATTGAAGTCGTTTTGGTATTGGCGATTGAAATCACTGTCGAGGAAACTGTAAAGAAAAGGCCGGTGAGGTGCCAGTCGCGCCCAGATCTTGTGCACTTCCTCGATCGTGCCAGGCAGGTTCGCCGACTGGACTTTCAACAGTACATACCTGCACGCGAAGGGTTCATAAGGTAACGTCAATGGCTCGATAGTGCGGTGAAGCGAAATGAAATTAAAATCCTTCAACACGCCGATCACTTCTCCTTCTCTGCCCCACTGGGAATATTTTTTCCCAACGATATCGGCAGGGTTCGCATATCCATATTGCCGCGCGGCGGCTTCGTTGATCACGAGTCCTCCGATCGTATCAGTAGGATGATCTCTGGAGTACGATCGGCCCGCCACGAGCTGTAGTCCAAGCTGGTTGATAAAATCCACTCCCACCTGAAAGATGGGCTGTCCCATGCCCTTCTTCTGACCGTCAGCCGCAACGATCTCGGTATAGGCATTTGGAAAATAACCGCCGGGCACACTCCGCGAGAATGCAACGGATACAATGTCGGGTCTGGCCTCCATTTCCGTTTTCAAAACTTCGCGCTGCCTGTTCACCGACTCGTCATAGTTGTAGTCTAGTATAAGCATACGCTCTTTATCGAAACCCATGTCTTTGTTGAGAATGTGGTTCATCTGAAACGATACGATCATCGTTCCCGCAATCAGGGCGATAGAGAGACTAAACTGCAGGATCACAAGACCCCGCCGCAAGGTGATCCCGATCTTGCCGGACTTGCTCATGCCTTTCAGTACGGTTGCGGGACTAAACGACGACAATACAAATGCCGGATAAGAGCCGGCAACAATACCGATCAAAAGTGTGGAAACGAAAAGCACCGCAAGGTTGAGCAGCGTAATAAAATGATTGATGCTTAGCGCCCTTCCAGTGATGCTGTTCATTGCAGGCAATGCCAGTGTCGCCACAAGGATGGCGACGACCATCGACAGACTGACAATGATAAACGACTCGCCCAGGAATTGTGCGATCAGGTTGCGACGTTCGGCGCCTATAGATTTCCTGATGCCCACTTCCTTGCCGCGCTCCATGGACCGGGCCGTGGACAGGTTCATGAAATTGATGATGGCGATGGCCAGAATAAATACGCCGATCACCGAAAAGATGTAAAGGTTCGCCATGCTCCCTACTTCACCGGGTTGGCGTTCGGCCACCGTTCCCAGATACATGTCTTTCAATGGTTCAATAGCGATCGTGTATTTATTCATGGGGTCCTTAAATTGCCGCGCCAGAAAGTCCGGCACCTTTGCTTCGAATTTGGCACGGTCAAACTGGTCGTTGACGAGGAAATAGGTGTAGGTATCGACATACCCCCACTCCGTAAAAATATCAGGTCTCGATTTCCGGAAGGTGCTCATCGACAACAGAATAGTGAAGCGGAAATGCGAGTTGGCAGGTACATCCTTCATCACACCGGTCACGAGGTATTCGCCGGCATTTGCTCTTCCCGGAGAGTCGCTTCCCTTTAACGATTTTCCCATGGGATCTTCGTCACCGAAATATTTTTTGGCCGCCGATTCGGTAAGCACGACGCTAAAGGGTGCAGCCAATGCGGTCTTCGGATTTCCCCTCAGCAGTTTCCAGCTGAAAACGTCGAACGCAGTGGAGTCCATAAAAAAAAGTCCTTCTTCCTGGTAGGATTTTTCGCCAAGAGTGAAGAGAATGTCCGCACGCCCCGAGAATTGCACCACTTTGTCGATCTCCGGAAAGTTGTCGTGCAAGGCCTGACCGATCGGGGCGTTGCCCCACACCCAATACGACTTGGTGGATTTGCTTTTATCGTCTTTCGATCCATGAATGACTCGATAGATACGGTCGCGGTTTGAGTGATACCCGTCGAACGAGCGCTCATAATCCACATACATGGCAATGAGAAGACAACAGGCGATGCCGAGCGCCAGACCAAATATGTTGATGGTGGAGTAGCCTTTCTTTTTGACCAGATTTCTCCAGGCAATAATCAGATAGTTGCGATACATCATAAATGGGTTGTGAATAGATGACGTTTTAAAGTTTTTCAAAAGGATCGGGCGGAGGAGTTTTAACATTTCGATGCAGTAGGCACGGCGGGCGGCGGCAGCCGACTGTTCCCGGGCGGTCAGGAAAAAGATCTCTTCCATATCGCCTTCGATCTCTTCCAGGTATTTTTTTTTCAGGACGGACCGAAGGACACGAACAGGCCATTTTGGCGGATGGAGCGGAGCGTTCATACGCTCTTCAATTCGAGCGAGAGGGCGGGTATGGATTTCCAGAGACCGGCGCGGATTTCTTTCATTTCGGACAACACGCGGTGCGCGTAGCTGGTGGTCGAGTAAATACGTTTGCGTTTTCCGCCGCGAATTTGCGACGCCTCCCCAAACTCCGAGGTCAGAAATCCTTTTTCTTCCATGCGCTTGAGGGCAGATTGGATAGAGCCGACGCTGAGTTTGGTTTTCATACGTTGCTCGAGGGTCCGCTTGATTTCCACGCCGTAGGCATCGCGCTGCAGGCTGGCTACTGTGAGGAGAACGAATTCCTCAAATTCCCCAAGTTTTGTCTTCCGCATATATTATTCGTGATTGCAGTTAATATACGATAATCCTCCGGTTTTGGTTGCGGGACTGGACTTCTAAATCCTTTTTTCTGCATTTCTGCGAGAATTATTAGGAAAGAGCGATCGAACTCATTAGCGCTCGCCTTCGGTAAGGGTCTGAATCAGGATGGTCCGGATTCAAGGATCGGCAGGAAACTGAATTCTCTCTGTAGGCAAGAATGAATATTTGAGCTCATGTATCGAATCCCTCACTAAACAAATCCTTCAAGGAGATTCCAAAGGCCCTCGCAACCTTAAGTAAACTTAGGTATCGAAGGTCTTCTCCGCTTTCGTAACGTCCGAATTGCGCTCTGGCAATGTCGTGGTCGAAGGCAAAATTCTCGTAATTGGTGTAGCCGCGCTCGATTCTCAGCTGTTTGATTCTTTTCCCAAGCTTGGCCAATTCCTTCTTGCTGTTAAATTCAGTGGTCTTTTTCTTCATTATACAAAAGAAATTGACTTCTATCTGCTTCGTTACCATCTATTAGTTCATACTAATACGTAGTAACTATTTTGTACCTTTCTGGTAGCACAACTCGCCTATACCGTTTTATGCTGAAAGGAATCGGTTTTATGAGCCACTTGTCGGTAATCTTCCTTGCCGGATGAATCCGTATCAAAACCATAGCGATTCGGAATTGATAGACCTGCTTATTGAGGGGGAAAAAAACGCGTTTGAGGTACTCTACCAGAAATATGCTTTGGACCTTTACCGGTTTGCCAGAAAGAATATCCCTCTGAAAGAGGACTGCGAAGAAATCGTTCAGGATGTGTTCGAATCATTGTGGGTTAAACGGACAGGACTTCAGCATCTGACTGCGTTGCGGCCCTACCTCTTCAAGATGGTTAAATATAAAATCGTGGACTATCTGCGACATAGTCTGGTAAGAAGAAAATACGAAGAACATTACCTGTTGTTTGAAGATGTCTATGACAATCTTACCGGGCAGATAAATGAGGGCATTGATTTCCAGACACTGCTCGCTAAAAGCATAGAAGAATTGCCGACCCGATGCCAGACGGCGTTTCGATTGCGCATTAGTGAAAATATGGCTTACAAGGACATCGCAGAACGTATGCAGATCTCAACCAAGGCGGTAGAAAAGCATATCTCGGCGGCACTTCAGCATATGCGGGATGCCTATGCCAATGCATACAAGGCAAGTTCATAGAACTCTCCCGGTTTCACTCGTTTCTACCGTCATTTTCTATTCAATCGGAAATAATTCTGTACAATCAAGGTGGGGTTTTACAATCCTTGCCGATGTATAATTGAAGCCTTTAGTACCCGTGTTGTCAATGTTCTGTCAGGGCCTCTGAACGGAAATATCATGGAAAAATCAAATTTCGACCGTCTGCTGGAACGGTATACTAAAGACCAGGTCTCTGAGGAAGAGAAAAACAAGATTGAGGCCTGGCTTGATTTGGCTAAGACAGAAAGCAAAAGAAACTTCATCTGGGAAAAGGAAGATCAGGAAGAACTTTTTAAAAAAATCACCAGCAACATTGACCATGTCGATGAAATTCTTTCATTCAAGCCAAAGAAGGCCAGGAGCATGTCAATTTCCAATGGTGGACTACTTGGCATCGCTGCCGCTGTCGTTTTGGTAATTATTGCATCTTATGTTATTTGGAATTCAACTGCCGGCGTATCGATTTTAGAACAAACAACTCCGCTGGGTGAAATTGAGAAAGTGATCCTGAATGATGGTAGTATCGTCTGGCTTCATAAAGGCAGCAAGCTGACTTACTTCCTGGAACCGAATACAGGCATGCGCCATGCCGTCCTTTCCGGTCAAGGCCTTTTCGAAGTGGCGAAGGATCCTCTCCACCCCTTCATCATTTCTTGCGGGGATATCTTCGTAAAAGTACTCGGGACCAGTTTTAAACTTAAAACCGATCAGGACCAAATCGAACTTGAGGTTCTGACGGGGATTGTAAACCTTTCCTCGGCAAAAGACGCTGTCGGCATCAATGTGGAGCCCAATGAACTGGCCATATACTCCGTTTCCGGCGTGCTGGCGAGAACGAAAATCGGGCCTCCAGAATTGACAGACGCCGCAGCCGGAACAGAGTACGATATGTCCTTTCGAAATACGGAAATGCACACCGTGCTGGAGCGCATCCAGAGCAAGTTTGAGGTCACCGTGGTGGTTGCCGATCCGGAGGTTAACGCCTGCCGGATTACCGCCGACTTCACCGATCGCTCACTCGACGTTACGCTGGAAATGATTTCGGAGATACTCGACGTTCACTATAAAGTCAATGGAAAAAGCGTCGCCATTTCCGGAAAAGGATGCCACTGATCGCTAAACCTAATCCCTAGCATATGAACCGCAATCCTCTTCACTCCAATAGCCCATAAATAAAAACAGGAGTGTCATTACCACTCCTGTTTATTCCCTCCGTGTTTACCAACCCATTTCTGCGTTGGCAGGAGGTGCTTTGTCCTCACTCGTAAAAGATCAAACAAAACAATTAAAGTTATGCAAAAAAACTCTACCCGGAAACAGAAACTCTGGAAGATTATGAAGATATGCGCGATACAAGGAATGATGGTGTTGACTTTGTGTGGTGTGTCCTTGGCTCACTCCAACTACGCGCAGGTACTTGATACAGAAGTAACACTTAACCTCCATAGTGTACCGTTTGAGCAAGCTCTCAAAGAGATTGAGAGACTGACCCATGTAAAGTTTATGTATAGCTCCGATCAATTGGGTGCGCCGAGTCCGGTCACTCTTGAGACGACTAATCGGCCCCTGAAAGATGTTTTAGACGCTTTGTTGACGCCAAGACACATCACTTATAATGTTCATGAGCAGGAAGCCTCCATTACTTTAAAAAGACAAGGCCAGGAAAAAACCAACGAGCGATCCGAATTGCAAGAATCAGATCGAAAGCGCGGTTTGCCAATCCAGCTGACTGGCACGGTTACCGATGCAAAAACCAATCAACCGATGCCGGGCGTAAATGTTATAGTTAAAGGATCAACAGTTGGAACCACCACAGATGCAGAAGGCAAGTATGCAATAAATGTCGACAAGGGTGGCGTGCTCGTATTTTCATTTATTGGATACAAAGTAGTTGAAGTCGAGATCGGCGAAGAAACAATCCTCAGCATTGCGTTGGAGGAAGATGTGAAGAGGTTGGATGAGGTTGTCATAAACGCTGGATATTATACGACAACGAAAGGGACTCAAACTGGAAATATCGGTACGATTCAGGCTAAAGATATTCAGATTCAGCCAGTGTCGAATCCTTTGGCAGCAATGATGGGTCGTATTCCGGGAGTAGAAATTATCCAATCAAGTGGCGTTCCAGGTGGAAATTTTACTGTTAGAATTCGTGGGACTGGCAGTATAGCCAACGGAAACGATCCACTCTATGTTATTGACGGAGTTCCCTTCACGTCGGGCACCATGTCAATGCCGGAAACGGCATCGGGATTTGCCGGAGTCGGGGGTACCAGCCCGCTGAACGGAATTAATCCGTGGGACATCGAAAGTATTGAAGTGCTTAAGGATGCCGATGCGACGGCAATATATGGCTCAAGGGGTGCCAACGGTGTGATTCTCATTACGACTAAAAAAGGGAAAGTTGGAGGCACAAAAGTGGATTTTAACTTTTACACAGGGGTCGGTCATGTTGCTCGTAAAATGAATTTGCTAAACAGCCGAAAATATCTCGAAATGCGACACGAAGCATTTAGCAATGACTCCGACGTGCCAACACCTGCAAATGCGCCTGACTTAACAGTCTGGGATACCACCCGATTTACCGATTGGCAAAAGGAACTAATAGGAGGGGCTGCACACACCACGGATGCACAGCTTTCAATTTCGGGAGGTGAAAAGAATAACCAGTTTTCCATAGGTGGCGGTTATCATAAGGAGACCACCGTCTACCTGGGCACAGGGGGAGATCAGCGTGGGTCTGTACATCTTAATCTATCCAATACTTCTCCCAATCAGAAGTTGAAAACGGTGTTGACTACAAACTATTCTTCTTCCTTAGCAACACTTCCGGGAAACCTCACGGAAACGGCAACTACGCTGCCGCCCATTGCCCCTTCGATGTACGATTCCATTGGAAAAATGAGTTGGAAAAACTGGAGTTCCGTTTATGAGAATCCATTAGCATCCACCAAGCGGATTTATGAATCAAGAACAAACAACTTGGTAGGCAATGCGATTATTTCCTACGCGATTCTTCCCAATTTGTTGGTAAAGGCTAACACGGGCTATACCACTATTGGGGTAAGTGCCGTCACAACATCACCTGCCAGTTCAAAGGATCCAAGTATCAATCCCCAAAACTCCTCATCATTTTCCAATACTAGTTTTCGAAACTGGATTCTTGAACCGCAAGTTGGTTGGCGTCCCAAGTTTGGCAACGGTCAATTTGATTTGCTGGCAGGAGGCACCTTCCTCCAACAGGGCATGGAAGGACTGTCTCAAAACGCAAGTGGCTTTTCGAGCGAAGCGCTAATGAAGAATATTGCCGCAGCTAGCAATCGTAGCTATGGCACAAACTATTATTCTCAATATCGCTATCAAGCATTCTTCGGGAGGGTAAATTATTCCTGGAAGGGAAAATACATTGTCAATTTTACCGGACGGCGGGACGGGTCAAGTCGCTTTGGCCCTGGACGGCAATTTGCCACTTTCGGAGCAGCTGGCCTGGCCTGGATCTTTTCCGAGGAACCTTTAGTAAAGAAGGTAGCTCCGGTCTTGAGTTTTGGCAAGTTACGTGGCAGTTACGGGGTCACGGGCAATGACCAGCTGGGAGATTACCAATATTTGGATTCGTATTCATCTGTGGCCGGGCCTTACCAAGGGTCGATTGGATTACAACCAGACCGCCTTAGTAACCCGGATTTTGCGTGGGAAAGCAACACGAAGTTAGAAGCGGGTTTAGAGCTTGGATTCACTCATAACCGCATTATGACCTCGGTCAGTTATTACCAAAATCGTTCGACCAATCAACTGGTTGGCTATCCGCTCCCTACTACCACCGGATTTAACGCTATTCAAGGAAATTTTCCAGCAGTTGTTCAAAATACGGGCCTTGAAATTGAAGTCACGAGTCGCAATGTCCAATCTGGCGCGTTTACCTGGACTACCTCCGTTAACCTGACAATTCCAAAGAATCGCTTGATTGACTTCCCCAACCTGGAAGCCTTTCCGGCCTACGCCAACACCTATGTCGTAGGGCAGCCTCTCGCCATCTTGAAGCAACTTGAATACACGGGCATCAATCAGGCTACAGGTGTTTATACTTTTAACGATGTAAATGGCGATGGAATTTATAATTATTTGGATCGGCAGAGTGTGGGTTTTGTTGGAAGAAAGTTTTATGGTGGATTTACAAACCATATTCAGTTCAAAGGATTTCAATTGGATTTCCTCTTTCAGTTCGTCAAGCAGACGACTGCTAACTATACCGCTGGTTTCGGACAGCCCGGCTCTATGTCTAACCAACCTGATCTTGTCCTGAAGCGATGGACTGAACCCGGGGATCAGGTTGCAATTCAACGATTCGGACAAAACAGTGATCCGCTTATTGCATATGCAAGGCTGGTCAATAGCAACGATTTCGTGACTGACGGTTCTTTTGTTAGGATGAAGAACGTTTCTCTTTCATATTCACTACCGACCGCCTTAATGGAAAAAGCACACATTGCCGGCGCTCGATTTTTTATTCAAGGTCAAAATTTACTAACGTTCACCAAGTACAAGGGAATTGACCCGGAGACCCAGAGCAACAGTCAATTGCCTCCAATAAGAGTAATTACAGCGGGCGTTCATCTAACTCTCTAATTCTACCCATATGAAAAAAATATTACCTATCACCCTTTTTATATACCTCACTATTGTATCTGGGTGTGATGATTTCGTGAAGATTGATGCGCCCAGAACAGCATTAACCAAAGGAACTGTATTCAATAGTGACGCTACTGCGGATGCGGCTATGCTTGGGATTTACTACCAATTGAAGAGCTCCTATTTTGCAAGTGGAAGCATTGCAAGTGTCAGCCACATCACTTCCCTTTCTACTGACGAGCAAACTAATTATTATATTGATCCGCCGGAAGGGATTGAATATAATCAGATCAACGCGAATTCCGTGTTGCCAAATAATTCCATTATTTTTCTCCTATGGACCGATTTGTACGGCACGATATACAAAGTCAATAGCATTCTGGAGGGCCTGAATACTTCGACGGAAGTCACGGCAAGCGTCAAAGGGCAACTGGAGGGGGAAGCTCGTTTTATTCGCGCCTTTTGTAATTTCTATCTGGTGAACTTTTGGGGTGACGTTCCGCTGGTACTAACCACGGACTATCGCACCAATTCGTCCATCGGAAAAACAGCTGCTGAGGAAGTGTACCAGCAAATAAAAGACGACTTGATTCGCGCCCAGGAGTTATTGCCGCAAGACTATTCATTTTCCTCCGACCTGCGGGTTCGCGCCAACCGTTGGGCAGCCACTGCACTGCTTGCTCGCGTTTACCTTTATGAAAAGGATTGGTCGAATGCCGAGGCTCAGGCATCCGCCGTCATCTCAAATGAGTCCCTTTACAGTTTGACGGATTTAGCCGGCGTCTTCAACACCAATAATTCAGAGGCCATTTTGC
>Ga0193731_1000305_pt1 | contig 16934 bp, 14 predicted proteins | sample U1a2metaG_FD_144920 | JGI IMG/M metagenome (GOLD analysis project Ga0193731, IMG submission 144920) | Soil microbial communities from a riparian zone of the East river system, Colorado, United States - U1a2 | ecosystem: Environmental > Terrestrial > Soil > Riparian zone | place: USA: East River...
CACCACATTCCTGACGGCACCCGCCACCATCATCCGCGGGTCAAACGGCGGCTGCCCGAGCCCGCTCACATAACTGCCCGTGATCTCCTTGAGATCAAGGCTCTCCCGCACCAGTTCAACGATAAACCGCGAGACATGGCCTTTCGGCACGAAGTCCTGCACATTCGGCGGCAGAAGCAGTGTCTGATCGATATTCCAGGGACGAAAATACTTGCTCATAGCCCAAGCTTGAATCAGACTCGCTCGGAATTGAACAGCGACTATTCAGACAGGCTCCTAGTGGGCCAACGCGCAGACCTTGCCCGCAGATTGAGCGTCAGTGCCGGCCCGATTCAGCCGACATCCCCACTGGCGAGAGAGCGGTGCGCCGCGAGCTTCTGCACCTTTTGCGGGATTTCTCTCAGTCGGCCATTTTGCGGCACATGGGCGGAAATTCAGCCGACATTTCAAAAGGATATTTTGAGAAGCCTATCGGGAGTTTGAATCCCCCTTGGTCCGCCAGTAAGTCTCTGATATAACAAGAGAGAATACATCTCGTGAAATAGTGCGGGGACTTCCGCGGGTTAGCGGCCGAACTTGTGGGAGCTGGCCACTGAGAGAGCGAATTCGTTGCGATTTTCGCGATCAGCCCAGGTCATTTCTCAGAACGCGACTTTGCCAGTGTCCTTCTCTACCAATTATCGCATCATTAAAAGGCGAGGCCGTGCAAGTCTTTCGCTCGGCTACCTCACGATTCCACGCGAGCCTTATCCACTGGAAATGCAGACGGCGCGCGACCGCATCCTGCCGGCTTGCCGCAAGAACGGCATCGCTTTCCTGCAGGGCTGCACGGCGGACAACGTGATCGCTCGGATTGACGAGGGAGTGCGAGTGATCGCGGGGCGCAGCGAGGCATCCGCAATCAAGGGCCGGGCACACCAGAAGCGGAAGTTGCCGGGGTAATAGTAGGCCCTGCAGGCCGGTTTTGACCAAGATCAGTCAGCAGGCGAAGCCGACAATGCGGCGTGGGACTCTGCGGTCTTTCCAGCGCATCGCAATCCGTTAGAAGCGGGCAACATTCGCGATTAAACCGCGTTTCTATCCGTTACCAAAGTGGTGAGCGTTTTGAGGATGATTCGAATATCAAGGCCGATTGACCAATTATTTACGTAGAACAAGTCTAGTTCAAGCCGCCTTTCCAATGCATCCACGGTGGCTGTCTCGCCGCGAAATCCGTTGACCTGTGCCCATCCAGTTATACCTGGTCGGAAAAGGTAACGATTTGAATATTGCTCGACCAGGGTTTCAAAATGAGCGTCATGCGCGAGGGCGTGGGGGCGCGGTCCGACTAAAGACATGTCGCCTTTTAGAACGTTGAAGAGTTGGGGAAGCTCGTCAATACTGGTTCTACGAAGAAATCTTCCTATTCGTGTTACCCGCTGGTCGAGTCTTATGGCTTGGGTTATGACACCTTCTCCATCCTCCAACACGCTCATCGTCCGAAACTTCCAACACGCGAACGTTCGGCCTCCAAATCTGCGTCTTCGCTGCGAAAAGAGTATTGGCCCAGGCGAGTCTAACTTGGTGGCAATTGCGGCCAAGATAAACGGCGGAGCGAGCACAACAAGCAACAGGAAGCCCCGATGATATCGAAGGCGCGTTTAAGAAAGAGACGACGGGAAATACTGCGCTCCTGCGTTCCCAGATGATCCTCTCCGGCTTTGAGTAATGCACCGCTTCGGTCCATCGATTTGAGATGAGACGCCATCTTGTCGGAAGCTGCAATTGTTCTCCAATCGGTTAAGTGCCCTAAGTGGCGAGCCGGAGCCTTGGAATACTGTGTCAGCCAGTCTGTAACGGACCGTCAGCTCCCGAAGCTTTACAAGCGTTGCAAGCATTCTGGCCGAAATGCCAGGACTTGGCTTGGCGCCAAGCGCGGTATGGTCGGTTATCTCTTGACGGGCGATCTCGAGGTCCGACACGACTCCAGCCCACAAAGTTGCAACTTCATCACTTCGAGATGAATGACGCTCGCAGGCAGACTGAAGAGCGCTATAATTGTCTTCAGCAGAGGCCAAGGTGTCTAAATACATTGGGTACTGATCGGTATTGTTACGCGGGTTGATCCACATAAGTTCCTTGGGAACCAATTGCTCAATTCGCCGACTGATGAAGCTTTTCTGATTTGGCCGTACCCGCAATCCTAACAGCCATTCGCCTTTCAGCAGGTACCGTGGCGCAAAAACTTGTTCGAACGCATCGCGATAGTGGCCGAACACGCACTTAGCTTCTTGCCGCGTGACGCCGGCTTGCCGCGCGACTTCCTTTGCAGTGAAGAACTCCCTCTCTAGAGCCACACCCAAGATCCGAGCTATCCGCTCTGGTTTTATACTGTTAAGGGGCGGCCCCTCGGAGCTAATGAGATCGATGAAGGGCCTGGCTCGGACAATGAACTCTGTCGGCATTCTCGCCACTGCTACCCTCCATCGTAGAAAAGATTCAAATCGCGCTCAATTCGTCTGCAAGGCGCGCCACAGGTCAAAAGGGTTACCGAGAAAAGCGCAGGCGGCGGTGTAGGCGTTTGGAAATTCAGCTTGTCGGCAGGGATGCGTAACACGGTTGAGGAGGGGAAACTCCCTAGGCCCGAATCGGTCAATGACGCGGTGGAATTGCTTTGCTTCGCGTTAGAGCGCCACAGCAAACGGCCTGTGGTCATCATCGATGAATTTGATCACATGCCTAAATCCGAGCACATTCAGATAGACCTTTTGATCAAAAAAATCGCCGAGGTGGACGATTTTCCCATGAAAATTATTATGTGCGGAGTAGGTGAAACATTGGAATACCTGTTTGCGGCGCATCTCTCAACTTACCGATATTTTCATACGATCAAGCTCGATCGACTTGACCTAGAATCCTGTGCAGCCATTCTGATCAAAGCGATGAACGCCTTAGACGTGGTATTTGACCGGACTACGGGCTGGCGCATCACACGGATAAGCGACGGGTTTCCCCATTTCGTCCATCTGATCTGTGAGAAGATATTTTGGGCGATGTACAATGACCCTGAAAGCAGCTGGCAGGATCATGGATACGCGGGCCTGTCTCACTATCGTGAAGGCACATCAAGTGCTGTGCTCTCTGCGAACGAGGAACTCCGAAAAGGTTATGACGATGCTGTCCGAAAATACTCAAAGAATGCCGAGGTAATACTTTGGGCCGCTGCGGACGGTCATGAGTTGCGGCGCAAAGCGTCCGACATGTTCGCCTCGTATCGACGGATCATGGTAGCGAACAGTCGTGACCCCGAGATGAGCGGGTTGCCTGTTAATGATTGGCGCTGCAGAACTTTAACCGAGCCGCAATTCCGAGCGAGAATCTACAACCTCTGCAAAGACAAATACGGGGAAATCTTGAAAGGCAATGGTCGTGGTTGGTACGAATACTCAGAGAAAATGATGCGAGGCTATGCGCGCCTAAGGGCCGAGACGGAGAACATTGAGTTGTACCCTGATCATCCCCTTATGCCCAAACAATCGAACACCTTGTCTCATTATATCGAACGCGAACGGCTGGGGGCCCTGTAGCGTGCGGCCATCATCGCGTTAAGGATCATCGCAAAGCGGACAGCGACATTCCATAACAATGGACCCGCGAAGCCCGCGACTTTACAGGCATCGCTTCCCGACCTGTCCGGCTAACTCCGTCTCCACCAAACATCCGATCTACGGGTGAGCATCGCGGCCCTCGCCGACGCGGTCGCCTTCGGATCGCCATCCAAGACCCGGCCGACTAAATCGGGCGACAACCAGGCGAGATGGATGAGGTTGCTGACATAGTTGTCGGTGATGTTTTCACCAACCGCAATTTCCGCCATCGACTGCGATTTGCCTGTCCAGAGTTGTTCGAACCAGGTCGATGCGCGCGCAATCGCCTTCACGACAACGGGGTCAGGTGTTTTGGCATTCTGATCCTCGAAAATGAATTTGCTGGATCCGGCGCCGGGAACGGCAGCAACAGTCGCCTCGAGTGAGATGATGTTGTCTTGGCCGTCGTCCTGGGATTGCTCCACGAATTTGTCAGTCAACGTCGCCAGCAACCGGTCTCGCTTGATGGAGATATTTAGGCTTGTGTGGCTGACGGTCACGCGCGCTAGAAGATCGGCAACAGCTTGTGCCATGGGTGAGCCAGATGTCAGCGAATCCGCAAGCTCGCTTGCGGTCTTAAGACCGCTGCCAATCTCCGCCGGCCGACATCGCGTTTCACGAAGCAAAAGTGATATCTGGATTTTATCCGTCAGAAAGCTTTGCAGTTTAGACCGCAACAGCTCGTCGATCATGGTGGCGGGTAGCCGGAGCTTGGGTACGCGAGCCGTTGCCACGGAACGCCCATTCGCCTCTGCCGTGACATAATATCGGTAGCGCTTGCCGTTTTTGGTCGCATGGCTGGAGACGAGCCGATTGCCGGCGCCGTCATAAATCAGCCCGGCGAGCTGGCTTTTACTCTTCGCGTTGGTCCTGGCCCGGTTTGCGTGGTGGTTGGTCGCAAGCTGGGCCTGGACGGCGTCCCATGTCCCGCCGTCAATCAGGGGCGGATGCTGGCCAGGATAGCGCACACCCCTGTGCTCGATCTCCCCCATATAAATAGGGTTCGATAGGATTTTGTAGATGTGACCGCGCGCAAAGGCCAAACCGCCGATCGCCCGGCCTCGGGGCGTCGCATATGGTTTGGTCGTGAGATTGAGGCGAGCAAGTTCGGTCTGAACCCGCCGGACGTTTTTGAGTTTCAGAAATAGATCGAAGATCGTACGGACGGTCAGGACCTCGGTCTCATTGATGGTGAGGGTCCGGTCCTTTCGGTCGTAGCCGATGGGTACCCAGCCACCCATCCACATGCCCTTCTGTTTGGACGCGGCGATCTTGTCGCGGATCCGCTCACCCGTGACTTCGCGCTCGAACTGCGCAAAGGACAGAAGGACATTGAGGGTCAGGCGGCCCATCGAAGTCGTGGTGTTGAATTGCTGGGTGACCGAGACGAACGAGACGCCGGCGGCGTCGAAGATTTCGACGATTTTGGCGAAATCCGCCAATGACCGGGTGAGCCGGTCAACCTTGTAGACCACGACCACGTCGATCAAATGGGATTGGATGTCGGCCAGCAGCCGCTTAAGCGCTGGCCGTTCCGTCGATCCTCCGGAAAAGCCGCCGTCATCATAGAGGGCGGGAAGGGGAACCCAGCCCTCGTGCCGTTGACTCTTTATATATGCGTCACAGGACTCGCGCTGGGCATGGAGTGAATTGAAATCCTGTTCCAGCCCCTCTTCGGATGACTTCCGGGTGTAAATCGCGCAGCGAAAAGCTTTGGTGGGGGATGCAGCGGGCTTACGCACCTCGATTGCCCGCATTAGTTTTCGGGGGCAAAACCGGCGCGGCCTGCGCATCAGAAATCGCACCCAATTTATTGCGGCGCGGGCCGGCTGCATTTTTATTCGAAGATGGCGCGCGTTTAATGCCGAAAAAGGCATATCCGTTCCAGTTGGTGCCGGTGATAGCGTTGGCGACAGCAGAGAGCGACTTATAGGTCCGCCCGTCCCATTCGAATCCTTCGTTCAAAGCTGTGACCTTATGGGTGGTGTTCTGCCACTGTCGGATCATCTGCGTGCCGGGCTTAATGCGGTTGCTGCCAAGCGCGGCGCTCGCATCACCATTTCGAACGGCGTTGACAATTTCCCGGAGCCTGCGTTTTGTTGCCACCGATAGTCCGCCATAGGCCTCGACCTGCATTTGATAGGCCACGGCCCGTGCCAAAAAGTTCCGGCGCAATGATTTGGGCGCGGAATGGCCGAATAGTGTCTTCCAGCGATTCCGGAGTTCAAGAAGGCTGAGAGCGGGCAATCGCCCGATCTCAGTCTCTAGAGCAGCATCATCGATCGTGCTACGCGGCATGGATCAAGCCTTTCGCGCCGCCGCCCTCTTTTTAGTCTTGGCGGTTTTGGCCGTGCCGATCCGGTAATTTCTGACACCGTCGATTTTCTCAGAGAGGAGGGGGAGTTTCAGCTTCTTGCGCACCGTGCCCGCGAGAAATCCGCGCACCGAATGCTTCTGCCATCCTGTTTCCTTTACCAGGACATCTAAGTTGGCTCCTTCCGGGCGTCGGAGCAGGGCTACGATCCTGTCCTGTTTGGAGTCTGGTTTGGTTCGATCGGACGATGCTTTGACTGCCCTTGGAGAAACGGCAGCGGTCTTCTTTGCGCCCGATCGCTTGGCGCGGCTGGGTCGTTCGCTCGACTTGGCTTGAGTGGACATATCGGGGACTGCGACTTCAGCGGGATCGGCCGCGGCAATATTGTCCGACGCCTCGGCGACATCCTCGACTTCGATCGCTTTAAGGCCGGCCTTGGTAATCCGCAATGAATAGGGCCTGTTATCATCGCCGCGCCGCCATATTGGCATGTCGTCCTTGGCGCGAAGCTCTTGCAAGAGCTTTTCATTCAAGAGCTTGCTGATCACCTTTTTCGCGGCGCTGCCTTTGAGGTTTGCCGGCAGAACCGCTGCATGGTCGGTTCGTTGCGAAGCCGAAGACAGAATCAGTCGTTGAGTATCGGAGAGCTTCATAAAATCCTCCTTGTCGTGCGGCATCATCGCCGCCACGACCGCAACCCCGCGGAAGGCGCAAGCGCCGGCGGGGAGGAGGCTTGGAAAGTGACCACTCAGCTTTGTTGACCGATCCGGTTGATTAGGCTTGCGGCATTCAGCAGCGTTGTTGCCTCGTACAGAAGTTGCTCCATGTCGAGTGCGACTTCGAGGCCCTTCTCGTGAAATCCCGCACCGGCGCAAGCATCGGCTGCGCGCCCTATTCCCGCGGCTTTATCGAGTCGGCTGCGAATTTCGGTTAGATAGACCTTGATGGTTGTTTCGACTAATTGCGCGTCCATGGTCGACAACTCCTTTGTTGCCACTACACACGCTTCCCGTGCCGGCGAAGTCGAGCGAAACCAGAGCAATCTTGTTGCTCATTTCAGGGCATACCGAGCATCTTTGGATCCAAATCAAGATTGTCTTCGTTAAAGCGAGGATGTCTTCAAAAATAGCTCGGATCGAATTGTTGCGAAGCAAATTCCGTATGCTACAACCGCCTTCCAAAAATCAGGAGCAGAAATTGGCTAAGAAGTCCAAAAAGAAAATCGCTCGTCGTGAATATTCGAAAGCCGATGTCAGAGAGCTTCGGGCTCATTCCAAAGCAAGAACACCTGTCGACAAGATTGCAAAGTTGACCAAGAGAACCGTGGGCGCTTTACGCCAGAAGGCGCTTAAACTTGGCATTGGCCTCGGTCATCAGCGCTGACTGCGAAGCGGATCATCTCACTCAATGCGCAACCCGCAGCGGCGCGATCGGCTGGATGCGGTGCGGATCGGCATCGAGACCGGACCGACATCCACTTGATTAAGGACCGAGTTCAAGCGAGTTCGCCCGCCGCCCTCTATAGCGGACATGCATGGTTTAGGGGAGCAGCGTCGTCACGCGCGGTTCGTTTCCCAAGCGGACGGAACGAGAGCTCACCCCTCTCAAGGGTAGGGCCGAGCGCAATAGTTGTTGAACCTAAACCCGAACTGCCGTTTGAGATTGCACGGGGGAGCCGAGGGGGAGCGGAGGTGAACGCGGGCCGCTTAATTTGAGTCGGTGTCGGAGGAAGCGTGCTTTCACTTGCGCATGTCCGCTCATCGCATGCCGGCTCAACCGGTCGATGCAACACAGGCGTTAAATCTCTCTGCTGGGGTTTCAAATTGCAAGGTCTCACGTGGTCGTTCGTCGGATTGGATGAAGGGACTAATGACGATTATGCCGGACGGCAGCTATGAGGTGAAGTCCTTTGCCACTGATACCGAGCGCAACAACGTCGCTGCCTACGGTGTCTTTTCGGGTACTCATACCGGTCCCGGTGGTCCGTGCGAGCCGACCGGCAAAAAGACGACCTCGGACTACGTCTATGTGATGCAGTTCACCGGCGACAAGATCAGCCACATGACGAAGATTTGGCATTCTGGAATGGCACTAGAGGAATTAGGCTGGGCTTGAACGGACGTTTACCCCGTGAAGGCTGAGAGTTCTTATGGCATTAAAAAACGTTCTAGCCCTCGTTGCCGTCCGGGACCTTGAGGAAGGTATCCGCTGGTACAAGATGGGCGTGGAGAACGTACAGAAGCTTAAGTTGAACACTGCGATGCTGCGGCCTCTATCTTCGTTGGCGACGAAACCTGCCAATGTTGCTGCCCTTTCGCTCAGACGGGCAACTTGCCTCGTGGGCCGCATTTCACGAATCTTGTTCTGTGTGAATTGTTTCTAATCTCTATAGTCGTAGGATCAATTATCGTCAGAAGGTAGGTGATCTTTTGTCTGAACCAGAATCGTCTTCGAACATCGGGAAATTCAGTTACCCAATAACCGCCCTCTGCTGGCTTCGTGGAAACCAGCGTGCTGACTGCCTGTACGTTCTGTTTGACCTCATACCGCTTGTTCTCGTTAAATATAAGCAGCTCAGCAATGAATTTCCGAGCCACTGCTTCGACGCCTGACATTCTCACAGTGAAGCAAGCTTCATTTGGTCCGATAGGAAAATCGCGATTTGGGGCGACCCACACCCCTCTAATAGGATAGATGTCGGCAACAGCCGGAGAACTTAGAAGCAGACCTACCAGGCCCATTAATTGAGCGCAGTCCGCTAATCGCTTGTGGATTCCAATATTAGAGGTCCTCATGTCGAAAACCTCCATGACGGCCATCGCACTGGGCGCATTCGGTGCCGCGCTGCTCGCTTCCGCCGCTTCCGCCGCGCCCCTCAACGCAACGACGATCGGCTCCGCTGAAGTCTCCAACGTCGACCAGATCGGTCTGGTCTGCAACGAGTATTATGGACGCTGCTGGCGGACCCGAGGACCGCGCTATGTCCTGCGCTATTACTACGACCCCAGCTACTTCCCCGGCCGGGGCTACAACTACTACGCTGGCCCCGGCTACTACGATCGCGGCTACGGCTACGGCGGACCAAGGTTCACCATTCGCGGCTGGTAGCCCGCTCGGCCTCCCGGTGCCGCCGTCGCTGCTCGCCCCCCGCCGAGGAGGTGATCGAATGAAGGCTGATTGTTGCAGTACATGAGGCAGGTTATGGCACGTTTGAGACATGCTGACGAACACTGAGAATGTCTGCTTATCGGGGCAGACCGGAAGTGATCGACAGGCAGTCAGAATGACGCGAATGACCCAACTCGGAAGTCGCTCGCCTGTCTGAGGGGGCAAAAAAGCTTCAAATGACCCTTCCAATTGAGCCACCACGCGGGCTTGACGGGGCAGTCGTTGGCGTGGTGGCGGGACACTTAAGTTTTCGTAACGGAAAGCGGGGCGGGGCGTTTCGGTCGGCACAAGCTTCGATCGCCCTTCGCGCCCGAGCGGCGTCAGATGCACCCCGCCGGTGCGCGCGCCTAGATCCGGCTCAAGAAAAACGTCCAGTTTGCCTTTGCCCTTCACGTCAATGCTGCCGCGTGGCTCCAGCGCGAAGGGACCGACGAGGTGGCGGGCGGTATCCTGGGACACATGGATTCGATTGGGCAGAGAATAGGCCTCGAGCCGGCTGGCGACATTTACAGTATCGCCCCACACGTCGTAGATGAAGCGGTGCGTGCCGATGATGCCGGCAACCACGGGACCGGAATGTATGCCGATCCGGATTTGCAAGGGCCAGCCGAAATGGCTGTTGACGCGGCCCAGCCGATCGATCATGCCGAGCGCCATTTTCGCGATCGCTGCTAACCCATCGGGATTTGGATCGGGCAAGCCGGCGACGGCCATGTAGGCATCGCCGATGGTCTTGATCTTCTCGACACCGAGCTCGCGGGCAAGCGCGTCGAATTCCGAGAATAGCCGGTTCAAATACTCGACCATCGCTGCAGGTGTGACCCGTGCCGCGTGCTCGGTGAAGCTCACCAGATCGGCGAACAGAACGCTCACGCCCTCGAAGCGGTCGGCGATCATGGCTTCGCCATGGTTCAGGCGGCCAATCACCTGTCTTGGCAGGATGGTCAACAGCAGCCGCTCGAACTTGGCTGTCTCGTCCTCGATGCGGCGAAGGTACTTCTGCTCGCGGTCGCGCCAGCGCTTCTTGTGCAAGCAAGCATTGATCCGCGCGCGCAGCAGAACCGGATCGAACGGTTTTGGCAGATAATCCTCGGCCCCGGCCTCGATGCAGCGGACGGCGCTCTCGGTCTCCGCCAAGGCCGTGATCATGATCACCGGAATGCGGCGCAGCCGCTCATCCGCCTTCATACGCACCAGCACGTCAAGGCCGTTGATATCGGGCATCATCAAATCGAGCAGGACGAGGTCGAACTCATCGTCGGCGAGCGCCTGCAGCGCCTGCTGGCCGCCGGCCACCGAAGCGACGCGATGCCCATCGCGGGTCAGCCGGCGCGACAGGAGATCGCGGTTGGCCTCGATATCATCTACGACGAGAATGGAGCCGGTTTCGGTGACAGCATACGGCCGGACTGGCCCGAGACTGCGCATCAAGTCGCTCACCATGGCTGCGCCGGTCTGATCGGAGTCCAAGCTCGTCTCCTCGACATCGACCGAGAATCGCACGATGCGATCGAGACGCAGCAGCAGGTCGGTGGCCGCCACCAGCAGGCAATCGAGGTCTGCCCGTAGCGAGTCGCTTGAGAAATTGGCTACATCCTCGCGCAGCATCTCGCCATAGCCCTTAATCGCGTTGAGGGGCGTGCGCAGCTCGTGACGCAGCTCCTGCTCTTGCGTGGCAGCCCCCGAGCCGGGCGATCTCCTGGCGCGATCGCCGTCCAGCCGGTCGACCTTTCCGGCGAGATCCCGCGCCGCGCCGAGGATACGGTTCATATCAGGGAGGATGTCCGGGCGCCCGTTCCGGCACGCCTCCTCGTGCATGATCTCTGCATAGCCGAGCAAGGCGTTGACTGGAGACAGCAGTTCCTGGCGAAGGTGGGCAAGCTGAATGCGCCAGGCGCGCGCGCTGTCGGTGTCAATGATGCTCATGGCTGATCCAGGCTCGCGCGCCGGGCGTGCCGCGGTACCAGCTCGTCGAGCGCCGCCAGCACGGCCTTGCCACTGTATTCGCCCTTGTGCACCAAATGCTGTACCTGGCCGTTGAGCCGCGCGCGATCATCTGCGGTCAGTGTCTTGGCGGTGACGACGATGATTGGGATGCGCCACCAACGGGATTCGGCGCGCACCCGTGCGATGAACTCGAACCCGTCCATCTCGGGCATCATCAGATCGAGCAGAATTGCGTCGGGTAAAGCCTCGTTCAAACGCTCAAGACCAACCCGACCATTCTCTGCTTGCGTGACCCTGCAATCGATCTGCCGCAAGGCGCGCCCCATCAGCTCACTGGTCGGAACGTCATCCTCGACGATCAGCACGTGCCGTGGCGCACCCCTTGGGCAGCACCTCTCCACCGCACGGACCAGTCTGTCGCAATCAATCGGCTTGATCAGGTAATCGGCGGCACCGAGCGAGAAGCCGATGCTCTGGTTGTCGACGATCGTGACCATGATCACGGGAATTTCGGCGAGGGCCGCATCTTCCTTCATGGCGCTGAGCACGGCCCAGCCGTCCATCTGCGGCATCAGAGCATCGAGCGTGACGACATCGGGCTGCAGCGTGCGGGCGAGCTGCATCGCCTCCTCGCCACTGGCAGCCATGCGAACGGCGTAGCCGCCGCGCTGCAGGTGTCGACGCAGCAGCTCCCGCGCATTGGGATCATCGTCGACCACGAGAACGGTCGGTGTATGCTCGGGCTCCGTGACCTGCGGACCCTCGGAACGCTGCTCTGCCGCCGAGTCCGCAGTGTCCGATGCAGCGCGTGTCACCGCCGGCAGACGAACCATGAAGGTCGTCCCCTTGCCGGCTTCGCTGGTCAGCGTCACGTCGCCGCCCATCAGCCGGCAGAAGCTCTTGGTGATGGCGAGGCCCAGCCCCGTGCCGCCATAGGTGCGGGTGGTCGAGTTGTCGGCCTGAGTGAAGGCCTCGAACATCTTGGCCTGCTGATCTGGCGTCATGCCGATACCGGTATCGCGCACCTGGAACTCGATCCAGTCGATGGTTTCGTTCGTATCGCGGAGCGCGGTCAGCGTGATCGTCCCGTTCTGTGTGAACTTGCAGGCATTGCTTAGAAGATTGAACAGGATCTGTCGCACCTTGGTCAGATCGCTGTGGATCGTGCCGACCTCGTCGGCGCAGTTCACCACGAGTGCGTTGCCGGTCTTCCTGGCCAGCGCGGTGACGGTCGCCGCGACGCTGTCGATCATGGGCCGCAGCTCGAAGGTCTCGAGATAGAGCGTCATCTTGCCGGCCTCGATCTTGGAAAGATCGAGGATGTTGTCGATCAGACCGAGCAGATGCTTGCCGGCGTCCTGGATCTTGCGCAGGTCCGCCATCTCCGATTCGCGCCCGGCGCTCTGGGCGTCCTCGAACAGGATATCGCTGTAACCGATGATCGCGTTCAAGGGCGTGCGCAGCTCATGGCTCATGCTGGCGACGAAATCCGACTTCGCGCGGGTCGCCTGCTCGCTCGCCCAGATCGCGTTGTGCAGCTCGCCTTCCATGCGCTTGTGGTCGCTGATGTCGACGAGGCCCGTGATCATCGCCGGGCGCCCTTCGAACTCGATGCGCTGCGAGGCCATGAGCGCCCAGAACTCCTCGCCTCCAGCCCGCTTGAACAGCATCTCCATGCCCTCCACATGGCCGTGCTCGGTGAGCGCGCCGATGAAGCGCTCGCGATGCTGCGGGTCTGCGTAGAGGGTTTTCGCTCGCAGGCCCAGGACGGACGAACCTTCGACCTCGAACATTTCGCTGGCGCGTTGATTGGCATACCGGATGATCCCGTCATCGAAGGTGACGATCAGCACCGTCATCGGCGCGGCCTCGGCAATGACGCGCAGCCGCTGCTCGCTCTCCTGGATCGCTTGCTCCGCCTGCTTCAAGTCGGTGATGTCGGTGTAGGTCGCGACCGTGCCGCCGTCGTCGGTTTTGCGCTCGTTGATCTGGATCCAGCGCCCGTCGGAGCGGCGTTGCACATGCCTGCCCTTGGGATCGCGATGCCGCGCCAGACGTTTCGCGACCCAGACCTCGACGTGCCCCTCCGCGTCGCGGATCTCGCCGCCCGCGGCCGCATTGCGGAGGATCGTTTCGAACGATACGCCCTGATTCACGACATCGATGCTGCCGGTGCCGTGCATGTCCCGGTACCGCCGGTTGTATATCACCAGCTTGTCGTCGGCATCATAGAGGGAGAAGCCCTCCGAGATGCTCTCGATCGCGTCGACCAGCCGGCGCTGGGCCTCCGTTGCCTTGTCGCGCGCAGCTGCCAACTCCTCCTCTCGCCATTTGAGTTCGGTCACATCCGTGAACACGCCCACGGTGCCGCCATCCCGCGTCTTACGCTCGCTGATCTGGATCCAGCGACCGTCCCACTGGTGATGCAGAAACGGCCCTCTGGGGTTGCGATGCCGAGCAAGTCTCTGCTCGACCCATTCTTGAGGCCGTGCAACGGCATCGGCCACGATCCCACGCTCGGCCACGGTCTTGATCAAATGCTCGAACTCGAGCCCTGGCCGCATGAGGTCGGCCAACCCCGGATAGAGCTCGCGAAAGCGCGAGTTGCACAGTACCATGCGATCATCGGCGTCGAACAGGACAAAGCCTTCCGAGATGCTCCCGAGCGCGTCGGTCAGCCGAGTCCGGGCCAGCGTAGCCTTGTCGCGTGCCTCCGACAGCTCCTTCGAGCTCAGCTCCTGCGAGCGCTCGAGCATCGCCCGATCGCTATCGAAATCGGCGTATGCGGCATCGACGGCTGCTACGAAACGCTGCAACGCAGCCGGTACTTCGTCCTCGACACCGAGGTGCTTTCTGAGCTGGCGTCGTAGCAGCCTGTGCATCTGTGCCCTGTGACGTTCAGTCCTCGGCGAAAGTTGTTATGGTCATGGTTTGATTGTGCAGGCGACACTCGCCACCGTGCCTGAAGGGGGAAAGCTCGCCGTACGAGTAGAACCCGGAAATCTTCGTATCCGTCCCGAAGACATCTCGGATTGCCTCGATTTCTTCTTCGGTGCGCTGCTTCATCACAAGCTTACGACCGACACAGCTCACCAGAATTGCAAGATCTGGTCGCCTGTCGCCCAGCCCGCTGAGGCTGGCCTTGGCGGCGGCCGTCGCGCCGTCGACCAGATCGTCGACCTTGGTCTTCATCAAGTGCGCCGTTCCGCCCTGTGGGATGTCGCCCGCGAACGTCATTGACTTGTTCTGCTCGTCCACAGACAGGACGGTCCGGACGACACCCTGGCCGCCCTTTGCCTCGGTAACCAGGATTGGAAAAAGCAAGGCAGAGCTTGGCAACTGGTCGGCGTGTGAGCCCAGGTACGATTTATAGAGATCGAGCGCTGACCGCTCATCCAGCTCATAGAGGATGTTGCCCTCGGCCCGGGTGATGGCGCGCAGCGGCCCGAATGGCTCCCAGCCGCCCATCGATCCGTAGCCAATGCGCAAGCCGTCGCCATACAGACCAACCGCTGCCACGCGCTGGGGACCCGCGCCACCGTCAGCAATAACCCAGGTCTCGGCAAAATTGGTTCCGTCTCCGGAAAGGCCGCCAGTGATCGACACGCCTTCCACGACGCCGCCCGCTAGACCGCGCGCCAAGTCGGAGCCATTGACGTGCAAGCCGTCCGAAAGCACGAACACATGGCGCAATGAGGCGTCGTTCAACTGCTGCGCGAGCTCCTTGCCGACGTCGTAGCTCGCCTTCGCCTCACCAATCGTGGCAGAGGCGAACCGCAGTCGCGTATGTTCGAAGTCGACAAGAGTGGCAATCACCGAGTCGTCGACGACCAAGTCGCCGACAATCTCGCCGGAAGTCGAGCAACCAAGCATGGCGGCCCCTTTGAAGTGGTCGCGCAACTCGCCCACGAGGTTACCCGTCTGCATCAACGATCTAGCACCGAAAACGAACACGACACTTTGTTGTCCGACTTCGCCAGCTGGCAAATTCGGCTGCCACCCGTCACTTTGCGACCATTTGTACTGAGCCGTTTTCATGAGTTGTTTCCTCTCGTCATCTGTCCGGAACTTGCAGGTCTACTGTCCCGCAGCCGCGAGCAGCGTCGCGATCTTACCCAGCAGCCTCTGCAGCTCGATCGGTTTTGTGTCGTAGTCGTCACAGCCGGCCTTTAGGGCCTTGTCCCGATCGGTCGCCATGGCGTGCGCCGTAAGCGCGATGATGGGGATCTTGCGCAGCTCAGGCGTGGCCTTGATCCGGCGCGTCGCCTCCCAACCGTCGATCACCGGCAGGCTCATGTCCATCAAAATGAGATCGGGCCTGTCGCTCGTGGCCCTTGCGACGCCGCGCGCTCCGTCCTCGGCAATGGTGACCTCGTAGCCGCCACGCACAAGGCGCCGCGAGAGCATGTCGCGGTTCATCTCGTTGTCTTCGACCAGCAGGATCTTGGGCATTGCACAGCCTCGAGCCGGACTGTGAGCACTGCTTGCCCGGGACCGCCCCGGGTGGCCTCAATGGACGCCCAACGTAGCACTCAAGCCTAATTCCCAACTGCTTTATTCTCAATGCGTTAAGTGCCTCAATTCTCTGGTGCCTTGTAACCCCGATGCAGGGCACGCAATGTGAACTCGTTCACATCGTGTGAGAAATCCGCCGATGCCAGCAAGCGCACGCGCATTGCATCGGTGTACAAGTTTGAAGGTTGGGAGCTCGGGCGGCTCCGACTTTCCAGTCCGCCATTCGAATGGTGGCGAACGTCGGCTTTTTGTTCAAGGCTAGTGTAGCAGGCGGAGGGGTACCCTTCTTGGTCGGTCGCGAACAGCCAAGCGGAAATATTAGTGCGCAAATTGCCTACAATCTCTGTAGGTGTTATAAGTATTGTGCTGCTTGCAGGAACGGCGACAGTTCGACGACGGGAGCCTTCCGAAATGGCCGTGCAGTACAAATCTATTCGAGAATGGCGGGAGCAATACGCTCGGCGCATACTCAACATTGATTTCAAGCCCCTGTCAGATTCGCCGTTTCGCGCCTCGGTCGTTCCGATCTTTGATGACCTGCGGATTATGCGAACCGCAATTAACCCCGGCGTCACGTTTCGTGACGAGGAACTGGTCAGGGATGGCGACGACAGTTACTGGCTGATGATCGCTCAGTCGACGAGCCTTGAGATCGAACAGCAACAACGCAATCTCCTGCTCAGCCGTGGCGATGCCACGGTGATGCAAGTCTGCGAGACAGGGAGCGTCGGTTCACGTCAGCGCTTCGGATATATCGGAGTGCTGATTCCACACCCGGAGATCGCGGCGCTCGGTGCCTGCATCGACGGCGCGCTGATGCAGCGCCTGCCGCGGCAGTCCGAGGCCTTGCAGCTGCTCCGCGGTTATATTCAAACGCTTGAAAAGGGTAAGCTCGGCCAGTGTGCGCAAGCACGCGCGAGACGATCCGCCGGCACATAATGGACCTCGTCGCGCTCGCTATTACCTCGCAGCGCGCTATCGGCGAGAGTCGCTTGAGCGCGGTCGTCGCCGCTCGTCTCAACTCCGCCCTCGACCATATCAAAGTACGGTTTCGGGACCCAACGCTCAGCGTCACAGCCGTCGCACGCGTAATGGGAATCTCGCCCGGTATGTGCACCGGTTGTTGGAGACATCCGGAGCGTCTTTTAGCGAACGTGTCAACGAACTGCGGCTGCAGCAAGCGTTCATGCTGCTGACGGAAGAGCCTCCGCGCCGAATTTCTGATGTCGCGTTGCAAGTCGGCTTCTCCGATATTTCACACTTCAACCGGTTGTTCCGTTCACGCTTCGGCGACACGCCACGTGGTGTCCGCGGGCAGCGGCGGCAATAATGTGTCCCGTTCCGCACATCGTTCGAACTGATCT
>Ga0193731_1000306_pt1 | contig 16921 bp, 17 predicted proteins | sample U1a2metaG_FD_144920 | JGI IMG/M metagenome (GOLD analysis project Ga0193731, IMG submission 144920) | Soil microbial communities from a riparian zone of the East river system, Colorado, United States - U1a2 | ecosystem: Environmental > Terrestrial > Soil > Riparian zone | place: USA: East River...
TCTTGACTTTCTCCGGGTTGTAGAAGTTACTCTCCCGGCAAATGCGCTCGACTTCTCGGATCTGACCAGTTCTGGTTGCAGCCTGGATATATTTGAAATGGACCTCTGGATCCTCGCTCAGGTTGACGATAGAACCCAGGTAGTAGTAGAGTCCTGGACAACAACGTGAACACGCATATTTTGCACAAGCATTCAACCTCACCCTCGAAAGTCTTGAACGACTCAAACATCTCGATCAACTTCACAGGACCAAGTACATCAGAGTACTTGGTAGCGATCTGGATAACAAATCGGAGGCTTTGGAAAATGTTGACGCGGACGCCTCCTGCATACAAGCGATGGACTGCTCGGTAGTGAGGCGGCTAAAGTAGCCGACCAGCCACTAGGAAAATTGCGTTCATTCAAGCAGGCTCGACTTTGATTCGTGGACACTCACCTCCAGTTGAAAGACATCGGTGTGCACAATCGCACGCTTGATGTCAGCCGGGTCTTCATAGTACTTGAGTGCCTAAGGAGCTTTTGTAAATAAACGAAAACTCACATGTAATATAGCGTGCAAATACCCATCCTTTGCAGAAAACCAGCCTTTTCAGAAAGGTTAGTGATCCGGGTGGTCGTAGTGGGTGAACATCTCGTTGCCGAGGATGGCGTCCACGACTTGAGGTGCACGGACGAGATTCATTTTGAGGAGACATGTTTGGAGATGACCTTGTTCCTGTTTGTTCTCTTTGAGGGCATCCAACAAGAACGAAGTGGCAGGTTGAATCATGTTCTGGGACATGAATATATCGACGACCCGCTCGACGTCAACCAAAGGACCTGACTCGTCGTTCGCAAGCTGTACGGCAAATTCGGCGCCCTTTTCTGGATTCGTCCTCGTAGCATGTTCCCATAATCTGGGCTGTAGCATCAGCGAGGGTATGCAATATATATGCAATGTGGCTTACCGTTTTCAAATTCCTGCCCCGTGGGCATTCAAGCCTGCTATTGCAAGTTTTCTGCATGGAAAGCATGCTATAATTGTAGGTAGACCTTCCCGTATCTAATTGTACATCTTTGTATAAACGCGACTCATTTTAAGTAACTCCCTAGGAATTAATGAGTATGGAAGAGGTAGACGTCAAGCTGTAGGATTCGTGCTTACTTAAATGCAATCCCGATGCCAAAACCTACCATCAAGAGAATGATGGATGGAGTAAAAACGAGAATCATTGCAAATAACTCCCTAGGAATTAATGAGTATGGAAAAGGTAAAGGTCAAACTGCAGGATTCGTGCTTACCTAAATGCGAGCCCGATGCCAATATATACCATCATAGGAATGACGGTGCGATCAGGCCGAGAAACTATGTTCATGACAATCGACGAATAAGTTCGACAGTCGGTTACGTTCTGGTTGGTCTGATCCCTCCCGACGTTATTGAACGTGGAATGAGAAGCGTCAACGTTGTTTACTTCTAGTAGTTTAATGGCTTGAAACTCGCGCATAGTCGGCGAGCCACCCACCTTTGCAATTTTTGCAATTTTTGCGATTTTTGCGATTTTTGCGACGTCTGCAACCTCTACGCGACATACTATTAAGGTCGTAAAGGTTTTGATGTTATAAAATGACGCGTAAGAGATGTGATAGTGGTATAAAAATACGGAACTAACTTTGCGGTATGATTCTTCAGATTACCGTTAGCGGACGGATATGAGTTGGTGGTAAACGATAACCTCCGACATACCCAAATTGTTATTGTTTTAAACAACTACTCGACATATACGTTCTTCGTGAGTGAACTGCTTCCTGCTTTGCAGAGGTAAGTTCTTCCCTATGGAATACTCGCCAGCACGTCCGTAAAGTCACATGATTCGTTTTTGGGAATGATCAGTTCCCCTGAGTATGGATAGCGTGTTTGAGAGTATTATGCTCGTGCGCACGACCCTTGTTCCATTTTTCCGGCGAAGACGCTCGGGTCAAACGTCGTCAGTGCAGCTCTCTACATAGAGCTCTCGGTCCCTCGATCCTCCCCATTTGGATTTTAATGAACTGCTAGTCACTGAGGAATGTTGTACCATTGACTATCCAATTCAAACGGAATGGATTTTTGCAGGCTGTCCGGTCATTCAAGTTACACAAGTTGGGGAAAACATAATTGGACACACCTTTGAATCAACAAGTAGTTGCTGAGCCTTTGCCGACACGACAAATCATATTTCGGCAACTTTTTAAGCAACTGGAACCACACTTTGCTGCAGTGCACATTCAAATGAAACTATGCGCATTGCAATGATCTATATTGGCATGATGGAAAAGTAGTCAGGTCAATCTCTTCAAGAGATGCAGCAGTAAGAATCTGATGCAAACATCTGTCCCTGGCGTAACGGTTCGCATACGACCACTCGAGTAGCACAAAATACTCGAGTTTATATACGCTCATCGATTACGCGGCGGAAAGGGTTGGTGCTAGTAGTAATTTCATGAATAGAAGGTTGCCAGTGATCTTGGCCACCACCTCCGAGAAATCCAGTTCACAGGATCACATGACTCCCTGTCTAATATAACTCGGCATTGGGCTACTAAGGTTATGGCTGTCATGGCGCAGTGGTTATGTATCTCTGTTTGGTGTTATAGTTTTGCAGGAGGTTCGCTGGTTCGAATCCCTCATATGGTACACATTTTTCCCTTTCCAAAATTTTCTTGATTCGGGCTTTTCCTACAGGTGGAGTTATTCGCGGTATTAACAGTTGACTGGGATAAAACATTGTGTGCAGGGTTAGGTTAGATTGGTTGGTTGGTTGGTTGGTTAGTGGTTAGTGGTTAGCTGTTCAAGTTGGTTAGCCTTAGGGTTCAGGTATATTGATTAAAAAATCAGGCAAAAGGTGCACATTAATTACAATAGGCCCATTGAACACACTGCATAAATATACATAATATTTGTGGACACTGGGCTTTGGATTGTGACACGAAAAAGCATGACTTCTGAAAAAGGAAATTTGGAGTTCTCACCGGAGCCTTCGCAAGAAAACTGAGAGCGAGCTATAAATAATAGCGCGATGGCCCAGAATGGGTTTATCACAACAATATTATTTATTTACTTATTGGTTTGGCGGGATGATCAGCTCCACTGTAAATGACGAGCCAAAACCAGATCTGAATGGACAACGGATAGACTATCGGCATTGAATGATAGTCATTTACCCATACATATCATCCATAGCCAGTCGCTCCTCGTCACCCATATCACCTGCATTAGAGTCGTCATCGTCAGTCTCATCAACCTCGCTTGCGCTCGAGTCTTCGTATTCATCCATATCAGGCTCCATCGGTTCTTCTGCCTCGGCCTCACCTTGCTCAGGTTCTGACAGTGCTTGTTGATCACCGATATCTAGCCGTTTGTCGACCACTTCCCGATCTTCCCCTGTAGCCGAATGGCCAGTTTGGTTGTGAACATGTACATGCCCCACACCAAGTCCAACATGAAAGCGCATCATCATATCACGGTCCGCGAATCTGCAGATCAATGAGGAAGAACTACCAATAACAAGCATCAAGGGGCACTTACCGACCAACGTAGTATTCTGCCCAGTCTGATGAATCACCTGCACGCTTAGATAGCCCTTTGCCATCACTATGAAGCTGTCCTTTCGAAAAGCGAGGCATGATGTGGCAACCCCTGAGAACATCAGAAGGGTCCACAAAACCGAATGAGTCATCTTTGGCGAGAGGTGGAAACCGAATGCGATCGAGTCTGCGTGCAGTCCAGCCGGCGGGCACCTTCTCCATAACCTTATACCAGCGAACCCACAGGAACTCAAAACATTGGGGCTGGTAGTCAACCATTCCGGGACCAACGTACACAATGTTTGCATGATAGATACCCAGGACCTGAGCGTAACAGAATGGGTGGGATGGGCTTGCATCCGCGTTATTGCTGGAAGAGGCTGCTAACATCATGATGTTACAATGCGACGTGGACGTATGCACCACATCTTGAGATCGCCGAACATCATACGCCGTGTAATTAATGCGCAATAGGCTGTGGCGATAAATGCGATCATGTTTAAACAGAATTGAATCGTGGCTGATGTTGTTGTCATCTGCTCCCTCACCACCGATACGATTCTGTAGAAACTTGAGCACACGAGGAAGCAGGTGGCGCTTCAACTTGGGGAGAAAATTCTGTCCAAAAGGATCAGTATGATGTTGCCTCGAGAATTGACGCCCTAAATGTCGCACCGTGGTTGCTGGATCCCCAGCATTTGTCCGGAGGAAGGTGCCTATATGTTCGTGATATTTTTGCGAGAGGGCAATATGATGGTGGCCATGCAAAATGTTGGGGACGACTTCTCTTTGCCTGCCGAGTGTGTTCCGAATACGACGAATACGTGCTTCGCGGCGCTCTATGCGAGTCAGCTGCTTCACGAATTCCTTTCGGTTTGTGCGTTGATATCGACCTTTTGGAGTTTTGTGCTCAAGTTCACCCTAATGAGGTCGTATCAATGTCAGAAATATCAAATGCTAAATCTGCTCACAGGCTCCGTGGAGAGGGAGTCTAATGTGCCAAAACGACGTATCATTGCTGGATGGTCGCCAAGTGAATGATGCTTATAGGTTTGGATATTGATTGTCTTGGATAACCGTTCGGATGACGTGGATGATTTACTGGTTTGACCTTTTTTCAAACCTTTTCGAAGGCGTGCCTCCCGTTCACGATCTAATTCTGTAGTACTGAATGCAGCGCATGTTTTTTTTTTGAACGCCCGGAACTCGGCACCGATTCCACGGGTAGCTTCGTCGAAAATATCGAGGGTATCGTCGGTATGCATGCGAAGTTTGGCCAGACCGTGCCAATGCGCACATGTGAAAAGTAGCCGTAGTATAGCAGTATTGTGCGGCTCAGAGAGAAGGCCATCGAAAACCGGTATCGCACACTGGTCCCATCATCACTATTATTCAAAGAGTTACGTTCAGGAAAGTCAATACAGACCAATAACAAATCTGCAAAATCTCGCGCTGCCAACTTCTTGAGCTCTGAGATGTTGTTTGCAAAACGTCTGATTGTGTCTCGGCCAAAACTTGGGATTTGTCGAAAACTTAGGCTTCAAATCAGAGATGGTCTAGACTGTCGTTATTGGGGACTTACCGGCGATCCAGCTCATCCACAAGGGCCTTATCTTCAGCATTCAGAATGCGTAACAGATGGATGAATAACGCCTTCCATACACCTAACTCAAATTCATGCATTAAATCGACAACAAATAGCTGATAATGGTTTACGCCAAGTCGGCCCAATTTCTGGGCAAATGCACTCTACGGTTGTGAGATAAATTGATGGTCTAACGTCAACGAGTTCTGAGCTTACCAAATTGGGTGTCAAAGACTCGTCTTTCAGAAGGTCTTCGACTGCCCTTGTGTCAACAGCAAATTTTTTCTTGTATATAATGTCGCGTGCTAACTCGATCTTGTATCGGGTGGGTTCATCGTCATTACGAGCAAGCCGTTCTCGTTGCTTCATATCTAATACCATTCCAAGGTTCTGAAAACGTGTGGCGGGTATGGAGCATCGAGGGCATGGGCAGAATCCTTTGTCTCGGACGCAAGAAACTATGACTCTACAAATTGTCAGTATATTTCCGTACACAGGTGATCGAAAGACCCACTTTTCTTTGTAGTCGGCGGCATAGGTGATAAACCGGGGGTAAAATCTACGCCGTATACCGTCACAGCATTGAGACACAATGCCATGTTCGTACGCTTTTATGAATTCGGCATCAAGCAGAACGTTCCATTGCGCATGCATTAGTTCACGACGGCAATGTTTGATGATAGTGCTCGCATTTATACCCTCGCCTCCCTGCTCAGCAACGAAATCCTTAATCGCATCTGGAAGCTGACAGGCATCAAGGGGGGATACAGCGAAGTGAATAGAACGACTTACATCCAGAAAGTATGCCACATGGTTTGCCAAGTGGCAACTGGGCTTACAGCGATTGTACTTGGATTCATTTCCGAAGTAGAGATACCCCGGCCACAATTTGGCAGTCCCAAACGATGTTAAATGGGTTCCATCTGAGAAGAACATTAGGGCCACCACACAGCGTTGTAAATCACAACCAGGTTCTCTCGGTGAGTCTTGCAGTGCCTGATGAGCTTCTAGAAACGCCGGCGAGGTGTATAATTCACCATGCACACGAACATCAGAACTTGCGGGTGTGGGGTTCCAAAAGAGCTCAAAAGGCTCATAATGAAAGCGCCGTATATCCGGTGCATTTGCGAGTTTCTCGCGGATAACATCAACAAACGAACGGTGATATAGATCGCCGACAAGATAGTTGCTTATACCGGAATGCTTTGATCTGCTGTGGAAGGGGATAGGGATGGTGATCGGCGTCCTGTGCCACCCAGCGTCTTCATCCAATTCCTCATCACTTCCGTCATCCGATTCATCCGAGTGATCAAAGTTGTTCCAACCCAGGTTTACATCAATACTTTTCCAGTTTGTGTGTTGTACATCTTCTGGCCGAAATTGTTGGTTTCCGACAATCCGAATAAGTTGGCTGAAACTCTCTCTCGATTTTTGTGCACCATGGTTCCAGTACCAGTCGCCCAGAAGGAAAGAGCTGCGATTTGGATAAGGAGAGTAGTCTGGGGCGGGAGGTTGAATCGCAAGTACTATGGTATCGGTGGGCTCGTCAAATAGGTCCGATGATTCGATCTGTTCCTCTGGATCGTGAGAGGGTAACATTTCGGAGAAGTACTGTCTAATTAGACCGAATGAATTACGAGGTGTTCGGAATATCCGGCGGATATGTGAAGGACGCGCGTTTGGTTGCAAGCGGGGTGGATGAGGGGCAGCTGGTTCGAGTGAAGGGAGGGCCTGTGGCATAACATCTCTGAAGCTCATCGTAGACCGGCGCCTTTCAACTGCAACAGGCGACGGTGGTCGTGGCAGAGCGTTCGATTGATCGAGCTGACTTGTAGACTAAAGCGACAGCATATGAGCAACGGCCAATTTACAGCAGAGATCAGCAGAGATCGTACCGCGGTAACTTGGCTATCCTTGATCATTTCCATACCCTTGACAGCAGAATCCGTCGGGTCAACTAGTAGAGGCAAAAGGGCGTTGTCATTCTCGACCGTGGTGATGCGGCGTTTTTTCTTAACCTTCCACGTCTCTTTTGCTTTTGCTAATGCTTCAAACAGACGCTTTTTTGTCTTCGAACAGGTTCGTTGGTGAAGAGTAAATGTCGAAGGCTGCACGAATGTCTTTCTGCAAAGTGTACAAGTCTCGCTGAAGGAGCCACGACCAGAGTCCATCTTTGGCTTGTAATGGTATATGCGAAGATGTGAGAACCAAGTCAAATCGGCGTACGGTCGGTTCTTTTTGCCAGATGTGACGCGTTGACGCGTTGACGCTTTGAAATACTAGTAGCTTTTGGAAATTTTCGTAAGCTCTAAAACTTTTCGGGATCTTTTCCAGCAAAGTTGCAGCTTTTTGACGAAGGCCCTGATGACACCACACAGCGCGGAAGGTTTCCGTAGGCCCCGACAGGCTATAAAAGCACACCTTGAGTTCCATCTTACCATTCAATTTTTCACTCTCATGGCTCTGCAAACTCGAGCTCCTCACTTTCTGACCCGTATGGTGCGACAGGTAGAGGACAATAGTGCACTCTTCCTTCATTACGATTCTCAAGCACAAGACCTCAGGCCATGGTTTTGGTACGTCATTTTTTATTTTTTAAGTAGATTGATAGCTTTATGGACCTGCTTTCTGGAGGCCTGTCATCGATGGACAGCGCGTAACACCGGAAGATCTCCTTCAGTGTCGTGTATCCCACAATTTTAGGCACCCATGCTGCCTTTGCGCTGCAAATTACTCGCACATCGCTTACACAGAGTCCGATGTGCAACAAGACCTGCGCGGCCCTTACTCAGGCGAATGGGTGGTCCGTTGTGTGACAAACAGATGTGGGTACCTTGGTAAGCGGAATTTAATTTGTTTGGCTGGTAGTCTCATGACCGTTGACCCACTATAGTTCGCTTGGAGCCACTTTATTCTCGAATAGGTCTGCTCGTGAAAAAATGCGCTGAGCGAGGTAAGTTGCACCGCTTCCCTATTTTAGATTTGCAATGGTAACTTGTTGCGATGATATAGCCCGTTTCGTCCGAATCCCTCAATTGGCTACAAAAAGCAATGTGATACGTGAGCGGCCTGCTGGTGAGTAACGGAGAATTTTTCTTGTAGTTATAATATTTAAGGCTGGTTTCGTAGCTGCTTCAAATCTTCCAACGACCTTGGACCAGCTTTACAGGCTGGACTCCCGGCTGTCACCTGGGCTATCGGAGGCCGAGTTTAGGTCTCTCTTCGTGAAATGTCGTTCTTGTGGGCTAGTTATGACGCAACGGGTTCGGATGCAGCACACCTGCACCGTCGTTCAACAGAACCCTCGTGTTATCATCGATCTGACCACAGTCCCTTCGCGTACCATCATTGATCTAACATGAATAGGAGGGTCTGACTTACTCTTAAATCATTATTTGCATACATTTTGGGCGCACACTGTAGCTACAGCTACTCGAGTCAATAAATCAGAGGGAGTCATGATGTTGGCTACAATTACATTTACAAAAGCAATCACCATCCTTCGCAGCTAAAATTACCTTCTGTTCCTCTCCACTTTGCCCTGTAAGATTGCAGGTAGAAGACGTCATTAGCTTATGTAGGCATCGCTACTAAGCCTGATGTCTTACCAGAGGGAGTGGTTGCAGCATGCACGGCGGGAGTACTCTTGTTAGTTCGGTCTTTCTGCCGTTGCAGCTCTTCGGCAGCACGCCCCAGCTCGTTCTGCACAGATAGCACGAACATTCTATAGCCATCAGCTGCTAACACCATGCTACGATATGCGCTCTCGGCCACAAGCATCTGTCGTTCAAGGATTGTGATTCTGCTGGTGGCACCGTCCACGGAAGTCTGACCTCCTGCGTTGCAGTCATCTGGGAGTGACGTTGCCTTGTAATAGGCCCGAAAAAAATAAGTTTGGTCAGCATCAAGGTGAGAAGGAAGACCTACATCGTTTGTTTCACTTCCTACATCTGATGATGCGCCCAGCAATACTGAACTTTGGAACCATGATGATGGGCCATTCCACTCAGCGGATGACGAAGGCACCGTGTCTGGCAGGCAATCGGCAGGAGTGACCTTGCTCCGCCAGTCATCAACACTAATCATTGCGATAGCTGGTACCAAGCCCATCAGATTATGGCATGGTGAATAAAATAAGGCTTACACGGCGTTTGCTCAATTTCAGGAGCCAGGGGCGCCGTTGAGTGACTGTCCATCTAAATTTGTTTGTGAGTATTTGTGCTCAGCTTTTGCGAACTTTGGAGTACATATTTAGCCAAAAGCTCCGTAGTTATCTCCATTTAGAGATGATCGACAGCTTTTGAAGGTCGCACTTACCTCCATTTAGACATGATCGACAGGCCTGTCCAGGGCCTGTCACCTTTTCCAATTTAGACTTCGGTTCAGAGTTACCCGTAATTGTATTTATATCTCGCGACAGTCCTGCTACTCTGCGACACTCTTGCTAAGTACGCGACAACTCCGAGTCTCTCGAACATGAGCGACTTCGGTGAGTTTGATTTCAGTTTACTGACGCCAGAACAGGTGAGTACTACAACGTCTTACAGATTGACATATTATGACCAACTACTTGCCTCACAAATAGCTCGATACAAGCTTGGGCGTCATTCAGGCAATCCTAAATGGCGAACAACATTTGGATCTGGTGACCGCACAGCAACCAGCCATTTCGAGCCAACTCCCCTTCACTGGGAACGTGGATTCCGCCATGGCTAGTAGTCATCTTGTATTTACCAGTTCTTCGCCGCCCACGGTCAACAACGCTCAAACGTTCGCCTCGCCCCGCATCTCGCAGAATTCGCGCCTAGATTGTATGCCTCAAGGAGCTCTTTCAACCCACGCATCGACATTTCCGATGCGAAACATCCCCCATCAATTTCAGCCATCGTCGCCACTCCAACAATTCGCTAACAACCCCATGATCGTCTATTCCTCTGGCCCTGCCCCGTTGCCGTCGTTTATTCCCACTGGCACCTCTGACTGGATTCAACAGGCAGGGTCGTATTACCGATCCCCCGTTTCCGTGTCTTCTCATGGAAATAACGGACCCTATCACAATCGACAGTCCAGTTCTGCACTGTCGTCAATGTCCGCTCGCGGGAGGAGTGACGGAAGCATCAGAAGCGTAAACTCCGCACGCTCGGGACATTCGAACACCCCCAGAAGTCCTCGAGAGATCTTAGTATACTGGAAGGGGCCCGGAAGGGAAACGGAACTTGCCATTATTCAGTGGTGTTTCCTTGTGACCCATATTTTCGTCATGAAAGATGCTGACGCGTATCTTTCGGAAGTCAAAATCAGTGAATATATTGATCGAGCAACGTTGCTCATCCGTACAGGAACCCAGGAGCTAGGTATATTTGTTTATATGCTATCTTAATCGTGTACGCTAACCTTTACTAGATTTTAAACCTCTTACGCATGTCATAAAATGCATCAGGGATAGAATCCCCGTACGCAGGCGAAATGATATGACTATGATCAAGAACTACATCAATACCCACGATCTTTTCTCTGCGGCCGACTATCCTGACATCAGTACGACCGCCGGGGATAGCTCGCATATACATATTTTGGGTCCTACGGTATGTCTATGCGTTTGTTTTCTATTATCGTTTGGAATCATTCTTACGTTTAATACAGGGCGATATTATCGGGCCCTTTCAAAATCCCTCGCTTCGCTCTGTCGTTGTTCAAATTTATAAGAAGATCAAGAAAGAGCAGCGGATTTTTCTTGTTGCGGATAGTGATTGCATGGGTGACGACAACGAGATCCCAAGGTATATTTTTCCTTATGTTGGATTCCTGGTGAGTTCATCTTATTTAACTTATTTGTCTTCGAATCATCTAAATATAATTGCTACAGATCACCATCATCATTTCGAATCGTCATGCGTCCACGGATGCAAACCTCAGCCGCACCGACAATTCCGACTTTCTGGGGCAGCTGTATCTGAAAGCTGAAGAATATAAGGACGACAACGGGTTTTGTGTGAGTAGGGTCATTCTGGAGTAGTAGTACATCTATGTCTCTTAATTGAGTGGCTTCTGAGATGTCCTTTTTGTTAGCCTTCGTTCCTGTTCATTATTTACTACCTTTGCTGACTCTGCTATATTTGGGTAACGGACTCAGTCACGTTCTTTACGGTTTGCACTCATGTCATAGCCTCGTTTCTCATATTTCATCACTTTTACCTCTATCTGGCATAGCATGATAGGTCCAGCATCATTTATAATTTATTAGAGCCTGAAAATCTAAGTCAAAAGCCAGTATAAATGCTCCTTGCCGCGAAGAGCTCAAAATAATTAAATGCAACAAAATACCACCTACCTGATTCGAACCATAGACCATAACGTTTGGTTGGCGGAATGCCGAAAAGCTTTCGGAAAAGCTCACCAAAAGTTTCAACTTTTCAAAGGAACCATAGTTCCGGTGGTAGCCTAAATCTCGATTTCTATTACATATGCTGCGGTTTTGCCTTCAAACATGAATCACCCCTCGCCTTGCATTTTAGGCTGCTTTCTACTAGTATTACCATGCCAATTACCTCATCGATACCACTCGATTCGCCGTCCAATCAAAACCACTCTGAGTACAGCAACGATGAAGCATACCATGTTCCCTCGCCATGCACATCGGATGGCAATCAGATGGCCTATTATTTCAAGTATGGCCATTCACCTCCAGGGCCGAACAGCACAGCTGCACTACATGCTCGTACGCTTGAATGGTTGGCGACGCGGAACATGGAACAAGGAACGGCGAGTAACTAGCGTCTAAAAATATCTGACTTCAGCTGATCCTGGTATACAATGCTAGGAAATCACTTACGCTGAACGCGGGACCCAAACTATGGTTGATACGCCCGCGCGTAAACGACAGCGTAGCTCCTCATATGAAATAAACCAAGAAAATTTGCCGATACCTACGATTAGCAAGCCCCAAAGGCCTCAACAGGAGTCTGAGGCCGTCGCTTTACTACGAGATGCAGTCAGCCAGTCGCAGGGGTTGGCAAGGCTGTTACTGTATGCGATCGAGTTGCTGGAAGAGAAAAGAATTTAGTGTAACTTTGAAGAGAGCACTTGGGGGTATCGAGGTATCGAGAAATGGCGGGGAATGTGTTCAGGCATTTGAAGGACTGGATGGTGGGTTTCTAGGTCCAATCCGTAGGCGAAATCACATATAGCCAAGGCGATCACTCAGCTTGGTTGCTTGAAATCCTATCTGGACCCAACCTGAGCTGGTTGAGAGAATTGTTGACCTCTGTCACCAGTATCGTGTAAGCTCCCGCATTGGCAACCCTATTCACCGTCTCCTCGCTCCCCGTCGTGGTCGGAAGGTCGTTGTCATTCCTGGCAACACGCTATATTCGAGTTTTGGTCTACAGTTGGAAAACAAAGAATCCGAGTCTTGCGTTTCACCGTGACCTCATTTCTTTACACGTGATCGTGTTGCGGTATTTGAAACTCAGCACACTGGGATTGAAGTTCACGCAAAACACGTTGACTAAGTTGATTTGCCGCCCTCCGAAACATGGATAGAGGTGTCAATATGATCCAACGATTTACCAAACCAAATCCTGTGAGTAAATTCACGTTGAGGGCGCTACTCTCGTGCAGGCTGGCACCCCATTTCGCCGCGTAACATGCTGTCCCTGCCATGATCTAGCGCAGGGTCTAACCAGGTTCTTGCTGGTGAATGGTTAACGGAATGCATGTGAACCAGCTGATTTGCAGGGCCAGCTTACATGGCTTGCCCATCAACACCTTCCCAACTTCCACGCTGACTTGCTTTTTTCAACACTTCAGGTCTCCCTCTTACTTAGAAGGGTGAGTGAATTGTGTGCCCTCATGCATAATGCCCACGATGACATACCCAAGACGCGCTCTGGCCGCGAGTTTTCGCAGTTTGCTCCAACCGTGGTGGGGTTGGCAACTAACGCGTCAATATCAGCCGCATTGGAGCGTGCTGTTGCGATAGAAGATGAACAATGGCAGTCAAGCGTTTCTGCCCCGCTCCAGTCACCACAGCCCGGTTCCAGCCCCTCCTCACCACGCAGGGGAGTTTCAATCCAACCCATTGCCAACATTGCAGCTGATACAGCCCAAAACACCTCCAATCGCCTACGAGAGTCACCATCACTCACTCCTTCAGCAGATGAGCCTTCTGAAAATGAAGGCGGTGGAGGGTCCAGGAAGCGCAAGCGGCCGCTTACGGAGGCACGTGTAAAGGCCAAGTGTGCACGGAATAAGAAATTGAGGGCTACGGATGATGGAAAGAAAGCTAAACGTGAGAGGAGGAAGCGCAGACGACAGGACAAACCACCTACGGAGAGGCAGCCAAAGTGCAACAATGCCTACGGCTTGCCCTGGGGAATTCCAACAACAATTGTCCCTCTATCCCACTTCCCCACCGTCAGCACGGGCTATACAGGTGATAAATACGTAGAAGATATACTCTACAAGGAGGTCTGGACGCTGGAGAAACTTAGGGCGCGTGGGATGGAGGTATTTGAGTGGGATGGAAAGTGAGTAAATTCGTAGCTTTACTGGTTACAAACTGTATTGGCAGCTATTTATCAACAGAACGCCATATGCAATTTTGGACGACCAAAACCGTATCATCGGCGTCCTCGCAGGGCGTCCAATCGTCAAGGAGGGTGAGCCTGATGACTGGGAGGAAGTTACGGCGGGGGGTTGTGCAGCCATCGAAGCAGCACGCGATCAAATGAGATTCTGCAAGGATGACATTGCACACCGTCGGGGGGCTCACATCGCGAGGGCTTATGGGTGGTCTCACGGGGGCGGTCAAACAGTATGCAGCGATTTTCATTCTTGACACCGGCCTGCATGGTTGACGCCAACATATCGGTCCACACAGCACCCAATGATGCTATCTCAAGATGATCACAACCAGGCGGTCATTGACCGTCTTTTTGCAAATCCGCATATGAAGCGCATCGCTGGATTCGGGAGCAGTGAGTTTGCTACCCATATCTTTTGATTGTTACTAATTGGTTTTCGAGGTGCCTTGGCGTATTATGCCCCAAAGCTCTACCGGGAGTATACTGACAAACTGGGCCAACTCGTTGACCGTGACCCTAGTCTCCGTTGGAACTTCAACAACAGCATCTATCCAACTGCGACAGTAAACTTTGGCCCACAAACGGTGTGCTATGATCATCTTGACTTTGGAAACAAGGCTGCAGGCTGGTGCGACATCACAGCTGCGGGTTCATATGATTACAAGCAAGGGGGCCACCTCGTCTTGTTTGACATCGACAAGATTATTGAATTTCCACCTGGATCACACATCCTCATCCCATCCGCAGTTATGCGCCACGGCAACACCCCCATCCAACCGCATGAAAGGCGTATGGGATTCACACAGTATGCAGCTGGCGCGTTATTCCGATGGGTCGATAATGGGTTTCAAAGGGCGGAGGATGTACGGGGCAAGTTGAAGGAGAAACTAGACGCTGAGGCTCCGACGCGTTTCGAACATCTGCTTGATTTGTATTCGAAATTGGAGGAGCTCGCGGATGACCGTATTCGAGTCTTTGGGAAGTCCAGCGGGGTGGGTGAATGCTGAAATGTTGATAAACTCCTTCGTCCTTGTTCAAATGTTTTCGCCGTGTTGATGAATAATCAAAAGCATTCTTACTTAACTTTTCGCCCTTGTTTTAACTTGAAATGTTGTTGATAAACAGTCTACTCAGCACATGCAATGCTGGAGGTAAGCTAATGCATAGGTATTTAACATGCAACTCAGCTAATTTCAGCTTTGCCGCTGAACAGATGACCAGCAGAATGGGAGAGATAGGGTATTACCATTTTGCTACAATACTTAGGCTAAAATGCAATTGCTGAGCAAACAACCAGCAGAATTACATCGCTTAGTCAAACACTGGAAGCTTGACGAAAATTTATATTGATTTATACTGCGCTCTAAGATAAACTCCGCCCGGTCACAGCGCCTGATGGCCACGTGACTGTTCTCATCACTTAGTCACTGGCAATCTTTCTATCACGAAATTACTACTAGCACCAACCCTTTCCGTGGCGTAATCGACGAGCGTATATAAACTCGAGTATTTTGTGCTACTCGAGTGGTCGTATGCGAACCGTTACGCCAGGGACAGATGTTTGCGTCCTCCAGCTCAGAGATTCTTACTGCTGCATCAACTTGCTCTTGAAGGGATTGACCTGACTACTTTTCCATCATGCCAATATACGTTAAAAATGATCATTGCAATGCGCATAGTTTCATTTGAAGGTGCACTGCAGCAAAGTGTGGTTCCAGTTGCTTAAAAGTTGCCGAAATGTGATTTGTCGTGTTGGTAAAGGCTCAGCGACTACTTGTTGATTCAAAGGTGTGTCCAATTATGTTTTCCCCAACTTGTGTAACTTGAATGACCGGACAGCCTGCAAAAATCCATTCCGTTTGAATTGTATAGTCAATGGTACAACATGCCTCAGTGACTAGCAGTTCGGTCTGTTGGTTAAAATCCAAATGGGGAGGATCGAGGGACCGAGAGATCTAGAGAGCTGCACTGACGACGTTTGACCCAAGCGTCTTCGCCGGAAAAAAATGGAACAAGGGTCGTGCGCACGAGCATAATACTCTCAAACACGTTATCCATACTCAGGGGAACTGATCACTCTCCCAAAACGAAGCGAGTATTCCATAGGGAAGAACTTACCTCTGCAAAGCAGGGAGCAGTTCACTCACGAAGAATATATATGTCGAGTAGTTGTTCGAAACAATAACAATTTGGGTATGTCGGAGGTTATCGTTTACCACCAACTCATATCCGTCCGCTAACGGTAATCTGAAGAATCATACCGCAAAGTTAGTTCCGTATTTTTAATACCACTATCACATCTCTTACGCGTCATTTTATAGCATCAAAACCTTTACGACCTTGATAGTATGTCGCGTAAAGGTCGCAAATGTCGCAAAGATCGCAAAGGTGGGTGGCTCGCCGACTATGCGCGAGTTTCAAGCCAATAAACTACTAGAAGTAACCAACGTCGACGCCTCTCATTCCGCGTTCAATAACGTCGGGAGGGATCAGACAAATCAAAACATAACCGACTGTCGAACTTATTCGTCGATCGTCATGAATATAGTTCCTCGGCCTGATCGCACCATCATTCTTATTCTTATGATGGTATGTATTGGCATCGGGCTCGCATTTAGGTAAGCACGAATCCTACAGTTTGACGTCTACCTTTTCTATACTCATTAATTCCTAGGGAGTTATTTGCAATGATTCTCGTTTTTACTCCATCCATCATTCTTATGATGGTAGGTTTTGGCATCGGGATCGCATTTAGGTAAGCGCGAATCCTATAGTTTGACGTCTACCTCTTCCATACTCATTAATTCCTAGGGAGTTACTTGAAATGAGTCGCGTTTTTACAGAGATGTACAATTAGATACGGGAAGGTCTACCTACAACTATAGCATGCTTTCCATGCAGAAAACTTGCAATGGCAGGCTTGAATGCCCGCAGGGCAGGAATTTGAAAACGGCAAGCCACATTGCATATATATTGCATACCCCTGCTGATGCTACAGCCCAGATTATGGCAACATGCTACGAGGACGAATCCAGAAAAGGGCGCCGAATTTGCCGCGCAGCTTCCGAACGACGAGTCAGGTCCTTTGGTTGACGTCGAGTGGGTCGTCGATATATTCATGTCCCAGAACATGATTCAACCTGCCACTTCGTTCTTGTTGGATGCCCTCAAAGAGAACAAACAGGAACAAGGTCATCTCCAAACA
>Ga0193731_1000308_pt1 | contig 16908 bp, 10 predicted proteins | sample U1a2metaG_FD_144920 | JGI IMG/M metagenome (GOLD analysis project Ga0193731, IMG submission 144920) | Soil microbial communities from a riparian zone of the East river system, Colorado, United States - U1a2 | ecosystem: Environmental > Terrestrial > Soil > Riparian zone | place: USA: East River...
CATAAAAGTTTACCGGTATTCACATCCAGTATATTCACCTCACGGGTGGTCACGAAAAGCAAGCCCATGGGAAGCAATTCCGTGCTGACCAGTTCTCCTTTTAATTTCACTGATTTTTCGTACTTCAACGTCCCTGCGGCGGGGTCCAGCACATTTAAGTAATATTCTTCCGCCTTATCGTTCCAGGCATTATCATAAGCCGTCGTAATCAGAATTCCTTTTTCAGTTAAAATAGTACTCACTACACTTCCCTGGGCTTTAATTCCTTTCCCTTTATTTCCCCACATCGTCTGACCTGTTTCGTAGTTAACCAGATTGATAGTGGGTTTCTGCGATGAGCGCGGGCAAATAATGATGCCTTTCTCGTGCATGATCACCTGGTTAAGCATGTCATTTTCTTTGGCCGGTTCTTTCCATAACGGTTTACCACTCGTGGCGTCGAACGCATAATACAGGTTAGTGTAGAACTTCTTTGGTTGATTGGGTTGGCTTCCCGATGAAGTCGTAAAACCGGAGCCTGTTGCCGATTCCACTTCGGTACCTACATAAATGACACCTTTCTTAAAGGGCGAGAAAAGTATCCTTGCCACCTTAGCGGTCTGAATTTGATTTTTCCAAACCAATTCACCGGTGGCAGACTTGAGCTTCATGACATAACCCGGATGCGTAATAATGACGCTCTGATCATCGGCTTCCAACGGTTCGCTGGTCAATTTCTGGAGGTTTCCCAGTTGTTGGCCCATCGTCTGTAATTTTCCTAAGAATCCTTTGGCAGCAGGGGCATCAGGTTTAAACAAATTGTCGTTCACCCACAGTTGTTTGCCCGTTGAAATATCGTACATAAAAAGAGTGGCGACCATGTCTTTGAGCTCCTGGTGCTGTTTTACCCCAATGATCAACAATCGACCGGACAAGGGCAGCACATGGCGGCTCAGAACGCCGATGCTTTCTTTCTGTGAATCAAAGAGGACATTCCCTTTCGCCACTTCAATGATAGCTTGCAAGGGTATGGTTGAATTCGGATCCATTTTATAGGAGATGGCGAGGAACTCGGTTCCCTCGACTTCCTGCATCATGGAAGGATCAAGGGCTGCATAGCTCTTGTTTTCCCAAATGATCTTTCCGTCTGCAGGATTGACACCATACAGGCCATCATTGGTACTCACAATAATATAACCCAGTGAATGTACACGCTGCCAATTGATGGCACTTTTGAATTTCGCCGACCAGGCGGGAGGTGTCTTCGGTTGGGCAAGCGCTGCAATTGAAATCAGAAGGATTCCTATTGCAAAAAAAGAACGGAGGAAGGCATTCATGTTTTTTCGGTTTTCTTCAATGTATCAAAAACAAAGCCAACTTCTCTGCTATAAATTTACAGCTTCCTTCTGAGTAAATGGTTACAAGTCTGTAATTATTCCAGGTTGCTGCAAGTGGTAATCTCTAATGGTGGTACCTTTACAGGTTAACTCTGTACTACACCGATCACCGATTCACCGATCACCGATCACCGGTGTTGTTGAACGTACCTGGCAACCGTCCCCGCCGGCGCAATCCAAACTTCATTGGCAGGATCCCTGGAATACTCCATCAATTTTTTCAGCATGGAAAGCCTGGTCGTTTGAGCTCCTGATTCCCCCATCTCATGGCCGGCCAGCACCAACCATTGTTGATTCTTTTTGGCACTCTCGATGAGTGGCAAGATCGCGTCAAAATCCTTTCCATCCATTTCCATTCCGGTGAGTTGCGCAAAATCGCAGAAAGCGGGATCATTCGGTCCTTCGTCCAGCCATCCGCGACCAAGAAGAAATAATTCTGCCACCACCGGCACATAACTCTTCGTCTCCCGTCCACGACCGACAAACGTATCACCGCAAGGATAGGCAAAGACCTCGGACTTTACCCCGAGCAATGTTTCAATATATTTATTGGCATCCATTAATTGCGTGCGCATCTGGTCCAGGGTATAGTTCTCCAAGGCGTTCGATTTGGACCATGGAAAGTTGCCTGTGCAAGGATGAGTGAGCGAATGATTCCCGATCTCATGTCCGCTCGCCACCACTTTCTTCCAACCCGCAAGGTTCTCTTTTGCGGTACCGGGAACGACAAAGAAAGTAGCCTTGACCCCATACTGGTCAAGGACGGCCGCCCCTCCATTGGGTTGGCTTGCCCGCGCATCATCAAACGTGAGACTGATCGCCACACGTTTACCCGCTGGCCAGGGAAAACTACTCGTGGCAGGTTGACTCCAACTTAAGGAACTTGTCACCATCAAAGCCACCATCAAGATTGATTGAATTATATTCTTCATTGTATCCAGTAGTTTAATTTACCCAGGTTCATATATATTATATACTCGAGTTCATGTTTATTCTACCCTAACCCTTCTCCGTCACGGAGAAGGGGCGTCTCCCCTCTCCGTCACGGAGAGGGGGCAGGCCTGCCCGCCGAAGCTGTCTCAGCGTAGGCGGGGGGTGAGGTTATTTATTCTTTTTAAGGAACGCCAACAGATCTGCCATTTGCTCGATACTGATTAGTTTATCCAACCCCACCGGCATGGCAGACATGTTTAATGCTTTCAATGATTTGATGTCTTCGCGTTTTATTGTTTTCTCGGCACTTCCGTTATTCCGGAGTGTTATTGCCCCGGGTGTTTCCGTAGCGATAATTCCCTGGATGGATTCACCGTTTTTCAACTCGACCATCCAAAGATCATAGCCGCTGGAAATCGATAGATTGGGAGCCAGAATGTTGGCCATGATGGCCTTCGGCGACCAATTGTGAATCGTCCCGAGGTCGGGACCAAGGGCGATGCCATCCTTCCCCCTTATCTGATGACAAAGTGCACACTGTTGTTGGTAAACTGCCTGTCCTTTTACCGCATCTCCGTCTAATTCCAGCGCTTTCTGATACGCTTTGTTTACTTCATCGTCATTGTTCTTTGTGAAAAGACGGCGCGCCTGGTTCCGAAGCTTTTCGTCGGACTGGAGCATGAGCCCCACTTTCCGGTGGAAACTTAAATCGGCAGGTTGGATTTTGCCGGTTTCAATTTCGTTTAATAACATGCCTACTCTGTCGGAGTTAACTAAAAAGGTTCTCATGGCCGCATCCCGCAGATCGGGCGTAAGCACGGGCCACTGGTTTAGTAGATACCGGCTAACAGTTGTGTCCGGTACGAAACTGAGGGTGCGCAAGGATGCCAGTTGGACGGAAAGTTGTTCCGTGGGGACGACCAGTTTCATTAATAGAGGAGCCAGTGCAGCGGGATTCCGCAAGGAAATAAAATCGATCGCCTCTGCCCGTCTATCCTCGGCCCGATGCTGATCGGTGCCGATAGAGACTGCTTTTTCGATCGCTTTTCCTGCCTGAAGCTCATTGGTTATGCCAACACGCTGCAGCAGATGGAAGGACCCCTTTCGCACCAGGCTGGAGGGATGCTCGAAGAATGTCTTGATGAGTCGGTTTTGATCGGTCTCCGAAACCGGAGAACGGGTCGTCTTGTTTTCCATCCCCTGCGCTAAGCCTTCCAAAATAGAGGCTTGCAAAGCACTTCGGTTTTCCGTTGTGACATCGGTTGCTCTTTGAATGAGCTGTTGGATCACCTGTTGATTTCCATTCACCCCCACCATGGTCGTCAGCCGTTCCACCAAGGAGGAATAGGCTGCATTGTCCTCGCGGTAATTGTCCAGGACGACTTTTAACAAGGAGGTCGTTTGGGAAGGAGGGGCAGTCAAAGCAGCAACCTGGACCCACTTGTCGCCGATATCCCTAAAGAGAAGCTTATGCCGGACCTGCATCGCTTCCGGTGTATTTATAAATCCCAAAGTGCAAAGCAATTGATATCTGACTTTCGGGTTAGCATCATCTTGCAGCGATAAAAGGGCCTTGGCAAATGACCCATCCTTCCCGTGCAGTTCGGCCAGTTGGATCGCGTTCTCGCGGATCCCGGCCACCGGATCCTTTAATGCCTGGAGGATCTGCTCCGGTTTAAGTTCTCCTATCCCTTCTAATGTCCACAGGGCATGAAGACGGCCCAGGGGAGATGTGGTGTTCTTTGCCATTAGCATAAGCGCCGCTACGGATTTCTTATCCGCCCTGTCTACCAACAGGCGTTGTGCATTTTGTCTATACCAGCTATTCGGGCTCGCCAGTTTCTCCACCAGTTGATCGCTTGTTGCATCCCCCAGCGTCAGGCCCTTCGTCCAGCCGGCAGATAGTTTTGAATCGGTTCTTGAAATCCGATAGATCCGTCCTTTATCGGAATCGCTATACAGTGCACCGCCCTGGACCACATCGTCACTCATCCATTCAGGATGCTCAATGATTTGCCGGTAGAAGTCGACCACATAGAGCGCCCCATCCGGACCCACATAGAAGTTTACAGGACGGAACTTCGCATCGGTGGATGCCAGAAATTCCTGATGAGGACGGAGGCGACTTGCAACAAAGCTGGCTCCCTGGTCTTTTAGCTGGTCCACATGAACAAGGTTGCTGACGGGCTCGGCGACAAAGGTGACATTGTCGAAAGGCGGAGGAAAATCTCCGCCCAGGTAGGCGGTTAAGCTGCAGGCCGAAGTCATGACACCCACATCCGTAAGGAGTTGGTTTTGAGGATTGAGGGTAATCGGGAACACTTCTGCTGATGTTCCGTGATCGGATATATTTTGAGTTGCATCGGAGATGAGTAGATCAGGATTGCGGAGGAGATACCGTTCTGCGATCACTTCCTGAAATGCATGATTGGAATTATTCACCAGTAAATGGTGACCCCAGGCATCAAAGGTGTGGCCATATTGGGTGGCGCTGGAGGTCATTTCAAGTCTATGGTGGTCAGGTTGGAATCGAATGGTGCGGCCTCCGGCATTGATAGCCAGCCTTGGTGCTTTCGGCTGGTCAGGGTAATAGATGGCGCGACCCGGATCTCCAAATTCTTCTTTGTAGCGATCGGTGCCAACGGCGCTTTCGTGGGCGAGGTAAATCCAATTATCGATACCCAGCAACGGACTGTTGAGGTTGTGCTGAGGGTTTGACAATGCAAATCCGGTAAGCAGTGTGTCCCTGATTTCTGCCTTGCCATCACCGTCGGCATCCTCGAAATACAACAGGTTAGGAGCGTCGGTTACGATAACACCCTTCTTCCACCGCATAATGCTGTTGGGTAGCACCATGCCTTCTGCAAAAACAGTGCTCTTGTCCATGCGCCCGTCGCCATCGGTGTCGGTGAGGAGACTTATTTTGCCTGTGCCACTTTTATCCAGGGGATATCCAAACATTTCAACGACGTAAAGCCGGCCGTATTCATCGATCTCCATATCCACGGGGTCACCGAGCAGCGGCTCGGCAGCGAGTAACTCAATCTTGAATCCCGGCTCCAACTCAAAAGTGGAAAGGGCACTTTCCGGTCCTGACCCGGCCTTGGATTGTGATTGGCGGCACGCTGTAAAGGGCAATAGGAGGATCAGTAGAGAGCAAGAAGCTAGGGTGAAAACGTTTCTCATATTGGATGGATTGGGTTCCTCGGTCTTTTACTATCCCTGGTACTGATCAAAGATATTGTATTATTTTCGAAGTAAACTGGTTCCTGGTTACAGGTTGCTGGTTGCTGGTTCGTCCTTGAATCTTGAAGCATGAAACCTGGAACCTGAGACCGCTCAGTCTACCCGATTACACTCCACCATGGGGTAGTTTGTATTGGACCGTTGAGATTAATCTCTTCCCCGATCATCGGAGTCAACACGGAAAGATTCACTTTTTTGTTCGCTTCCAGGAGGCGGATAACCGGTTCATCCCAGGCATGTTGACCCAATGTAAATTTTGACCAATGTACGGGCATAAGTCTTTTTGCTTTTAAGTCGAGCCCGGCTTGAATTACTTCTTCCGGCATCATGTGGATATATTTCCAGTTCTTATTGTACTGACCACACTCCAGCAACACCAGATCAAAAGGGCCGTAGGTAGTTCCAATGTCTTTGAAATGAGTATCATACCCTGAATCTCCCCCCATGAAGATTTTCATGCCGGGTGTCTGCAACACAAAGGACAGCCAAATTGATTTCATTCGCTTCAATCCCCGTCCTGAAAAGTGTCTGGCGGGAGTGGTGTTCACGGTAAATCCATGATCTAAAATCACTTCTTCGTTCCAGTCTTTCTCGACAATGATGTCTTTATTGTAGCCCCAATATTCCAAATGGGCTCCTACGCCCAGCCCGGTTATTACTTTTTTGATCCTGAGCTTCAACTTCACCAAAGTATCAAAGTCCAGGTGATCCCAATGATCGTGTGAAATGAAGAGGTAATCAATTTCAGGAATGTCATCCGTGGTATAAACATCGCTCCCGGGGTAGCTGGGGGTAGTGAATTTGATGGGCGATGCTGATCCACTGAAAACGGGGTCGACCAAAATTTTCTTTCCGTCTATCTGTATAAAATAGGAAGAGTGTCCGAACCATACCAACACATTGCTATCAGGGCGGAGTTGTAGTAAATCCGTTTTTTTGGATGGCAATCGCTCACGAGGCTCGCTCCTTTTGCTTTTCTCAAAAAGGAACTCTTTCATCACCGTGTAATAGCCAACCCCTTCGGATAAGTCGGGGGTAGGGCTGAGATTTTGGAATTTCCCATTCCTGTAGTGGAGTGATTGCTGAATGCGTGCCAATCGCTCCCCGGAAGGAGTTTTCCCAAATTGAGGCTGTTGAAGGAAAACCAGGGTCGCAAGAACGAGAGCTGTTATCATGATGGAAGCGATGATCATCGTTAATTAATTTTTATTTCAGAATTGCCCCCAAAATACGGAAATCGGTGATCGGTAATCGGTAATCGGTGGTGTAAACAATGACGACTGGATTATAGCACTGAATGCGGTTTGCCGGTAAGTTACCCAAGCATAATTAAAGTTAGGACAAAACCACCGCTTACTGCTTACCACTTACCTTTTACCGATTTATTCAGGCCTCCGATGCAACCCTTCCACTTGAAATAGAGTCTTATACGCAAATAATGACCCCATGCACAAATTTACCATCTCCCTACTGCTGCTCGTAGCTTCGGTGGCATCACAGGCACAATCAAAGCAAATTGAGATCCGGCCCTTTCAGACCCTTCGGGCATACGGACCGTTTCGTGTAACCCTGGTTGCATCCGACAAAGAGCGGATTGAAATCGTCTGCACGGGTGTCGATGAAGGCGAGGTAGTGATCGATTCGGACGACGGAGACCTCAACATGAAACTGCGCAACAAGCATTATTGGAACGATTGGAATGATTCAAAGTCGCACCAGCAGCGTTATGTCAAGGTAACAGTCTATTTCAAGAAGCTGACGAAAATTGACGTCGAGGCAGGTGCTTCTGTCGTATCCGATTTCACCCTTACCTCTCCTTCCCTCCTGTTGGTCTCAAAGATGGGCGCTGAAATGCGGCTTGATGTCGCGACGAAAGAATTGGAACTGGACTCCAGTATGGGCAGCGAAGTAGTTTTAACCGGGACGACTGAAACCTTTGAGATTACTTCCAAGATGGGCTCGACGGTGAAGGCCAATCACTTGAAAAGTGAAAAAGTATGGGTGAAGGCCTACATGGGGTCTGATGTGTCTGTTTATGCATCCAAAGAGCTTGACGCCTCAGCAGGCTTTGGAGCCACAATTAATTTTGACGGAGATCCTTCCGTTCGCAACACTTCCCATTCCTTCGGTGGCGAGACCACTGCTACAAGGCGATAAACCGCAGAGGCGCAGGGACGCAAAGGAGGCGCAGAGATCAAAAGAATAGTTGGCCAATTTTTTTTACTTAGTAAGGGCTTCATGCATTAGCATGGGGCAACGCGCTTTGCATAAAACAAAATCAGGGGCGTCCGATAAAACATAGTTTGAAAAAACCAAATTGCCTCTGCGCCTACTTTGCGTCCCTGCGTCTCAGCGGTTTTAACACGGAGACGCACCCCCGGATAACCCATTTTCGTCTTCCCTCCCTCCTGCATAACATTTTAGCCGAATTTAAAATCGCCCATAACGCGTGATTTTAAAACTTACCGGTTTTGACAATATTTGTACACAACTTGAAACAAAACTTATGAGAAAAATTGTACTGATTATCATTGCCTGGTTCAGTTTGACAGGAGCCAGTGCACAGCAACATGTTATTACCGGGAAGGTCAAGTCCACGGAGGATGGCCTGGAGCTGCCGGGTGTGTCGGTCGTCGTGAAGGGTACCGCCGTCGGGGCCACCACCGATACGAATGGCAACTATACACTGGACGTACCGGCGAGTGGAACGACGCTGGTATTCTCCTTTATCGGAATGGTTACACAGGAAATTGAAATCGCCGGGCGAACCACGGTTGATGTCTTTCTGGCAAGCGACGTCAAACAGCTTTCCGAAGTCATGGTCGTGGGATACGGAACGCAGGATAGAGAAAGTATAACGGGATCCATTACACGCGTCAAAGGATCCGACATTCAAAATCTGCCCGTAACCACGTATGAGCAGGCCTTGCAGGGAAGAACACCAGGGGTCCAAATTTCATCAGCAAGCGGTGAGTTGGGATCGGCCGTCAAGATCAGGGTCCGGGGGGCCTCTTCCGTAACGGCCAACAATCAACCTTTGGTTGTCATTGACGGTTTCATTGTAACGACGACGGATCAAACCAATTTTACCGATAACAATACGTCCAATCCCTTAGCCGATCTTAATCCTAATGATATTGCATCGGTGGATGTATTAAAGGATGCTTCCGCGGCTGCCATTTATGGTTCGCGGGCTTCCAACGGCGTTATCCTGATTACTACACGAAGAGGATCGCAGGGAAAAACGAAATTCAATTTCAACTATTCAACCGGCACGTCACAGCCAACTCACTTACGGACATTTCTGAACAACACCCAATATGCCGAAATGTTCACGGCAGCTGCCAAAAACTCGGGATACCCAACTGATGCGGCTGGTCTCAACACGGCATGGGCGGATTATGGAGGAGGACCGTATACCGGCAACGGGACATTTACCGATCTGGTTGGCCGCGGTACAAACGACAACTGGAATAAGGCCGCATACCGAACCGGCAGAATATCGCAATATGATTTATCGGCCTCAGGGGGCAATGAAAAAACGAAATTCTTTACCAGTCTGGGTTACCTTGATCAAACAGGGATCATCATCCGGAATTCATTAAACCGCTTTAGTGCCCGGTTCAACCTTGATCAAATCGTAAATGATAAACTTAAGTTTGGCTTGAGTATTAATCAGGTGTATAGCATGAAAAATAATGTTCCTGAAAACAACCAGTTCAATAGTCCGCTGGAATCCAATGCCATTGCTCCCATTATCGCGATACGGGACAGAACCGGAGATTATAACGATAGCACATACTATGCTAATCCATTCCGGGCAATAGCGAATTCCAAAGACAAATCAACCCAGTTTAGAAATTTTTCAAACCTGTATGGCGCCTGGGACATCGTGAAGGGGCTTAATTTCCGGAGTGAGGCGGGAGTGGATGTTCTGGCTCTCTATGAGTACGGATGGCAAGGTGCGAAATTTCCGGTCTCGGCCGGCACACCGTCTTCGGGTAAATATGGAACCTCCCGGGTCATCAACTATAATGTGAATAACACCTTCACCTATTCAAAAGAATTGAATGAAGTTCATTCCTTTCAGTTGTTGGTCGGGCAAAGCCTTCAAAAGTCTACCGCCGAATCGGCGTTCATTCAAGGTCAAGGGTTACCGACCGATAACTTTCAATACCTGGCCAATGCCGCTCAAAACACAGCGTTCAGTTCGTCCCTCACCAGCTTCTCGTACGTTTCTTATTTTGGAAGGTTGAATTATAAATTCAGCAATAAATATCTGCTGTCCGCAAGCATACGAAACGATGGGTCGAGCCGGTTTGGCAGAAACACCCAATACGGTTGGTTCCCTTCCGCGTCCGTCGGCTGGATCCTTACCGAAGAAGGGTTTATCAAGGACCTTGGCATCGACAGAGCTATTAATTTCTTTAAACTAAAGGGGTCCATTGGCAAAACCGGCAATTCAGAGATTTCCAATTTTGCTTCGCGTGGACTTTACAGCAGTACATTCTTTGGCGATCGTGCCGGCTTGTATCCCACTCAAATTGCCAACAATGACTTATCATGGGAGAAAACCACACAAACTGACGTGGGGGTTGAATACACGTTAGCGAATAACAGGATCAGTGGCGGTGTGGATTACTACATAAAAAACACAAATGATCTGCTGTTGGCATTACCGCTGGCCTCTACATCGGGCTATAGCTCAACATTGAGGAACCTTGGGAAGATGACCAACAAAGGCTGGGACATTTATTTGAATACCCGGAATTTAGTTGGGAAATTCAAATGGACGACCTCTTTTAACATTTCATTCTATAAGAATAAAGTGACCGATTTGAACGGCCAGCCGATCCTTCCTACAGGAAGAAGTCTGAACGCCGCCCTCGTCGGTCAGCCTTTGGGTATTTTTTATGGAGTGCCCTATGCAGGCGTAGATCCGGTGACGGGCGATGCCTTGTTTACACTTGCCGATGGCACCACCACCAACAATTGGTCTAAAGCGAGCCAGACAGCCAACTTCAGGGTATTGGGTAACCCTAATCCCACCCACTATGGAGGGATCACCAATACGTTTGAGTACCTCGGCTTTGATCTCACCGTTTTCGGCCAGTGGTCGTATGGAAATAAGATCTACCAATCCGGAGGCGTTTTCCAAAGTTCAGGATTTACCAACTTCGGACTGGACAATCAAACGCTCGACCAGCTTCACTATTGGAAACAAGATGGGGACATCACAAACGTACCCAGGCCTGAATTGGATATGAATAACGGGGCCAGAACCTCCGGCAGGTACGTTTCGGATGGATCATACTTCCGCTTTAAGACAATAACCCTTGGATACAGCCTGCCCAAGGCGGTTCTCGACAAATTCAAAATCAGTTCGGTGAAGATTTATGCGACCGGACAGAATTTGTTCACCATGACAAAATATCAGGGAAATGATCCTGAAATAAACTACACTGCACCGAACGCAACAACGCAGTCGGCTAACCTTGCCAACGGGGTTGATTACTATTCCGCACCCCAGGCAAAAAGTTTGATTTTTGGAATAAAGCTCGGCTTCTAACGTAAAATCACATGAAAAAAATATCATTACTATTATTCATCGCCCTTACCCTATCCTGCTCAAAAGAGCTGGACATTAATCCGACAACATCGGTTGATGCCAATCAGGCGAAGCAAAGCATTGACCTGCTCGTTACCGGCGCCTACAGTTTGATTGGATCCGGACCCGGAGCCGGCGGTCAGGAAGGAGCACTCTACGGTACGGACTTACTGCTCAATGCCGATCTGCTGGCCTCTGAAAACTACATGCAATGGCGAGGTACTTTTAATCAGTACAATGAGGTGTCCAACAAAGCCATATCGACCACCAACACGTCGATCACCCGGATGTGGAGAAAAGGGTACGGCGCTATTAATTTAGCTAATACCATTTTGGTCAGCCTTGACAAAGCCAAGGAGAGCGACCGCAATACGTTCAAGGGCCAGGCCCTGTTCCTGAGAGGGATTGTTCATTTCGAGTTGCTCCGTTTCTGGATGGAACCATCGACCAATTTGGGAGTACCGCTGCTCACTCAGCCCACGGAAGATTTTGCTCAGATTCAACTTCCCGCCAGGGCAACCATCGACGCCTGCTATACTTCCATTATCGCTGATTTGACGGAAGCACAAACCCTCCTGCCTGCGGCCGATGATGTATATGCAAATAAAATTACCGCTGCCGCCTTTCTGGCCAGGGTTTATCTGACCAAAGGTGATTATAACAACGCCTTGACGAGCGCAGACGCCGTTATCAGTAGTGGCACCTACAGCTTGACCGGCTCAGTAGAAGAAGCGTTCAATGGGAGTTCTTCCGAAAGTATATTTGAAATACAACAAACCACGCTCAATAATGCGGGCACGGCCAACGATGGATTGACTACATTTTATGCTTGCGATCCGAGTGTACCCGGAAGCGCCAGCCGCGGCGATGTGGGAATCAATAACCAATTCATCAACCTGTATGAACCTGCCGACAAGAGGGTAACATTATTGATTTACAATGGAACCTGCAATAAAGCGTCTGTCACCAGTGCAAAATGGAAAGATCCCTATGCCAATATCTCCGTGATCCGCCTTTCTGAGATGTACCTGATCCGCGCCGAATGCAACGAGCGGCTCAGTAGTTCTGTAGGTGATACTCCTGTTAATGATGTCAATGCCATTCGGTCGAAAGCGGGCGCGACCCCATACGCCTTGGTAGTCCTGGGCGATATTCTGCTCGAAAGAGACCTGGAACTTGCGTTTGAAGGACAACGCATCCACGACTACAAAAGGACCGGCAAACAAATCGCCGGCGTGGACAATCAGGGCAATCCGATTACGATCAAGTACACGGATCCTCAGTTTATTTTTCCGATTCCCCAGACGGAGATCAATACGAATAAAAACCTGGCGCAAAATTCGTATTATCACTAATTGTCAAAGTCGGATTTTTGAATTAAAGTCCCGGAGAATTCTCCGGGACTTTTTTATTGGTACCGAACTGATGGAGATTCCTTTAGCCACAAAGACACTAAGACACTAAATTTTTTTTGCTATTCCTCTCTAGAAAAATTTGGTCGCCATCCGGCTGCCTCCACTTTACCAAGCAAATACCATTGCTCATCATACCGATTAAATGGAAGCCCGGAACCCTAAATGATCTTCGTGTCTTCGTGGCTTCGTGGCAAATTTCGCCCCTCAAATCAAAGTAGTATTAATTGTCGGTTATAATTATTATCATTATGCGCGAACAAAATTCGCATCCGGTAATGATCAAGATCAACCTTCAGCTAACCCCATCCGATTTCACATCCCGGCTCCAGCGGTTCTGGGAGCTCTCCGGAGAAAAGATCACGCAGATTGAAAAAAACTACGACGCCAGCAAGGGCTCGCCGGTCTTTACGGTGGACGGAAAATATTCGACGCGGGGATGGACAGAATGGACGCAGGGTTTTCAATATGGCTCTGCTATTTTGCAGTTCGATGCCGTCGGTGAAAAAAGCTTTTTGGAGAGCGGACGAAAAAAGACCGTCGACCTCATGGCCCCGCACGTCAGCCATACCGGCGTGCACGATCATGGCTTCAACAATGTCAGTACGTATGGCAATTTGCTCCGTCTAATGAAGGAAGGAAAAATTCCATTCAATGAGTGGGAAAAGAATTTTTACGAATTGGCGTTGAAAATTTCCGGAGCCGTTCAGGCCGGACGATGGACGCCAGTCAAGAGCGGCGGCTTCATTCATTCTTTTAATGGTCCCCACTCTCTATTTGTAGACACGATCCGGTCATGCCGTGCCTTGATACTAAGTCATTGCCTGGGTCATATTTTCCAAGGCGAAGGAGACGCAAAAATAAGTTTATTGGAACGTGCCCTGCAGCACCTGCGTGCCACAGCCGACTATTCGGTATTTTATGGCGAGGGGCGCGATGCCTATGATGTTCAAGGACGCACCGCTCATGAAAGCATCTTCAATGTCAACGATGGCAACTTCCGGTGCCCGAACTCACAACAGGGTTTTTCCGGTTTTACGACCTGGACAAGAGGGCTTGCCTGGGCCATGTGTGGGTTTGCCGAAGAACTGGAATGGCTGGACACTGTGAATGAGGCAGAACTAAAGAGTTGGGGTGGAAAAGAACCTATTGTCTCCTTCATGCTGAAAGCAGCGAAAGCTACCTGTGATTTCTACATTGAGAACTCCCCTGCCGATGGCATACCCTACTGGGATACGGGAGCCCCGAATCTTAACAAACTCGGCGATTACGTAAACAAGCCTGCCGATCCATTCAATGCTTATGAGCCTGTGGACAGTTCCGCAGCCGCGATCGCTTCACAGGGACTATTGCGACTGGGGAACTATTTGAAGGATAAAAAAGACTCCGAAAACGGGCAGCGCTACTGGCAAGCCGGACTCACGGTGCTGCATACACTATTGGACGAGCCCTACCTTAGCACCAAATCCACTCATCAGGGACTCCTCCTCCACTCCATTTATCACCGGCCCAACGGTTGGGATCATATTCCGAAAGGAAGTAAAATTCCCAACGGTGAATCGAGCATGTGGGGCGACTATCATGCCCGCGAGGTCGGCCTGTATTTGCAACGGATCATCAAAAATGAAAAATATTACACCTTCTTCAATTGTGTTCAATGAGTGCGAAGCCGTTAACCGATCTTTCTCAATTGTGCATTCACACCATAACAACCAAGCCGTGGAATATTGAAACGGCCGCTCAGCACTTTTCTGCCGCCGGTGTAAAAGGAATTACGGTTTGGCGCGATGCGCTGGAAGGACGAAACATAAAGCAGACAGGCCAACTCCTCCGCAATGCAGGATTGCAAATCGTTTCCCTTTGTCGCGGTGGATTTTTTCCGAACAAAGACAAAGCAAAAAGAATGGCGGCCCTGGACGATAACCGGCTCGCGATCGAGGAGGCGGCTGAATTGGGAACATCTCTGATCGTGTTAGTCTGTGGTTCCGACCCCACACAGTCGCCGGAGGATTCAAGGAAACAAATACACGATGGAATTTCAGCGATCCTGCCGGATGCCACGAAGGCAGGAATAAAGCTGGCCATTGAGCCCCTTCATCCCATGTATGCCGACACGCGATCGGCTATTAATACCCTTTCGCAAGCCAACGCGATGGCGACGCAATTGAATTCACCTTTCGTAGGTGTTGCCGTTGATGTTTATCACCTTTGGTGGGATCCTGATCTGGAACAGGAAATAAAACGGTGTGGTGACAACGGTCACCTGCTCGCATTTCACATCTGCGATTGGAATGTGCCGACAACTGATTTTTTACTGGATCGCGCTCTCATGGGGGAAGGGTGCATCCCGGTCAAAAAAATACGATCCTGGGTGGAGGCATCGGGCTTCAAAGGATTTAATGAAGTGGAAATATTTTCCACCCGCTTTTGGAAGGAGGATCAGGCTCAATTTCTCGGGAAAATCATAAAGGCCTATAAAGAAAATTCGTAATTAACAAAACCATTATTCTAATAGCATCAAACGCATGAAACAGCATACAGTAGGGATCATCATGAACGGCGTAACAGGGCGAATGGGAACCAACCAGCATTTGCTGCGATCTATCGCGGAAATTATCAAGCAAGGAGGCCTGAAGATCAGCGCCGATGAGATCATCATGCCTGATCCGGTTCTCGTAGGTCGTGATGTCCATAAACTTGAAAAACTCTGCCGTCTTTCAGGAGTTAAAAAAATGACGACGAACCTGACCGAGGCACTGGCAGATGCTCACAATACAATCTACTTCGATGCGCAAACAACAGGACGGCGGGCCGACGCCGTTCGCCAGGCCGTCAAGGCCGGCAAACATGTTTACTGTGAAAAGCCAACGGCAGTGGATACGAAGACGGCGTTGGAGTTATACAAATTATGTACGGATGCAGGACTGAAAAACGGAGTGGTTCAGGATAAGTTATGGCTTCCCGGCATCCTCAAATTGAAAAGGCTGATTCAGCAAGGATTCTTTGGTAAAATTCTTTCCGTCAGGGGCGAGTTTGGCTATTGGGTATTCGAAGGCGACTCCATACCCGCCCAGCGCCCATCGTGGAATTACAGGAAAGAAGACGACGGTGGCATTATCAGCGATATGCTTTGTCACTGGCGATATGTGCTGGATAATGTATTTGGCAATGTAAAAGCCGTCTCTTGCCTCGGCGCAACCCATATCCCCCAGCGGGTGGATGAACAAGGTAAGTCGTATGCCTGTACCGCCGATGACGCTGCTTACGCAACGTTTGAACTCGAAGGCGGCATCATCGCCCATTTTAATTCTTCCTGGACGGTGCGCGTGAGACGGGATGACTTGCTCACCTTGCAAGTGGACGGAACAAAAGGATCCGCTGTAGCGGGCTTGCGCGAATGTTATACTCAGCATTACGGCAACACGCCTAAGCCAGTATGGAATCCTGATGTGGCTCAGCCTATCAATTTTTTTGAAGGCTGGTCAAAAGTACCTGAACAGGAAACATACGATAATGCGTTCAAAGTCCAATGGGAACTTTTCCTGAAACACGTTGTCAAAGACGAACCGTTTCCCTGGGACCTCCGCGCCGGCGCAAAAGGGGTGCAGTTGGCGGAAAAGGGATTGGAAAGTTGGAGCAAGCGGTGCTGGGTGGATGTGCCGGAATTGCGGGGTTAATCGTTGGTCACAGATGGTATAAATAATTTGATTTACAACTAAATTGGTGATCGGTGATCGGTGATCGGTGGTGCGGACAAAACGACTGAATGGGTACTCTCTTTTATGGAATATAATCAATGATGCGTGATTCATTACCAATCAGAAATAGTTTGTTGTAAAAATTCGGCAATGCACTCGCCAAAAGTTTCGCTTGTCCCGTGAGGGGCGCAATATTTGTAGAAAACGTATGGAATTCAAACATAGTCTCGTAGGCACGAAATATTGGTAAACACGATCAACGCGTGCAGTCGCAAGTCCCATAGGGACGGAATCGGTAAGCTTGTGATCAGTCATGTGAACCAAACAACTGAATCGGTGCTCTATAGTATGGAATACTTAATTAATCAGAAACTTGTTGTAAAACTAATCTAGCAATACCCTTGTCCCGTGAGGGACGAAATATTTGTAGAAACCGTATAGAATTCAAACACAGTCCCATAGGGACGAAATATTTGTAGAAAACGTATAGAATTCAAACACAGTCCCGTAGGGACGAAATATTTGTAGAAAACGTATAGAATTCAAACACAGTCCCGTAGGGACGAAATATTTGTAGAAAACGTATAGAATTCAAACACAGTCCCGTAGGGACGAAATATTTGTAGAAAACGTAT
>Ga0193731_1000309_pt1 | contig 16861 bp, 16 predicted proteins | sample U1a2metaG_FD_144920 | JGI IMG/M metagenome (GOLD analysis project Ga0193731, IMG submission 144920) | Soil microbial communities from a riparian zone of the East river system, Colorado, United States - U1a2 | ecosystem: Environmental > Terrestrial > Soil > Riparian zone | place: USA: East River...
GCGTGGGCGGCGGCCGGCGTGACGCACCTGCTCTTGGAGCTGCCTGCGGAAGGCGATCTCGGAACGATCATGACCCTGGTCTCGCGGCACCTGGGGCCGGAGGTCATGATGCCGCACTTCCCCCGCGTCATGTCCGAGTCACGCGTCCCCCTGTCGTGGCCTGGCGACATTCGTCGCTAGACTCGGAAAGTGGCCCGCCCGCCCAAACCCCTCGACGGCATTCGCGTGCTGGCCTTCGAAGTCCAGGTGGCAGGCCCCTACTGCACGATGATGCTTGCCGACCAGGGAGCAAGAGTGGTCAAGGTCGAGCGCCCCGAAGGCGGCGACACAGCCCGCGGCGGCGCCCCGAAGATCAAGAACGACAAGGGCGAAACCCAGAGCGGCTACTTCCTTCGATTCAACAGGAACAAGCGCAGCTTGACGCTCAACCTCAAGAGCGACGAGGGCCGCAAGATCTTCGGTGAGTTGGCTGATAAGTCGGATGTGGTGGTGGAGAACTTCCGGCCTGGCCTGCTTGACGACATGGGCATCGGCTACAAAGCGCTGTCGGAGCGCAACCCAGGCCTGATCTACGCCTGCATCTCGGGCTTCGGAAGCCTCGAAGGCTACCTCGGCCCTTACAGCAAGCGGCCCGCGTACGACATCGTTGCCCAGGCCATGGGCGGCCTCATGAACACCAACGGCCAGGCCGGCGGCCCGCCCACCTGGCTAGGGGTTGCCCTTGGCGACATCGTGTCCGGAATGAACGCTGCCTACGCGATCATGCTGGCTCTATACGAGCGCGCTAAGACTGGCCGCGGCCAGTACATAGACATCTCGATGTACGACACCATCATCGGCCTGGCCGAACGTTCGGTCACCGCTTACTCGTTGACGAACCAGGTCCTCGAACGGGGCCGCGAGCTCTTCATGGCGCCGTGGGGACCGTTCGAGTGCGAGGACGGGTGGATCGGCGTCATCGTCGCCACCGAAGGCGACTGGGCAAAGTTCTGCGCTGCCATCGAGAGGCCCGACCTGGTCGACCATGAGGGCGCGACCTCCGGTCCTGAAAGGGCAAAGAACATGTCGGGCTGGCTCGGGGAGATCATCGGCGACTGGTTCCGCAAGCAGACCAAGGCCGGCGCGACTGCCAAGCTGCTGGCTGTTGGGCTGCCGATTGGCCCGGTGCAGGACGCTAGCGAGATTTTCGACGACCCCCAGGTCGCAGCCCGCAAGCTGATGATCGACGTGCATGATCCCATCCTTGGCTCGGTCAAGCTGGTCGGCCCTATCGCAAAGCTGTCGGGCGGCACGGAGCCGCTAACCGGCCCGGCGCCACTTCTAGGCGAGCACAACTCGGAAGTCCTTACGGAGCTGCTGGGTTATACCAAGGAAGAGGTCGGCCGTCTGAAGGCGCACGGTGTGATCTAGATGAAGGAGAAGTTTCTGTGAGCTCAGAAGAAGTCGCCGTCATCAGCGCCGTCCGCAGCCCGTTCGGAAAATTCGGCGGCACGTTGAAGGATTTCACGCTGCCAAAGCTCGGCGGCCTGGTCGCGGCGGAGGCGATTCGCAGGGCGGGGATCACCCCGGAAGATGTCGAAGAGGTGGCGACCGGCGTCAACCTACCTGGAGGAGACCGCTCCATCGCTCGGCAGCTGCTGATCGAGGCGGGCATACCCACCGACCGAGTGGCGTACACCGTGGACCGTGCCTGTTGCTCATCGATGGCTGCGGTCAACATGGCTTCACGCTCCATTCGACTCGGCGAGGTTGCGGTGGCGCTGGCAGGCGGCGCCGAGAACATGAGCAGGGTGCCTTATTTCCTGACTGACTTTCGATGGGGTCACCGGTTGGGCGACGTGCAGCTCAAGGATCAGCTTGTGATTGCCGATCCGATGACCGGCAAGCCGCGTGCTGTCCAGGCCGGCGAGGAAGGAGTCGAGTTCGGCATCACCCGCGAAGAGCAGGACCGGTGGGCTGTGCGCAGTAACGAGCTTTACTTCAAGGCCAAAGCGGCCTGCAACTTCAAGGATGAGCTGATGACCATCCAGGTGCCGCAAGAGCGCGGTGAACCGATTGCTTTCACTGACGACGAGTCGCCTCGCGCTGACGTCTCCCTTGAAAAGCTTGCGAAGCTGCCAACCATCTATGGCAGCCCGACGGTTACAGCCGGCAACGCCCCGGGCCTCAGCACAGGCAGCTCAGCCATCGTGCTGATGTCGCAGGAAGAGGCAAAGCGGCGAGGCAAGGAGCCTTTGGCCACGCTTCTTGGCTGGGCCATGGCATCCGGCCATCCCGACAGGATCGCTTCAATTCCTGCCGAATCGGCTCGCCTTTCACTTGCAAAGGCCGGCCTCACCATCGACGACATCGACCTGATCGAAATCAACGAGGCATTTGCCGCAGTGCCTCTGGTTTCTACGCTGATCATGGCGGGCCGCGATCAGAAGAAAGCGGAGGCGATTCGCGCTAAGACGAATGTGAACGGCGGAGCGATTGCCATCGGCCATCCCACAGGCGCGACTGGCGCGAGAATGATCATGACCCTCATGTACGAGCTGCGCCGCAGGCGAGCGGCGGCGAAAGACTCCCGGCCCTACTACGGCCTCGCAACGTTGTGCGGCGGGATTGGGGAAGGAGAGGCGGTCATCGTCAAGGTTGACGGCTAGTCTCGACCCATCAGATCACCGCGTCGGGCTGGTATGAGCCGAAGACGCCGCGCAGCGTCTCGCTGATCTCGCCGACCGTCGCGTACGCACGCACCGCATCGATCGTCGGCGGCACGATGGACGAGCCGTCGCGCGCGGCCGCCTCAAGGCCCGCAAGCGTCTTGCGTACCGCACGCTCGTCCCGCGTCTCGCGCACCCGCTGCAGCCTCCGGACCTGTTCAGGCTCGATCGACTCGTCAATCGCGAAAGGGGCCGGCCCAGGGTTGCCATCGTCGACCACGAAGCAGTTGACGCCGACGACCTTGCGCTCGCCGCTGTCAATCGCTGTCTGGATCCGGTACGCGGAATCCGCGATCTGCTCCTTGAACCATCCCGACTCGATGCAGGCGAGCGCCCCGCCCAGCTCTTCGATCTTGTCCAGCTCGGCGCGCACTCGTTGCTCCAGCTCCGCGGTGAGCGTCTCGACTGCGTAGGAGCCGCCAAGCGGATCGACCACCTTGGTTAGACCGGTCTCCTCGAGGATCACCTGCTGAGTCCTGAGCGCAAGGGTCGCAGCCTCTTCAGTGGGAACGCTGAGCGCCTCGTCGTAAGCGGAGGTGTGGAGCGTCTGGACGCCTCCGAGGACAGCCGCGAGCGCGTTCAGCGTCACCCGGACGACGTTCACCAACGGCTGCTGCGCGGTCAGGTTGGAACCTGCCGAGAACGCGAAGATGCGCAAGGCGCGGCTGTCGGGGTTCTTAGCGTGGAACCGGTCACCCATGATTCCGTCCCACACCCTGCGCGCCGCGCGGTACTTGGCAACCTCTTCGAGCAGCTCCATGTCCGCAGTGAGGAACGTGAAGAGAGAGGGCGCGAAATCGTCCACCGTGAGCCCACGTTCGACTGCAGCCTCGCAATAGGCGATGCCGTTGGCAAAGGTGAACGCAAGTTCCTGGATCGCGCTGGCCCCGGCTTCGCGAATGTGGTAGCCGCTCATGGAGAGCGGAGTCCAGCTCGGTAGATGACGCGCGCAGTACTCGATGACATCGGCGGCGATGCGTAGGCCCGCGCGTGCCGGATAGATCTGTGTGCCGCGGGCGATGTACTCCTTGAGGACATCGTTCTGGATGAGGATCCGCACACTATTGGGATCCTGTCCCATCTTCTCGGCGAGAGCGACGTTGAGCGCCAGCCACAGGTGCCCGATCGAGTTGGCCGTGGTGCGAATCTGACGTATCGACTCGAGGGGGATTCCGTCAAACAAAGTCTCCATATCAGCGAGCGAATCGATGGCAACCCCGACCCTGCCCACCTCGCCACGAGCGTGAGGGTGATCTGAGTCGAGGCCGAGCTGGGTAGGGAGATCCAGCGCGACCGAGAACCCGGTCTGGCCGGCCTTTAGCAACTCTTTGAACCTGGCGTTGGTCTGCTCGGCCGATCCGAAGCCGGCGTACTGTCCCATGATCCACGGCCGCTCGGCATACATGCGACGAGTGATGCCGCGGGTGAAAGGCGGCTCGCCAGGCAGCTCCGGGTCCGGGGCGCCGGCGGCTTCCATCTCTGCCTGGCCGTAGACCGGCAAGAGCGGGATTCCCGAACGCGTCTCAGCCATGCCCCTTTCCTGCTACCTCTCCAACGATCGCCTGAGCGCTGAGGATGCCCCAAACAGCAATAGCTCATTGTTGCTCACCGTCACAAATCGAACTCCGTGGTCGACCCAGAAGTGCGCGGACGGGGCGTCAGGTACCCAGATGCCGACCGCGACTCCTCGCTCGCCGGCCCGCTCGACGATCTCGGTGATCGCCTCTCGTACCTTTGGATGTTCGAACTGTCCGGGCAGCCCGAGCGAAGTCGACAGGTCGTAAGGGCCGATGAACAAAACGTCCAAACCGTCGATGCCGAGGATGCTCCCGAGGTCCGATGTAGCAAGCCTCGCCTCTACCTGCAGAACGATCAATGGCTGCGGCGCTTCCTTCGTGGTCAGTGATGCAAACGGGATTGCGGAGTAGTGGAGCTGCCTGGTCGAAGGCGTGGCTCCTCGGCTGCCGCCAGGCGGAAAACGCGTCAAGCGGACCGCCGCCGCGCCCGCCTCGGCTGAGGTCACACCGGGGCTGACGATTCCCGCCGCTCCGAGGTCGATCGCTTTGCCGACCTGGTCGGGGGCGCTCAGCGGCACGCGGACGAACGCCGTAGTCCCACCGGCTTCAGCTGCACGTATCAGATGGGGGAGGCGCTCTGGTCCATAGGGCCCGTGCTCGAGGTCGAGGATGACGAAGTCCCATCCCGACCAGCCGAGGATCTCGACGACCTCGGGGCTCGGCGTCTGGACCCATGTGCCATAAAGCACCGTCTTCGTTGCGAGCGCCTGCCTCAGGCGCTCAGGGTTCATGAATCAGTTGATTTGTGAAGGAGGATCTTGATGGTGCCGGCGACGCAGACCTTCTGGTGCTGGTTGCAGATCTGAAACTCGAGATCTGCAACGCCGCGCCGCTGGCCCTTCGGCTCTAGAGCTGCTACGCGCGATGTGTATGAGATCGTGTCCCCGAGCATTACCGGGTTGATGAATCGGATCCGATCAAAACCGTAAAGGGCAACCACAGCCTGTCCTGAGATCGGCGCCAGCCCCGTCATCATCGAGACCAGCAACAGGCCATGGGCGATCCTCGTTCCAAACGGGCCCTTGGCGGCGTAGTCCGCATCGTTGTGTAATGGGCTCCAGTCGCCGCTGACTGCGCTGAACAGCGCCAGGTCGGTCTCGGTGATTGTGCGGCCGCGAGTACCGGCGAACACATCCCCAACTGCCAGCTTGTCGAAATACTTGTCAAGCAATGTGATCCTCTCCAATTGGCGGCGAGTCGGGAAATCATACTCCGGGCGCGTCATTTTCAGGGCTCTGGAGAGCTGATAAACGAACGCTCGTTAGCCAACTAGAATGCATCAGTGCGATTTGCCGGTCAGACCGCCATCGTCACAGGTGCAGGGCGTGGCATGGGCCGTGCTGTTGCGCTCGGCCTCGCGGCTGAAGGAGCCAATGTTGTCCTCGCAGAGGTGGATGAACCCTCTGCGAAAGAGGTGGCCGAGGAGATCCACAAGGCCGGTGCCCGTGCGTTGCAGGTCAAGGTTGACATCGGCAGCGTCGCCGACGTACGGCGGCTGTTCGAGGCAACAGTCGCGGAGTTCGGAGGCCTCGACATCCTGGTCAACAACGCGGGCATCGGCATCGCCAAGCCCCTCATCGACTACACCGAGGAAGACTGGGATCGGCAGCTCGGCGTCAACCTCAAGGGCATGTTCTTCGCCACCCAGGAGGCCGCCCGCCTGATGATTCCGAAGCGGAGCGGAAAGATCGTCAACTTCGCGTCGACGGCTGCCTTCGTCTCTTCCTCAACTCCAGAGACGGCTTATGACATCAGCAAAGGCGGTGTCCGCCAGCTGACGATTTCCGTGGCCGCCGAGCTGGCGCCGTACGGCATCAATGTCAATGCGGTTGCGCCGGGCACGATCATGACCGACCTGACCTTGAGGGTCCTCAACACCGAGGAGAAGATGGCGAGGGCTTCAGCGAAGATTCCGCTCGGCCGCCTCGGCAAGCCCGAGGACATGGTCGGTCCGGTCCTCTTCCTGTGCTCGGACGAGTCGTCATACGTGACCGGACATGTCCTCGTCGTCGACGGCGGCTGGCTGCTTTTCTAGATTGCGTCCCTTGTGATGACCGGCGCATTCCTGGGACTGCCCTGGCGACTCTGGCTGATGACGTTCGGTCATTTCGTCATCGATTCCAACGCAGCGCTGCTTTTCGCTCTGCTGCCCCTTTTCGTCACGCACCTGGGGATCAACTTGGCGCAGGCCGGAGCGCTGGCAACGCTGCTCCTGATGACCTCCAGCGTGACGCAGCCGTTGTTCGGCTACCTGCATGACCGAAACCCGCTCTTCCCGATGTCGGCCCTCGGTCTCTTGCTGGCGGGTCTGGCGATGGGACTGACAGGCTTCGTGACCACCTACGTTCAGATGGTCGGGTTGGTAGCAATCGCCGCAATTGGGGTTGCGGCTTTCCACCCCCAGGCCGTCGCGCAAGCGGGGCGCGCAAGCGGTGAAAACAAGGAATGGGGCATCGCGATCTTCTTCACTGGTGGATCCACCGGCACTGGAGCCATGGCATTGCTCATCGTTCCACTGGCCGCGATGTTCGGGCCGCACGCAACCCTTGTGGCGCTGATCCCTGGGGTTGTCGCGTTCGTTCTGTTCCTGCGCGCCCGCCCATCCTGGATACCTGCCGAGGCAAGGCCCGCCGGTGGCGCCACGGCGGTCGCGTCCATGAAGTTGGTAGCGGCTCCGCTGTCGATGTTGCTGTCGGTTTCAATTCTGCGATCGGCGGTGATGACCGCCTACCTCACCTTCGTCTCCACCCTCGTCGTGGTCAGGACTGGAAGCCTTGGACTTGGCGCGGCGGCGCTCGCCATCTTCCTCTTCGCAGGCTCGCTCGGCGCGATTCTTGGCGGGGCCGCCGCACGTCGGTTCGGCGGCGCGTGGGTGGTGAATGTGTCGTTGATCACCGGCATGCTTGGCCTCCTGCCGGTCCCCTGGCTGCCTGGTCCGGTGCTCATACCCTGGATGTTCTTCGCCGGCGTGCTCATGTTCGCGTCAGAGGCACAGGTGACAGCACTGGCACAGCGATTGCTGCCTGCTTATGCCGGTGTTGCCTCCAGCTTGATGATGGGGGTCGGTCTTGGGCTGGGCAACATCGGTGCGCTGTTGACGGGCGCGATCGCCGACCGTCAAGGCATCCAGTTCGCCCTGACTGCCACCACACTGCTGATGGCGCCCGCGATCGTCGCAGCGTTCGTGTACATGGCGTCAATGCGCGGGGCGCGGTATGCGCCTGCGATGGAGGTAGAGGTATAAGTGATGCGGTTTGGGGTTGGCATGTACAGCACGCAGAAGCCCCCAGACTCCGATCGTCCACACCGCGATTTGTATGAGGACATGCTCAGGCAGGCCCGGCTCGCTGAGAAGGTCGGGCTCGACTCTTTCTGGATCGCCGAGCACCACTTCGCGGAAGACGGCTACGCTGCCGCCGTCATCCCGATCTGCGCCGCCGTCCTCGGGGCGACGGAGCGGCTGATCGCCGGGACGAGCATCGCGATCGCCTCCTTCTACAACCCGATCCGTCTGGCTGAGGATGCGATAGCGGCGGACCTTCTGAGCGGCGGTCGCTTCGTGCTCGGGCTGGGCACTGCATACCGTCCCGAGGAGTTCGCAGGCATGGCGATAGCACCCGAGACGGACGAGGCAAGGCTGGACGAGGTTGCCGAGATCCTTGAGAAAGCCTTCGCGGGAAGGCGGTTCTCGCATCACGGCCGCTTCTACGACATCCCGGAGCTGGAGGTAACGCCAGCGCCGTTCACTCCTGCCGGGCCACCGATCATGCTTGCAGGCGACGGCGTGATCGACCGCGATGCTGAGCGCGCGGCCCGGCGCGGCAAGCGATACATGATCGACCCCTCGCTTCCCCTCGACGAGGTAGTACGCCTTGTCGCGCTCTACGACGCGGCTTATGAAGGCGAACCGGGAATGGAGCTGCCGCTGTTCAACTACGGCTTTGTAAGTGACGACTCCGATCCGTGGGAGGAGATGCGCGAGGGTTTCACCTACCTGCGGCAGACCTATGACCGCTGGGGTGGACGTGCGGTGCGCGAGGTCCACCGCGCCAACCACCGCCTGATCCTCGGCAGCAGCAAAGAGGTCGCCAGGCAAGTGCTCGAGTACCACCGGATGTTCGGCGACCGCCTTCATTTCGTGCTGCGTCTCAACTACCCGGGCCAGGAACCCGAGCGCTCCGACCGCGCGGTCGAGCTTTGGGGTGAGGTCGCTGCCACGGTTCGTCGCGAGCTTTCAGGCAAGGCTGGGCGATGACCGTCAGGGTCATCCAGACCATCGACACTCACACATTGGGCGAGCCGACTCGAATCGTCATCGATGGTTTCCCGGCGCTGCGCGGACGCTCCATGAAGGATCGCTCGCGGGACATGTTGCGTCGCCACAGTCCCCTCCGCCGAGCCCTCATGTGGGAGCCCCGCGGCCACCTCGTGATGTTCGGCGCGGTGGTGGTTCCGCCGGCCGACCCGGCTGCGGACCTCGGGCTTGTCTTCATGGACGGTGGTGGCGCTGTTGACATGTGCGTGCACGGAACCATCGGCGCGGTAACCGCGCTAATCGAAACCGGCAGGCTGAAAGCAACTCGCAGCGGTGTTCTGACAATCGACACGCCGGCCGGGCCAGTGCGCGTGCGCGTGACGCGTTCCAGCGGACGGGTAAGCGCGGTGGAGCTGGACGGCGTGCCGGCCCAAAGCGTGGCGACTGGGTTGAAGACACGAGCTGCCGGCAAGGAAGTCAAGTACGACCTTGCGTATGCAGGCAACCTCATCGCCCTGGTTCGCAGCTCTGACCTGGGGGTCAAGGTGCGCCCGCAAGCTTTCCGAGCCCTGGTTGACGCGGGCATGGAGGTGAAGACGCAGGCGCAGGAGGCGTGGGTTGCGACCAGGGGTCGTCTGGGGCCGTGGCGCGAGGTCGTCTCCTCGCTGATCTACTCGAAGCTCGGACCAGGCCGCTACCGTGACCTCGTCGTCTTCCGTGACCACTCGGTGGATCGCTCCCCCTGCGGCTCGTGCTTCTCGGCCCTCATGGCCCAGCTGCATGCGACGCGCAAGCTGCGCCTGGACGAATGGGTGGAATGCGAGAACTTGCTCGGCCTTTCGTTTCGCGGACGGCTGATCGAGAGAGGTGGCGAGCTCATTCCGCAGCTGTCGGGCTGGGCGTTCATCACCGGCGAGCACCGCTTCCGGATCGACTCCCGCGACCCACTTCGTCACGGATTTCAGCTGGCGTGAGCAAAGGCCGCGTCAAGGTGGGCGTCGTCCTACCTACTTACCGGCGCCTGGCAAGCTCTGAGAACATCCGCCGCGCGGCCACGCTTAGCGAGTCGCACGGATTCGATTCGGTGTGGGTCACCGACCACGTTGTCGTGCCCTCGCCCAGCGTCGAAGCATTTGGCCCCTCCTTCTACGAGGCGGTGACCGTCATGTCCTATGTGGCAGGCATCACCAGCCGCGTGCAGATCGGGGCGGCCATCCTGATAGTTCCTTACCGCCATCCCTTGGTGCTGGCCAAGATGATTGCGACGATCGACCAGCTTTCCGGCGGTAGGGTGATCCTTGGGGCGGGCCTTGGCTGGCTGGAGAGCGAATCCAACCTGCTCGGGGTCCCGCACCGCAAGCGCGCGAAGATCGCCGACGAGGCGCTTGCAGCGATGCGAGCGTGTTGGGAAAGCGAGCAGCCTGAGTTCCACGGCGAAATCTATGACTTCTCCGGGCTCCATTTCGCACCGAGGCCCCATGACAACCGACGCCTGCCGGTCCTGATCGGCGGCGCGTCGACGGCGGCGCTGCGCCGGGCGGCTCGTTTCGGCGACGGCTGGATCGGAGACGGACAGACTTTCGAAGAGCTCGCGATCGCGCTGACCCAGCTGTCAAGAGAGCTGGAAGCAGAAGGCCGCAGCCTCGGTGACATCGAGGTGGCGATGCGAACTGGACTGCAGGTTGCTGCCGACCGAACGGAGATCACCGAGTCGCCGTCTGAGACGGGATGGAAGACTGACGACTTCGCCAGCGCCGGCCGCACACCGTTCCGCGGCCTTCGCGAAGAGATCGTCGCGGACTTCAGGCGAGCCGCTGAGATGGGAGTCGGCCACCTGGTGTTCGAGTTTCCGGTCTCGCGCGGCGAGGAATCGATGGATCTGTTCGAAACGCTCGCGAGCATCCGCGAAGAGGCGAATGTCTAGCCTCCCTCGTTTCAGCCGGGAAGAGATCATGGCTCTGGACCCGGTTCGTGTGGCGGACGCGATGGCCGCCGGGCTCGCCATGGTCTCCCGCGGCGCCGCGGTAGCGCCGATTCGCGGGCACATTGACCTTGGCGACGGGGCAGGCACCTTCCTCATCTCTGGCGTGCTCACCGAGCTAGACATCCTCAGCGTGAAGGTGATCAACGTCCGCCCTGGGAATGCGGCCCGAGGACTCGAGAGGCTTCAGGGCTCGCTGACGATTTTCGAATCCAGCACCGGGCGGCCACTCGCGACTCTCGACGCGCGGGCTGCGACAGAGGCAAGGACAGCAGCCTGCAGCGCGGTCTCCCTTCGACTTCTCGCCCGGCCCGACGCAAGGGTGCTCGCCGTCTTCGGCACCGGTCCTCAGGCGGCAGCCCATTTGAGAGCGATGACGGCGGAACGCGGCTTCCATGAGATCCGAATCGTGGGGCGCGACCCGGATCATGCGCGCGAGCTTGCCGCGTCCAGTGGGGCCATTGCGATGAGCGCCCGCGATGCATTGCGCGGTGCGCATGTGGTCGTGACCGCCACCAACTCCACGGTACCGCTGTTCGCGGCGACTGCCGTCGAGCCCGGCACTCACCTTGCAATGGTGGGGAGTGGCAACGCCGCCGCCTCGGAGGTCGAGCCGCAGCTTCTCGCTCGTGCGGGAGCCATCCGTGTCGACCACCGGCCGACCTGTCTGCAGGAAGCCGGCGAGATCGTGGGTGCAGTTCGTGCCGGGCTCATCGATGAAGCCGCAATCCGGGAGCTGGGCGAGGTTGTGCTCGGCAAGGCCCCTGCTCGAACCACTCCTGACGAAATCACTGTCTACAAGTCGGTCGGCAACGGAACGCAGGACGCGGCGCTGGCCGCCGTGCTCCTCGGCGTGCCCCTCGGATGACACTTCGTCTTGGCCTTGGAGTGTTCGGCATGCAATCGGTCCCCCAGAGGCCCGACCATCACGTGCAGCTCTATCGGGATTTGCTCGATGACGCCGAGCTGGCCGAGGGTCTTGGATTCGATTCGATCTGGCTGTCAGAGCACCATTTCTGGTTTGACGGCTACTGCCCCGCTGACATCGCGGTCGCGGGCGCGATCCTCGGCCGAACCAAGCGTCTTGGTGTCGGGACCGCAGTGATGTTGCTGCCCATGCATTCGGTCCAGAAGGTCGCCGATGACGCCGCCACCATCAGCCGGCTTGGCGAAGGCCGCCTCACTCTCGGAGTGGCGCTCGGCTATCGCGACGCGGAGTTCGACGGCTTCGGAGTGCGGCGCAGGGATCGCGGCAAGCTCATGGACTCCATGCTTCCTAGCCTCGCGCAGTCGTGCAACTCCTGCGACCCGCCGATACCTGTATATGTCGGCGTCGCGACTGCGATCGCCGCGCAGCGCGCAGCGCGGCTGGGTTTGCCGTTGTTCGCTGATTCCACGATGAACGTTGCGGAGCTACGCGAGATGCTCGACGCATACAACGCCGCCGCGGCGGAAGCCGGAGTGAGGCCGCCGGCGACCCACGCGCTGCAGCGGGATGTCTTCGTCACCGACGATCGCGAACGTGACTGGGAAATGCTCTTGCCCGAGCTCCGCTACATGCGGCGCCAATACGGGGGGTGGTCGTTTCCGCAGGAGCCTGCCGAGACCGTGCAGGCATATCTGCAACGACTTGAGGCCGACATCGAGGCGAAGCTGAAGAATCTGATCATGGGCGACGCCGCAGAAGTGGCGGCTCGACTCCGCGAGTTCGAGGCTCTCGGATTCGGGCTCATCGTCTGCCGCAGTCAGTTCGGCAACCTGCCGCGAGAAAACCTTCACAGGGCATTCGAAGGACTTGCCGCCGTGTGCGAGGAGGTCTCGAGATGAGGCTCGGGCTGGGCCCGATCCCTCTGCAAGGCGCGACAAGACAGGCGCTCGAGGCCCTTGCCGCGACAGCTGTCGCTTCGTCCTTCGATGCGGTCTGGGTCGGCGAGTCGCGTGCTGACGGGGTGGGGGGCGGGCTGGCCTCTGCGGCGATGCTCGGGCAGCTCGTGCCGATCCGCGTCGGGGCTGCAATTGATGCCGGCCTCTACCACCCGCTTTACCTGGCCGAAGACATCGCGATTGCGGACCTCACATCACAGGGCAGGATCGAGGTCTTGCTGCGGTTCGGGACGCCGGCATCTTCGCGCTACGAGGCGCCGACTGAGCAGAGCTGGTTCGAAGAACAGCTTCAAGTGTTCGCAGCTGCCTTGAGCGGCGCCCACATTCACTGGTCTGGCAAGCACCTGAGGGTGCCTGCGCGCATCGAAGCCAATCAACCCGCCCCCGAAAGGCTCGCCCTCAATCCACGACCTGCCCAGCCGGCGGTTCCGATCTGGGTCGAGTCCTCCGAGAGATGGATGGACGATCTGGCCCGACGCTTTGGCTTCGGCGTGTCGGGGAGGTTGGGAGGTGGGGTCAAAGTTCCGCCTCCCACTGGACGCTGGCCTGGCATGTTGCTGTGCCCGCCTGACGTGGAACCGAAAGCGCTTCTCGATGCGGCGGGGGATGGGGCAGGCTACTTCCTCATCGGGGCGCAAACTCCTCATGAGGTGGTGACGGCGGGCAGGCGCCTTGCCGGAGCCTTACGGATGCCGGACTTTCCCGAGTGGATCAACGCTTGAGGACTCGATAGACAAGCGTTCGTTTGCCTGAGATGAAAGTGGTATCGTGACCCGCGATGGCAGCTACCGACGTCGTCCTCTACACACTGAACAACGGAACTACCGATCCGACTTGACAAGAATGTTGCAGAGTGAGGGAGTTTCTCTCACAGAACTCGGTCGAGTTCGAAGATCGGAACATCGCAAAGGAACCAGGATGGCGAACGCAGCTGAAGGAGCTGACTGGCGAGATCGTGGTCCCGGTGCTCTTCGTCAACGGCAAGCAGGTCATCGGCCTCGACGAGCCGCTGATGGCCGAGGCGCTCGGACTGGAGCACGTGGAGTCATCGAGCAATCGCGATGGCCTCGAAGCGCCTCCCGAGCTTGCGCAGCTGCCGGACCATGCGGAGGATCCAACCGCCGGTGCATTGACGCATTTCGTGCAGCGGCTCCAGCGGGAAATGGAGTTCAACGCCCTGAAGGACGGCGCTCCATATCGCGATGGCCAGCACGACGGGATGCGATTCGCTCGGGACGCCATCCTTCGAATCCTCACCGGCAAGTACGAGCCGGAGAAGATGGTCATCGAACGCGACGGCGACAAGCCGGCCTGACCGCCTGCGGATGAACGAAGCGGCGCCCGCCGCTGAGGTTAATCTCGATGGTGTGGCCCCAACGCCAATGCCGCCGATGGTGAGATATCTCGACGAGGACGGCGAGGTTCTCGTCGACGACCTGCCGATGAGCGACGAGATGGCTCTCGAAGGCTATCGGGTGATGGTCAGGGGTCGGCGGTTCGATGAGCGTTCGGTCAGCCTTCAGCGCCAGGGCCGCATGGTCACCCTCGCGCCCGGCATCGGTCAGGAGGCCGCCACCGTCGGCGCCGCGATGGCAATCGATGCCAAAACCGACTGGTTCGTCCCACAGTACCGAGAGCTGGCGGGGCAGCTGTGGCACGGCTATCCGCTCACGATGGCGTTCCTTTGGCACGTCGGCCACCCGATCGCGTTCCAGGTGCCCGGCGACCTCAAGATGCTGCCTTTCCAGGCCGCGATCGCCGGCCAGCTGCCGCAGGCTGCGGGCCTCGCCTGGGGCTTGAAGCTCAAAGGCGATCCCGGGGTGGTGCTCGCGATCTTCGGAGACGGCGGCACATCCCAGGGGGACTTCCACGAGGCCCTGAACCTGGCCGGGGTCATGAAAGCCCCGATCATCTTTCTCTGCCAGAACAACGGCTGGGCGATCTCGACGAGCATCTCGCAGCAGACAGCGTCGGAGACGTTGGCGCAGAAGGCAGTCGCGTATGGCTTCCCGGGCGTTCAATGTGACGGCAACGATCTGTTCGCGGTCTATGCCACCGTGCGGGAGGCGGCGCGGCGTGCAAGGGACGGCAAGGGTCCGACTCTTGTTGAAGCTGTCACCTACCGGCTGGGGTTGCACACGACTGCTGACGACCCCAGTCGTTACGAGCCGCCTGAGATGCACGACCTCTGGGTCAATCGGGATCCGCTCAGGCGGATGCAGCTGCATCTCATCGCACGCGGAGTCGTGGACAGGCCTGCGCTGGACAAGATCGAGGAAGAGGTCAAAGAGGAGCTCCGAGTGGCGTGGGAGGAGGCGCAGAAGGAACCCGCGCCCGACCCCACCTACTACTTCAGCCACGTTCACGCGGACCAGTCTCCGCGGCTCCATCGACAGCTCAGGCGCTTTGAGACCGGACGTGCCTGAGGTCACCGTCGTCGAGGCGGTCAACCAGGCTCTCGCCCTAGAGATGGGACGTGACGAGCGCGTGGTGGTTATCGGTGAGGACGTCGGCAAGAGCGGCGGCGTCTTCCGCGCCACCGACGGGCTGTACGGCAAATATGGCGCCGGCCGTGTCATCGATACGCCGCTGTCTGAAGGCGCGATCGCCGGCGCCGCCATCGGGCTTGCGCTTGCGGGTTGGGTGCCTGTGGCGGAGATCCAGTTCCTTGGCTTCGCGCACAACGGCTTCAACCAGGTGGTAGACCAGCTGGCGCGCGTCAGGTACCGATCTGCGGGGCGCTTCTCAGCGCAGGTCACAATCCGCGCGCCGTACGGCGGTGGAGTGAGGGCGCCTGAGCTGCACTCGGACGGTTTCGAAGCGCATTTCGCCCACGCGCCGGGCCTCAAAGTGGTCGCCGCTTCCACGCCTTACGACATCAAGGGACTGCTGCTCGCTTCGATACGCGACCCTGACCCTGTCCTGTTTCTCGAGCCACTTCGTGGCTACCGGCAGGTCAGAGGTGAGGTGCCCGAGGGGGACTTCGAGGTCGAGATCGGCAAGGCACGAATCGCGCGGGAAGGAAGCGATGTGACGCTCGTGGCATGGAGCGGGGCCGTCCAGCTCGCGCTGCAGGCGGCTGAAGACGCTCAAGCGCAGGGAATCTCGGTCGAGGTGATCGACCTGCGAACGCTCGTCCCGCTCGACGCCGCAACGCTGGCGGCCTCGGTCACCAAAACCGGCCGCGCGGTCGTCCTCCAGGAGGCTTCCCTCACGGCGGGATTCGGCGCGGAAGTCGTGGCGACCATCCAGGAGGAAGCGTTCTTCTCCCTGCAAGCACCTATCCGGCGCGTTGCCTCCCCTGACGTGCCCTACCCGGTCCAGATGCTCGAAGAGCAGTACCTCCCGAACCCCGAGCGCGTGCTCGAGGCGATCGTCGCCACGACGCGCGAGTAAACAGACGAGTGGCCAGGTACGAATTTCGGCTGCCTGACATCGGTGAAGGCCTTGCAGAGGCCGAGGTCGCGAAGTGGCTCGTCTCTGTAGGCGACAAGGTCACTGAAGACCAGCCGGTGGTCGAGATGATGACCGACAAGGCAACAGTCGAGCTGCCCTCGCCGGGAACAGGCGTTGTCGTCGAGAGGCTCGCTGCGGAAGGGGACGTGATCAAGACCGGCGCGGTTCTCTACGTGCTGGAAACCGATACACGGATCGGGAGCGGCGGCGACGAGCCTGCGATCGGTGCAGTGCGTCAGGAAACGCGGACCGAGAGCGCCCCTGCGGCCGAGGCAGCGGGTGTCCTCGCGCCGCCCGCGGTTCGCAAGCTCGCCCGCGAGATGAGCGTCGACCTTGGGATGGTGAAGGGAACGGGCCCCGGCGGACGCATCTCCGCCGAGGATGTCAAGCGCCATTCGTCAGGTGGAGGACAGACGCCCGCGAAAGCTGAGCCCGCGGCCGGGGCAGGCAGGCGCGTGAAGTTGCGTGGAGTCCAGAAACGCATGGCCGAGATCATGGCTCTGTCAGCTCGCACCATCCCTCATGTCACAGGTTTTCACGAGCTCGATGCTGGTGCCTTTGCAGAGCTCGCCGCACGCCTACGACGTGATGCCGAGAACAACGGCGCGCGTTTCCCGTTTGACACGCTCCTTGTTCGTGCGGCTGCGATCGCTCTTCGCAGTCATCCCATCTTCAACTCGTCCCTCGACGAGGAAAGGGGCGAGATCGTCATGCACGAGGATGTCAATGTCGGAGTGGCAACGGCGACCCCGGATGGCCTGATCGTGCCGGTGGTCAGGAACGCCGACTCGCTGAGTCTCGGCGAGCTCGCGGCCGCGGTCGACCGCGTTACGACTGCAGCTCGCGAGGGCAAAGCGTCGGTCTCAGACCTGCAGGGCGGGACTCTCACCATCAGCAACACCGGCGCGTGGCGAGGCGGGCTGGGCACGTCGCTCATCAAGCCCCCGGAGGTCGCCATCGTCGCCTTCGGACGCATCGAGGACAGGGCCGTGGTGCGCGA
>Ga0193731_1000311_pt1 | contig 16822 bp, 12 predicted proteins | sample U1a2metaG_FD_144920 | JGI IMG/M metagenome (GOLD analysis project Ga0193731, IMG submission 144920) | Soil microbial communities from a riparian zone of the East river system, Colorado, United States - U1a2 | ecosystem: Environmental > Terrestrial > Soil > Riparian zone | place: USA: East River...
CCTGCCCGCCGATCTAGCTGGCTACCAGGCCTTCGTCCGCCAAACGCTCGCGGACAACCAGAAAAAGGGCGGCGTGGCCATGAAATTTGAGGCCGCTTATTTCCGCACCCTCTATTTCCGCGATCCGAGTCGTGAAAAAGCGGAAGCGATTTATGCCCAGTTCCGCGCCGGAGGGGTGCCCTCCGAAGAGGACTATCGCACGTTCCAGGATTACATCTTTCGCGTGCTGATCGATCAAGCGGGCAAGCTGCACCTCCCCGTACATTTTCACAGCGCGGTCGGTATTGGTGACTACTTCAGCCTGCGCAACGGCAACCCGCTGAATCTGGAAAACGTGCTGCGCGACCCGCGCTACCGCAACGTGAATTTCGTGCTGATTCACGGCGGCTACCCCTACACTCTGGACATGATCTGGCTGACAGCCGCGAAGAACGTGTACACGGATTCCTCGCTCGTGGGGTATTACGTTTACCCCTCGGAGTTGAAAAGCATCCTCAAACAGTGGATTTCGCTGTACCCGGAAAAAATCATGTTCGGGTCGGACGCCTTTCCGTTCAACGATGCCGTAGGCGCGGAAGAGACCTTTTGGCTGGCGGCGCGCTCCGCCCGGACTGCCGTGGCCGCAGCGCTCGCCGAACTGGTCGCCGAAGGCGCTTTCACCGAAGAGAAGGCCCTCGAGCTGGCGCGCCTGTACCTGCACGACAATGCCGCAAAGTTGTATGGAGAGAAGAAATGAGCACCCCGGCGAAATCGAAGCACGTCGCGTGGAAAAACGTGGAGCGCGAGCAATTGAACCCGCTCATCGGCCGTGAAATGCTGGTCGGCGATAAAATTATGCTGGCGCGCGTGCTGATGAAGAAAGGCGCGCACGTGCCGTTGCACCACCACCACAACGAGCAGGTGACCTACATCCTCGAAGGGGCGCTGAAGTTTGCCATCGATGGCCAGGAGATCGTCGTTCGCGCCGGCGAAGTGCTGTGCATCCCGCCGCACATGCCGCTCGAAGATACTGTGGACCTCGACGTCTTCGATCCCCCGCGCGAAGACTGGCTCAACAAAACCGACGACTACCTCCGCCACGGTCGCTAGAGTCCGGGCAGCAGCACTGTCGCTTGATTTGTAGCATTGGAGATAGGATGCCTCTCACATCAACATTTATTCCCTCTCCGGCAGATGTCGAGCGCTACAAGCGCTTGCGCGGACTTGCTCGGGATCTTAACCACAGAATCGTTCAGACGATTCCCCGGGAAGCCGTTCCGCAGGTCGCAGAAGCCATCGGTAGGCTGCACGGAGGAGTGTTGGTGTTGGATAGCGAAGATGAGTCCAGCGTACTGATGGATTGCTGCCTCTTCGACTGGATACGCGAGGGAAAGAACCTTATCGAGAAGTACGCCGAGAATCATCCTCCGGCGCCAGGAACCGAGGAACACGAACTCCTCGAGGCATATCGGCAAGCTAAATACCGGATTGTGGTTCCGCAATCCCGTGTGCCGGGCGCGGGTGCCCATTTCGTGGACCTATTGTCAGGCGAGGAACTTTTCATCATGGATGTTGGTTTAAGCCACAATCCACTCGACGTGGCCTATGCCACCCGCACCATCCCTCTGGGCCAGTTCTGGATGACCGGTGGTGCTGGACTTCCGACCGGCACTGAGGCGATAAAGATTGTGATGGATCGTTTGAGCAAACAGCGGCTCCTGGAGGAAGGCAGGTTCACCGACGCGCACAAGGTGGCCCTGGTCTTCGTTCGAACGCTGCTTGAAAGTGGGGCTTCCCAGCACGTCGCCTATGAGACCGTGGAGAATCAACGGCAGCAGGAGTTTCATAGCAAATTTCATGGAGCGGATGTGCCGCAGCAGAAAATGTCAGCGTACCCTCCAGCTCGCAATTCTCCCTGTCCCTGCGGCAGCGGGAAGAGATACAAAAGGTGCTGCGGGGCAAGAGTCTGACGCGTTCAAACGAAATTCACGCGCTGAAAGCACACGATTGACTACAAGCGAGCAAAGGTCCGTTGGCATGAATACCAATTCGTTCAACATTCCAGAATCATTACGTCACAATCCACCCACTGTAACGAGACTATAAACTATGACTATGCAGGTACGAGAGATTTGGCTTCTAGCTGCGGCCATTGCTGTCGCCACCGTCGGGACGATCACTTGGAGACTTAAACCTTGCTTCTGGTACCGGATGTGGTCTGCTCGAGTCGAATCGAATGGCACTCCTCTCAAGGAAGGAAGGCTATACCGCGGGTCGCCAGGCTATGTCATGATCTATCTCGGAGATCGGTGAGCGTCGGCCTCGTTTCAAGACCTTAAAGGAGAAACGATCCCAATTCTTGCTATTCACTGCAAAACACTTAACAATCTAAGTAAGGTGTGCTATTTTCTCCCGTGTTTGCCAAGCTCCAACCCCGGCCCGACTCAACTTCCTCGATCGCCCGCCAATAGGCCGGCAATTCGCCCTTTTCTCATTTGTCCTCTTTCTCTTGAAAGAGCATGGACAAAGGGCCATGGTGTTGTTTACCGTAGCTACGTGGCTGAATCCATGCGTGGGCCAGCCCTCTGAGGGGAGCATCATGAAGAGGCTATTTGCGTCGGCATTTCTGCTTCTTGGGAGTGTGAGTGTTACGCGGGCACAAGTAAGCGCGCCCACTTTAAATAGTGACAGGGGGAACGTCGCTCAGGACTTCTCGGCGACTTCCGCCGCAAAGGCCACGCTTCAGAGTGACCTTGCTGTGCCCGACACGTTTTCCGCGCCGGCAGCCAAACCGGCGAACACGTTCCGAGCGCCCGTCGTCACTACGGCTCTGGCGCTGCCACTCGACAACGCCGAGCCGGCTTCGCCGTCACCGCGGCCGAGGTTTCTCTACGGTGGCCGCGACGACTACCGCTGGCAGCTGGGTATCGCCGCGAGCTGGTTGCGCTTCCGATCCTCGGTCTTCAATGCCAGCGCCGTCGGCATCAACACTTCGGTGGTGTACTTCACGAACGACTGGTTCGGGGTTGAAGGAGAAATTACCGGCGTCTTTGCCCCCACGATTTTAGCCAACGAACACGTGAAGATTGCAACCTATGGCGCCGGTCCAAAGATCGCCCGGCGGCAGAAACAGTGGGAACCGTGGCTGCACGCAATTTTTGGCGGCGCCCACGAACAGCCCCAGGTTATCGGACAGAAGCGCAACTCTTACGCCATCAAGGCCGGTGGTGGAGGGGATTACCGCTGGAACCCACGCATTTCTTTCCGCTTGGAAGGCGATTACGTGCGCACCGGCTTCTTTAGCCAGTCGCAGAACAGCTTCCAAATTGCGGGCGGAGTCGTTTTCCACTTCTAAAAGGCGGCCCCGCCCGGATTGCTGGGCCCCATCGAAGTCTCTTTCAGACTTACTGGGTTCTCTGGTTGCGCCCGGCTACCAGATCTTGCAAGCTTGCTCGCGCACCATCGACTCGCCCTTTTTGCAACCGAAAGCCTTGGCAAACTCCGCCATATTCGAAAGCGGTCCGTTGCCGCGGAACCTGGGTAGCGGGTGCGGGTTGGTGTTGGCCATCAGCCGCGCGTATTCGATCCGCTCATTGGCGCCCCAGACTTGCGTCCAACCGAGGAAGAAGCGCTGCTCGGGGCTAAAGCCGTCTCTGTCCGGCGGCCGCGGCTTGCCCGCCAGGGATTTTTCATACGCAGCGTAGGCGATCGTCAGTCCACCCAGGTCGGCGATGCTCTCCCCCAAAACCAACTTGCCATTCTCGTGCAGGTCGCCGTCGACGACGTAGGCGTCGAATTGATCGGAGACGCAGGCAGCGCGCGCCTTGAAATTCTTCAGGTCTTCCGGGCTCCACCAGTCTTTCAAGTTGCCCTGACCGTCGAACTTGCTGCCATGATCGTCAAAACCATGTGTGATTTCATGTCCGATGACCGCTCCCATTCCGCCGTAGTTCACCGCGTCATCGGCCTTCGGATCGTAGAAGGGCGGCTGCAGGATGCCGGCCGGAAAGACGATTTCATTCATGCTGCTGTTGTTATAGGCGTTCACGGTTGGCGGCGTCATGCCCCATTCCGTGCGGTCCACGGGCTTCCCGATCTTGTTCAGCCGGCGCCAGAAATCAAATTCCGCTCCGCGCACTTGGTTTTCGGCATAGGAACCGCGGTCGATATTCAGCGCCGAGTAATCACGCCAATTGTCCGTGTAGCCGATTTTCACCGCGAAAGCTTCGAGTTTCGCGGTGGCTTCGGTGCGGGTGTCCGGCCCCATCCAGGGCAGCGCGTGTAAGTCATCGCCGAGCGCGGCAATCAGGTTGTGCACCATCTGGAGAGCCCGGGCCTTGGCCTCCGGCGGAAAATACTTCTGCACATAGAGCTGCCCGAGGGCCTCGCCGAGCACGCGGTCGGTCGCCTGCACGCAGCGCTTCCAGCGCGGCTGGATTTCCTTCGCGCCCGTCAGCGTCTTGCCGCGGAAATCAAAGTCCTCGGCGACGAATTTCTCGGAGAGTCCAGGCGCCGCGGTATTCACCAGATGCCAGCGCAGGTAAGTCTTCCAGTCGTCGATGGGAGTCGCGGTCAATTGCGCGTCGAGGGACCTAAAAAAGTCCGGCTGGCCGACGTTGATCTCTTTCAATTCCGGATGTCCCGCGGCCTGGAAATACGCTTCCCAGGAAAAATTCGGCGTCAGCGTTTTCAGGTCCGCCAGCATCATCTTGTGATACGTCTTGTCCGGATCGCGCAGGTCGGTATTTTTCATCGAAGCGGTTGCCAGGGCTGTTTCGACCTTCAAAATTGTGGCCGCTTCGGCCGCCGATTTGTCCGCGGGATCACCGAGCAATTCGAACATCTTCCGGACATGCTTCGTGTAGGCCTCGCGAAGCTGCTTCGATTTGTCGTCTTCCTTCAAGTAGTATTCGCGCTCCGGCAACCCCAGGCCGCCTTGAACTGCGCCCCCGATCACTCGCGTGCTGTCCTTCGCATCTTGATTCGAACTGAAGCGAAAGAGCGCGCCCACGCCTTTCGTGTGCAGCAGCTCCGCCTCCCTTTCAAGATCCGCCAGGTTCTTGATTTCTCGAATCCGCTGGAGTTCCGGCTCGAGGGGCTTTGTTCCGGCGGCGTCGATGGCGGTCGTGTCCATGCAGCTAAGGTAGAAATCGCCAATCTTTTGTTCGTTCGAACCTGGCGCGGCCTTGGCCTTCACCGCGTCATCGAGAATCTGCCGCAGGTTCTGCTGGTTCTTGTCCGCCAGTTGCGTGAACGTGCCCCAGCTAGAATATTCCGGCGGAATCGGATTGGATTTCATCCACCCGCCCATCGCGAACTGGTAGAAATCGTCACAAGGCTTGCAAGTCTTGTCGAGATTCGCGGTGTTGAATCCCCACGAATTTGGCTTATCCGCTGCTCCCGGCGACGCGCGCAGCCGGGCGCCGGCCAGAGCTGCCGCCAAAACACCAACCGCAAGGATGCAACCAGCAGAAAGAAGTCGTTTTGACATTGCCTGCCCCTGTTTGAATCAAGATTGAAACCGCGGCAGTGGCCGCGCGTTCAGGACCCCGGCCGCCATGCGATCTGTGTGTGAGACGGAGGAAACGGCAATCGCGTTACTTGAGGCCCAAGATCCTCAATCCCGCGCAGAAACCTCGGTAGGGTTCAGCGTAGAACCGTACCGTAGAATGCGTTTCGCCCGCCGCGCAAGTCCCTTCCGTAGGATAGAACGATAGTCAGGTTTCCTAGGACTCGGACCTTGCACTGTGCGCCGGTATCCCAAAGCCAGCGCGGTGAACCGAAAAGGCCCGAGGAATCGGCCACCGCACCATTGTCGAGAAACGGGCCGAACTTTACGGTGAAGAAAGCGCTTTGATAGATGTTCTTGTCCAACTCCCAATTTGCAAGAAAAAATCGCCGGCCGAGCGGTGCAGCGCCTTTGCGGCCGCCAAGAATTCCGGCATGGCCGCGGAGCCACAGGTCGTTGTCGCGTTCGACGCCCAATTCGAACAGTTCATCGAGGGTCGCTTTGCCCGCGGTCGCGCCTGCCTGAATCTGCGCGTGCATCTCATAGTCGTCGCCTTTTGCGCGCGGAAACCAATGCGCGCGAAGCGATCCGCGGAGCGTGGCGAATGGCCCGAGACCATCTCGAAACTCCCGGCCGGCCTTTGCTGCGGCGGATGAATCCAGCGTGAAACGGCGGTCCGGCACGCGCGCCAGAGTTCGCTTGACGCCCAGCCATCCTGCAGCCGAGGTAGCGCCGGTGAAGAACGCGCGCTCGGCGGGCGAAGTGTGGCCGCTGAGATTTCGAAAATTCCGATTGGCGAGCTCCGCGCCGGCGCTCCAGCTCCAGCGGTCATTCACGATGGAATGCAGTTCCGCTCCAAGTGCGACGCGGCGCATGTTCAAATCCGTCAGCGGCGTGCCCGCGGCAAAAAAAGTTTGCCGCAAGTTCCAATTTTCGTTGCGCGCATCGGCGTAAAGGCGCAAGCGCAGGCGGGGATCGCCGTAGAGCGGCAGGGAAAGCGCGAGAGAAACGCGGCGTTTTTCCGGATCCCATCTTGCGAGCGAGGTCAAATTCACGGCAGCGCGGCCGAGATTGTAAAGTTCCGGATAGATCGTGGCGTAAGGCAAGCCGCGGAAGAGCGAAACGAGGCCTTCTACCTTGGAATCGCCCCAGCCGTTTCTCTCCGCCAGATGGAGCGTCAGGTCGTAATTCCCGGACTCCGACGGAGTGAGTTCAATCCGCGTACTGGAAAAAACTCCCAGATGGTCCAGCCGTGATTGTGTCGCGAGCAACGCATCAAGGGTCAGGACTTGCGGAGCGTTAAACGCCAGTGCGCGGTTCCGGAGCGATTCCTTAAGCTGTAGCGACGGGGCGAAGGCCACGCTCCCGAGGCGCGGTTTGTCTTCGGGATTCCAATACTTCAGCGCTGCTTCGAGGTTGCCTTCGAGGAAATAAATCGTGGCGAGAAACTCGCGCGAGTACGCGTCTTGCGGGTTCAATCGCAGCGCTCTATGGAGATTGTCTTTCGCGGTTCGAAAATCCTTTTGCTTGTACGCGATTCCGGCCAGCTCCACGCGGAACCTCGAATCATTCGGTGCCTTCCGAACTCCAGCTTCAAACGCCAGCCTTGCCGCGCTCCATCTTTCCATGCGCGCCAAGGCCAATCCCGCCACGAAGTCGAGATCCGGCGATTGATCCCCCGGACCTTGTGCGAGGCGTAGGGCTTCATCCCAGCGCCCTGCGTCAAAGGCGTTCTGTGCTTCGCCAAGGCGGGCCTGATGATCCTGTGCGAGGGCTGAGGAACCCAGCGTCAATACCGCAAGCAGGGTGAATATCACACGGCCTTTTCGGGGAGAGCCAGCAGCATCCAATTGCTGTTCGCGCGCCATTCCTTTTCGAATTCCGTGCGTTCGACTCGGAGAAGTTTGCCACGCGCGGGGTCGTGGATGAAAACGGCCCCATTTCGCCAATCGATTCCCGTGACCACAACGTAGTGCAACGGGGCCTTGGCGCTCCCAGGCTGGAGGCTTACGATCAGCGGCCGGCCCTGCTTCAGTTGCTCCTCTAGATCGTTCCAGGTTCCGCCGAGGGGAAACGCGCGAAAGCCCGAATCCTTGAGGTAGGTTTCCATATCGGAGGCATAAATGCCACGGGCTTTTCGTGAATAAAGCTGGTTTTGAATTGCAGTCGAGTCGGCACGCTCTGAACTGACGTGTGCGCCATGGGCATTCCAGTATTCGAGGAGCATGGAGATAACGGCTGACCCGCAGCCATCCTCGCTCTGCTTCACGTAAGGCACATCGAGCCACACTCCGGCTGTTTCCTGGGGCGAAGGATGAATCGAACTCCCCAGGAACAATAGCAAGAGCATGCCGCAAGCGATGCGGTTCGTTCGCGTAAACCCGAGACTCCTCTAGCGCGAGGATCAGCGAAGCGCGATCGCCAGTACGACGATGGCCAGGGCGATCACGATGATCCACAGCAGATCCCGATCGGAGATGCGTCCCGCTGCAAAGTCGCGCTGCGCTTGGCGGGAACGTTCGGCCAGCTTGGCAAGCTCTTCATCGTTCAATTGTCCAACGGCCTTATCCACCTTCTGATATTCGAGGTTCGAGGATTTCAGCGCTTTTTGGGCGGCATCGGAAGAAAGCAGTTTTCGAACGGATTCTTCGTTTGATTGGCGCGTCTGGGCCGGCCGCGCGGCGTCCTTGTTCAAATCGCTCAGTGAGACGACGTGTTGTTTGTCTTGGGCCCGGGCCGCGACTCCCGCCAAACCAAACAGAAGAGCAATGGCCACGACGGGCACACACATCTGCACGCGAAAACGCATTCTTCCTCCTATTTTGGCTGGGTAAAACCAGTTTACGGGCTCCCCCAGGTTGTGACAAGAAGCTTCTTCGAAATCTTCCGCCAGGATAATCGAGGAGAGCGTGCGGCTCACTTCGCGGGCAGCGGTTGTTGGTACTTGGTGAGGTCCACCGACTGCCAGTCGCCTCTGATGATGCCTGCCCGAATCTGCGCGGCGGTCTTGCCTTTCTTCGATTGCTCGTAGCTGTAGAAATCCTCATTGATGCAGATGTTGCATCCCGCGCCGTGTTTGCTGGCGAAGCAATCGAGCAAGCTGCCGTGTCCCTGGCTGCGGTCGCAATGGCAATAGCAGGGCTGCTGGTACAGCGTCTTCTTGATCTTCGCGGCGATGGCGTACGCATTTTGCACGACGGGCTCAGGGAAGAATTCAGGGTTCATCGTCGCGGGAAGCGCACCTTGCGGGGCTTGCGCATGATAGGCGGGCACAAGCTCATCGGCCGCGGCGAGCGGCGGATTCGCGCTTTGGGGCTTCGAAGCGGCCCGCTCGGGAATCAACACCAGCCCCAGCGCAAAGCCGATGAGCGCCGCGGCGCTCAAGAATCTCCAGATTCCATTTCCACGCATATTCGCCCCCTTCTTCTCTCAACCGCAGCACTGTCGCTGCATCTCTACTTTAAGGCGGTCAGTCGCAAATTTCCACTTCGTTGCCGCGAGATGCTTTTAAGAAACGATCACGGAAACTCATCGCCACCAAGCAGACGGCTCTGGAATCCTTGGCGCGGAGACTAACCATTTGCCGCCAAACTGCGGTGCTAGATGAATGCAGCCTCAACTGCAGCATACTCCGGAGGCGGCGCGGAAGCTTTCCGTTCGAGATGCTTTCGACGAAGATGACGTTGCACGCGGCGGCCCCAGCCCCTCACAAACGAAAAGTTCAGCGCGCCGCCGATGGCCGAGCTGGCGAGCGGAATCAAACGTCCAGCCCACTTTTCCGCCGTCTCGGCGCCAATCTTCGCGGCGAAGCGTTCCGCGATGCGCGGGAGGAGTTTTTCGAGAATCTGTTTTTCGGCCAAATCCTTGCCGTAATCGATGCCAGAGGCCGCCGCGGCCGCTTTCCACATTTCAATCCTTTGGTCGCGGCCGTGAGCTTCAAATCCGTAGAGCAGAGAGAGGCGTTGGATGAGCCGCAACGTGATCACCGTGAGCAGGCTGGCATCCGGCAAAAACGTCATCATGCCACCGAGGCCGAATCCCGCGCCTTCGGCAAGCGCCAGCCGTTCGGCATTGCGAATCAGCTCCGCGGCAATGGCGTCCAGGCGCTCCGTGGGAACGTCTTTCATGCGCGCAAAGTCCTCGACCCACAAGCCGTGCCTGTTCGCGAGATGACGCCGGAAATTTTCCGGGTCGATCTCGATCGAACGCAGCCCACGGAGAACCCCAAACCGCAAAAAGCGGCCGACGGTACGTCCCGCCAGCGAGCCTTTTACCGAGTTGTGTATCCCTGCCATGTCTATTAGCATCCTAAGGTGATTAGTATCGCCTGGCAACCACCGCGTTCGATGCCGGTGCCCGTGGTACCAGCCCGGCGAACCTCGGGAAAGGGGGGAGTTACCCACAAAGCGGCAATAAAACCGCAGTCCTACTTGACGCAGCGCGGCTTTTGGGTAAACTGCATTTTCTTTATGGCCACGATGCCACAGTTCATTCCCTCCGAAGTCGTGCACGATCTCGACTTCCCGCAGCGTGAGGCCGCCTTTTTCTACGGCTTGTTCTTGCGCGGTCATTCCGCGGACAAGTTGCGGCGAGACATCGAAGTGCCCGCGCTGGTCCTTGCCAAATGGCACCGCGAGGCAGAACGCGACCCGCAGCTTCGTGACATTTTTACGCGCATGGTGGATTACCGCCGTCACGTCTTGGCCATCTTCGATATCCTGGTGGGTTCGGACGGCCACCCCCAGCGCGTTCAATAGCCTCCCCATCTTCTCCGCTGCGGTTCTTCCCTGTACCTTCGTTCAGGTCAAAAAGTGTCAGGCAACCCAACTAGCTGTTTCATGATCTAACCGACTCCGGGGGCAAGTCTTAGAAAATGCAAGAGATTCCTCTGATTGACGGGGAACTAGTCTGGGGTTAGAATCGGAGCGTCCACAAGTTTGAGGTGTCTTCATGCCAAGGGTAGTACGGACCCTGTTCGTTTCCATTTTTTTGATGGTTATCGCTATGCCATCGGTTTCCGCCGAGCAGGCGCAGGATCCGGGAACTCCTCCAGTACCCCAAAAGTTGGACAAGGAAGCCAAGCGGAAAATGAAGAGGACGCTGAAGGAGTTGGACAGCGCCTACCGGCAATGGCTGACCGAAGACGTCACTTACATTATCTCTCCGGACGAGCGCAACGCTTTCCTGCAACTGGATACCAACGAAGAGCGCGAGCAATTCATCGAGCAGTTCTGGCTGCGGCGCAGCAGCAATCCCGACCTTCCGGAGAACGACTTTAAGGAAGAGCATTACCGCCGGATTGCTTACGCCAACGAACACTATGCTTCCGGCATCCCGGGATGGAAGACCGATCGCGGCCGCATGTACATCATGTGGGGCCCGGCGGATGAAGTTGAATCGCACCCGACAGGCGGCACTTACGACCGGCCCATGGAAGAGGGCGGCGGCTCGACGTCAACTTATCCGTGGGAAACGTGGCGCTGGCGCTATCTGGAAGGCATCGGCGAAAACATTATTTTGGAATTCGTCGATCCCAGCGGCTCGGGTGAATATCACCTGACCATGGACCCGTCGGAAAAGGACGCGCTGCTGCACGTGCCTGGTGCGGGTCTGAGTTTGATGGAATCGATGGGCATGGCGTCGAAAACCGACCGCTTCACGCGTTCCGACGGCACGAATCTGCCGACGACCATGGGTGGTCAGCCGGCCAGCATGAACGAATTCAGCCGGCTGGAGCTCTACGCCAAGGTCAATAGACCGCCCGAGGTAAAATTTAAGGATCTCGAAGCAGTGGTAACCTCTCGCATCGTCCGCGATCAATTACACTTCAATTGGCGGACCGATTACCTGAAGGTGACGAATGACACCGTGCTTGTGCCCGTCACCATACAAGTCCCCAACAGCCAGCTCTCGTTCCAGTCCAAGGATGGTATTCACTCCGCGACGATGAATATTTTCGGGCGTGTGAGCACCCTCACTGGACGAGTGGTGCAGACGTTTGAAGATTCCGTCGCGCGTGATTTTCCGGATTCTCTTTACCAGCAATCCTTGAAGCTGCAATCGATTTATCAGAAGGCCGTTCCATTGCGCCCGGGTTTGTACCGCCTGGATCTGGTGATCAAGGACGTGCAGAGCGGAAATATCGGCGTCGTGAACTCGCGCCTGCAGGTGCCGCGGTACGACGATGACAAACTCGAGAGTAGTTCGCTGATCCTCGCCGATGGGAGCAAACTTCAGCACGTACCGTCGAAGCAGATCGGCACGGGACAGTTCGTACTAGGTTCCACAAAGGTTGTTCCGCGTCTCGAAGCTGATTTCACGACAGCCGACAAGCTTGGCATCTACATGCAAATTTACAATCTCAAGCCTGACGACAAGTCGCACAAGTCCAGCGCGACGTTCCAGTACACCGTCAAAAAGGGCAAGGACCAGATCATGCAGTTCAAGGAAACTTCAGAAGAGATGAAGCAGACCGGCGACCAGGTTACCATTGAGCGCCTCCTGCCTCTCGCAACGCTGTCACCGGGGAAGTACAGTCTTGAAGTGAATGCTACGGACAGGCTTTCGAATCAGACCATTTCGCGCTCGGCAGAGTTCACGGTGAAAGCACCGCCGGAAACCAAGACCGCGGCGAACGCTGCACCGGGGAGGTAAAGCAAAGTGAAACAGGAACGGCTCCGAATCCTGGGGGCCCTGGTCCTGACCGTCATGGTTTCGTCCTTCGCGGCGATTCCGGCGGCCGCGCAAGCGAAGCCTGTCTCGGGCAAGCTTCGGGGAGTGGTCGACGACGCTGCAGGTACGCCGCAGATGGGCGCAAGCGTGGAGTTGGTTTCTGAAGCCCTGGGAGTGGCGGCCACGCGCGGCTTCTTGACGAACACGCAAGGCATGTTCCGGGGTGACCAGCTCGCTCCCGGTTTTTACACCGTCCGCGTTACTCTCGCCGGTTTTCTTCCGACACTTGAAAAACACATTCGCGTCACTTCGAATGTGACGACCGTCGTTCGCATTGAACTGGAATCCATGTTCGCATCTCTCGATCAATTGCGGCGCATGCCCTCGACGAGCACCGCGGAAGGTGACGATTGGAAATGGGTGTTGCGATCCGCTTCGGCAATGCGTCCGGTCTTGGAATGGGTGGACCACGACACGTTGAGTGCCGCTACGGTCGCTCGGGATTCCGGCAGGGCCCGTACACCCAGAATGCGCATGGAATTCACGGATGGCGCGAGGCGCCCCAGTTCGGCTTCGAGCATTGCCTCTTCACCCGCAACCGCGGTGGCCTACGACCAGAAGTTGGGCGGCACGGGCAGGATGATCCTGGCAGGCCAGGTGAGCTACGACGGCGATAGCCCCGCCGGCGGCATCGCCACGGTGTGGTTGCCAACGGGGACCCTCGGTGCCGGTCCGCATACCGCGTTGGTTCTTCGCGAAGCCAAGCTGGGACCCGTCGGACCTACTTTCCGAGGCGTGCGTTTTGATCAGGGTGGTGCGGTGGCGCTCGGAGATCGCACCGTTCTGCGGTATGGCGGCGAATATGTCCTGGTGGGACTCGGGGCCTCCGCTTCTTCGCTCCGTCCGCGCGCAGAATTGAATGTGCGCCTCACTGATGATTGGAGCACCGCTATTGTATTCGCTTCCATGCCTAACGGACCTGGTCCGCTCGAAGCGGATGGGGCCCAGCCGGGCGGTGCGCTCGCGGCGGCACTCAATGAACTGGATGCCTTTCCCGCACTGCTCTGGCGGCAGGGCCGTCCCGTTTTGCAGAACGGCCTGCACGAAGAAATTTCAGGGGAGCGAAAGATCAGTACACGCGGAAAGCTTCAAATTGCAGGCTTCCACGACGACAACCGCCACGTGGCGGTCTTCGGCCGGGGCAGCGATCTGCCCACCGCCGATTATTTTCAGGACTATTTTTCCCCCGGTTTTGCTTATGACGGCGGCTCCTCCAGCAGTTGGGGAGCGCGCGTGGCATTTCGGGAGAAACTCGACGGCGATGTGGAATTGACCGCCGTTTATTCTTTCGGTGGCGCTTTGACGCTTTCGGACGACGTCGACGGTCTGCTTCGCGATGCGCTTCGCACGGCACAGCGGCATTCCTTTGGGGCGGGAATTTCCGCCAGGGTGCCGGGTCTCGGCACCAAGGTCCAGGCGGGATACAAATGGGTGAATGGCATTACTGTCTCCTCCGTAGACAGCTATGGAGCGTCCCTCTTCCAGAGGGACCCCTACCTCCACTTGATCATCCGCCAGCCGCTGCCAAAGTTTGCCATGGGGCGATGGGAGGCCATTGCGGATTGCAACAATCTCTTTGCGCAGGGTTATGTCTCGACCAGCAGCAGGGATGGCCGGGTTGTTCTCGTGCCTGCATTCCGGACGTTTCGAGGTGGACTCAGCGTTCAGTTTTAGGAATTACTGGGGCTCTCGAAAGCTGTATTAGTCCTTCCAGAAACTGGATGATGCGGGATAGTCCAGCCTTCCACTATAATAAGCTATTGAATATAAAAGAGTTCCGCGAATGAGCATCTACCAAACAATGGACTTTGGGTTGCACTTAGTTTCTGGTGGTGGGGTCTAACCCTAACCGGTCGAGTTATGAGGCAAAATCTTCGAGTCAGCCTTGGGGCGGTCGTGCTGGCGCTGGCCACGCTGGCTGCGGTCATTTTTGCTTTAATTAACTTCGACCAGCGCAGCCGTTTTGAAGTGGTGTACGACGGAGTGGCCTGGCTCGACACGGACCACGGTATTCAGGCCAGCCGGATTTCTCCCAATTCTCCCGCAACCCGTGCCGGAATCCGCCCGGGCGACGTTCTGGTGACGGTCAACAGCGCCAAGGTCACAAGAGCGGCGGAAGTGGCTCGGCGTCTGGACCGCGCGGGGCTCTGGACCCAGGTGCGCTACAAGCTTTCGCGCGGTGGTGAGGAATTCGAAACTCCACTCCTTACCGCGCCCGCCGAAAAGCCTCTTGCCACCGAGAATTACCTGCGCATCGTAGGCCTGCTCTATCTGTTTATCGGGTTGTTCATTTTCATCCGCCGCTGGAACGCCCCCCGCGCCGTGCACTTTTACGTTTTTTGCCTGGTCTCCTTCGTTCTCTGGTCATTCCATTTCAGCGGAAAGTTGGATACCTTTGACTGGGAAGTTTACTGGTCGGAGATTGTCGCGCGCCTGCTGGCTCCTGCTTTGCTGCTGCACTTCGCGTTGGTATTCCCGGGACGGAGCGAAACAACCATCCGGTCGGGTGCGAAGCTCTTGGCTGTCTACCTCTTGCCTTTCGCTCTGCTTCTCGTTCATGTGAGCACGGCCCTGAAGGCCTTGGGCTTTGTGCCCTGGCTGGGCGCGTATCTACTTCTCCGGAAGATCGAATTCAGCTATCTCGCCGTCTGCTTCCTGGCTGCGGGACTTGTTTTCTACCGGAGCTACCGCGAAGCGCTGTCCGGCGTCCTCCGCCAGCAATTAAAATGGCTCACTGCTGGAACACTCGTTGGGAGTCTGCCGGTCTCCTTGCTCTACATCCTTCCTCTGGTATTCGGCGTGGCCCTGCGCCCGTGGATGCAGTTCTCGGTATTGAGCCTGGTGCTGATCCCTCTGTGTTTCGGCTATGCGATTGTCCGTTACCGCTTGATGGATGTGGACATCATCTTCAAGCGCGGCTTGGCGTACACCGCGGCGACTGCCGCTGTCGCAACCGTCTATTTTGCTCTCGTTTCCCTGATCACCTATTTCTTCCATGCGCAAACCACCGGCCCCGTGGGCGGCATGATCGCCATCGTTATAGCCGCGTTTTTGTTCCAGCCGTTCCGCGAAAGGATTCAGGCCCGGCTCGACCGCTTTTTCTACCGCGACCGCCTCGATTACCGCCGCACGCTCATCGAGTTCGGGCGCACGCTCACGAACGAAGTGCGTTTCGACCCCATGTTGGACTCGGTCATGGACCGCATTTCCCAAACATTATTGGTCGACCGGCTTGCGATTTTTGTGGAGAATGCCGTGCAACCCGGCGAAATGCGCATGGCACGTTCTATGGGTGTGCGCCTCTCCGAGTCTTTGGATCTTAGCTTCCTCGAGCCGGCCCGGCCCGAGTTTGCCCGCGGGGCGCTGTTTTTCGAGTCGCCCCGCGCGGCAAGAGATGTCAATGACTCCGTTCGGCACACGCTCGAACAGCTGGACCTCAACTACTTTGTCCCCTGCCGCATCCGCGAGCACACCGTCGCGGTTCTCGGCCTCGGCAAAACCGTCGATGGGGATTTTCTGTCCAGCGATGACGTCGAACTGGTCGAGACCATTGCCGGTTACGTCGCCGTCGCTCTCGACAATGCGCAGCTCTATAGCTCGCTCGAACAAAAGGCTCTCGAAATCGCCCGCCTCAAGGACTTCAGCGAAAATATCGTTGAATCCCTGAACGTGGGGGTGCTCTCGGTTGACCTCGAAGGCATCGTCGAATCCTGGAACACGCGCATGGAGCAGCTTTTCGGAGTGACGCGCCAGGAATCCGTTGGACGGCAGCTCAGCTCCCTCTTGCCGGAAGAACTGGCGCGCGAAATCGCCGCGCGCGGCGACCAGGAGCAAATTACCGGAATCTATAAACAGAGACTCCATCATCAAGGAAAATCGCTGACCTTGAACGTTTCCATCACGCCGCTCGTGAGCAAATCGAATGAGCGCATCGGCCGTCTCCTGCTCTTCGATGACGTGACCCAGCGGGAGCGCATGGAAGAGCAGATGTCGCAAACGGAAAAGTTGACCTCGCTGGGAATTCTCGCGGCCGGGGTCGCGCACGAAGTGAATACGCCGCTCGCGGTCATCTCCAACTACATTCAGATGCTGGCGAAGCAGATGCCGGAGGGTGACCCCCGCCAGTCCATCATCGACAAAATCGTCAAGCAGACGTTCCGCGCCAGCGAAATCGTTAACAATCTGCTCAATTTTTCGCGGACCGGCGCGGCCGAAGCCGTGGACATCGATGTAAACCGTGTCGTCGAAGAGACCTTGTCGCTGGTGGCGCACCCGCTCAAGACCTCGCACATCCAGGTCGTGAAGCAACTCGGCGAGCCGCTCCCGGCCGTTCGCGGCTCAGCCAACAAGCTGCAGCAGGTCTTCTTGAACCTTTTCTTGAACGCGCGTGATGCCATGCCCGGCGGGGGAATGCTCGAAGTTCGCACCGCGGCGCATAACGGCAGCGTCGAAATCGAAGTGGCGGATACAGGCGCGGGCATCGCCCGCGAACACATCCATCGCATCTTTGACCCCTTCTTCACCACCAAGGCCAACGGCCGCGGCACGGGCCTCGGGCTTTCCGTGAGCTACGGCATCATCAAGGAACACGCCGGGAAGATT
>Ga0193731_1000314_pt1 | contig 16762 bp, 9 predicted proteins | sample U1a2metaG_FD_144920 | JGI IMG/M metagenome (GOLD analysis project Ga0193731, IMG submission 144920) | Soil microbial communities from a riparian zone of the East river system, Colorado, United States - U1a2 | ecosystem: Environmental > Terrestrial > Soil > Riparian zone | place: USA: East River...
TTCCATCAGTTCTTACAAAATCAATACATGATCACAACAAATGGCTAGTGTTGCGACCAATTAGATTTGAAACATGAATGAAGGGTCGGAACTTATTTTCATGGTATTTTAAGCCATAGCTGTGTTGCAGAATAAAATTGTCGCAACACTAGTGTTGCGGATATTTAATTTTGCAACGTTGTTGTGGCTGCGGTCAAGTGTCGTCTCCCAAAGGGGACGATAACGGGGGTGGGAAATGGTATCGGGGATTTCGCATCGTCCTCTTAGAGAGACGATGCTGGACCAACCTGTCAAGCATCGTCTTATCTTAACAAAATGTACGTATTAATACCGTACAAAGATCCATGTCCGGCAAAACTACATATTATTCTGGAGAGAGGGATATGCCATGATTATCAGCTATTAAAATCCTTAGCCAGTCTTTTTTACAGTGGGATGGTAACCAATACCGTCGTTCCATGTCCGGGCTCAGTCTTGATTTCATAGTGCCATCCAAACGAAGCCGCCCTTTCACGCATCCCTAAAATCCCCAGGGTTTTACTCTCCGTTACGGATTTTTTATTAAATCCCAGCCCATTGTCTTCTATGCGTAACGCAATCTGATTTACATCGTGAACAAAGTCAACCTTTACCTCAGTCGCTTTTGAATGCCGGGCTACATTGGTCAGGGATTCCTGGAAGATCCGGAACAGGTTGGTCTTTACCGTATCATCCAGTTGCAGTTCTTCTTCGGGTTGACTGAAATGGGTTTTGATCGCGGATCGTTTTTCAAATTCTTTCAAATGCCATTCCATGGCCGCTGCGAGTCCCAATTCGTCCAGCAAAACCGGACGCAGTTCATGTGAAATTCGCCTGACCGATTGCATGGTGGAATCCAATAATGCATAAAGGTCTTTGATCTTGTCTAGCGTGGCATCGTCCGTACTCGTCACCCTTTTCGTCAACCAGGAAACGTCCATTTTTAGAACAGTTAATTGCTGTCCCAGCTCGTCATGAAGTTCACGGGCAATACGGGTTCGTTCTTCCTCGCGGATCTTCAGGAGGTGTTCAGTCAATCGCCGTATCTCTTCATAGGATTGGTTAAGGGTGTCCTGGGCCCGCTTGCTATCCTCGATGTCGGCCGATACACCATACCACTTAACGACGTTTCCTTTCTCATCACGCAAAGGCTCTGTGCGAACCAGGAACCAGCGATATTCCCCGTCCGCCCGCTTCAGTCGCATTTCATCCTCCGAAGGTTCCCCGGCGGCCATGTTCGCAAGCCATTTTTTTGTGGCGCGAGGAAGATCTTCCGGATGGATGATGCCCATCGGCTCTTTTGATTCCTGCTCTAAAGAAAGGCCTGCATAATCCATCCAACGCTGACTGACGAAATCGATCGTGCCGTCAGGCAAAATACTCCAGGCCATAATCGGAATGGTGTCGATGATAAGCCGGATGCGATCTTCACTTCTTCGCAGGGCATCCTCGGCTTGCTTGCGCTGCGTAATATCACGGACAACGGCCAGAATTCTGCCGTCCGGAAGCATTTTGACGTTCTCTTCTATATCAAAAATGGTTCCGTCTTTTTTCCTCATTCGCCTGTCCCGGAGAAGGGCAGCACCTGCCAGAAGCAAATCGAACCGAAGCGGATCTGTTCGTAATTGCTCCGGGTCGACCAGTCTCATCAAATTTATTCCATTCAATTCTGTTTCGGAGTAGCCGAACATTTTGCGAAAACTGGTATTTGCTTCTATGAGGTTTCCTTGCTGGTCCGTGATCAGAATGGCATCGGAAGCTTGCTCTACAAGGGTACGGTAGCGCAACTCCGATTTTTTTAATTCTTCCTCTGTCTTTTTTCTTTGGTCGATCTCTATTTGCAAATAGGCAATTGTGTTGATCAATTCCAGGGTCCGAACTTCCACCTTTTGTTCCAGTTCAAAGTTTGATCGTAGTAATTCCGATTTGATCTCTTTTAGCCCTGCCTCTTCCAGAATTTCCCACGCTCCTTTGCGTTTTGCAATAACGCGTTCATGCGAATGGGCAACATCGAGAAGAGAAGCAGCATTCGACGAAAGGAGTGGGTAGGTGCATAAAACAATCATCCGCTTGCCCTTGATCGATGTATTCAGCTCGCGTTCATAATTCATAAAGTCGTCCCAATGTTCTCCGGGAGAGTCCGGAGTCCTTGTGATGGGTTCAAGCCAGCTCTCATTGCCATTCACACGCATTCCTTCGTATCCGGACGCCAATGCTTTGTTGAGTTTATCGTCCAGGCGGTTAATTATTTCCTGAGAATTGACCTTTCCACCCGTAAGGTACCAGTCGGCATGGGTAAGGATCTCCATACTTTTCTTTTGAAGAAAATGATCAAAACCGGGGATAGTTTGCCGTAGTGCCTGAAGAGCATCGTCCAATGGGACCGGATCACTGGTGACCCAAACGCAATACTCATTGGTCTCCAGTCCTGCTTTGAAATAAGGAATAAGAAGGTCGAGTAGATCTTCTTTTGTTTCATAAAACTGACAACAGTGCGTCCCCCAGTGTATGTCGCCCAGGACGTCAATGCCGCTTCTCCTTAATTCGGTCATGTTTTTACTACCCTCGCTTTCCTTTTCAAAAATCTCCTAATAGTTTTCTGGCGATTTCATAGGCAGATTGGAACCTATGTAATATAGTTATTTAGGGTAACTTTATCCGTAAGATTCAAATGATCTCAAGATCATATTTTTTACGCTTTACGATTGTTGTTTCCCTGGTTTGGTTCATGGCAACAATGAACTTCATGACCGGTTGTCAGTCGCCGGCAAAGGACACTGTCGTGAATAGGCTGAATACCAACGGAAGAAATGATGCCTGGGGTTTTGCGGGACCCGGCGGGGGAGGGGCAACGTTTTATCCTGCAGTCAGTCCACACAATTCAAGCATTGCATTTTTGAGTTGTGATATGACGGGATCGTTTGTCACCAAAAACGGCGGAGCGTCCTGGCGCATGTTCAACTTGCGGGGTGTAACCCGCTGCTATGTTTTTGATCCGTTGGATTCCAATGTAGTGTATGCCAATGCCGGTGGACTGTTCAAGAGCAAAGATGGCGGTACTACCTGGAACTTGTTCTACCCTCCACCGGAAGAAGTCGTCGGTATCGTTGCAAAAGGAGACCACGCGGAGGAAGTAATAGTTACACGCGACAGCTCCTATCGCAACGTCGTGGCGTTGGCCATCGACCCTGAAAATTCAGCGAAACTGTATGCCGCCATCCAGATAGATAAAACAATTGCTTTTTATGAATCTGATGATAGTGGAGTGCATTGGAATAAAGAAAAAGAATTTGAAGAGGGCGTTAAGAACATTTATGTCGTTCCCCAATCTCCACGCGAACGCAGGACCATTTATATCACTGGAAAAAGATCAATTGCGGTAAGAAAAAACGGAACATGGACGGTTAATAAAGGACCTGTAGGTGTAGAGCGGGTGACCGAATTTGCGGGTGGATTTGATCATCGGAAAAATACGTTTGTTATCTACGCTGTCGCGGGTAAATCGTATTTCAATCCCGAAGGAGATGCGTCCGGAATATACTTCTCCGATAACGGAGGCGCTACCTGGCAAAACAGGGAAGGAGGATTGCTGGGGATGACCACTAAAAATGCCTCCTTGCCGGAATGGAGAAGTGTTGCTACGAGTGCACAGCATCCGGAAGTGGTTTATATTTCTTATGCTAACCTGAAAATTCACCCGGATACCACGTGCATCGGTGTAGCGAAGAGCGAGGATTATGGAATAAGTTGGGCATTGGCTTGGAAAGATAAGCTTTCAAAAGGCGGAGACTTCTCCGCGCCTAACCTGGAGGGAGGGTGGATCAATGAACGATTTGGCCCGGCATGGGGAGAAAACCCGTTTTCTATCGGGGTATCCGCAATCAATCCTGATGTTTGTTACACTACTGATTTTGGACGGGTCATTAAAACCGGGAATGGGGGTAAAACATGGTCGCAGGTGTACACTAAAAAGAAACCGGGTGCAGACTGGATCTCGCGGGGATTGGAAGTGACCACCGGCTATGGTGTTGTTTTTGATCCCTTCAATGCGAACCATTTATTTATCACCGACACCGATATCGGCCTGATGGAAAGCAATGATGGCGGTGAAAGTTGGCGGAGTGCGACGGAGAACAATGGCATTCCTAAGGCCTGGGCCAACAGCACCTATTGTTTGACATTCGACCCGGAAGTGAAGGGCAAAGCGTGGGCGGCAATGAGCGGAACGCATGATTTACCCCGGCCGAAAATGTGGAGACGAAAAGGCATAGCCGGATTCAAAGGAGGTATTGTAGAAACCGATGACGGTGGAAAATCGTGGAAGTCAGTCGGCGGGCAAATCGGTGAGGCTGCCTTTACGGATATCCTGATCGATCCCGGCAGCGATAGAATATCCAGAACGCTATACGCCTGCGCTTTCGGGAAAGGTGTTTATAAGTCCAACGATGGAGGTAAAACGTGGAAGCAGAAGAACAATGGAATTGCAGGCAAAGAGCCCTTTGCCTGGCGAATCACCCGGCAGCAATCCGATGGTGTTCTTTTCCTGGTTGTATGCAGAAGAAGCGAGGACGGAAGGATAGGAAATGAAATGGACGGCGCCGCATATCGCTCAACTGACGGCGCGGAGACTTGGGAAAGGATTTCACTGCCAAAAGAAACCAATGCGCCTACCAGCCTGGTCGTTGATCCATACCATCATGGAAGGCTCCTTCTTTCGGCCTGGGGAAGGGTGACTCCGGGAAAATTTTCGCCCGATATTGGCGGTGGTATTTTTCTGTCCGAAGATGACGGCAAATCCTGGACGCACGTGCTGAAGCAGGATCAGCACATTCACGATATCACTTATGACCCTCGTATTAAGACATATTACGCCTGTGGCTTTACCGGTTCGGCATACCGGTCACTCGACTGTAAAACATGGGAGCATATACGGGGATATAACTTCAAATGGGGTAAGAAGGTTGAACTGGACCCAAGAGATCCGGAAAAAATATTCATCATCACCTTTGGTGGGGGAGTGTGGTATGGGCCTGCATCCGGTGATCCCAAGGCCGTAGAGGATATTTCTAATCCTGTGGCCGTTTATTGAGTCAAGCAAACGTTTGCATACATTCCCGGATTTTTGTTTATAAATTGGATAATCAGTTCAATCAGGACGTCCGATTTTAACAATTAACCAGTAATGCGTATGAATGAATTATTCCGAAAAAATTCCAGAGCGACCATTTGCATGCTGCTGATGGTCATGTATTTCGCGATGCCGGTGGTACCGGCGTCCGGAAATACCAGGCATCGCCTGAATGTGTTTTATGCCATGGCCTTCGAAAAGGTCATTACCGGGAGGGTAACCGGAGAGGATGGCACTGCCTTACCTGGGGCTACCGTCATCGTAAAGGGTACAGGGATTGGCACAACGACGGATTCCGATGGCCGATTCACCCTGTCGGTCCCCGATAATGCGGAGACCCTTGTGATCTCCTTTGTCGGGTACACGGTGGAGGAAATAGTCATTGGCACCCAGACCGTCGTCAACGTAACGCTTCGCGACGATCAAAAGACGTTGTCCGAAGTACTGGTAGTAGGGTATGGTACGCAACGCAAGAGTGATTTTGTCGGAGCGATCAGTTCCGTAAAGGGCAGTGAACTTGCCCTCTTGCCAATGCAGCGGGCGGATCAGGCTTTGCAAGGCCGTGCTGCCGGCGTAATGGTTGTTAACACCGATGGTTCACCGGGAGGCAATACGACGATCCGGATCCGCGGCTCGAACTCGATCAATGGAAACAATAGCGCACTTATTGTTATTGATGGATTACAGGGTGGTGATTTTAAATCACTGAATCCAAATGATATTGAATCGATTGAAGTATTGAAGGATGCTTCGGCGACTGCCATTTATGGTTCACAGGGAGCTAATGGAGTGATCCTGATTACGACCAAAAAGGGCAGGACGGGCCCCCCGGTTTTTAATTATAATTTTAGTATTGGCGCACAGCAATTGAGAAAGAAACTGGATCTCATGAATGCGGTGCAATTTGCCAATACGACGAATGACTTCAGGGCAACGCAAGATGCCAACGGTCCGCTTCCGCCAAGGTTTACGCCGCAAGACATCGCCGGATTCGCAGCGAATGGCGGAACGGATTGGCAGAATGAGATCTACCGCAACGGTGCGATGCAAAATCATCAGTTGTCCATCAGTGGAGCATCCGACAAGGTAAGTTACCTGGTCTCCGGCGGCTACCTGGATCAGAAAGGCATCGTGATCAATTCTGCCTACAAACGGTATTCGCTTCGCGCCAATGTAAATGTGGATATCAACAAATGGTCCACCTTCGGCCTGAGCCTGGCGGCAACAAAAGAGATTGGCAACGCACCCCCTTTTGGTGAAGGCGCGGGAATTGTTGATCCGCTGGGGCAGACTACCGGTACTGCTCCGCGATGGGCTCCCACCGTACCGGTCCGGGATGCATTGGGCGCCTACATTTTGCAACACCCGTCCGGATACGGTGCTGCAAACAGCTGGAACCCTGTGGCCAGTGCCCTGGAACCTGTTGTTGAAAATAATACCGCCCGCAATATGATCAATACGTTTCTGGAGTTCAGACCTTTAAAAGGTCTTTCCTTGCGGATCAGCGGTGGAGCGATTATTCAGAATACAAATAATTACCGGTATTTCAATTCCCTTACCTATGCAGGAGCCAGCGCTGCGCCAAGCCCTGGCGATGCTCAGGTTGAAAGTGGTACGTATGCGCGATATCAGAATACCAATCAATTAACCTACAATAAGGAGGTAGGAAGGCATCACATAACGGTTACGGCAGTGGCCGAGCAAACCATTCAAAACACGAAGAATTACCTTTTCAGAGGAACGGGGTATGCCGACGATATTACCGGCGTTAATGATTTTGGATCCGCCGCCCTGGTGACGGGATCATCGTCGGTTATCAAAAGGGTTCTCAATTCTTATCTCGGACGCGTGAATTATGTATTTGCCAGCAAGTATGCGCTAACGGCATCCTACCGCGCAGACGGCTCTTCGGTGTTTGGCGCTAACAATAAATGGGGTTATTTTCCTTCGGTCGGGGCAGCGTGGTCTGCTTCGGAAGAAAGGGTGATTAAAGACCTCAACCTTTTCTCCACCCTTAAGCTTCGCGGAACGTGGGGGATCACCGGGAACCAAAGTATTAATCCGTATCAAACCATTGCTCAGCTAACGTCCATCGATGGGGATGGCAATGCAAATAAATATCCCTATGATGGACTTGGCTCATCTCAGCCTGCCTATATATTGGCCGTACCCGCTAATAATCTGAAATGGGAAAGTACGACACAATATAATGTAGGACTGGATGCAGGTTTTTTTAACGGAAGGGTAAACGCCACGGTCGAATTTTATAAAAAAACGACGAAAGATTTGTTGTTGGGCCGTACGCTACCCTCGCTCACGGGCTATACATCAAGAATCGACAATCTTGGATCGATGCAAAACAAAGGAATTGAAATTTCCATTGCTGGAAATCCATTAATTGGAGAAGTGAAGTGGAGTACGGGACTCACGTTTTCAGCCAACAGAAGTAAAGTGTTGAACCTGGGGGAACTCTCGACAATCGAATTCAGAACGACGACCGGGGGAGGATATAACTTTTCCAATAGCGGCAGGGCACTGATGAATCTTAAGGTTGGCCATCCCCTGGGGGAGATGACCGGCTATGGCGTAGTAGGTACATGGGGCACAAGCGAAGCGGAAGTAGCCCGTACCTTCGGACAACTGCCGGGGGATCAAAAATTCGAGGATGTTAATAAAGACGGTAAGATTGACGCGAAGGACCTGAAAGTGATCGGGCAAGCATTGCCAAAATTTATTTTTGGTTGGACCAATCAAATCCTGTATAAGAATTTTAGTCTTAATCTTTTGATTCAGGGTACCTACGGTAATAATCTGTTTAATGGGGGCAGAGTTCGACTGGAGGCCCCGGGAGAAGGAACGAGTACGGCTTTGTTAAACCGCTGGACCCCTCAAAATCAGGATACGGACGTACCGGCATTTACCAAGCAAAGTGTAAGAACCGCAGCCGCCCTTCCTTCTCCTACCGTTACGGCGCGACTGCTGAGCAGAACGGACAACCGGCTTTCACGTTACGTTGAAAACGCATCGTATATCAGGCTAAAGAATATTACTCTTGGCTATAATTTGCCTGCCTCCGTTATCGGCTCCCGAATATCAAAGCTTCGGGTGTATGTAAGTGCAGCCAATCTTTTAACGATTACCAAATACAACGGATATGACCCCGAAACAAGTTCGTTTAATAATAACGATGCCCGGGCGGGTATAGACTTTAGCAATTACCCAACGGCAAAAACATATATGTTCGGTATTGATTTAACGTTTTAAACAGTATTAACATGAATACGATATTAAATTCAATAGGCCATAGGTTTAAAACCAGGCCTCTGTTTGTGCTCTTGCTTATTTGTTTTGCCGGATGTGAAGACCTGAACGAAAAACCAGTCGGCATTGCTACTCCTGCCACTTTTTATAATTCGATACCACAGTGCGAGGCGGCATTAGCCGGTTCCATGTCTACGCTATGGGGATGGTATGTGGCCCCGGGATATGGTTCCGGTGATGGTTTATCGTCCTGGTTTTCCAACGATGATCAACTGGAAGGCGGTGACCTCAATATTGAATCGGATCATGCCAGCGGCTTATGGACAGCGCATTATAAAGCGTTGGCAAACATCAACAGCTTGCTCCATGCGGTGAAGAATGGGTCGTTGGCAACCTACCCACCGGAGGAGATTGATAAAATAGTGGCCCAGGCGAAATTCCTGCGGGCGTTTAATTATTTCTATCTGGTGAGAATGTTTGGGGACCTTCCATTAATTACAGAAGATACCCCCGACCCGGTAAATACCCCGATTACAAAGCGCACGTCCGTGGCGGAGGTTTACGATTTGATCGTTAGCGATCTTACGTTTGCGATGACGACAATTCCTTCGAAGACCGACCTCGGTGGCGCCACACCCGGCCGGCCGACCAGCGGGGCCGCCAAAGGCCTGCTCGCCAAGGTTTACCTCACGATGGCCACGGCACCACTCAATATCACCGGCAATTATGCGAAGGCCGCGTCGCTGGCAAAAGAAATAATCGATGGTGGAGAGTATGCCCTGATCCCGAATATCTGGGAGGTATTCTTAAAAAGCAACAAGTACGGTTCAGAAGCGATGTGGAGTTTTAACTCGTCGGAAGATGATCCCCAAACGGATGAAAACATAGGAAAGCCGGATGAGATCGACGGATACGGTGGAGAACAAGTGGCGATGTATTTTGATACGACATTTGCCCATCAGCCCCGGAGAGATGCTTATTTGCTCCGGTACGCTCTGGAAGACAATGCTCCCAATCCGCCTGACACCATACTCTATACAACTGCATTTGATACCGGCTTACCGTTTATCAGAAAACTTTACAATGAGCCCTACATCACATTGGACGAAGGTTTTGGAGGGTCTTCCGCCAACTGGTTTATTTTGCGGTATGCCGATATCTTGCTCATCTATGCAGAAGCCGCGAACAGGGTAAACGGTGCACCTACTCAAGACGCCGTTGATGCGATCAATCAAATTATCAATCGTGCAAATGGTACCACCGGAAAAGAGGCGGTGGCAACTATTGGGATGACCATGCAGGTATTTGAAGATAAAGTAATTCAGGAAAGAAGTTGGGAGTTATGTTTTGAATTAGGCGATCGTTGGTTCGATCTTATCAGGAAAAGAATTCTGGATAAGGCTATTGCTGCCAACGGTCTCCCCACTGCGCTGGTGAATTTTACACCGGACGATTATTTGTTCCCTATTCCTACTTTTGATGCTAAGACCATTGGTCAGAATCCAGGTTATTGACCAGGGAAAGGTCTGAACGAGATGAACAGCGTAATGCAAAAAAGTCCAGAGCAATCTGGACTTTTTTGTTGTTGTCGCCATTCCACCTTCACTACTTCCCGAGATTAAATTGAAACTATGATAAAATTGATTTACTCTGCCGGCATTTCGAATATATCCTGAAAGGCTTTCTCGATTTTGTAAATTTCTGGATCTGTTAGTTTTTCAAATTTATCCCTTTTGCGTTTTGATAACCGACCGTGATTGATATGAATCAACCGGATCAATTGGTCAATCCTACGGTCAGGGATATCAACGATTTTTTGGATCGCGGATTTGGCCTCGTCGTACTTCATGAGGAAGTCCATCTCTTGAAAGATATCCTCAGCAATTGTATCCTTGATAATATTGGCCAGGTAAATGCTTTGTTCAGTGAGCTCGGGGTAACGATAGTAACCCTCTATTTCGTCTGGATTTTTGACGGTGATAGATTGGTTCTCATTCGCATCAAATTTTATTCTTTTCATTAAAGGTTTTGAATATTTCTCCAGGATCTGATCGTATTCTTTGATGTGGTTAATCATGTGGGCAGATACTGGAATGATCATTCCTTTTTCAACCACTTGGTTTCTAATAAGGAAATCGTGAATCAGAAACCTATGGATCCGACCGTTACCATCTTCAAAAGGGTGGATGAAAACAAAACCAAAGGCAACGGCAGCCGCTTGAACTGCAGGGTGTGCAGGTTCACTTTTCTGTGCCATCCTTCTCAGACCGTCCATCAACGATGTTACGAATTGGGGAGGTGGAGATACGTAGTGGTATACTTCCTTGAAGTTGTAATTGGTGCTACCAATAAAATTTTGATCCTTTCTGTAACCGGGAACAGCAAACCTGGGATCCACAATTGTGTTTTGGAGCGCTGTCAGATTTTTTTCATTTAGCAATGCTTGAATAGTTTCCTCACCGGCTTTTTCGAGGATTGAAATAAATCTGTCCATGCGATCCGGTGTTGGCTCTTCTCTTTCAATTTGGTAAGAAGACTTGGTCTCTTTCTTATATAGATAGTTGACGGCGCGGTAGAAGATTTCTGGAGGAAATGTCTTTGTGAGATCAATAACCATTTTCTTGAAATCGGGCTCCAGCGCTTGGTTTAAGTTTTTTGTCTTGCGGATGACAGGAGAAAATTCGCGCGTACCCATCAAGTTGTCATTGATCCACCATCGAGAGACCTTTTCAATCTTTCCGGTGGCATATTTATCAGGATCGATCAGATCGACGTAATTAGTTTTGGCCGTGTCTTCTATGGGCAGTTTGGTGCCCGTCAGGAATTCGAACAAGTATCCAATCCGGCGCTGGAAACTTCCTTTAGGTTTTAAGTTGATATAGGAGAGTACCTCATCCAGCGAGAGCTTTTTAAATACAGATCTTAAAAAATCGAGGCTAAGGTCATCATATTTAAGACCAAATTCGATATGCTCTAAAACTGATTCGTCGACCCTGTAGGTAGGGGGGTAGGTTTCGATGATGTTGCCCCCTTCTTCAATTTCCAGTCGTAGCCTGGTCCCTAGATGTGACTGATGTGTCAGGGCTTGGTCCAGACCATATTTCTGCTTTAACCAGAGATTTCCAAGGGGGATGGGGCCGGTTGACATTGCAATAATTCGTGTTTTATGGCAATAAAATTAATACTTTTTGAACTATCTGCAATAATTCCTATGCTCGGCCGAATCAACGGATTTCAACTGAAACGGCATATTTTCCTGTTTCTATGAAATAAATACTATCCTTCAGGGCATTATTGCAATAATAATCATACCAATGAACCCTCAGCAGGCCATTGAGCTCGAGTATATAAGCCGGCTGCATTGGTTTTCTATGAGTGGATATTCCGGAGATGCTGACCCCGTTACCGGGCATTCTGACCCTGTTAGGGGTGCGGCACGGATGGATCGATTAACTCCGCCTTTCAAGGCGGAGTTAACCACAGCATCTCCTGGTAGGCTTTAGCCATGAACGACTGCGTAGAAGTCATGGCTAAAGCCGGTTTCTGTTTCATCTTCCAACTCCGCCATAAATGGCGGAGTTAATCAACTGCTTTCTCCAGCAAAAAGTGACTCAAGCTTCACCACCTATTAAAAGACAAAAGTGCAGGGGCACAGTGCTAGTTTTTCCGAACTTATCCTTGGACGGGGAGTCCCAAGAATCCAAAATCATAAGTCCACTAATGCGGCTTCCCTGCACTACATAAATGATTAATAACCAATGACGTGCCCCCTCATCGTCCCAACGCCCTTCTAATCATATCAATACTTTTAAGAAAGAGACTGGCATTATTGTCCGCTGGGCAGCATATTCCGGATACCACCGATTTTCCACCTTCCTTTTTCAGAGACAACGATGAACGTACTCCACATTTTTCTGGGAGTGCCGTCCGTATTTTGTATTTCATATTTACAATCAACAATTGCACTATTCGGATTTAAAAGGCGTATTTTTTCTATGTTGAGCGTTCTTGTTCCCGGGCTATTGGCCGAACTCTGTAACATTCCCTTTACGGAAGCCGCTATTCCATTTCTCCATTCCCCGGTAGAGACCAATTGATCAACATCGGTCGTTAAAATACTCTTCAGAAGAAGGGTGTCTCTTTTTTCCCTCGCTTGTGAGTAGTTATCAACTAATTGATAGATATCCTTTTTCTGTTTGTCGTCGGGCAGGAGAGTCTGGCCTTGTAGAAATAAAGCGCCTGTGACATTGAATGAGATGAGTAAAAATAGGTGTTTCATGTTGCAGTGATATTCTAAAATTAACGAGTTTTGGCTAACGGGAAAAGGGGTTGGGCAAAATAATCGCCTTTGGCTTTTTTCGTGAAGAATAACAATCCGCGTTACGTCACGTTATTGAAGCAATGACACGTCGTGATTGTATTGCGACCTCATCAACCTTAGGCTTTTTGGCTGCCCTTCCCGAGTGGACCTCTATGGCTGATTCTCTATATAATACGCACCATCCCTTCAACCGGTGAAGGCATTGCCGCAATCGGAGTGGGGACCTGTCGTTGAAGCTTAGTATTGAGTGAAAGGTCCCCGACAAAGTCGGGGCAGGCACAAAGAACACAACGGAGACACAAAGAACATAACGGATCGACGTTCAAAATAAGTGGGTTCATATGAGAAAACAATTTCAGCAATACGCGTCTATTACATGATCGTCCATCTCATCGACGGCACCTATGAATTATTCCGGCACTTCTACGGCCAGCGTAGTTACAACAAGGGCAAGGACAAACCGTTCGGAGCCGTGGTCGGCATACGGCATGGAGTATTGCAAATGATAGAAGAAGGCGCTACCCACGTTGGTGTAGCGACGGATCACGTTATCGAATCATTTCGCAATGATCTTTGGCCGGAATATAAAACAGGGGAGGGTATTGAGCGGGCACTTCGAAGGCAATTTCATCCTCTTGAAGAAGCATTGAAGTCAATGGGGGGTTGTCGTGTGGGCGATGATGAACTGAGTAAAAATCCTTGCCTTGTTCATGTTCTTGCCATCTCCTTGACGTGAGCGAACCAATCATAGGAACCCCCGCGAACAACAGAACCGAGCTATAGAGCAGCGCCGCCCATTGATTGTACCACTGCGTACCATAGGTTTCGACACGAGGCCAGGCCACGTTGATGACCATCCCAGCGATTTATTATTCCGAAGAATTTACCGTTCCACCTTTAAGATACTAGTCGTGGTAAGGATCTCCATGATCATTGATTTGAGTGCGCCTCAATTTCACCTCTTCATGACGCGTAACTGGTTCATCTTCCCGCAATATTCAATGCTCAAAACATAAATGCCGACAGAAAGATCCGTCATGTCAACATCCGTGGATCCAACGGGACCTTCCGCAAAATGGGCATTTTTGACTTCCTTACCGCATAAATCATATATAACTGCGGTGCACGTGCTATGGTCGGGATTGTTAAATTGAATATGCACAATCCCCGATGCGGGATTAGGATAAACCTGGATGCCATCCTGCGTGGCCTTCTGAACTTCAGTTACAGGCGTGACGGTGATATTGACAGCCGCATCCTGGATAGCATAGCTTTTTCCATCGAACCCGTTCCAGCTCCATTGATCAGTCCCGGAAAAGTCCAGTTCGGGGACGTATATTAGCTGGTCGAGAGAAGCCACTTCGATCTCGGCGTTCATTGTCAATGGCGTCGTTTTTATGAACAATGATCCGTGTTGGGGAAGAGACTTTGCAATTATTCGGATCAATGGATCGGACTCCGGATCGATGAACGCATTAGAATACATACTCGCTGAAAAGGCAATGTTCTCATTTTCACGACCGGTCACAGAAATTTCGCTCACGGCGGGCGGCAGGTTATCCACGGCGGAGAATGAGTCACTATTAATAGGAAGGGAAGACAATCCGGAAGAATTATGGAAGGCGCTAAGGGACGCCGTATATTTTTGACCCACGGTCGGGTTGTCGAGGGTAATAGTTATTGTTTTTTTGTCGGTTCCGATAGAGGCTGTGTACGTCACTGTTTGTCCCAGACTATCTTTTACTGTTATATAGTTTACAAGATCGCTGGATTGAATGCCTGCTCCTGCCAGGGTTCTTAATTCCTCATCCGATTTGGCAAAGATCGGTTCCCCGGTCATGAAGATCAATCCAGGGTGGTTTGAAGAAAATGTAAAAAAGGGAGGAAGAACCTCGGTGACAGGTCTTAGCCAAAGTCCAAGCCCGTTGGCCGATCCAGCGAAGATGTTATTGTCTGTAAAGTCAATGGCTGTGATAATACCATCCGGCAAGCCGATGGAGATGTCTGTCCACGTTGTACCTAAATCCGGGGAACGGAAGACTTTTCCATTAAAGGAACCCAGGAACAAGTGATCGTTTCGGACAGCCAGAGTGGATGCATAGATGTTAATTACCGGTTCCCACAGGACTCCTTGGTTAGACGTTTTATAGAGGCCATGAGCTTGCGTGGAGGCGAAAAGAGTTGAGCCGATCTGGGCAATATGTACAACACTCTGCTCAGGCAATCCGGCGCTGATCCGCGTCCAGGAGTCACCATTGTTCTCCGACCGAAACAGCCCGCGTGAGTCCCCCGCATAGACGATATTGCCATCTGACAAGACTGTTGAGACCCAGGCAGTGGTATCCCACTTTTTGACCCAGTTATCGCCACGGTCTGTTGTCCTGTAGAGCCCGTCAAAGGTCCCAGTGAATGCAGAGACGTCAGTGGCGGCCAAACACTGAATAAGTTTGCTGTTAAGTCCGGTGTTTTTTAATTCCCAGGTCGATCCGTTGTCCTGCGATCTTTGAATTCCACCGCCTCCCTCTCCCACGAAAAGGTCAGATCCACCGACGGCCATGGCGAAGACTGATCCCGGAGTATTGTAACCATCAAACTCCTGGTCCCAGGTAAGGCCTTCATCACTGCTGGAATGTACAAACGAATAACTTGTACCGACAAAAACCTTATTTCCGGCGACCTGCATTTCGGTAATTTCGGTGACCGTCAGCCCTGAGTTTACAGCTTGCCAAGCCCCCGAGCCGGTTACATCATTTCTGTAAATACCGCCACCCCAGAGGCCGACAAAGAAGTAATTGTCGGAAGGGTAAATGGTCTGTGCTGAGAAATTCGGGATGGAGTGGGTGCTTACCGTCCAGTTAAGACCGGAATCCGTTGAGACGAAAAGTTGGAAATTCGAGAAGTGATATAACGCCGTGGGGGTTCCTCGGAACAATCCCTGGGAATTTGAATTTGCGTGGATGGACTGCCAGGTTCCTCCGTTGTCCTGGGATTTATAGATGGCAGTGAAAGGTCCGTTGACGTATACATCGTTTCCTTGTATGTAAATGTCGGTTAGCCAATCCGCTCCTTTCAACACTTTTGTCCAGGACGCCCCCGTATCGTTCGATCTAAACAAAACGCCATTATTTGGACTGTCGGCGGACGCCCAGACGAGAGAACCCAGGACACTGATAGATTTCATACTTATCTGGGTAGCCACATCAGCAATAAGGCTCCAGTCGACCCCTGCATTGGCGGAAATATAAATTCCGCTTGTTGTTGCGGCAAAAAGGGTAGTTCCATCCGAACTGATAGCATTGATAAAGGCCGGCGGCCCGTCTTCATTAGACCAGACATCACCGTCGGAAGTTCTGAAAAGGGCCCCATAGCTCACAGCAAGTAATTCGGAATTGTGTTGTACTAAGTGGACGAAATTGCCCTGATTTGGAACATTAAGCTTTTGCCAACTGTCGCCGTCGTCGGAAGAACGGAACAGGCCTGACTTGTCCACGGCGACATACATTTCGCCATTGAACTTAATTATGTCGGTGATGATCGAACCACCAGTGAGGGTTTGGCATTGATTCCATTGAGCCGTGACGTTCACGAACGATCCACCAATTAAGAGAGCAGCAAGAAATTGTTTCATGAGGTGGTGAAGATTTTCACAATTTAGCTATTATTAAAATGACTTCAAGATCATATTTTTTACCCTATGCAATTGTCTCCGGGGAAGGACGCTGTTGTGAATGCTGAAAAAAGGCTGCAACACAAATGGAAGAAATGATACCTGGGGTTATAGATGCTTGAATTTCGGACTGGCACAACTAAGAATGAGACTGGTATTATTTTCCGCTGGGCAGCATGTTCCGTATGGCACTGATTTTCCACCTTCCTTTTTCAAGGACAACGATGAACGTACTCCACATTTTTCTCGGAGTGCCGCAGAAGATGATCCACTTTTTATCCAACTGATAATGTAGAATGAAAATACCTGTAAACCCTTGAAGCTTAGTATTGAGAGAAAGGTCACAAAGAAATCACAATGAACCACG
>Ga0193731_1000317_pt1 | contig 16615 bp, 10 predicted proteins | sample U1a2metaG_FD_144920 | JGI IMG/M metagenome (GOLD analysis project Ga0193731, IMG submission 144920) | Soil microbial communities from a riparian zone of the East river system, Colorado, United States - U1a2 | ecosystem: Environmental > Terrestrial > Soil > Riparian zone | place: USA: East River...
TGCTTTCGCAGGAAGAGGACCTCCACGCTCAGGGATGTGCGCGAGCGGAACAGGAGACGGAAGAAAAGAAGCCCGTCCGCGACCAGATCGATGATCAAGTTAAGCAGAGAATCCAGTGAGCGCTTAGCGTTCGGAAAAAATCGAAGCATAGGCTTTCAGAATGGCACAAGGTCAGTCAGGCTGAGGGGTATTTTCTGCCAGCCGAGCTGGCTTCCCGGGTTTTCCAAGTCACGTAAGCCGAACAAATAAGTGCCAACATCTCTGTCAGATGGGAGCCGGATGGAATTCTTGCGTACCACAGGAGGTGTACCGGGCATGGGACACGCGGCTCGACCGCACTGTCGCCGTCAAGATTCTTCCCGCACAACTCTCTTCTGATCCCATTCGTAAGCAGCGCTTCGAGCGGGAAGCAAAGACCATCTCCAGCCTGAATCATCCGCACATCTGTGTGCTTCACGATATTGGCAGCCAGAATGGCATCGACTATCTCGTCATGGAGTGCGTTGAAGGTGACACGCTCGCAAAGCGCCTCGAAAAGGGTCCGCTGCCTCTCGATCAAGTCCTCAAGTACGGAATGCAGATCGCCGACGCACTAGGCAAAGCCCATCGCAGCGGCGTGGTCCATCGGGACCTGAAGCCCGGCAACATCATGCTGACCCCAGCGGGCGCGAAGCTATTGGATTTTGGCCTTGCCAAGCCCGCTGCTCCCCTGGCCACCGCCGCGACACTCACTGCCGTGTCCCAAAACTCTCCAGTCACGGAGCAGGGCACGATCGTCGGCACATTCCAGTACATGTCGCCCGAGCAGATCGAGGGGAAGGAACTCGATGGCCGTAGCGACATCTTTTCTCTTGGCTCTGTGCTTTACGAAATGCTGACGGGCCAACGGGCGTTCCAAGGAAAGAGCCAGCTCAGCGTCGCCTCTGCCATCCTCGAAAAAGAGCCTGCACCAATCACCGTAGCCAAGCCAATGACGCCGCCCGTGCTCGATCACGCAATTCGCCGCTGCCTCGCCAAAGACCCCGAAGAACGCTGGCAAAGCGCGAGTGACCTGAAGAACGAATTGCTGTGGGCCCAGTCTTCGGGCGAAAGCGCGATTCCGCAGGGGGCGACGAGCACAAAAACACGCTGGGGCCACACTCTTCTCATCGGCGGCGGGGCGGTCCTGCTTCTCGCGATGGGAGTGATCACTACCTATCTCTCGTCGCATAGGGAAAGTGCCGCCCCGGTCGTGCGGTCTATCATCCTTCCGCCGCCCAACTTGACCCTTGTCACGCTTGGCGATCAGGCCGGAGCTGCTGCCATCTCGCCGGACGGTCGGAATCTTGTGTTCGTTGGAATATCCGAAGGAAAGCAGATGCTTTTCTTGCGGTCCTCGGACAGTACTTCAACGAAGCCGCTACCTGGGACGGAGGCGGGAAAGTTCCCGTTCTGGTCTCCGGACGGAAAATCCATCGGCTTCTTTGCTGAGCAACAACTCAAGAGGGTGGAGCTGGCGGGAGGGCCACCCAGGACCTTAGCTCCTGCGCCGGACGCGCGGGGAGGCACCTGGGCCAGGAACGTGATCCTTTTTGCGCCTGATATCTATGAGGTAATTTATCGTGTGCCTGCTTCGGGAGGTAAGCCGGTTCCCGTTACGGCTCTGGACCGACCCCAGCACTCCACGCATCGATGGCCCTACTTTCTCCCTGATGGAAAACACTTCCTGTATCTGGCAGCGAATCATGTGAGCGGCAAGTCTGAAAGTTCTGCAATTTATGCCGGGAGCATTGACGGAGGAAACCATAAGCTCATCCTGCAGACAAATGCGAGGGCCTTATATTCTTCGGGAAACCTCCTTTACTTCCGAGACGGGAGCTTGATGGCGCAGCCGTTTGACGTGGACCTTCTGGAGCTGCGGGGAGATGCAATATCTATCGGTCAGGTGCTCCGGGAAAACGGAAACTGGGGAATAATGGTCTCCGCTTCAGAGAATGGTGTTTTGGTTTTTCAAAGCTGAGGAGAAGCGAAATATCCTGTCTTCTGGTTCGACCGAAGCGGACACCGCCTGGGGCCTGCGCCATTCTCGGGAGAACTTGTGGATTTACGTCTGTCGCCCGACGGAACTCGCGCTGCCGTCGTGAGTTTCGCTAGCGAATCGCCTCACGGGGTTGCCTACGTATTTGATCTCAAGACGGGAGCGCGTACGCGCCTCACGTTCGAAGAGGACGCCTGGTTTGTTACGTGGTCGCCCGACGGAAATAGAGTGGCGTACTCAGTACAGAAAGCCGGTACGAAATACACCGACCTCTTTGTGAAGCGCGGAGATGGGGCTGGCGAGCGGGAGTTGTTGCTATCTTCAGATAACGTGAACCACCCGACAGACTGGACGCGAAATGGGCAGTATATCGTCCTCAATTGTGGGGATTTGAGTGCCCAACAAATATGGATCCTCCCCATGTTTGGTGATCGAAAGCCATTCCCTCTATTCCCCAATGGTACCTTTGACCACTTTGACGGCCGAGTCTCGCCCGACGGGAAGTGGATTGCGTATATGTCGAGAGAATCGGGTAACCTGCAACTTTACGTAACGTCATTCCCGAAGGGTGTTGGCAAGTGGCAGATCAGCTCAGAAACCACACAACCCGCCGCAGCATGGCGGGGGGACGGAAAGGAAATTTATTTTGCCTCTTCGGCGGGAAATCTGATGGTTGCGGCCATCCGAGAATCGGCTGAAAGTATGGTGGTTGAAGGAGTACACCCGCTGTATCGCTCCCCTTTCATTAACACCCGCACGCACGCAACCTTCGATGTTGATCCGAAAGACGGCCAGCGCTTCATCGGAAGCGCCGCGCCGGACACGAGCACGCTGCCCCTAAACGTCATCACCAACTGGACCGCCGAGCTGAAGAAAAAATGAGCCTCGTGACCGGGGCATGCACAGCCTGCTAATTGGACAATAGGCCGGACTACACGTAGAAGGACCTCGTTCGCAACCGATCATCGACCGTCTGTGTGGTGTGCCCGAGTCACGGGCCACTCTGAAGTAATCGGCCAATTTCCGGTTGGCCATCCGGGAGTTATAACGTGGTGGCTCGAATCGAAATGCCCAGTTTGGCAACTTCTACGAGTAGCCCGTTCATCAGGCAAATGGATATGACTCACTCGTTTCCAGCGATTGACCCACGCCCCGTTGACGTCAGCCACTATCGCCCCTAACATCTTCCTCCAGGGGCGGAGCCCTCTGCTCTTGATCGGCCAAACCATCTCGCACTATCGCATCCTTGAAAAACTCGGTGGCGGAGGCATGGGTGTCGTCTACAAAGCCGAGGATGTCAGACTCAACCGCTTCGTTGCCCTGAAGTTCCTCCCCGATGATATAGCCAGAGATCCTCAGGCACTGAGCCGCTTCCAGCGGGAGGCCAAAACCGCATCGGGCTTGAACCACGCCAACATCTGCATCATTCACGAGATTGACGACCAGGATGGACAGGCTTTCATCGTTATGGAGTTTCTGGATGGCCAGACGCTGAAACATCGTATCGAAGGCGAGCCCATGCCACTCGAAGAGGTGCTGGACCTTGGAGTCGAGATTGCGGACGCGCTCGATGCAGCCCATGCCCAGGGCATCATTCACCGGGACATCAAGCCGGCGAACATCTTCGTCACAAAGAGCAGACACGCGAAAATCCTCGACTTTGGTCTGGCAAAATTGACCTCCGGCGACGAGGGTGCCGGTTTTTCTGCGATGCCGACAGTTACGACAGACGAACCGCTGACGAGTCCCGGCACGCCAGTGGGCACGATAGCCTACATGTCTCCGGAACAAGCTCGTGGCGAAAAACTGGATGCGCGGACGGATTTGTTCTCCTTCGGCGCAGTCCTGTACGAGATCGTAGCGGGGCAGAGGGCGTTTCCTGGCAGAACCGCCGCAGTTATCCATGATGCGATTCTGAATCGAGCCCCGATTCCCTTAGCACAGCTAAGTCCGAGCCTGCCGCAGAAGCTCGTAGAAATCATCAGCAAGGCGATCGAAAAGGACCGCAATCTGCGCTACCAGAGGGCCGCGGAAATCCGCACTGATTTGCAGCGGTTGAAGCGCGACGCCGACCTGAAGGGCACCACCAGCTACCCTCGTGCCATCGGCACCGGCTGGAGAATCGTAATTCCAGCCGGGCTGGCTATCGTTGCGCTGGCCGTCGGCGGATGGTTGTACTATGCGCGTCATGCCCATGCCCTGGCCGAGAAGGACACCATTGTTCTCGCTGACTTTGCCAACTCGACGGGTGATCCCGTTTTTGACGGCACGCTTCGCCAGGGGCTCGCCGCGCAGCTTGAGCAATCTCCCTTCCTCGGCCTTATCTCGGAGTCGCGCGTCCAGCAAACGCTGCGCCTCATGGCTCAGCCCGCGGACGCGCCGCTCACTCCTAAAATTGTCCGGGAACTCTGCCAGCGCGCCGGCAGCAAGGCATACGTCGGCGGCTCGATTGCGAGCTTGGGGAGCCAGTATGTTCTGGACCTTACTGCAGTGAACTGCAGCACCGGCGATTCCCTGGCTGAAGAGCAAGTGACGGCGGATGGAAAAGAAAGAGTCCTGAAAGCACTCGGTGAGGCCGCGACGAGACTGCGCAGGAAGCTGGGCGAGTCGCTGAGCACGGTGGAGAAATTCGATACGCCCATCGAACAGGCCACCACGCCTTCCTTGGAAGCTCTACAAGCTTATAGCCTAGGACGGAAAACGATGATGGGAAAATCCGACTTTGCCGGGGCCCTGCCTTTCTTTCAGCGCGCCATTCACTTCGACCCGAATTTCGCCATGGCCTATGCCTCCCTCGGCGTCTGCTATTCGAACCTGGGCGAAACCAGCCTGGCGGACGAGAACACGCGTAAAGCCTACCAACTGAGCGAGCGCGTCAGCGAACGCGAGAAATTCTACACTGAGTCCCACTACCACTTCTTTGTCACCGGAGACATGGAAAAGGCACGCCAAGCTTATGAACTCTGGGCGCAAACCTACCCGCGAGATTTCGTGCCGCGAGCCAACTTGGGTGGCGTCTACGTGAACCTCGGTCGACATGAAAAAGCCCTCGGGGAGTTCCGCGAAGCCCTCCGCCTCGAGCCTGGAAGCGCCGGGGCTTACGCCAACCTCGTTGTGGCATACCTCAATCTGAATCGCCTGAAGGAGGCCCGAGCGACGGCCGAAGAAGCACTGGCGAAAAACCTCGACTCGCCTACCCTGCGCTTCGATCTATATGGCCTCGCCTTCTTGGAGAATGATTCGACGGGGATGGCCCAGCAGGTGGCCTGGTCTGCCGACAAGCTGGGTGTGGAAGACGTGCTTCTAGCGGCCCAAGCCGACACGGCTGCCTACTCCGGGCGGTTGGCCAAGGCGCGGGAGTTTTCCCGCCGCGCCGTGGCTTCAGCCAAGAGGGCTGAAGAAAAGGAAACAGCAGCGGGCTACGAAGCCAGTGCTGGTGTAAGGGAAGCCCTGTTCGGCAATGCTACTGAAGCCCGACATCTGGTAGGGGCGGCGCTCGCGCTTTCGAACGGCCACGATGTTCAATGCGCAGGGGCACTGGCACTGGCTCTGGCCGGAGATGCAGCCCAGGCGGATAAACTGGCCGACGATTTGGCCAAGCGCTTCCCGGAAGATAGCATTGTGCAGTTTAATTGCGTGCCCACTCTCCACGCGCAAATCGCCCTCAGCCGCGCCGAGGCTTCGAAGGCCAGTGCGGTTCTTCAGGCCGCTACTACATATGAATTGGCAACACCCAGCAATGGCTCATTCTCATTCAGTTTGTATCCTGCCTTCGTGCGTGGGGAAGCGTATCTTGGGGCGCATCACGGTACTGAGGCCGCCGCTGAGTTCCAGAAGCTCCTCGACCATCGCAGCCTTGTGGTCATGGAACCCATCGGCGCGCTCGCGCATCTCGGCCTCGCCCGCGCCTATGCCTTGCAGGGCGACTCCGCGAAGGCACACGCCGCGTATCAGGATTTCCTCACGCTGTGGAAAGACGCCGACCCGGACATACCCATCCTAATCGCTGCAAAGGCCGAGTACGCCAAGTTAAGATGACCGTAAGAAATTAAGACCCATGGGGAACCCAACCGGATAGATGTTAGGAAATCCCCTTCCACTTGGAAACGATCCGGGATGGGGAAACCGTTATCTGTTTTAAGTGAAATCTCCCCTAAGCCCGTTGTGGCAAGTTGCAGCTCCAGTGACGCTTGCGCCCGATTCTGGTTGGATGACGAGCTACTCTTCCCTTATCGGATTGGGGAAGAGTTGCCGACACTCGTCCAGTATCGGCGGATTCGCCGAGCACCAAGGCAGCACGAAGCTCACACCGCGCGGGCTTCCAATCAATGCGACCGAGTCGGAGCGCAAGACTCTCGAGGCGGGGTTCAAGGCCATGCCGCAGGGCTTTACCCGAACGCTGGACCAGCTCGTTGATTGCCTGGCAAAGGCCTGAATTTTCGGAGCACATGCCCGGCTGCTTGCACGACGGAGGCTGTCCGAATCTGGGCAAAGCATCCCAAAATCGCGCAATGCGAGGCATAAGACACCCTGGCGTATTGGAGTAACACGCTCACAGAAAAGAACTTAGATTGATCGGTACGGTGGATTGCTAATTGCATTTCTATCTTCGACATCAGCTCGCTAAGATGAGGCAAAACGGATGCAAACTTAGTGGTTGCTTCTATCGCTTGGGAGACTGACTTCCGGGAAGGAAGAGCAAAATTATGTCATTTTTTCGCGATCTGAGGGTTGCGTTTTACTCGCTCATGCGGACGCAAGGGCTTGCGATCACCGTGATCCTGACGCTGGCCCTTGGCATCGGCGCCAACGCCGCCATCTTCACGCTGGTTCGCGGCGTGCTCCTCAAGCCTCTCGTCAACCGCGACGAGGACCGGCTGATCTACATTCGCCAGAGCGCCCCGGGCGTCGGCGACGACAACTCAGCGTTCTCCGTGCCCGAAATCCACGATCTGCGCGCCAGCGTCAAAACCCTGAGCGCGTTCGGTGAATTCTCGACCATCGAGTTCACCATGATCGGCTTGGGTGAGCCTCGCGTAGTTCAAGCTGGCGTCGTCGACGGCCCCTTCTTCGAAGTCATGGGCCTCCACCCCGTCCTCGGTCGTCTCGTCGGCCGTCAAGACGACGGTCCCAAAGCTGCCGGCGTCGTCGTTCTCACCTATCGTTTCTGGGCGACCACTCTTGGGAAGGATCCTTCCGTCCTCGGCAAAACCGTCCGGCTTGGCAGCGGGCCCATGGGCGATCGCTCCGCCACCATTATCGGCGTCCTCGAGCCCTCCGTCCCCTACCCCCAAGATACGGAGATCATCGCCAACGTCGTCACCAGCCCGCATCATCTTTCCGCCACCATGGTCACCGACCGCCTCCACCGTATGACCGAGCTCTTTGGCCGTCTCGCTCCCGGTGTCACACTCGAGCAATCCCGCGTCGAATTGCGCACCGTCTACGGAGCCATGACCAAAGAACATCCCGGCGACTATTCGCCCAAAGCGAACTACCAGATCGGGGCCAAGCTGCTTCGCGACCAGATCACCTCGGGCGCCCGAACCGTGCTGCTGGTGCTGCTCGCAGCATCAGCGCTGGTCTTCATCATCGCGTGTTCCAACGTCGCCAACCTGATTCTTACACGCACGGTTCGCCGCGAAGGCGAGCTGGGGATCCGCGCGGCGCTCGGCGCAAGCACAGGCGCGCTGCGCCGCATGCTGCTGGCCGAAAGCCTTTTGCTCTGCGGCGCTGGGGCCGCGGTCGGTGTATGGAGCGCCCAGCCGCTGGTGGCCGTCCTGGCTCGCTACGCCTCACGCTTCTCGGTCCGTGCGCTCGATTTGACGGTTGATTCCAGCCTGCTCTGGGTCGGAGCGGCGCTGGCCGTCGTCGCCGCGGTGATTTTGGCGTTTGTCCCCCGCTTGCCGTCGGCCGGCACGTCCAATGGCCTCAACCTGTCGAGCGGCAGCCTCCGGATCACCGGCAGCACGAGCCGCCGCCAAAGAATCTTCGCGGTGGTACAAATCGCTGCATCCTTCGTGCTGCTGACCGGCGCAAGTACAGTCATCACCACGCTGATCGCGCTGCAAATGGCGCAGACGGGCCTCGATACACGCCACGTCCTCACTGTCAACGTTCCCGTTATGTCCTACGGAAAATCCCCTCAGCAAGTGGTCGATTTCTATAAGGAATGCATTCGTCGTATTGACGCGCTGCCCGGCGTCAGCAAGACCGCTTTCGGGATGGCTGTTCCCTGGCGCGATGGTGGTTTCGGCCTCCAATTCTCCGCCGACGGTCGCGTTCATGCCGCTGGCGAAGAGGATCCTCGCGCGCAGTGGCGCGTCATTTCTCCCGGATTCTTTGCTTCGCTCGGCGTTCCCATCATCGCCGGCCGTGATTTCGACGATCTCGACGGCCAAAAAGGGAAAGAGCCCGTCGTTATCGTCAGTGAGACTCTCGCAAAGCGCATCTTCCCCAATCAGGATGCCGTTAATCGCCACGTCTTCTGGACGGATCCCGTGCTGAGATTCGCTCCCGGCATTAGCGGCGCGCCGCACCGCATCATCGGCGTCACTGCCGATATTGACGACCAACACCTCATTCCTGGGCCCATCCTCACCGTGTATAGCTCCTCTGAAGAGGGTCCCGTGTTTGGCGGCCACCTTTTCATCCACACCAGCGCAAATCCTTATTCGCTCGTCACGCCGGTCACGCGCCTTATCCGCGACATGTCCGCCGATCAGCCTATTGAACATGCTGCCACTCTCGAAGACGTCCGCGCGGAGGTGCTCACGCCGGACCGTTTGAACTCGCTGGTGTTCGGAGTGTTTGCAGCGGTCGCGTTGACGATTGCGTTGGTTGGCGTCGCGGGCGTGCTGGCATTTTCGGTCAGCGCGCGGACGCGCGAATTCGGTATCCGGCTCGCCCTTGGATCGCAGCCGCAGCGTCTTTTGAAAGGCGTCGTCACGGAAGGCGCCGTGATGGCTGTGGCCGGTGTCCTCGCAGGCGCGGCATTCGGGTACGTCGCGGCGCGTTTGGCGGGCAGCTATTTCTTCGAAGTGAAAATGCCGGGCGCCTTGCCCGTGATCCTCTCTGCGTTCGTGCTGCTCGCCGCCGCAGTCGTCGCGTCCTGGCTCCCGGCCGCCCGCGCCGCCCGCATCGACGTCATACAGGCTCTTCGCGCCGACTGAAATGCACAGGGCGATACGAACGCCACTACCGAAGGGATTCAAGCTGCTTCGCTCCAGTTCGTGAGAAGAATCAGCGGCTTTAACAATTCGTCAGCCATGCGCGTCGATCCGATAGCAGCGTTGAGATACGAATAAATCATGCCGCCTTCGGCGTCACAAGCGAACCATGAAAATATTCTCGAGAAGAGGTATCTTTGAGCACCGTCAAGAACCGAGCTCCGAATGAGATCTTCTTGACTCTGGAAGGCGTACCAAGAGCGGAGGCCCTGACCGTCTAAATTAGCGGGGTGCCCTTCAATTCGCATCGAGACCGTCTCAATCTGTTCGGTATTCACCTAAGCCGGGATTTCCGTTTTGACTTCCCGGCCGACCGATCATGTACACTCGACCCCGTCAGTCTGTAATGCGCCAGCCAGGTTTTTGAGTGCAAAGCCTTTCCGACGGCCACGGCAAAGTCCCAAAGCCAAAAAATTGGCGCTTCTCCCACCCATTCCTCAGACACTTTCCCTTCGCCTGTCTCGCTCAGCACCGAAATCTGTTTCGGTCTACGGCTCGGCTCCTGCATTAACGGTTTCGAGGCCTGCTCAGCGTTCACTCACGTTACGGCCTGCACGCTCACCAAGTCGCCTAGCGACTCTCTACACCAGAGGCTTCAGCAGTCTCGTTGCCTCCACTGCTGCTCTGATTGCTACCGGGTGGAGCGAACCAGTTCCCGGGCGGGTTTACTCCCGCTGTGGACCAGCGCCTTTTCTCGGCGCACCCGATAATCCCGTTAGAACGTAGCCGCTGGCGCGGCGGACGCTTCGCGTGCTAAGCTCCGTACGTCATGCAGTATCAGCGGAACCTAATCTCCATGGAGTTACTCTTGTTTGCATTAACTCCCTTGAACATGATAGAAATCCCATAGAAGCTCGCCCTACCGCATCCGCCGCAACCGCCAGCGGCCACCTTCAAACGGTTTTATCGAACGCGCGCAAGAGCATCGCACCCATCTGTACTTCCTGCACCAATGCGCGCCTCCGATAAAACACTAGCGTTTATCGGGACCTATTGGCAGCGACTATGCCCCCGGACCTTGACGGTTCAAATCCTTTCAAGCGCACAAATCTTTCACAAGCAACCTGATGAATTTGCGACCGAAATCGAATCCCCACGCTTTGCTTCGCAGACCATTGGGCACGCTGCTCTGTAATCTCTTTGCATTCAGGCCCTGGCAAAGAGGATTGGAGGATTGGTGGATGGAAGAAAGATCAACTAGGGCGCTGTCCATACATGGAGAAGCGCCCTAGTCAAAAATTGGCCAAGCCAGGTACGGGCAACTCCGCCGGAATCTTGCCGTCGATCCTACCCATACCCGGGCCATCTGGTTTATTCTGCTTCCACGCCTAACTCCTGCCTTACGGAGCGGGCACTGTGACTGTATTGGACAGAAATGTGACCTGGCCAGTAGAGCACAGCACTCTGCCCTCCACCACTGAAAGGGTACCCAATGAGTTTGAGGATTGAGCCAGGATGCTTCCCTTGAAACTAACATTTGTTCCAAGAGTGGAAGAAGACCCAATCGCCCAAAATACGTTGGAAGCCTTGGCTCCATTGATCAGGAGAACCTGGGCACTGTTATTGACTGTGAGGGCGGACCCTACCTGGAAGATCCAGACAGCGTTAGCGTCGCCCATGGCGTCGAGAGTTAGAACTCCATTTACCGCTATGCTCATCGTGGACCCAGACGTATAGACGCCGGGGGCGAGTGTCATCCCGGACAAGTCAGCTTCCACCATACCCGGCGGTCGTCCAGTGGCATCGCTATATGCGAGAAGCAAGTCTGCTTTTGCCTGGGCTGCGATGCCCGCGGGGTCGTTGGCGTACAATGTGCCATTGATCTTTGGATTGATAGCACCACAAGTAATACCATCACCGAGACATGTTGCAGTTGGATTTAACCCAACGTCCCCATTCAGCGTGGTCATACCACCGGAATTGGAGTTGGTGAGCCCGGCGCCGGCTACAGCCACGAAGGTGGAGAGCGAACGAAGGTTTACTGGCGCTTGACCCGTAATTGTCGTGCCGGTCATAAAGGTCCATACCTTGTTCGCCGCCAATGGATTGCCGGAGAGGTCTTTAACCCCGGTTGTAACCGTGGCAGTAAATGTGGCACTGGATGTGAGACTGCTCGTCGGCGTAAAGGTCGCAACATGGCTTGTCGCGTTATAGGTAACTGTTCCGGTTACCGGAGTGACACCGGGCCCTGCCAGCGTAAAAGTTCCTGTGTTAATCGTTGAAGGGTCCATGCCCGTGCTAAAGGTTGCGTTGATTGTCTGATTGATCCCCACACCGGTCGCAGAAGCAGCCGGGACAGTCGAACTCACCGTGGGTGGGGACGTATTTGAGGTCATACCTGTTGTGAAGGTCCAGACAAAGTTGCTTCCCAATGGATTGCCAGCCAGGTCTGTAGCCCCGGTAGTAATCGTTGCGGTATAGAGAGTACTGGCTGCGAGATTGGCAGTTGGAGTAAAGGTTGCGGTTGTTCCAGCGTAGCTCAAAGTGCCCGCAATAGCCGTTGTGCCTTGCTTCAAGGTGAATGTTGTTGCGGTGATCGTTGAAGAGTCCATCACCTTACTGAAGGTTGCAGCAATTTTCTGACTAAGCATCACACCCGTGGCCACATTCGCAGGGTTCGTGGAACTCACTGTGGGTGCGGTGACGTCCGTGGTCGCACCTGTTGTGAAGGACCAGACAAAGGGGCTTGCCAAGGAATTGCCTGCAGGGTCTTTAGCCCCGGTTGTTATCGTGGCGGTAAAAGTGGTACTGGCTGTGAGATTGCTCGTCGGCGCAAACGTCGCAATATTGCAGGCCGCATTACAGGTGACTACCCCGGTTACGCCCGCCACCACAAAAGTTGCTGTGGTGATGGTTGCAGGGTCCATGGGCTTACTGAAGACTGCGATGATTTTCTCGTTGATGGGGACGGCGATGGCACCAATCGCAGGGTTCGTGGAACTTACCATGACTGGAAGCAAGTTCACCGTGAACGTCTGCGAACCGCTGGCCATTCCTGAACTCGTCACGGTGACGTTCTGGGAGCCGGTCGTAGCGCTTGCAGCGATGGTAAACGTCGCGGTGATAGACGTGCTGCTCGCCACCATCGTGTTGCTGACGGTGATGCCCGTTCCGCTCAGGCCGATCGTGGATCCAGATCCGAAATAGGCTCCCGTCAGGGTGACGGGCACGGCCTGTCCCTGCGTGCCGGAACTCGGGCCCACCGAGGTCAGCGTGGGGGTGGGAGTGGGAGTAGAAGGGGAAGTATAAGATGACCCGCACCCGGCCATTAAAACGACCAGCAGGGGTGTCATGCCGAGACCCAGGGACCACATTTTGACAGCGCCGTATTTCCACATCGGTAACTTCTTTAAATTGAATGACATGTCGTTTGTCCATTCCTTAATTGGTATAGCTTCAATTTGATTGATAGATCTTTCTCGAGGCAGTATCTGCGGCGTCGGGTCAACAACGCAAAACCTAGAAGGTAGGCCTAGCTTTTATAGAGGAGAGCGAGTCGGGAGTCTGTTCATTTTTGAACATAGACAGCCGTGGCCACATCCTGTCCACAAATGACCCGCCCCGCGAGACTGTGGGGTTGATCATTACGGGGACTCAAATCTGAGCGTAGAGCAAGGACAGTTCTGTAGAGTTCTAAAATCGGCCCCTCGGGCGCGCCACTGCTCGATTGGTCCCGGGAAGTCTTAGTGTTGTATCGGAAGCGCGAAGGGCAAGGCGCATGCACGAGCACGGTGTGTTCGCGCGCTTTCGATACAACGACTTGAAAGTCTTAGGTTACCTATCGGATCTCGGTGAGTGCCTTGGCGATCATGCACTCACCGAGATCCGCCGATTTTCAGATGGCCGAGAAGCCGCCGTCGACAGACAACTCCACCCCATTCACGAAGCTCGAATCGTCTGAAGCAAGAAACAGCGCGACCGTCGCGATTTCCTCAGATTGACCCATCTTTCCCCGCGGGATCAGGGATTCGAACATCTCCTTCGCCTCCTTGGTGAGAACTTCTTCCTGCATCGGTGTGGCGATCGGCCCCGGGCTCAGCACGTTCACCCGGATATTCCTGCCCTTCAGTTCGTTGAGCCACGTGCGTGCGAATGAGCGCAATGCCGCCTTGCTCGCCGCATACACGCCGAAACCAGGAAAACCTTTCACCGAAGCCACGGACCCGGTCATGATGATCGATCCACCATCGTTGAACAGCGGCAACGCCTTCTGAACCGTAAACAGCGTTCCGCGCGCATTCAGGCCGAAGGCCGCATCGAAGTGCTCCTCGGTAATCTCGCCCAGTTTTGCGGCTTCGCCCTTGCCGGCGCTCGCGAACAGGACGTCGATCTTGCCCTTTTCCCGCTTGACCGTGTCGAACAGACGGTCGAGGTCGTCGAGATTGGCCGCGTCACCGCGCACGCCCGTCACGTTCCGGCCAATCAGCTTGACGGCCTCATCGAGCGCCTCCTGCTTCCTGCCCGTGATGAAAACGTAGGCGCCTTCTTCAACGAACCGCTTGGCGCTTGCCAGCGCCATACCGCTCGATCCTCCCGTGACGACTGCCACCTTACCCTCTAGCTTTCCCATAATTGCTCCCTTCGGTAGATGTGTTAGCATTGCGTACAGGATACTAGATGTCTCTGGCAGTGGACGAGAACTGTTCAGGAGTCCTAATATTTTGTCTATTCGTCCAAAATAGGAGGATGAGTTGGACCCGGTAACAGACATCTTCAGAACGATGCACGTAACCGCTTTCGGTCTGCACAGGCTCGAAGCCACAGCCCCGTGGGGCGTAGAACAGGAAAAGCAGACCGAAGAAAAAGTCACGCCTTCCGACAAAAAGATGTCACCCACAGATTCGGCGCACTTCGCCATGCTTTCGCGCGGCAACTGCTGGCTGAGTGTGGAAGGGATTCCGGAGCCGATTCCCCTCACCGGTGGTGATTGCTTTTTGCTTGCCCGGGGGACTTCGATTGTTTTGCGCGACAGCCCGCGAACACGTCCGAGGTGGAGTTTCCGCGAGATCGGGGCCAAAGCCAACAACAATGTCGCTCATTATGGAGGTGGTGGCGCACCGACGACAATCGTCTGTGGGTCGCTGAGTTTCGATCGCGCCAGCCTCAAGCCGATCACTCAGTTATTGCCGAGCTTCATTCTGATTAAGGCCGAGCAGGCACGCACGCTTGCTCTTCACATCACAATGCAAGCGCTGGCGTCAGAAATGGCAGAACAGGTGCCGGGATCTGAAGTAGTCGCGACTCGGCTGGCCGAGGTTCTGTTTATCCAGGTGCTCCGGGCGCATATCGCGTCGGGACCGGAACGCAACAAAGGATGGCTTCGTGCGATTTTCGATCCTCAAATGGGCACTGCCCTGAGTGCCATTCACGACAGAGTGAATACACCTTGGACGGTCGCATCCCTGGCCGAAGCGGCGGGCATGTCTCGCTCCGCATTCGCAGCACGTTTTAAAGAGCTACTCGGACAAACACCACTGGAATACGTAACCGAGTGGCGGATGCAGAAGGCGATGCAGTTACTACAACAGCATGACAAGAAGCTCATAGACGTTGCTCGGTCGGTCGGTTACGAGTCCGACGCTGCGTTCAGTAAGGCGTTCAAGCGAGTTGTTGGGGCTAGCCCTGGTGAATACCTCAAACGTGGTATTTGAAGACCAGGGTTATGCCGGAATGGCGGAAGATTTTTGAAGAGGAGGATTCTGACTTTGCGGGACCTAGGTGCCATGGAAGTGTGTTCTTCCATTGAAATGGGTGCCCCAGGTGCCTCGCATTTGGGAACGGGAGACCACGGACCCAAAACGACCGAAGCAGACCACGATCAGTCCCGGTAAACGCGCTCGTGGTGATTAACGAGGCCAACTCCAGAATGGTCGGCAAGCCGGAAGTTATCCAGAGACGGGGTGATGTGAAACCAACATGGACTCCGGGGCGACTTTGCGGCTCGTCGAAAAACACATCAGCCGGCACCTCGCGGTGACCGACCAAATACACTCTCAGTCCGGTCCTGAGTTTCAATCCACGCGATACTCGTGGAGGCGGTGGGGATTCCGGGTCGGCTCGGTGCTTCGCAGACCGCGCCGCGCCGTCGCAAATCATTGAAGCCGCGAGACTTCGCTAAGTCGAAACGTGACCTTGGCCAAAGCCCTTGTTCCGGTTGAAGAGTCCGTAACGATCCAATCGACTGAAAACAGAAAGCTTTGGTAGGGGCGGTGGGGATCGAACTACTAGGGGCGTTGAAGGCGCGCAAGTTATTGATTCTATTAAACGAGAAAAACGGTAAAAACACCGGATTCGCCCAAGTGAGGTACACGGCGGGTACACGGATCGGCGGAGTCGCACACTCAATTCGGGCATTGAGCGGACGCTAGGCTTGCAGGATTCCTTCTCACGGATTTCGTAGCACGCTGACTGACAATTGAGTTTTGTTCTATCTGGGGATACAGTCTATGTGTTCGGGTATTCGTCTTCAGAATCTCTTGTTACCTTCGGACTTGAAAAATATCCAAGGTCCTTCTGCATTGCTTCCATGTGTTTCTGGTTTTGAGCGGACCATGTGGGCTTGAACAAGTTACACAGGTCCAAGGAGAAACCTTGTCCTTTTTCGTACCGCTCGGTCGCTATACCAACGACGTGCATGGATTGCTGATTCAGGCCCCGCGCAACGAAGCATCTATTTCCAAGCTCAGCTACGCGTGCTTTGCGCGGTATCTCGCGCGGTAATGCCAAGAATACATAAACCACACCGGAAGGAGAGTTCATCATGCGAGAGAGAACTCTCTGGGAATTGTCCATAAACTCCTTGAAACTCTTTCCCAAAATCCTTCGGGCGAACCTGTCTTCTCTTGCCATTTGGCGAAAGGCACGTTCTGTCTCTGATGGGCCGGGCGCAAACTCTAATTGCCCGCCCAAAAAATCTTGGGCAAATCTTTCTATTAAACCATCCCAGATGTAGCTATCTTCGTTGGCAGTCTGTTTCCGTTTGTATTCCTCCTTCGCGATAATCCGCTTCCACAAATCGTCACCCACGACGACGGCATCGTAGTTCTCCGGGAACTTCCTGCCTCTATGTAGATAGACCGCAAGAAGATTTTCCTCGGGCCCGTCAAAGCGGACTTTTGTTTGAGATTGGCAGAACGCTTCCTTGGCTGTGAGATACGCGACGAAGTCCGTTATCGTATTGTCTTGCCTCAGCTGGAACTGGAGAAGGCGTTCTTCCGTTAAGATAACGGAGAGGACGCATGAGTGGGGATTCCGGACGATGCCGATCAGTGTTCCGGGGCATGCCGATCACCCGTTCCGGGATGATGGCGATCATGATTCCGGGATGATGCCGATCACTCGTTCCGGGATGATGCCGATCACTCGTTCC
>Ga0193731_1000318_pt1 | contig 16579 bp, 12 predicted proteins | sample U1a2metaG_FD_144920 | JGI IMG/M metagenome (GOLD analysis project Ga0193731, IMG submission 144920) | Soil microbial communities from a riparian zone of the East river system, Colorado, United States - U1a2 | ecosystem: Environmental > Terrestrial > Soil > Riparian zone | place: USA: East River...
CAAGAAACCCAAGGCGATCATTGTCGTGCACACCTACGGAATGCCAGCCAAAATGAAGGAGATCCTGGAAATTGCCAGGCGCTACGATATCGCCGTGCTGGAAGATGCGGCCGAAGCCATTGGGTCGACCTATCAAACTAAAGCGGTAGGCGCCCTGGGTGAGATCGGGATTCTCTCATTCAACAATAATAAAACACTGACCACGTACGGTGGAGGCATGTTGCTTACCGACAATAAGTCCTTCGCGGACAACGTCCACCTGTGGTCCACTCACTCGCGCAAGAACCTGCCGCACTACGAACACGATGAACTGGGATTCAACTATCGCTTAGGACCCCTTAATGCCGCCATCGGAATGGTAGGCCTGGAAAGGTTGAAAGAAAATGTATCAGCGCGAAGGAAAATTTTTGATACCTACACAAGTTCATTAGGCACCATTCCCGGTGTGGACTGGCAACGTGAAACCAGGGACTCTGTCTCCAACCGGTGGATCACCTGCCTGTTATTCCAAACCAATCTTGAAAAGATCCGCACCGCCCTGGACCAGCAGGGGATAGAGACCAGGCCCTTATGGAAGCCCATGCATATGCAGCCCCTTTTTCAAAAATGCAGGTCCTTTCTGAATGGAACTTCGCAGCGGTTGTTTGAGCAGGGGGTTTGTTTGCCTTCGGGGAATGATCTGGGAGGGGAGGAGATTGGGAGGATTGTTGAGAAGATTAAGATGGTGATGGGGGAACCAACCCCGAAAAATTCTACCGCAGAGGCGCAGGGGCGCAAAGGAGGCGCGGATCAATAAGATATTTCAGCCTCCGCCGCCATTGTATAGTTTCCCCCGCCGTTGTTGGGTGTTCTTCACCAACAACCCACCGCGGAACCCCATCAAGAGCTGGGGCCGCGTCCTGCCCGCCTCTGGTGTTCCGAGCACTGCCAGCCATTCTACGGCGTGCGCACTTTGCCGCCTTTGGCGTTCCGAGCACTGCCAGCTTTCCAAGACGTGAGTGCTTAGCAGCGAGGAATCTTCTGGCACGAATGAGCCACTCAATACAAAGGAATCCCCTGCCATGAGCGAGGCAGCTTATTGTCAATAAGATGCCTCGTTCCTCGGCATTAGAGAAGGTGAAGAGCATTCCGCCCCTCGTCAGTCGGCACTCGTTCCTCGCGCCTCCTTCCTCGGGGTGCCAGGGGCCGCTTGTAATAACACCTCACTTCGCCCTCGCTCAAGGCAACTCTAAAGCCCACCGCGGAACCCCATCAAGGGCGGGGCCGCTTCCTGCCGGCCCTTGGCGCTCCGAGCACTGCGAGCCATTCTACGGCGTGCGCACTTTGCCGCCTTTGGCGTTCCGAGCACTGCCAGCTTTCCAAGACGTGAGTGCTTGGCAGCGAGGAATCTTCTGGCATGAATGAGCCACTCAATACAAAGGAATCCCCTGCCATGAGCGAGGCAGCTTATTGTCAATAAGATGCCTCGTTCCTCGGCATTAGAGAAGGTGAAGAGCATTCCGCCCCTCGTCAGTCGGCACTCGTTCCTCGCGCCTCCTTCCTCGGGGTGCCAGGCGCGGGTGGCCGAGCCGCACCAACAAGGGCGTCCCCTAAATAACATTCACCAATTCATCCATGGAAAGAACAGCAATTCCAGCATCTTTAAAATCCTTCAGGTTTCGGGTGGTGATGTAGTCCAGATGCGGTATGGTATTGGCGGAGACGATTTGGATGGCGTCTTCGAAGTCCTTATGCTTGGATTTTAGCGCCTGCTTAATAATGTCCTCAGTGATTGCGATTAGATTGACATAGTCTATTAAAGAGTAGAGCACCTCCCTCAGGTCTGTCTCGTTCGCGTATTTTTTGAGCAAATAATGGGTGGTGGCAAAAGTGTGGGAAGAGGTGTATAATTTGACTTTCCTGCGTTCAGCCTTTTCAAAAATTTTAATTGCGAATTTGCTGAAGGGCTTTCTGTCGGCCAGCAGGTCGATCAGCACATTGGTATCGACAAAAACCTTCTTCATAGCTCAAGGGTGTTTCTTCCTGAAATAAGCCCTTAATTCCTTTTTCTCATCGAAATCGGCCGGAAGCTTCACAGCACCTATTATCTTCTTCAGACGTAGCGATATTTTTTCCTGATCATTGTTTTCCTGAACCAGTTCCTCGAGGTAGCGTTCAATTAACCCCGATAAACTCCGTCCCGTTTTTCTAGCGTAGGACTTGGCGTTTTCGATGATACTTTTATCGACCGTCAGAGTAAGTTTGGTGGTCATGATACGTATATTTTTTACAAATATACGTATAGCCTCAAAGGCAACAAAACCGCTTGACAAACGTCGACTATGCATTTCCCCTTCAGAAGCCTTCATTTTTTTGAATTCTATATATTTCTCAAAATTCCACAAATTCGGGTGCCTTTAAAAAATTGACGCCACAGGATTTCCTGACAAATTATAGGGTGGACCCTTTGCTCCAAGGGCGTCAGTGCGGCTGGCCCTCCCTTTAGGCCTGAACCTCCATTTGAGTAAGTTGGAGCATGAAGTTTTCCGGGAACCTTTCCAGGTTGCGCTTGACTTGTTCCCTCAATCTGATAGCTTTCACTCCATACAGTTCCGCCAAGTCCCTGTCCATCATTACTTTCCTGCCCCCCGGATCAGGTAGATTTTATTCATTACAACTTCATCAGGAACAGTAATACTTTTTGTCATGTGGCTTAACTGCCCCCAAAATTCCTCAAATCCTCGTGCATTGAAAAAATTGACACGCCCGGATTTCCTGACAAAAGCGATTTTGATCGCGTCTCAGTTTATTTGGCCTGCCCGTGGCGAAAAGCAAGGGATTTTCCATCTTATTTCGATTTAATCAGCGAAATCCGACTTCGCTAAGGCTACGTCGGACAGGTCTGCGGGGAATGAGGCCAGAGCACGCGGGTAAGGTTTCCAATCACTTTTCGGTGAATTGCAGTTGTGTGGTTTTAAATGATGGAATTTTCGCCAATCTTTGATTTCCCGGGTTACTAGGGGTCAGATTCAAGTATAAATTCGGTAAATTTTCCTGATATTTGGCTTTTTATTACTTTTAGAATCGAGTATAACTTAACGACCCAACTTACCGCCTAGGATGAAGTATATCTACCTGATTCTTTGCTTGTTTATCACTTCGTTTGCGTTTGGGCAAGCTGTTGGAGACTTTCGAAGTCTTGGAGGACCTTGGAATCAAGCTAGTTCCTGGGAAACATTCAGTGGATCTTGGCTGCCAGCTGTCGTTCCACCAACTACGACTGATGGGATCATAACTATCCGTACGGGAACCCCAATTGATGTCACTAGTGCCGTTGACGCAGATCAAGTCACTATTAATGGCAGTGCAACGCTGAATATTAAGAATGGAGGAACACTTAGAATTTTTGATGGGTCTGGTACCGACCTCATAGTAACGCAAGGTGATGGATTTTTCACTTCCGATGGTTTTTGCAATATTTTAAGTGGAGGAACCCTTGAAAACAGAGGATTGATTTCAAGTAGCCTTACAAATCTAAAAGTTGATGGCATTGTCATTCAAAATCAAAACGGCGGAGCATTACCATTAGCCAAGTGGAACCCAAATTCCTTGTTAGATGTCCAGGGAGTTACCGACACAAAACCAACAGGTTTTGTGGGGCAAACATTTCATAATTTCCAGTGGAATTCAACACAATCGGCACCCATTTCACTCTTAGCCGAACTTTCTAGTATTGCTAATAACTTTGATATAATCAATACAGGTACTTCCATTTTAATCCTATCGACAAATACAACGGGAACATTGAATGTGGGGGGGCATTTAAGTGTTATAAATGATGCGGCATTAGGTGTTATTCAAAGCGGGACGTATACAATTAACGTCGGAGGAGACATGACAGTCAACTCGACCGCAACCGCACCATCATCACTAAATATGCTTTCATTTAACGGTTCTGGTACTGGAGTCGTGATAAATGTTGCCGGTAATTTTGTTAAATCAAACTCTGGCAATATTTCCTTTGTCAACACTGTCGCTTTACCGGTAGCAGGAACCTCAATGCTGAACGTAACTGGTAGTTTCACTCAAAATGCGGGGAAAATTATTATGGCGGATGGAACCGATCCTAGCAGTTTGGCTACAGGAACGATATCCATCGGTGGAGATTTTACAATTAATGGAGGGAATATTACTGAGACGTCAGCTGCAATATTAAGCAGTGGAAATATTAATTTTGTTACTGGATCTCATACCTATACAAATGCAGGAACAGTAGAACAAAATATAAATTTTACTGTTGCTAATTCGGCTACTCTTGATTTGGGCGCGTCTGCTATTACTGGAGCCGGTGCGTTAACTCTAAATGCAAGTTCATTCCTGAACGTCGGATCGTTGGATATAAATGGAGCGATGCAAACAGGTACTAGTGCAGGCAATGTTAGGAACTCAGGAGCAAGGAATTATAACTCATCGAGTACCATTGTGTATAATGGGGCAGGGGCTCAAAATATAGGTAATGGGTTCCCATCCAATGTCAATCTCAAGATTGCGAACGCGGCTGGTGTAACAAATAACAATGTTGGAGTTACAAACGTGGTAGGTACGCTGACGTTAGCTGCTGGGGCCTTTCACATTGGACCTTCGAACACGATCGATATTCAAAGTAATTTTATTACTTCTGGTGGTACCTTTGGAGGTGACCTAACTTCAAGTCTGATTTTTAGTCATAGTGGCACTTTGCCCCTGGGCACTTTGTCATTTGCACCAGGTACTGAGTTTTTGGAAAATCTTACTATAACAAGGGGCCAGGATGTTGTCTTGGGATCAAATCTAACGGTAGGAGGAAATAATCAATCATCAGTAATCGCTTTAACAAGTGCAAACCTGAATTTTACAGGGCACACCTTAACGATGAACGGAGACCAGATCACCTCACCGTCCGGTTATGGCTTAATAAGTACAAGTAGCGCTGGTTCTAATCTGGTTATTGGCGGCTCGTCGTATTCCGGTTCCGTGCCATTTAACGGCGTTGGAAACATTGTTGACAATCTAACATTTTCTACTACCTCACCCGGCGGAACATATACCTGGGACAGTTCCCTTACAATAAAGAATAGTTTAACACTTAGTTCTGGCTCTCTTGCCTATACGAACGGCTTGACAATGGCTGATCTCTCCACCTTTATTAAGGGAGGAGGGTCGATTTCCGGGACTACTTCTCCTACCGCAGCTGGCAGTTATAACGTCACCTATACTGCAGCCGGCACTACTGGCCTGGAATTACCCAGTGCCTCTACCGCCCTAAGGAATTTGACAATTGGTCCTAGCAGCGGAACAGTTACGCTGGGCGCCAACAACATTACAATCAACAAGGATATTATTTTCTCCTCCGGTACATTCTCGGTTGGATCCAATAATTTTACCATGCAGGGCACCGGCTCCAATTGGACCGTTAACGGGGGATCATTTTCAGCAGGGACTGGTACAGTTAACTTTGCCGGCACTACTACTATAGGAAGCTCGCTCTCAGGGGGCACGACCAGTTTTAAGAACTTGAACATTACAACCTCATTGACTTTGCCTACGCTTGCCAGTAATGTCAGTGTACAAGTAGCCGGCGATATTGCCAATTCCGGGACCTTAGTCGCTGGATCTGCTACTACCACATTTAATGGAACTACTACCATTTCAGGGACAGGCTCGACTTCTTTCAAACATCTCGTGATTAGCAGCAGCAGTGCATTAACTGCCCCATCAGGGACCATGAACGTGGCAGGAGATTTTACAAACAGTGGGACATTCACTAATAACGCTGGTACCATTGTATTTAATGGCACATCCTCTATCGTGGGCGCGGTAAATTTTGGCAGCATTACAGTTTCTGGAATTCTGAATAGCCCAGCCACGCTTAATATAACAAAGAACTTTACCAACAACGGGACCTTTAACTCGGGCACCGGTACGGTGGTTATGAATGGACTTCTTGTTCAGTCTATTGCGGGAAATGTAAATACCATCTTTAACAACCTCACTTCGAGCAACGCAACAACCGTGACGGTATCAACCCCACAAAGCCTGAAAGGAGCATTGACCCTGACAACCGGTACATTCAATGCTAACGGGAATCTAACTCTTCTTTCTGATGCTTCCGGGGACGCCCGCATTGCGCAAATCCCGAGCGGCGCCTCAATTGCAGGCAGTATTATTGCTAAGCGTCACCTACCGAACGGTAATTCCACTAAAAATTATTACTATTTAGCTTCACCCGTCACCAATGCACTAGCATCAGATTGGAAACTTGATTTTCCGATAACCGGTACATTTAATGACCCCTCGACGCAAGCCGAATGGCCAAGTATATCTTTTACCCAGGCAACTCCGTCCATGTTCGGCTATAATGAAGCCCACCCTTCCTCGACAACCATCTCCGACCGATACGAATCATTTCCGGCAAATGGATTTAGTTCTTCATCGAATCCGCAGTCCAAACTTGTAAATGGAAAAGGGTACTCCGGCTTTGTGAGGTTTACTTCCCCAATTACAATTGATTTGACAGGCACACCCGCACAGGGTCCGATTCCGGTAACCGTGACGAATCAGACCGGATCGGTTGGAGGCAACGATGGGTGGAACCTGATTGGTAACCCATATGCGGCACCAATCAATTGGAGCAATGTTACGGTGCCGGCTGGGGTCGTAAATGCAATTTCACTTTATGACAATTTCAACAATTTCGGTGCTGGAGCGGGAGTCTATGTTTCCTATGCAGGTGGAGCTGGAACCTTTGGATATACTGGCACGGTTTCGTCAGGTCAGGCATTCTGGGTGAGGGCACAAACCACCTCGACCATTACGTTTCAGGAAGATGATAAGCAAGCCATTACGAGCCCTCAATTTATCAGAACGGGACCCTTGCCCGATATTTTGCGTGTAAATTTGTCTGGAAATGGAAAGCAGGATGAAATAGTTATCCGGTTTGTTCAGGATGGCAATGATGCAGGCGATGTTCATTACGATGCGTTTAAAATGAATAATCCACCTTCTTTGTCAATGGATGGGCAAAAATTGAATGAGTCTATTAATCTTTCTTCTTTATCATCGGACGGGCAAAAGATGGCGATTAATGGAATGGGCTCACTCGATTGTTCTAAACAAGTTCCCATGGTCGTAGAGGGGGTTACGGCTGGAGCTTACGCCTTCAAGTTTAGTCAGTTTGATAGTTTTAGTAATGACGTTCAGATCCAATTGTTCGATGCATTCACCGGGACTTCCGCAAGGATCGACCATGCCGATTCGGTTTATAATTTCAGCGTGACTTCTGATCCCGCTTCGTTTGGGACCAACCGATTCAAAGTTTCGTTCTCCAGAGGTCCTGTACCCTCCAGCTTTGCTCTGGCTACGTCAAACGTTTGTAAAGGGATAGATGGTTTAGTGTCGGTCGGTACTTCTCAGGCAGGAGTTTTCTACTTGTTGAAAATGAACGGCAATCAGATCGGACAATCGCTGACAGGCAATGGAGGTTCCCTTGATTTTTCCATACCCAGCGACAGCCTTAGCGTCGGAATCAATCGCGTTGAAGTGTGGGCACAATCAGCATCGTGCAGTACAGCAAGCTATAACCAAAAAGATTCCATCCAGGTAGTTGGCGTATTTCGCGTAACGCAGGTCTCATCGACCACATCTTGTAAGCCCGGACCGGTAACGCTCACCGCCAATGGCGCTCCTGCTGACGGACGTTATAACTGGTACGAAACAATTGACGAGATACAGCCCATTGCAGGGCAGTCCCAATCCATTTTTACCACACCCGTACTGGCGAAGACGAAAACGTTTTATGTTGCGGCCGTTAACTCCGCTGGCTGTGAAGGTGAACGGATTCCCATTCGGGCAACCGTTGTGAATTTTGATGATGCCGTGATGACTCAGGTAGATGAAACGACGATACAGTCCAACTATACCTTTGGCAATCAATGGTACTTCAACGATCAACTGTTGGCGGACACGACAGCGATTTTGAAAATGGAATCGTCCGGGGTTTATCGGTTGGAGGTCAAGATAGGCGGCGGTTGCACCACGTCTGATGAAAGAACTTTTGTTGTAACCGGAATGGAGCTTGATTTCAATGGCATCAAGTCCTATCCCAATCCCGTTCGGGGCGTCTATACCGTTGAAACCCTGGACAAGGAAAATCAGATCGCAGAAATGCCTATATTTGATGCTTTGGGAGCGCAAATCGGGACAATGAAACTAACTTCCCAGGGAAACCTGAAGAGGGGTCAGTTTGACTTTAGCCAGCACTCCTCCGGATTATATTATATCAGGGTTATTCGCGGAGACAACGTCTCTGTCCTTAAAGTCATCAAAAATTGACAATGATGAGGAGTTTGCTTTTGGTGTTTGTTCTTTTTTGCAGTTTGGTTCTTATCCTAACCCCCTTTGAGGTAGCTGCTCAGCCGGCCAACCCCCCCGATACAGTGGATACTCCGATTACCGGCATCGAGATCCTTGTCGGTTTAGGTGCCTTGTTTGGCGCAAAAAAAATGTTTGATTTGAGGAAGAAAAAATAGCTTGACTAGTTAGCGTGGCGTCTAAACTAAACCGTCTGATCAGGAACCTAAGAATAGTGCCGCGTTGGCTTATTATTTTTATTGACCTGCTTCTTATTTCGTTATCCGCCCTGCTCGGTTATCTCCTGCGGTTCAACTTTTCCATTCCGGATCTGGAGAATAGTCAGTTCCTGTACGGCATCCTTGCTTACGTATCCTGCGGGTTCTTAGCCATCATATTGACCGATAGCTACAGGGGGATAATCCGCTATACGGGCTTACAAGACGGGGTGAGGATCTTCTTCATGGGGCTCCTCAATCTGGTACTGGTATCCACCGCCAACCTGATATTCTTCTACAACTTCGGGAATAACATAATTCCCTATTCCGTCGTCTTTATCTCCCTTTTGTCCTCCTTTCTTTTCCTCTTCAACTACCGCCTCCTGGTCAAGTATATTTTCGCTTATTACAGAAATGTTATCATAAAACGCGCGCGCGTCATGATTTTCGGAGCCGGTCAGACAGGCATCATCACCCGCCATGTCATTGAATCAACCCCGCGGATGCAGGTCGTTGGTTTCCTGGAAGATGATCAAAACAAAGTCGGCAAGATCCTGAACGGAGCAAGGATCTACAGCGCCAAAAGGGACGACATCGATATTCTGTTCGGGGAAATGAATGTGGACGAACTGGTGTTTACGGCCAAAGATATTTCACTGGACCGCAAAAATGAAATGGTAGACATTTGCATCCGGAACCAGGTAAAAGTAAGGACGATCCCGCCGGTGGAGAAATGGGTGAGGGGGGAGTTGAGTTTCAACCAAATCAAAGAGATCAACATCGAAGACCTGCTGGGCAGGGAGTCGATCAAGTTGAATAATGAGAATGTTAAAGATCTTCGTGGTAAGAAGATATTGATTACCGGGGCTGCCGGTTCCATCGGCAGGGAATTGGTGAACCAGGTAATTCCGTACAATCCGGAGTCCATTGTTTTGATCGATCAGTCGGAGTCGGCCCTATATGAACTCGAGAGAGAACTGAGACTGTCTGCCGAGCCCGTGCGTTTTGTTTCGTACCTGGCCGATATCACGAACCGGGAGCGGATGTCCGCTATTTTTGAAGAACACCATCCTGACCTGGTCTACCACGCGGCCGCCTACAAGCACGTGCCCATGATGGAGAGCAATCCCTCCGAATCCATCACCTGCAATGTATTAGGCACAAAAGTACTGGCTGACCTGGCGGTAGAATACAAGGTCCAGAAGTTTGTGATGATCTCCACCGACAAAGCTGTGAACCCCACGAACGTTATGGGTTGTTCCAAGCGCATCGCAGAGATCTATGTACAATCGCTCAATAATCATCTGGACGTCCAGAACGAATTCCATACGGCTTTTGTGACGACCCGGTTTGGTAATGTATTGGGTTCCAATGGCTCTGTCATACCCTTGTTCAAAAAGCAGATCCAATCGGGGGGACCGATCACCATCACGCACCCCGAAATCACCCGCTACTTCATGACGATCCCCGAAGCCTGCCAGTTGGTCCTGGAAGCCGGTGCCATGGGGCAGGGCGGGGAGATCTTTATCTTCGATATGGGCAAATCCATCCGCATCCTTGATCTCGCCGAGAAGATGATCTGGCTTTCCGGCCTGGAACCCCGCAAGGACATCGACATCGTCTTCACCGGCCTGCGCGAAGGAGAGAAGCTATACGAAGAACTCCTCAACAACACAGAAAACACCATCCGCACCCACCATCACAAGATCCTGATCGCCCGGGTACAAGAATATTCCTACCCCGAAATCAACCGCTTCGTCGAACTCTTCAACGACCTGGTCTACGACCGCAATGAACTGAAGATGGTTGCGTTGATGAAGGAGCTTGTTCCGGAATACAAGAGTAATTATTCGCGGTATGAGGTGCTGGATAGGCATAGTGAGGAGGCCTGAGGGGGGCGGATTGCTGATTTTACGGCGCTTGGAATCAAAAATCAACAATAAACAATCAACAATCAACAATCCACACGACAGATCTCTGATTGTTTATTGCTGATTTGTGATTGTTGATTTTGCGGGGTGGGAATCAAAAATCAAACATCAAACATCAACAATAAACAATCAACAATCCACACGACAGATCTCTGATTGTTTATTGCTGATTTGTGATTGTTGATTTTGCGGCGCTGGGAATCAAACATCAACAATCAACAATCCGTGTGACAGATCTCTGATTGTTTATTGCTGATTTGTGATTGCTGATTTTACGGCGCTGGGAATCAAACATCAACAATCAACAATCCGTGTGACAGATCTCTGATTGTTTATTGCTGATTTGTGATTGTTGATTTTACGGCGTTGGAATCAAAAATCAAACATCAACAATAAACAATCAACAATCCACACGACAGATCTCTGATTGTTTATTGCTGATTTGTGATTGCTGATTTTACGGCGCTGGAATCAAAAATCAAACATCAACAATAAACAATCCGTGTGACTCCCTTTAGGCCTGTCCGCCGAAGCCTTGACTTACCGATCATTCCATTTGGACTAAGCAACAGATAGTTGTATCTTTAATCAAACATTTCTCCAACCGGTTATGCTATTTGAGGGCTACGAGTTTTCGCCTGAAGCAAAATTAAGCCCTTCTTTACTCTGGGAGTATGACCTTTCCGACTTTAACTATTTTGAAATGCGCAACCTGGTTGTGCAGAGGGTTGTGGAAAGAGGCTGGCCGCAGGATTGGTTTGCTATTCTGAATTTATATGGAGAGGATGGAGTAAGGGAGGCGATAAGGTCGCTCCCGTATCTCAACGAAAAGGACATGCAATTTGTGAGTACCGTTTTCCAAATACCAGTTCACCAATTAAGATGCTACAAAAAGAGACAGTTGCACCGGGCACATTGGAACTCCTGAAACATTTAATGGGTGATACGCGTTTGGAAGATTTTATTTTGGTCGGCGGGACAGCGCTTGCCTTGCAAATTGGCCACAGAAAAAGCGTTGATTTGGATTTCTTTTCTACTCATTTTTTTGACGAGGGTGAACTTGCCTCCTACCTCGAAGTTAAAAATCATTTGATGGTCGATTTCCTTTCTTCCAATACGTTGAAGGGTAGTATCAACGGCATCAAGGTCGACTTTATTACACATGCTTACCCGCTGGTGCGGGAGGGCATGGTTTTGGAAAATATAAGGTTGGCTTCTCTAGACGACATTGCAGCCTTTAAACTAAATGCCATAATAGGGAATGGAACAAGACTGAAAGATTTTGTAGATATGGCATTTTTGTCTGCCTCCCTTTCCCTGCGCAGTATGCTAACAGCATTTGAAACAAAGTATAATACCAGGAACCCGGTTTTAGCGATTAAGGCGTTGGCCTATCACAACGATATTAATAGTAACGAGCCCTTGAGTTTAATCAATGCCAAACTCAACTGGAAGAGAATCGCTAGCCGAATTCATGAGATGATCCAATTTCCCGATAGGGTATTTCCAGCCATGGTTTGATTTAAGAAGACCGTGCCCCCTCTCCACTATGGAGAGCGGCTGGCCTGCCCGCCGAACTGTGTCTGACGAAGCTGCCTCAGCGTAGTCAGAGCGCCTCGCGTAGGCGGGGGTGGCGCGCGGGGGCTCTTACCTCCTCAACTTACCCCCTCTATTATACCTGTAAAACGATGAGTTTCTCTTCCTGTTAAACGAACCACCGCCCTTCTTCTGCGCACCACCCCCAAATATCTGAAAATTATCAGGGAGATAATATTCTAATTTTATACTCAGCAACATGTAGCCGTCCTTCGTCTTGGGGTTCCCTCTTATCCAGCCTTCGACGGAGAGAGGATACCCTACCTCCGGACCTCTGTCTGACAAGGCCGCTGCCAATGGGCTGCTGTATTTGGAAGCATCGTGATGGACCGTGCTGACGTCGTCCAGGTAATCGGTAAATGTTTTGCGGTAGCCTCCTTCTATTGAGATGTTGGTGTTTGGCCCGGTCCTGAACCGGACGCCCAGGCCGAACGGAATGACTATTCCAAATTTACTATAGTGAACAAGCTCTGTTTGAAGAGGTTGCAAGGCAACCCTTTTTCCTTGATAAACCGTCGTAGGGTTAAAGTACATCCCGCCAATTCCACCAAACGCATAAACGTTGAATCCAGGCCTCCTATAATAACGGTTTCCCATGGGAAACAAATTAACGGCTCCCGTGACACTGATCTCCACGGCATCCGTCCGGAACGAAAGATTGCGAACTTTTCGGTAATTCTCCCCCGTTGGATCGGCCTTTGCGTCCGATCCGGAGAGCTGAAACCAGGAGGCCTCAGCCCGGGCACTGATACGACTACTGAAATAGTATTGAAGCCCTACGTTGAAGTTGGGTTTCGCCTGGAGGTAGTCTCCATCATTGCTTAACTCTCCGAAATAGGTGGATGTACCGGTTCCCACCGTTGCAATCAATGATCGCTCTCGCCGCAGCGAATAAAAGCTTTGGGCCTGTACCGTGGCTACCAAGCCAACGAATAACCCTAAAGACAGGTAAAATCTCCTCATAAATGCCTTAGATGCCCTAATTTAGGAAAAATCCGGTAGAAAGTAAATGGGGTTAAGCTGGTTCCCAGGGAAATTAGCCACGAAGACACTAAGACACTAAGTTTTTTTTAAGTTGGTTCCCTGCGAAATTAGCCACTAAGGCACGAAGACACTAAGTCTTTTTAATTTTTTGCTATTCGCATATCTTAAAAATTTCTTCGTGTCTTCGTGTCTTTGTGGCTAATAAGCACGTAATCTAAGCCAATACCTCCTTTATCTTCTGCGCTGCATCCTTCAGGAGTATAGCAGAATAGACTTTTAAGCCGGATTCCTTGATTATTTTGGCCCCTTCTTCAGCATTGGTGCCTTGTAACCGCACAATGATGGGCACGGGAATATTGCCTACTTTTTTATAGGCTTCCACCACACCCGTGGCTACCCGGTCGCAGCGGACGATGCCGCCGAAAATATTGATCAGGATCGCTTTGACATGGGGGTCCTTCAGGATAATTCTGAAGCCTGCCTCGACGGTTTCGGCATTGGCTCCACCACCCACGTCGAGGAAGTTGGCGGGTTCGCCGCCGGAGAGTTTGATGATATCCATGGTCGCCATAGCAAGCCCCGCTCCGTTCACCATGCAGCCCACATTGCCATCCAGCTTTACATAGTTGAGGCCCGATTTGCCGGCTTCAACTTCCAGCGGGTCTTCTTCTGATATGTCCCTCAACTCTTCCAGGTCTTTATGACGGAATAAGGCATTGTCGTCCAGGTTTACCTTGGCATCGACTGCCAGGATCTTGCCATCCGATGTCTTTAACACCGGATTGATCTCAAACATGGAAGCATCCAGGCCTACGTAAGCGGCATATAACGAGTGGATGAACTTGACCATCTCCTTAAATGAATTGCCTTCCAGTCCTAAAGCAAACGCTACCTTCCTCGCCTGAAAAGGCTGAACACCCAGGGCGGGGTCAATCCATTCTTTAATTATTTTTTCCGGCGTGGCCGCGGCTACCTCCTCTATGTTTACTCCTCCTTCGAGGGAAGCCATGATCACGGGTTTGCTGGTGGCGCGGTCCAGCAGGATGCTCATATAGTATTCCTTGGGTTCGGCCGCTCCGGGGTAGTACACGTCCTCGGCGATGAGCACTTTATTTACTTTTTTGCCGGCGGGACCGGTCTGATGCGTTACCAGGGTACCTCCAAGGATCGCTTTCGACTTGGAAAACACTTCATCCAGGCTTTTCGACAAGACGACCCCGCGCGAACCGGTTTCATTGATCGTTCCCTTACCGCGTCCGCCGGCGTGGATCTGGGATTTCACCACAAACCACTTGGTTCCGGTTTCGGCCTGCAGTTCCTTTGCCGCAATGACGGCTTTATCGGGAGTGTCGGCTACAATACCGCGTTGGATAGCAACTCCGAATCGCTTCAGGATCTCTTTCCCTTGATATTCATGGATGTTCATGCGTAATAGTTTTGGAAGCAAGCTAGTTTTTTTAAACCTTTATTTCAAGAATTAAGAAAAACACATGCTGAAAGCAGAAGGGTTAAGAAAATCGTACGGATCGTTGAAAGTATTGAAGGGGGTCAATCTCCGGGTGGAGAAAGGGGAGGTGGTCGTTATTGTCGGGGCCTCCGGTGCCGGAAAGAGCACCCTCCTGCATATCCTCGGTACGCTGGACTCCCCGGAGTCGGGGAACGTGCTGATCCAGGACAAGGACGTCTTTACCCAATCGCAGACTGCGTTGGCGCAATTCAGGAACAAGCACATCGGCTTTGTTTTTCAGTTTCACAACCTCTTACCGGAATTTTCCGCTGTAGAAAATGTAATGATCCCCGGCCTGATCGCCGGAGACGATGAGAAGCAGGTGAGAAAAAAAGCAGAGGAGTTGATGATGAAGTTAGGGATTGCCGGCAGGAGGGACCACAAGCCCTCCGAGATGTCAGGCGGCGAGCAGCAACGTACAGCAGTAGCCAGAGCCCTGATCAATTCCCCCGCCATCGTCTTCGCCGACGAACCCAGCGGCAACCTCGACTCCGCCAACGCCGCCGAACTCCATCAGTTGTTTTTCAAACTCAGACAGGATATGGGGTACACGTTTGTGATCGTTACCCATAATGTTGAGTTTGCGAATATGGCAGATAGGAAGATTGAGATTAGGGATGGGGTAATTAGTGGGTAGTGGGCTGTGTGGTGGCTCCCTTTGGGGCAGGGGGTGCGAGGGGAGGGTGATTGGTGATTGTTGATTGTTGATCTGTGATCTGTGATCGTTGGTTTGTCATAGTTAAGTCCAGCATCGTCTCTCGAAGAGGACGATGCGAAACGGTGGGTTCCCAGCGTATCGTCCCCTTTGGGAGTTGATACTTGACTATGCTGTCATCCCCATCGGGAGACGATACTTGACGTTAAGTCCAGCATCGTCTCTCGAAGAGGACGATGCGAAACGGTGGGTTCCCAGCGTATCGTCCCCTTTGGGAGTTGATACTTGACTATGCTGTCATCCCCATCGGGAGACGATACTTGACGTTAAGTCCAGCATCGTCTCTCGAAGAGGACGATGCGAAATCCCCGGTACGATTCCCCACCCCACGTATCGTCCCCTCGGGAGACGATACTTGACAGTTGATCCATTCAGCGCACAATCCAGTCGTCATTGTTTACACCACCGATTACCGATTACCATTCATCGGTATAGTCTGGTCGTCATTGTTTGCACCACCGATTACCGATCACCGATCACCGATTACCTTACCGCGAACTATATCTACTCTCAAATTTTGTTACCTTATGTATCCCCCCATATGTGGGACAAGAGTGATTGTTCATAGCGCAGGAAGAAAGTACCAGCGCTGCGAGGATGATGTATAATTTTTTCATTTACTTGTGTTTAGTTACGCAAAAGTAGTCCGCGCCAACCGACCGGTTTTTTTGTTGTTTCAACGAAAGGAATGGGTGTAAGGAGAAAAGAATAATTAAACGAAACTCATCAGTTTCACCGGGTTTTGTTTGGTTTCGGGGGGAAACCTTACGCCGGTCTGTACATGACTTTGATTTAAGATTTAAAGATTTAAAAGAAGTTTGAACCGGGATTAAACGGATTATACGGATTACCTGGATTAAGTGGATAATCAGTCAAATCCAATCCGACTAATCCGACTAATCCGTTTAATCCCGGTTCAAGCCCTCCTCCACCACCATCAACCCCAACTCATTGATATCAACCAACTGAACGCCTTTAATCTCCCCAATCAACAGTGGATCATACTTTACCGCGATTCTCAAAGAAGTTTGAACCGGGATTAAACGGATTACGCGGATTAAACGGATTAGTGGATAATCAGTCAAATCCAATCCGACTAATCCGTTTAATCCATGTAATCCCGGTTCAAACCTCCTCCATCACCATCATCCCCAACTCATTAATATCAACCAACTGAACCTCCCCAATCAACATTGGATCATACTTTACCGCGATTCTCAAAGAAGTTTGAACCGGGATTAAACGGATACACGGATTAAAC
>Ga0193731_1000320_pt1 | contig 16532 bp, 17 predicted proteins | sample U1a2metaG_FD_144920 | JGI IMG/M metagenome (GOLD analysis project Ga0193731, IMG submission 144920) | Soil microbial communities from a riparian zone of the East river system, Colorado, United States - U1a2 | ecosystem: Environmental > Terrestrial > Soil > Riparian zone | place: USA: East River...
GCCGTGTTCTTCTGGAGCCTGGACCGGATTCGCAAGGAGCGTACGGCTCCCGTGACCGTCCAGTCTTCGGCCAGGGCGACGCCACGCGAGCTGGTCGAGCGCCTCTTGCGACCCGCCGCCGACAACCTGAGCCAGCGACGGAGCGTGCGCGGCCGGCCGACCCTCACCGAGGACCTGGCTCGCGCTGGGCTCAACATCACGCCACCCGAATATCTCCTGCTCCGGATTGGGGCCGTGGCGTTGGGAGCGCTCATCGGACTGTTTCGGTTCGGCTTCTCCGTCGGACCGATTGTCCTCGGCGCCGTTGGTTTCGTGGTCCCGCCGTTGGTGGTCGCCTACCTGCAGCGCCGGCGCCAGAACCTATTCAACGAGCAGCTAACCGCGATGCTGCAGCTGCTGTCCAACTCGTTGAAGACCGGCTACGCAATCGACCGCGCTCTCGAGACGGTGGCCACCAAGTCGCGGCCCCCCGTTTCCACGGAGTTCGAGCGCGTCACGACCGAGATCACGCTAGGCACGTCGGTCGAGGATGCGCTGAGCGCGCTGCTGCTGCGAATCAACAGCGCGGACCTTGAATTCATCGTCACCGCGATCCTGCTGCACATCCGCGTCGGCGGAAACCTGGCGGAGGTTCTGGACACCATCTCCGACACCCTTCGTGACAGGTTGCAGACAAAACGCGACATGAGCGTCCTCACTGCGCAGTCGCGCGCTTCCGCCACCATCATCACCGGCTTGCCGATCCTGCTCGCCCTCGGGCTTTACGTTTTCGTCCCGGGCTACTTCGCGCCCATGACGTCAACGTTTGTCGGCTACGTCCTGCTCGGGATCGCAGGGCTCCTCATCCTGGTGGGCAACATCCTCATCAACCGCATGACCACGCTGCAGGCATGAGCTCGATCTTTCTGATTGCGGTGTCGGCCGGCGTCATCTGCGGGGTGATAGTGGTTGCGTTCTTCGTCGCGCTCGACCGCAACCTGGCCGCAGCGGCTGCAGCCAACGGTGCATGGGCAGCCCCTGAGACGAGGACGCCGCTGCTGAAGCGCCTCGAGGCGGCTGCGCGGCCCCTCGCCGCGCGCCTGCCCGCTCTGGCGGCTGGCGAGCTGCGCCAGAAGCTCAGCAGGGCGGGGGATCCGGGCAACCTGACACCGGCGGGGTTCCAGGCCGTCAGGTACAGCATGGCCGCCCTCTTTGCCATCGCCGGTCTTGCGCTCGGGCTGCTTCTGCGGCTGGGAATCCCGACTCTGGTCACCGCGGTGGTAACTGGGGTGGTTTTGGCGGTGATCGGCTACTTCGTGCCTCTGCTTTGGCTGAACCAGCGGATCGCTCTTCGCCGCCATCAGATCCAGCGCTCGCTGGCTGAGGCCACCGACCTGCTGACGCTGGTGGTGGAGTCAGGCATGAGCCTCGATGAGGGGCTCCTCAGCATCACCGAGCGGTTCCACAATGCGCTGGGGGACGAGATCGGGAAGGTGCTGCGGGAGATAAGGCTGGGGCGCCCTCGAATGGCGGCGCTCGAGCACATGGCGGATACCTGTGGCGTGGCGGACCTTCACCACCTCGTCGAGTCCATCGTGCAGTCGGATCAGATGGGGGTGCCGATCGCTAGGCTGCTCAGGGTTCAGGCGACCGAGATGAGGAGGCGGCAGCGGCAGACGGCACAAGAGCGGGCCGCCCAGGCCTCTTCGCGGATGGTGTTCCCGATGGTGGGGTGCATCTTTCCTGTGCTTTGGATAGTGCTGCTCGGGCCCGCGATCATCCAGATCCTGAGCACGGTTCGGTAGCGGGTGAGCAGTCGCATGACCCCACGGGGTCTGCAGCCGTCGTTCAGCGATCTCGATAAGCCGCTCTACACGATCAGCGTCGCCGCCGAGATCCTCGAGACGCATCCGCGCACGCTGATGCTCTATGAGGACGCGGAGCTGCTCGAACCGCATCGCACTTCAACGAACAGGCGGCGGTACTCGCAACGCGATATCAGCAAGGTGCAGGTGATCCAGTACCTGACTCGTGAGAAGGGGGTCACGCTCGCGGGGGTGCGGCACATCCTCAGCCTGTTCGAGGTGATGAAGAAGCACCGAGTCGAGCCGCCGCCCAACCTGAGAGAGATCTTCGACAGGTACTCGCAAATCATCTAATCCGAACCTCTAACCTCTCTCCCCTTCAGGGGAGCATTCAGTAAGGCCCCTCCTTAACGCCGCCGTGCGCAGAGGCGGTCCAGGGATTCGCTGGGCGGCCTAGAGCGAATCGTCAGCCGGAAGTAGCTCAAACGCCGCCTGCTCTCCCGGCGTTAGCGAGTCGCCTTCTCTTGAAGGCTTCACATGCGAACCGTATTTCGGACCGTACAACCTTGACGAGTGGCGAGCTTCTGCCGGGTCGTTGATGTGCCGGCTCTTGAAGGGAACGACCCTCTTGCCGACCCGAAGCTTTCCTTCAGGTCGCGCTAGAAGGTTTTTCGGCCAGTGGCGCGTCAGCCCTTGCCCCGAGCGGATGAACACTTTGTCGCCGTCGGTGACGATCCAGATCGTGACGCTCGACTCTTTGCCGGTCTTGCGACCATATGTCGTCAGGCGCACTTCTTTCTCATTCGCTACAGCGTCGAGGACTTCCTTGGGGAACTGCTGCATTAAGTCTTGAACCAATTGTTGGTTCGATGTTGTTCCGCCCTCAGCCGGTGTTCTCCGCTGCCTCCCGACGCCGCTTCGCCACGGGCGCCCACAGGCTCTCCAGGTCGTAGTACGAACGCTCGCCCGGGAGGAAAACGTGAGCGAGCACCGAGTCGAAGTCCAGGAGGATCCAGGTCGCGTCCTCGTAGCCATCGACATGCAGCGGCCTCAGGTTCTTTTCCTTCGCGGCCTCGACCATCCCGTCGGCGATTGCCTTCACCTGGCGGTCAGTCTCACCCTCGCACACCACGAAGTAGTCGGCGATGGTGGTCTTCTCGCGGACGTCAAGCACGACAGGCTTCCACGCCTTCTTGTCGGCCGCCGCACCGCGCAGCAGCCTCGCAAGCTGCAGGGGTGTCGTGCGGGCAGCCTTCAACATTTCGATTATCCCGCGTACAGCCGGTGCAAGACGATGTACCTCTCCACCGCGGGAGTGACCATGCTGCTGATCGCCTTGCCTTCAGCGACCGCCTTGCGGATCTCGCTTGCTGAGACATTCGGGGTCGGTCGCAGGCACAACCCCACCTTCGCTTGCCCGAGTCCAACTCCCTCCAGGTCTTCCTCGCGTGGTGCCTCAGAGCCTGGGCGGGCGACGATAACCATGCTCGCCAACTTGCGAACCTCTTCGGGCCGGTGCCACGTGGAGAAAAGGCGGGCCGCGTCCCAACCGAGGATGAGAACCATCTCGTCTTCTGGCTGTAGGCGCCGCATCTCCTCCAGCGTGTCCACTGTGTAGGACGGTCCGCCTCGCTTGAGCTCGAGGTCAGAGACCTTAAATCGCGGCGCGGCCTCGGTCCCCAGCCTGCACATCTCAAGACGCTGCTCCGCCGACGCGACAGGCGCCGGACGGTGCGGCGGCTGCGCCGTGGGGATGATGATCACCCGATCCAGACCCGCGCAGCCGATCGCCGCCTCGGCCGCGGCGAGGTGGCCATTGTGAAAGGGGTCGAACGTGCCGCCCAGCAAACCAACCTTGTTACCGCTCATGGCTGGTACTCGAACTCGACTTCGCCGATTCGGACCGTGTCGCCCGGCTGGATGCCTGCAGTCTCAAGTGCTGCGTTAACCCCGATCTTGTCGAGCTCGGTCTGAAACCTTGCGAGGCCGCCCGAAGACTCGAGGTCTGTCCGTTCGACCAGGCGCTCGACCCTATCGCCACGGACGACAAAACCCCAGGCCAACTTCTCGACCGCCAGCTCGGTTCTGCCAACCGCAGGAAGAGTTGTTTTGCGCGCGGGGCCTTGCGGGCGCGGCTCGGGCGCGGTCGCGAGGGTAGTGACGACTGCATCGATCAGCGCCGGCAGACCCTCGCCCGACAGCGCTGAAACGAAATGGATCGGTCCTTTGCGACGGGACCGTGTTCGCAGCTTTCGGGCCGGCTCCATGTCGACCTTGTTGATTGCCACGATGTACGGTCGCTGCGCGAGGTATGGCGAGAACTGCTCCACCTCGGCCTGGACCATTGCCAAATCCTTCCACGGGTCCGGCGACGTGCCGTCGATCACGTATACGAGGATCTTCGTCCGCTCCACGTGGCGCAGGAACCGCAGCCCCAGCCCGACACCTCGTGATGCGCCCTCGATGAGGCCGGGAATGTCGGCGATCACGATGCGACCGCCGCGCGACTCGGCCACCCCCAGCTGTGGGTCGAGCGTGGTGAACGGATACGCAGCCACCTTGGGACGCGCCGCGGTGATCGAGCTCAGCAGCGATGACTTGCCTGCGTTGGGCGGTCCGACGAGTCCGACTTCCGCGATCAGCTTGAGGTCGAGCGTGACCGCCAGCTCCTCTCCTTTGAGCCCGGGCTCGGCGTAATCGGGGGCGTGGCGCGTCGAGCTCTTGAAGTGCACGTTGCCGCGCCCTCCGCTGCCCCCCTTTGCGATGACAGCGCTCGAGCCAGGATGATCGAGGTCGGCGATCACTGCGCCGTCGGGGTCGAGAGCAACCGTCCCGACCGGAACGTCGAGGGTGAGGTGCTTTCCATTGCGACCCGTCTTGCGACCCCCCGCACCATTTGCTCCAGGCTCTGCCTGCCAGCGCAGCTTCCGCTTGTAGAGCGAAAGATCGGACACCCCAGTGGTCGCTTTCATGTAGATCGAGCCGCCCCGGCCGCCATCGCCGCCGTCGGGGCCGCCTCGCGGTACGAAGGGCTCGCGCCTGAAGGAGGCTGAGCCTCGGCCGCCGTGTCCGGCGCGCACCGTGACGCGTGCCGAATCTACAAAGGTGCGGGAGCGGCCGCTATTCGGCGACGATGCTGACCCGCCGGCCGTCCTTGCCCACTCGCTCGTAGCGAACGAGGCCAGGGGCGAGCGCGAATAGAGTGTGGTCGCGCCCGAGCCCGACACCAGTGCCCGGGGTGATGCGGGTTCCCCGCTGGCGGACCAGGATGGTGCCGGCGTTCACCGCCTGGCCGGCATACATCTTCACGCCAAGCATCTTCGGTTTGGAGTCGCGGCCGTTGCGGGACGACCCGCCGCCTTTCTTGTGCGCCATCAGCCTGTCTCCTTGGTTGTCTTCGGTTTCCTCGGCGCGCGCTTGGCAGGCGCCTCAGCTTTGGTTTCATCCACGGCCACTGTAGTTGGCTCGCTTGCTGCTTTGACCGGCTTCGCTTTCTTCTTGGTTTCAGTCTTCGGCTTCGCCTCGGTCTTGGTCGCGGTCCCTGTCGCTTCGGTCAGGCCGCCGATCGAAAGGATTTCGATCGCCGTCAGGTCCGCGCGACCACCCCGGTGGACCCGCACCCTCTTCTTCGACTTGTAGCGGAGGCTCTCGATCCGCGGACCCCGCCGGTGGGAGAGGATTTTGATCTCGATGTCCACGCCATCGATCCCGGGTGCCCCCACTTTGATGTCAGAGCCGTCGCGAAGCAGCAGGACGCGGCCGAGCTTGAGCGACGAACCAGGCTCAGCGTCGAGCCGATCCACCAGGATCTGGTCGCCTGGAGTCACCCGGTATTGCTTCCCGCCGCTGACGACGACAGCCGACAGCGAACCATCCGATTTGGGCACCGAGCGATTCTACCAAAGGGTCACCTAAGCAAGAAGGACGTGATGACGACCACCGCCAGCACCACCACCGCATAGGGGGCGACGGCTCGACGGTAAAGGCCACGAGCAGCCACGGCGCCGCGCCTGACCAACAGCATGCCCGCGACCAGGCAGAGCAGCGCCACGGCCAGCGTGATGGCGAAAAACCTCAGGACGCCAAGCGCGTCGTCGGCCGACGGGGGAAAGAACAGCGTGGTGAAAAGGCCGCAGTACGGCAGCCAGCACAAAGCCCTCACTGTGTCGAGGCGAGGACGCAGCCGTCTATCGCTTGGCTGGGTGAGCGGCCAGAGCCTGAGGAGCGCGGGCAAGCACAGGAGGTACAGAAAGCCGCTCGCAATCTTGACTGGCAGCAGCGAAGAAACCAGCACGTTGCCAAGGACCTGTGGCCGCAGGCTCTCGGGCTGCACAGCAGGGCCCAGGACCGCAAGCAGCCAGCAGAATTGGATCACGAGCAGCAGACCCGGTGCGGGGACGAAGTCAACTGAGAGAGCGAGCTCGGCCCACAAGGTGAACGCGAGCACTATCGCGGCCACTATTACGTTGCGCTCGGCGGACGGCAGCGGGTTGAAAGGAGCCGCAAGCTGTACCGCGACGAGCATCGAGAAGAGAGCCACTGTGGCGACCACCACAGACGGGCGCTCGCGCGCCGGCAGCACCCATGCGCCATGCCTGACCCGGGTCCAGGCGATCTCCGCCACGAGGCCGAAGGCCACTATCGTCACCAGGCCCGGGTACACGACGAGGGCAAGCGAGTGGGTGGCGATCGCCGACAGGATCTGTGTCACAGCCCGGCCAGGGCAAGAAACGGCTGCGGATAAAGGCCGATCACCGCATTGGCGCCGAGAGCGATGCCGACTCCCCAGGCTTGCCTGCCGCGAGGCAGGCCAAGGCTCCGACCGAGGCGAAGCGACGGGGGCAGCCAGAGGAGCAGCCCCAACCCGATCACGAGCGCCAGCGGCCAGTAAAGCTGAGTGGCCCCGCGTAGGAGGAGAACGCGAGCAGCGAATCCTGCAAACGGCGCCGCACCGGCGAGCATCGCGGCAGCGAGCAGGTTGATCGGCCTGTCGTTCGGGCGCTTCTCGCGCAGGGACTGGCGCGACCAGAGATACAGGGGCAAGCGGCTCAGCAGGATTCCGTAAAGCAAAAGCAGCGCCGCACGCTGCCCGTCGGCGATGGCCATCCCCAACCCACAAAGAGCGAGGCCCCAGTCGGCCATGAACGAGTAGTGCCAGGCTGCTGCGCCACCCTCGGTGCGCCAGGAGGCGACGCTTCCCCACAGCATGTTGAGGAGGCCGAGCCCGATCATCATCGCGCCGAACGCAGCGCCTTCTGACGGAACGAGCTCACGGGCTCGCATGAGCACGGCCAGGGCAAGCACAGGGCCGATGAAAGCCATCCACGGGATCGGTGACGTAGCGGTTCTCTCGTCCGGCTCGAACTCGTGGATGTAGGGCAGAGTGCCCAGGGCAGCGCAGAGGCCGGCGACGAGACCGACCGCTGCGAGATGGGAAAGAATCGGCGGTCCGTCGCTGCGAGCGCTTGCGGCAGCGAGAGCCAGAAGCGCAGCCGCAAGAACCGGCCCGCGTAGGCGTGTCGCGAACGAGCGTCCGCCCACCGACGCCGCCTGCATGACGGAAAGCGCGATCACGATCAGGACGATCATCTCGAGGCTTGTGGCAGCTGCAATCGCTGCCATGCCGGCAAGGCCCGCCAGGCCCCAGGTAAGCAGGATCGATCGTTCGACGAGGAGGGGCGACAGGGCGACAACCAAAGCCAATGCCGCCGCCGCCACGATGAGAAGGGCGCAGCTTTCGGACGACAGTGACAGGCTTATGCCCAACTGGTCGGACGTGGCGCCGGGTCTGGCGAGGACCACCACCGCCACGCCGGCCAGACCCAGGATCGCCGCGGCTGAGAAAGCTGCCTGCGGCCGTGCCCTCAACAGTGCAGCGGAAATCGAGCCCGCAGCGGGCAGCGCAACGGCAAGCTCAGGCAGCATTCGTTTCCGCCACGCGCAGAACCGAGATCCCAACCGCGAGCAATGCCGCAGCGATGTAGGGCGCCGGACCTGGACTCGTGTCTGCAATGCCTGCTGACATCGCCACCGACAACGCAAGGGCAACGAGCGCGGTCAGCACCGCGGCGCGCTCAGCCTGGCCAAGGACACGAGCCGTCATCAGCGCAAGGACTGACAAGGCAGCGAACCTGACTGGCGCACCCGGGCCTGTCATCACTGAGGTGGCGATCCACAGTGAAAGAAGGCCTCCCCCGATTGAGAGGACCAAACGGGCAGTTGATCCGGAAGGCATCACTCCCCAAACATCGGGCCCGGTCCGGAGCCGCTTGAAGCAGGCGACGCCTCCCGCAAGCAGAAGCGCGACTGCCGCGAGCTGCTCGCCACCGAGCCACACCAGCACAGCGAAAGCAAGGGTTGTCACGGCCAGCCCCAGCGCGAGCCCGCGCCGGCCGTCTGACAGGACGATCACGGCAGCACCCAGCCAGGCGGCGAACGCTGCGACCTCCGTCACCTGTTGACCGCGTAAGCGAGCGCCACGAGAATCGCGATCCAGAAGAAAGGCCGCCCGCCGGCAGCCGCCTTTTCGAGCGCGCGAGGATTGATTATCGATTGGTATTGCTCCGGCAAAGTTGCGCTCCGGGCCGCATCGCGCAAGCGGCCGAGAGCGAGTGCGCCAGGCATGGTGAACAAGGGAGGTCTCGAATGGCCTCGCACGCCAAACCCGCCGGCGATCCCATACATGATGGCGCCGAGCAGTACGAGCGGAGCAAACAGTGTCAGCGCCGGCAGGTTGGTCTGAACTGTGACCACCGCGATCAGGCTGCTGCCCAGCGAACCTGGTACGGCCGGCGTGATCTCCGATTGGGCCGGATTGGCGAACGCCGACATCACCACGGGCAGGGCCGGCCCCGCGACCAGGATCAAGGCGGCAAGCACCATTGCGACGCGCGGGAAGGTCTCGCTGGCAGGGTGCCCCCGGCCTGCCGGCAGACCGATCGCCCGTGCCGCCGCGACCATCGCGACCACCCAGGCCGCGGCGCCTGCGATGCCGATGAGGCCGAGAAAATCGCCGGCTTCGAAGGTGGCTGCGAGGCCGACTACGCGCGCACCAAAGGCCAACCCTGGAGGCAGGCCCACCGCGGCGGCGATCGTGAGCAGCGTCCCGGGGCCTGCTCGATCAGGAAGCAAGGGCAGGCAGGCAGTCAGCACCGCGACGGTGGCCAGCATAACGAGGCCGGCAGCGAGGCCCACCGGTGTGCCCACGGCGATGGCAATGAGAGCGAATCCGCCACACCCCGGGATCACCTCTCCCAGGTACTCGCGCCGGGTTGTCGCCGACTGTGCACGGACGGCCGCGCCGAAAGCGACAAGAACGCCAAGCCACGCCAGCGCGACGCCCAGCAGCGGCTGGGGATACCTTCCGTCGCCCATCTCATAGGCGCGCACGAGCAGGTAGAAGCCCAGCGGGTAGAGCGTGGCCACCGCCATGCCGGCTGCACTCAGCGACGGCCGCGACCAGAGCTGGGCGGCCCATCCGCGCCACGGAAACAGGCCTGAGGCCATCAAGGCGGCAGCCGCCAACAGCAAGAAGACAGGCACCGTCAGGGCGGACACTGGAACTGCCGCGTAGACGGCGGTGCCGCCGGCCACTTGCAGGATCGCACCGGCCCAGCTGAGGGCCAGCCACGCCGCCAGCAACACTCCCCACGGCGGGCGAGGAGCTCGAATGTCCTCGATGTCGAGCTGAATCACAGCGAGCGTAGCGGCGGTACCCCCTGCCAGGGCCGTGAGCAGGATCCCTCCCGCTTCTACCGCGAGCATCGATGCGCCGACTCCGACGGCAGCGACGGTTCCCTCCTGCCAGCTGCGCGGCTGAAGCGTCAGGAGGACAGCGGACGGGATGAGGATGACAAGGGCGAAGGCGAAGGCGACAGCATCGAGTCGCAGGTCGAAAGCAGCGCCGAAGCCGAGCGGACCAAGGGTGAGCTCCTGGGTCGAGCGGACCGGCAGCCACAGGACGAACAAGGCAAGCACCGCTCCCCAAGTGCCGGCGCCAACCAGCCCACGTCCTGGCTTCATTCCCGCGAGACCAAGAGCCGCCGTCACGCCGCCGGCTATGAGAGGGAGTGCGACTGGCGCTATAAGTGCAAGTGACGGCACGCCGTCACGCGCTCAATCGATCGATTGCCGCACTCAGCTCAGCTGCGCGTTCCTCCAGCTTTCTGACGATGTCGAACGGCGCCTTGGTTCGAAACTCGGGGTTGGACAGCTTGGCTTGTGTCTTTTCGAGGTCGGACCTCAGCCGGCGCAGCTCGGCCTGGCGGCGGCCGTCCCCGGCGCCCTCTGGAAAGCTCACCTGCCCCGGCACAGCACCAAGCTGGGTTCCACCGTCCAGCCCCTCGGTCAATTCGACCCACGCCAACCTGGCGGCCAATCGCCCGACATTTCCATCAGTGGAGGCGTCGAGCTTCATCTTGCCGCCACGCGGCGGCGCGCCTGCCGCCTGACGGTGCCCACGCACCTCCTCGACGATCCTCATCACCTGCGCGAAAGTCTCCTCCGCTGCGGGATCGACGAATTGTGCGTCTGGCCAGGGCGATCGCATCACATAGTCGCTGTGGCCGGGAGTCCTCGACCAGAGCTCCTCGGTCACAAACGGCATGAACGGGTGCAGCAGCCTCAAAAGATTGTCGAGGCAGAAGTAGGCGACATCCTGTGCGGCTGCGTCGCCCGCACGCAAACGCTCCTTGGCCGCTTCGAGGTACCAATCGCAAAACTCGTTCCACGCAAAGTCGTACGCAGCGGACATCGAATCCTGGAATTTGAAGTTCTCGATTCCGGCTGTCACCGCCGCGCACGCATAGGACAGGCGCGACATCACCCAGCGGTCCTCGAGGTGTTCGTGGATCTCGATGGTCCCCGGCCTTTCGGCCGGCGGAGTCCCCGGCGAGCTCAGCACCAGGCGCGTTGCGTTCCACAGCTTGTTGCAGAAGCGCCGATAACCCTCAACTCGGCTCTCGTCGAAACGCACGTCCTGGCTCGACATCGCGACTGATGCGGCCCATGCCCTGACGGCGTCGGTGCCGTACTTGTCGATGAGGTCTCGCGGATCGACCCCGGTGCCCAGCGACTTCGACATCCGGCGACCGTCGGTCGCCTGCACCTGGCAGTGGATGGCGACGTCGGCGAACGGGACCTCGCCCATGAACTCGAGGCCGGTCATGATCATCCGGCTGACCCAGAGATTGATGATCTCGCGCGCCGTGCTGTTCATGCTGTTGGGATAGAAGGCTTTGAGGTCTTCGGTCTCGTCCGGCCAACCGAGCGTTGCAAAAGGCCACAGCGCCGATGAGAACCAGGTGTCGAGCACGTCGGGATCCTGGGTGAGCGCCGTGCTGCCGCACTCGGTGCACTCTTGGGGACGCACGACTGCCACGAGCTGGTGCCCGTTTTCGCATGTGTAGACCGGAACGCGGTGGCCGAGCCAGAGCTGGCGGCCCACATTCCAGTCGCGCAACCCGCGAAGCCAGTCGAGGTAGGTGCGCTCGAATCGCTCAGGATGCCATCGAACCTTGCGCGCGGCAGACGCCTCAAGCGCTTTGTCCCGCATCACCTCCATTCGCAGCCACCACTGCTCGCTTATCAGCGGCTCGATCACTGTGTCGCACCTGTCGCAGTGGCCCACCTCGTGCGTATATGGCTCTTCTTTGACGAGGAAGCCCTGCGCTTTGAGATCGGCTACCACCCTGCGGCGCGCTTCCAACGCCGGCAGCCCGTCGTACGGAAGGTCTGGCACGTTCATGCTGCCGTCCAGGTTCATTCCGTTGATCACCTCGAGCGAATGGCGTTGTCCGATGTCGTAATCCATCGGGTCGTGGCCAGGCGTGACCTTCAATGCGCCGGTGCCAAAGTCCTTTTCGACCGCTTCGTCGCCGACGATCGGCAGCCTGCGATCGACCAGCGGCAGGATCGCCGTCTTACCGATCAGCGCCTTGTATCTCTCGTCTGTTGGATTTACTGCCACGCCGGTGTCGGCAAGCATCGTCTCCGGCCGGACCGTGGCGATGACCACCTCGCCGCCTCCTTCAATCGGGTAGCGGATGAAGTACAGAGTGTCGTGATGCTCCTGCCACTTCACCTCGAGGTCTGAGATGGCCGATTTATCGCGCGGGCACCAGTTGACGATCCGGGGCGCCCTGTAGATCCACCCCCGCTCGTAAAACGCGACGAACGCGGTCATGACAGCGCGGACGTATCGCTCGTCCATGGTGAATCGAAGGCGGGACCAGTCGAGAGAGACGCCCAGGATGCGGTCCTGGCTCACGATGGTCTCGCCAACGTCGCGATACCACTCGTCGACTCGAGACTCGAAAGCCTCGCGTCCCAGCTGCTCCTTGGTCATGCCCTCGGCCGCGAGCTGCTTCTCGATTACGTTCTGAGTGGCGATCGCGGCATGGTCTGTGCCTGGCAGGTACAGCACCTCGTAGCCGCACATGCGCCGGTACCGCGCGCAGATGTCCTGCAGGGTGTGGTTCAGCGCATGGCCCATGTGCAGCCCGCCTGTGATGTTGGGCGGCGGCAGGCAGATCGTGTATTTCCTCTTCCGGCTCTTCGCGTCGGCGATGAAAAGACCGTCATTTTCCCAGCGCGCGTACCAGCCGGCCTCGACGGCCTGTGGATCGAACGCGGTTGGCATCGGTATCTCGGTCTTACTCATGGGCGTGTTCCGACGAAAGTCATTTGGGTGTCGAGGTTGCCGGCGAGATCGCTTAGCGCGAACGTGCCGGCTTGCGTACAGCTACGAGTACGAAGCGGCGCATGGTGTCGAACATGTTAGCGCCCTCATCGCTTGTTCTTCTGACGCTCCCCGAGCTCGTCGTTCGGCCTGGTTCCTCCTGTGGAGCGGGCAATCGTCGCGAACAATCCGGGGGCGACTGCCATGACCTTCAGGCTCGCCTTCAACTGAATCGGCACCACATCGATCTCGGCTCGATTCTTCGCGATCGCCTTCCACACGGCGTCCGCCACTTGCGCGGGAGTCACCTCCCCTGCCATCGGATCGGCCTTGAGACCTGTCTCCGCCCACATGCCGGCCTCGCTGACGAACGTAGGACACACCACCGACACACCCACGCCAGTTCCCCATAGCTCCTCGCGCATGGCAAGCGCAAAGCCCCGGATGCCGAACTTGGTCGCGTTGTAGATACTGACGCCGGCCGCCGGGATCTTGCCGGCGATCGACGAGATGAAGACCATGTGCCCTTCCCTGCGCTTGACCATCGCCGGCGCAAGGGCTTGGGCGAGGATGATCCCAGCCCGCAGATTGACTGCGATAGCTCCATCGATCTCGTCGATTGACAGGCGCGTGAGCCGTCTGCTCACAGGGACGCCCGCGTTGGAGACCAGGACGTCAATGTCGCCCGCCTCCTTCGCCAGGCGCTCCGGCTCACCGGTTCGCGAGAGGTCGGCGACTATGACCCTCGACTCCCCTAGCTCTTTGGCCAGCTTTTGCAGTGCCTCCTCGTTTCGCGCCGAGAGCACGAAACGAGCTCCAGCCTGGTGGAGGCGCCGCGCGATGTGTGGCCCCAATCCTGTCGAGGCGCCAGTGAGGAGGACGGTCTTGCCCCGCAGGTCTTCCACGACCGAAGAATAGCCTGGGCTAGGCGCTTTCTCCCACGAGCCGCGCCGGGCCCTCGCTTTCCTCCCCCAGCTCGAACTCGGGCTCGAGGGCCTCTCGGATCGAACGCTCGGAGATCAGGCAGCGCTTGATCTCGGGGCGCGATGGGATCTCGAACATGGAGTTGAGCAACGCCTCTTCGATGATCGACTTCAGCGCGCGAGCACCAGTGCCTCGATGGAGCGCTAGCTCCGCGATGGCATCCAGGCTGCCCTTCTGAAACACGAGCTCGACGTTGTCCAGCGTGAAGAACTTCTGGTACTGCTTCACGAGCGCGTTCTTCGGCTCCGTGAGGATGCGCACGATGTCCTGCTGGTCGAGGTGATGCAGGGTGACAATGATCGGCAGGCGGCCGATGAACTCCGGGATGAACCCGTACTTCAAAAGGTCCTGCGGCTGCATGAGCTTCAGCGTCTCTGACACCGCCTTCCGCTCGATCTTCGTGTGAGGGGCACCGAAACCGATGGCCCGGCGGCCGATGCGCTGCTCGACCACCTTCTCGAGGCCGTCAAACGCGCCGCCGCAGATGAAAAGGATGTTGGTGGTGTTGATCTGGATGAAGTCCTGGTGGGGGTGCTTGCGCCCGCCCTGCGGCGGCACGTTGGCGACGGTGCCCTCGAGGATCTTCAACAGCGCCTGCTGGACACCCTCTCCGCTCACGTCGCGGGTGATCGACGGGTTGTCTGACTTGCGCGCGATCTTGTCGATCTCGTCGATGTAGATGATCCCGCGCTCGGCGCGGCTGATGTCGAAGTCCGCCGCCTGGATGAGGCGGAGAAGGATGTTCTCAACGTCCTCGCCCACGTAGCCGGCCTCGGTGAGGCTTGTTGCGTCGGCGATGGCGAACGGCACGTCGAGGATCTTGGCGAGGGTCTGCGCAAGATATGTCTTGCCGCAGCCGGTCGGGCCGACCAGGAGCACGTTCGATTTGGTGAGCTCCACGTCTCCGACTGACTTGGAGGCCGAGATACGCTTGTAGTGGTTGTAGACCTGGACCGAAAGCACCTTCTTGGCGCGGTCCTGGCCGATCACGTACTGGTCGAGCGCGGCGCAGATCGTTTTTGGATTCGGGATGAAGCCCGTCTTCTGCTTTTTCTGGCCCGCCGACCGGTTGTCGTCCTCGAGGACCTCCTGGCAGAGGTCGATGCACTGATCGCAGATGAAGACCCCTGGTCCTGCTACGAGCTTACGGACCTGGTCCTGCCCCTTCCCGCAGAACGAGACGCGCGTATAGCGGCGGCGGTCTTCTCTTTCGTTCATTTATCTCTCATCGCGATCGTCGCTTGTCCATCAGGACGAAGCCGGTGCTGCCGGGGGATTATGGCCCCACAGCATCTCGTTGGCAACGCTTATGCATTCGCTACAGATGAAAACTCCCGACCCCGCGACCAGCCTCACGCCAAGCTCACCCTGCACCTTTCCGCAAAACGAACACTTCGGCTTGTGCCTTTTGACCTCGCCGCCCTTCGCCTTACGTCGGAAGATCATTACCCGGCGGCGACCACCTTTTCCTTTTCTTTCTCTTTGTCCTTCTCTTTTTCCTTGTCGGAGGGCTTGATGGGGGTGAGGATGATGTCGTCGATCAGCCCGTACTCCTTCGCCGCCTCTGAGGTCAGGAAGTAGTCGCGCTCGGTGTCCTGGGTGACCTTCTCGATCTTCTGGCCAGTGTGGCGCGCAAGGATCTGGTTCAGCTGCTCGCGAGTGCGCAGGATCTCCTTGGCGTGGATCTGGATGTCGGTGGCCTGCCCCTGCATCCCGCCCCATGGCTGGTGGATGAGGATGTTGGCGTGCGGTAGTGCGTACCGCATCCCGTGAGCGCCGCCTGCCAGCAGAACTGCCGCCATCGAGTACGCCATACCGATACAGATGGTCGACACCGGTGGCCGGATGTACTGCATGGTGTCGTAGATCGCCAGCCCAGCCGTGACCTGGCCACCCGGGCTGTTGATGTAGAGCGCGATCTCTTTATCAGGATCTTCCGACTGTAGGAACAGAAGCTGCGCCACCACCAGGTTCGCCACCTGGTCGTCGATTGGCGTTCCGATGAAGACGATGCGGTCCTTGAGCAGCCGAGAGTAGATGTCAAAGGCGCGCTCTCCGCGGCCAGTGTTCTCGACCACCATCGGCACCAGGTATGCGGCGGGGCGCTGGATCCGGTTCATGTCGTGCACAAGCTCATTCTAGACACGCCTCCCCCGGATTCCGTCAAGTTGAGTGGGGGCATCCCCCCTGGACCCCCCTTGCTTTGAATTCAGTTGGCGGGCTTCGCCCCGCCGGCCAGGCGGTCCAGCACTCTGCGCCGTCGCAGCCGCGAAGCGAAGTATCGTCGGGCGCTCTCGCTTTTCTTGAGCTCGTCGACCTGGCCCTTCAGCTCGTCGTCCTTGGCCGCTTGCTCCTCGAGGTACTGCAGCGTTTCCTCATCCGACGGCTCGAGGGCTTGACGCTTTGCGTATTCGCCAAGGACCAGGTCGATCTTCAACCGCGCCTCGGCTTCCGGCCTCTCGTCAGCGACCCATTGGTCGATCGTCTTACCCAGGTATTCCAGATACCTGTCGAGCCTCAAGCCCTGGCGGTTCAAGCTGCGTTCCATCGATTCGAGCTGACTCGTCAGCTCACGATCGACCAGCGCGACCGGAACGTCAACGGTCGATGCGTCAACCAGCGCTTTGACAAGGGCCGACTCGTGCTCCAGCGTCGCCATCTCGCGAGCCGACTCCTCGAGTGCAGCGCGTGTCGACGTTCGAAAGGATTCAACAGTCTCGTGCTCGCCATTGCTCAGCTGCTTGGCCAGCGCGTCGTCGAGCGCCGGCAGAATTTTTTCCTTCACGCCCTGCAGCGTGACTTTGATAGTCGCCTGGTTGCCCGCGAGCACCGGGTCGGAGTAGTCATCAGGAAATTTCACCGATGCCGAGCGCGTCTCGCCGACGAAAGTGCCCGGTAGCACCTCGAGCAGCTCAGGCAGCAGCACGCCCTCTTTCAGCTCCGCTTCCATCGCCTTTCGAGCCTCCGACTCGACCACCGCGCCATCGACCTCGACCTCGACGTCGATCACCGCGATGTCTCCAAGGCGCGCTTCCCGCTCGACTGGGGTTATCTCCGCGAGCGGCTGCCTCACGTCCTCGAGGCGG
>Ga0193731_1000322_pt1 | contig 16494 bp, 16 predicted proteins | sample U1a2metaG_FD_144920 | JGI IMG/M metagenome (GOLD analysis project Ga0193731, IMG submission 144920) | Soil microbial communities from a riparian zone of the East river system, Colorado, United States - U1a2 | ecosystem: Environmental > Terrestrial > Soil > Riparian zone | place: USA: East River...
AGCCGATGTTCGGTTCGTGATAGCGCACAAAGGTATCGTCCCAGAGGATGACATGCCCTCCGGGGAGCGCGGGCGCCTCGCCCGTTGTTTTTGGCGCCTCGCCAAAAACCTCTGTGCTCCTTCGCGAGCTAAGGCTGAATTTTGGCGCCCTTGGAGTGTCCCGCGAGGCGCGTGACACAGCAGGCGAGGCGCCCGCGCTCCCCAGACGTTGCGCGAACCATTTGTCGAAACGGTGACGCGCGTAATGCGGCAATGAGCGTTTTGCCGAGATGCCAAGCGTTGTCTCCATTAACGCCCGCAGCGGCTTGAAATCGAGAATAGCGTCTGCCAGCACTGGCATGGTGCAACCGATTTTTCCGAGCAAATCCACCCTGCTCAAAACGCGCTCGCGCAAGGGAAGGCCATCGCGGTGCCAGCGGGCGTAAAGCATTTCTGCCTTCAACAATGCGAGATTCACGTTCGACGGACATTCCGGCGTGCAGCCTTTGCAAGAAAGACAATTGCTAAGCGCAGCGTCCAACTCTTCGGATTTTAGTGGGTCGCGCCCATTCACACGCAGCTCGAGCGCGGCCCGGATGATATTGGCGCGGCCGCGCGTGGACATCACTTCTTCGCCGGTGGCCATGAATGTTGGGCACATGATGCCGGCGTGTTTCAGACAGCCGCCGCAGCCGTTGCATTGTTCGAGGTTGCCGATAAACGAACGGTCCTTGAACGCAAATTCGAGCACCGGCTGGTACCGGAGCTCGAGCGGCCGCGTAAAATTTTCGCGCAGATGGTTATCGATTTTGTGACGGCCATCGTCGAATATTTTCCCGGGATTAAAAATGTTTTTCGGATCGAACATCCGTTTGATTTCGCGTAAGACACGAAGGAGCTCGTCGCCGAGTTGATCGCGCATGTATTCCGTGCGTGCGATGCCAACTCCGTGCTCGGCTGACAACGACCCTTTGAATTGCCGTACCAAGGCGGAGGTTTGATCGGCGACTTGCCGGAATTTCTTCAAATCGCCTGCGCTGTGTAGATCCAGCACGGGTCGCACGTGCAGCAGTCCGCTGGCAGCGTGCCCGTAATAGCTCGCCTGCAACCCAAGTGGTTTCATGATCGATTGCAGTCCCTGCACGTATTCGGGTAGTTGCGCCGGCCGAACGGCGGCGTCTTCAATGAATGCGACCGGTTTTGCCGGGCCGATGCAACCGGTCAAAAGCGAGAGACCGGATTTCCGCACCGACCAGACAAGATTCATCTGCGCCGGATCGGTGAGGATTTTTTTGCGTAGCCCAATGTTGCGCGATTCCAGAGTCGACAGGCGCTCCGCCACGTCATCATAGAATTCAACGATTAAAATCGCTTCGCAGCGCTTCGTGTCGAGTTCGAGCAAATCGCGCGCTGCCTGAAAATGCAGTTGCCCTTTGGTTTGGTCGAGCAACGGGCGATCGATATGTTCAATCGCCGCAGGCTTCAAATCGAGAAGTTCGACGGTTGCTTGCATCGCTTCTCCGATCGACGCGAAAAAGATCAGACCCAAACCTTTCTCGCTCGGCAGTGGCGAGATCTTGAGCTTGGCAGAGAAAATTGCCGCCAGCGTTCCTTCGCTGCCAGCGAGAATATTTGTCAGATCAGTCGGTGCGCTCAGAAATTTTTCGATCCCGTAACCCGGCCAGCGCTTTATCAGGCCCGGTGGCCAGCGCTCAGCCATCTCGGCCGTCGCTTCGCGAACGAGGTCCTCGATCTTTGCCCGCTCACAGCCTAACGACTTATGGCTTGCTCCGATTTCTTCAACGCGGCCGTCGGCCATTACGATGTCGAGGGAAAGAACGTGATCGGCTGTGGTTCCGTAGATCGGGCATCGCGCGCCTGACGAATTGTTGGCGATCATGCCGCCGAGTGTGGCGCGCGAACTGGTTGCGACATCGGGTCCGAAGCAAAATCCGTGCGGTCTTAGAAAATCGTTAAGCTGATCGAGCACTACACCTGCCCCGATGCGCACGCTGCGCTTTTCAAAATCGAGATCGCTGATCTGGCGGTTGTAGCGGGAAAAGTCGACAATCAATCCCTCGCCGATCGCGTTGCCGACCAAACTTGTGCCGGCGCCGCGCGGCGTTATGGAAAGACCCGCATCAGCTGCGGCATGAACGACTGCACTCGCTTGCTGCGCGGTCTTCGGAAACGCAACGCCGACCGGCTGAATCTGATAAATCGACGCGTCAGTCGCGTAGAGTTGACGCGTCAGATTATCAAAGCGCGCCTCACAACCGGTTTGCCTGATTTTCCTTTCCTGAACGGAAGTCATCGCGTCGAAATTACATTATACGCAGCACATCCTTTTGCGACCGCGGGCGCCTATGCCGCTTCGCTCAACCTGGACAGCTTTCGTAAAAATTGCCGTGCTACATACGCGTACAGGTAGGGCGGGCAGTCCTCTGCACGCCCTTCTGCGATTTCGCGTGGCGGCGCGCACGGAGTGGCGCGCCCTACCAAAGATTCATTTGGGCGTTTTCAGGTGTTGTATCGGCGAAACGAACTCCGACGCCAATGAGACGCACGGGTTTTCCCGTGCGGGCGAACGCTTCCGCAAGCAGCGAACGAAAATCTTCCAACGCGGGCTGGAGTCCCGCGCGCTCGGCAGTTGTGCGGGTGAAATCGTTGAACTTTAGTTTCACGAAGATTTTCGTGATCTCGCGGGTCGATTCTTTTTGCGCCAGATCGGCCATTAAATCCTGGAAGAGTTCTTCTAGTCTTTCCTCGCATTGCTCTAGCGTGGTCAGATCGACAGTGAATGTTTCCTCTGTGCTGAGCGATTTGCGCGGACGATCCGGCTCGACCGGGCGATGATCGATGCCACGACAGAGATCGTAAAGATCGAGACCAAATTTGCCGAACACATCAACGAGCTTCGGACGCGAGAAGCGCTGGAGGTCGCTGCAGGTTTTGACTCCAAGTTCTTCCAGTTTTCGCTCGGACTTTTCGCCAATGCCCCAAATTTTGCGGACATGCAAATCTCGCATGAACTCGGGAATGTTTTCCTGCTTCACTTCAAATTGCCCGTTCGGCTTGTTTAATTCGCTGGCGATCTTGGCGATCAGCTTATTCGGACCTACTCCGGCAGAGGACGTCAGCCTCGTTTTATCAAAGATCGCGGTGCGGATCTCGTGCGCGAGCGCTCCCGGCGCGCTCGGGTGTGCGGTAACGTCAAGGTATGCTTCGTCGAGCGACAGCGGTTCGATGATTGAAGTGAATCGATGAAGGATTCCGCGAATCACTGCCGCTTCACGCCGGTAAACATCGAACCGCGTCGGCAGCACAATCAGGTTTGGGCAGCGTTGCAGCGCCATGAAAGTCGGCATAGCCGAGCGCACACCGAACTTGCGCGCCTCGTAATTGCACGTCGTCAGCACGCCGCGCCGATCACGAGCGCCGCCCACGCCCACCGGTTTGCCGCGCAACGAGGGACGATCGCGCACCTCGATGGCGGCATAAAAGCAATCCATGTCGAGGTGAATAATCGCGCGCGGGTTTTCTTCATTCTGCACACAGAAATCTCGCACAACGCAAGAAGGAGACCATCTGGCGGTTCTGTCTCCGATCTCGAATTTCAGGCTTTGCAAAACGTAATTGGCTCTAGATATTGAAGCGCAACTTTTTTCTGAAATGGACGCTTCCACTTCTATCGAAACGCATCACGAACCGCACGGGCACGACGCTGCTCATGAGCATCACGAGCTCGGATGGTGGCGAAAATATATTTTTTCCACCGACCACAAGGTGATTGGAATCCAGTACGGCCTTTGCGGGCTGGTATTCCTCTTCTTTGGGTTCTGCCTGATGATGATGATGCGCTGGCAATTGGCGTATCCCGGTCAGGCGATGCCGGTGATCGGCAAATGGCTGCCGTACATTTTCGGGGCCGATTCGATGCCGGACGGAAAAATGACGCCGGATTTTTACAACTCGTTAGGCGCCATGCACGGCACGATCATGATCTTTCTTGGTGTTGTGCCGCTGGCCTTTGCTGCTTTCGGAAATTTTGTCGTGCCGCTGCAAATCGGCGCGCCTGACATGACGTTCCCGAAAGTGAACGCGGCAAGTTTCTGGGCTTTCGCGGTCGGCGGCGTGATCATGCTGATCAGTTTCTGACATGACGTTCCCGAAAGTGAACGCGGCAAGTTTCTGGGCTTTCGCGGTCGGCGGCGTGATCATGCTGATCAGTTTCTTCGTGCCTGGCGGCGCGGCCAAGGGCGGATGGACATCCTATACACCGCTGGCGGCTTTCGACGATACCGGGCCTGGACGTAATCTCGTGTTCAACGGCCAGACACTCTGGTTGATCGGTTTTATTTTTCTCATCTCATCGTCGTTGCTTGGCGCGATCAATTTCATCACCACGATTATTCAATTGCGTGCCAAAGGTCTGACCTGGATGCGGCTGCCATTCTTTGTGTGGGCGCAATTTGTCACCGCGTTTCTACTGCTACTAGCGTTCCCGCCGCTCGAAGCGGCGATCGTCATGCAGTTGATGGACCGCGTTGCGCACACGAGCTTTTTCCTGCCGGCCGGTCTCGTGGTGAATGGCGCGCCGGTGCCAATCAGCGGCGGCGGCAGCCCGCTTTTGTGGCAGCACTTGTTCTGGTTCCTCGGGCATCCCGAGGTTTACGTGCTGATTTTGCCCGCGTTTGGAATCGTTGCCGAAATCTTGGCGAACAATTCGCGCAAGCCACTTTGGGGTTATAAATCGCTGGTTTTTTCCGTGCTGGTGATCGGATTTCTGTCGTTCATCGTGTGGGCCCATCACATGTGGATGACGGGCATGGGCAGTGCGGTCAGCGCATTTTTCCAAACGACTACGCTGCTGATCTCCATTCCATCAGTGATAATCTTGAGCGCATTTTTCATCTCACTGTGGGGCGGCTCGATTCGCTTTACGGTCCCGATGCTTTTCGCCACCGCGTTCCTACCGATGTTTGGAATTGGCGGCCTTACCGGCATTCCGCTGGCGTTTAATTCAGCCGACCTTTATCTGCACGATACCTATTACATCATCGCGCATTTCCATTACATCGTTGCGCCAGGCACAATCTTCGGGCTTTTCGCCGGCGTTTATTACTGGTTCCCCAAGGCGACCGGCCGAAAGATGAACGATTTCTGGGGCAAAGTGCATTTTTGGCCGACGCTCATCTGCATGAACGTGATTTTTCTTCCAATGTTCCTGCAGGGAATGGCCGGGATGCATCGGCGGTGGTACGACGGGGGACAAGGGTGGACTGTTTCGAACGATCACACCATTTGGGGACTGACCGGGTTCCAATGGAACCATCCCATTTCATGGGCCGCCTGGATCATGGGTCTCGCCCAAATCCCGTTCATCATTAATTTCTTCTGGAGCATCTGGCGCGGCGAAAAGGTGAACGACAATCCGTGGGAAGCGACCACGCTGGAGTGGACTGCGCCTTCGCCGCCGCCGCACGGAAATTTTATTCATATACCCGTCGCTTATCGCGGGCCTTACGAATACAGTCTCCCAGGCAGCGAACGCGATTACACGATGCAGAACGAACCGGTCGAACCGGCCGAGCGCACTCGTCGCAAGCCTCCCGCCGAGCCGGTCCTTGTCTGACCGACCGATGGAAATGTTGGCAATAACGGAATCGGAATGACGAATGACGAGACAATTAGAGTGGATAGCGGTCGCCTCTCCCTTTGCAAGGGAGAGGGTAGGGTGAGGGTTGAACATCGCATAATTGTGTGGCCTGAACCCCTCACCTCAATCCTCTCCCCTTCAGTAAGGGGAGAGGCGAATCCGTCCACGCTCAGCAAAGAGGTCGTCCCTGGGAACTTTCCATCCGCGATTTCAATCTTCTAAATCATGGAAATCCCGTACACGATCTCGACTCGACCCGACACCGGGCTTTGGAACGCCAAGATCGGCATTTGGCTTTTTCTTGCGTCCGAAGTGATGCTCTTCGGCGGGCTTTTCTCCGCTTACATTTTTCTGCGGATCGACGCCGCGCCCGGCACGTGGCCGCACGGACTACTCAATGTTCCTGTGGGCACGATGAACACCGCGATTTTGATCCTGTCTTCGGTGACGGTCGTGCTGGCATGGGCATCGCTGAAGATGAGACGGTATCGCGCCTACTGGTGGTATATGTTGATCACCATTTTGTGCGGTGTGATTTTTTTAACGGTCAAACTCGCTTACGAATGGCCGCAAAAATTCGAGCACTTCGGCGCTTACATTAAACCGGAGGCGCTCTGGAAGTACGAAAAGTACCTGGGGAATCAGCGGCGCGCTGAAAAAGGATTCGAGCCGCGAATTGAAATCACGGGTCATCTGCACAGCCAGAATGCAAAAGAATACGAAGTAGCGCTCGATCCGGTGAATGCCGAGCCAGACAATCCGGCAATGGATCGGCCGCACTTTTTCCCGCTTCCAGTCACGGACAAGATCGCAACGATCGAGAAGGAAGACGTCCTGCGGGCAACGATGTTTTTGCCGACGCACAACACGTATTTCGCCAGCTACTTCACCATCACCGGTCTGCACGGCATGCACGTGCTCGGCGGCGTGCTCGTGTTCATTTACATGTGGCTGCCTGTCAGCAAAAGGCTTTATCAGCGCAACCCGGAACACCTTGCTAATCGCGTCGAAGTAAGCGGCCTTTTCTGGCATTTTGTTGATCTGGTCTGGATTTTTGTGTTCCCGCTTTTTTACTTGCTCTGAGCCATGAACAATCCGCCCGATATTTCGCAGGATCCAAAGGAATACGAGGAATACGCGCACGGCATACAAAAGCACGTCAGAGGTTATCTGATGGTGGGCGCGCTCTTGCTGACCTTTACCGCTATCACGGTGGCTCTTTCCTACGTCGATTTCGGAACGCGCAAAGCCAATATCAGCATCGCCATGTTGGTGGCGACCTTAAAAGCGGGCGCCGTCGCCGCGGTTTTCATGCATCTGGCCGCGGAAAGACGGCTCATTTATCGCATCTTGATCTTCACCGGTTTTTTTGTGCTCGGCATGTTCTGGCTTATTTTATTGGCGTGGTACGATTACCCGATCTATCGCTAAATGTCCCTTAAAGCTTTCCATATAGTTTTCATTATTTTCTCGACGCTGCTCGCGCTGGGGACCGCGGCATGGTGCGTCTGGGTCGATCTCGTGGAAGGCGCGCCCGTTTATCTCGCGGGAGCGATCGCGTCGTTTGTCGTTGCGATTGCGCTGATGGTTTACGGCTTCTGGTTTTATCGCAAAATGAAACGGCTTCGCATCATCTCATGAAAGCGAAAATTTTATCGATCGTGCTTTTATTGTTTGTTTGGGCGACACAGCAAGCGTTGGCATGCCCGTTCTGCTACGGCGCGAAAGATGGAAAATCGACCGAGCACATGGCGGTTGCGATCTGGTTCTTATTCGGCGCAGTCCTCTCTGTGATGGGTGGGATCGGCGCGTTTAGTTTTCACCTCTGGCGGCACGGTCGCATGCCCACCGAACCCCACCAGGAGCTCGCTGAAGAAGATCTGAGTAAGTATGAATAGTCTGGCGCTGATCAATGAATTCCTCGGGCAGCCGCCGAACGCCTCATCACATGGATATCAGATCGACCACATCATCGAGTTTTGTCACTGGTTCATGGCCGCGCTTTTTTTTGGTTGGTCCGCATTTTTTATTTTCGTTCTGATTCGTTTTCGGAAACGAGTTCACCCTCGCGCTGATCACCTGGGAGTCAGGAGCGGCATTTCAACCCATCTGGAATTTTCCGTTGTCTTGATCGAAGCGGTGCTCCTCCTCGGCTTTGCTATTCCTCTTTGGGCGAGACGCGTGAATCAATTTCCGCCAGGCAAAGACGCGTTGCTTGTTCACGTCGTGGCGCAACAGTTCAGTTTCAACTATCACCTGCCCGGACCGGATGGCCAGTTTGGCCGGCGCGATGTAGGTTTTGTGAGCAACACAAATCCGCTGGGTCTCGATCCGAATGATCCCGCTGGTAAGGACGACATCGTGACAAGTGGCGAACTTCATGTGCCAGTAAATCGACCGATAGTCGCTGAACTGTCCTCCAAGGATGTAATCCACGATTACTTTTTGCCGGCTATGCGCATCGGGGGGGATGCGATCCCAGGCTCGCTTATTCCAATTTGGTTTACGCCAGTTAAAACCGGGAGCTACGAAGTGATTTGCGCCCAGCTTTGCGGTCTCGGCCATTCCGGAATGAAAGGCACTCTCGTGGTCGATACGCCGCAGGATTACCAGGCGTGGCTCAAGGAGCGCGCCGAGCTTTCCGGAACACAAACGGCACCACCTCCACCGACGCAGCGTCCGGCCGGCGAACCGCCGATTGGTCCGACGCCCGGTACCACTCTGCCACCCGGTGCGGCTAAACCGCCGAACCCGGGCGAGCAGCCGCATCCACCGGGAGGAGCGCCGCAGCAGTCGCAACAGAATCCGCCTCAACCTGGCAGTTCGCCCAGGCCTCAGCTGTAGCCGCTTCGCTGTGCGAAGCGCGCACGTCGCCCACAGGGCGACGGCTACAGAAAATTGATCCGCGAAATCTGCGTAATCCGCGGTTAGTTTGACCTCGAATGCCTTCGGCAAGCTCTACCAGATGGCTGAACCGTTTCGCGTGGCTCACGTGCGTTATGACAATTTTGCTCATTTGCAGTGGCGGAATGGTGACCAGTAAAAACGTCGGTCTCGCCGTGCCCGACTGGCCGACCACGTTCGGCTACAACATGTTTTTGTTTCCCGTCTCAAAGTGGGTCGGCGGAATTTTATTTGAGCACACGCATCGCTTGATGGGGTCCGTCGTGGGATTTCTCACGATCATTCTCGCTGTGTGGCTCTGGCTTAGCGAAGATCGGCAATGGGTGCGCAATCTCGGCGTGATCGCGCTTGGTGGAGTGATTTTGCAGGGAATTCTTGGTGGTCTTCGCGTCACCATGATGAAAGATGAAATCGGAATCTTTCACGCCTGTATCGCGCAAGCATTTCTCGGGCTGCTGGTGTTCATCGCGCTCGTTACGACAAGTTTTTGGCGAGCAATCTCCAACGCGACTGTCAATCTCAAAGAATTTCCGCCACTTAAAAGCCTCGCGATTGCTATCACGATTGCAATTTACGTTCAGCTCGCTCTGGGAGCGACGATGCGCCATCAACATCGCGACCTGGCAATTCTCGATTTTCCAACGGCGAACGGTGCGTGGATACCGGGCACGGGCGCGGCCGCGCTTGCAAAAATCAACGCGTGGCGCGACACCCGCGGTTTATCGAATGTGACTGCATTTCAAATCTGGTTACAAATGGCGCACCGATTCCTGGCGCTCATAATTGCCATTGCCGTGATCGCGTTTTGTATTCGCGTCGGGAGGGATGCGCCACGTTTTGCTGCGCTGAAGCGATTGTCGATTTTTTGGGTCACGCTGGTCGGTTGCCAGATTGCGCTTGGTGCATGGACAATCTGGAGCAACAAAGCAGCCGATGTGGCGACGGCGCATGTCGCCCTCGGCGCCGTCATGCTATCTTTTGGCGTGAGCATTTCGGCGATTTGCTGGCGAATTTCACAAAGAGCGCTTGGGTATCCGGCAGCCGCCGGACCGGGCGCGCCGCACAGCGACCCCGTTCGTGCATGAAAACGGCCGCGCTTGAAAATCCGAATCTTGCTGCATCGCGCAATAGTGTCGTTGGCGATCTCGCCGAATTGGTGAAGGCGCGACTGACGCTGCTTGTTCTGCTCACAACGGCGGTCGGTTTTTATCTCGGATCGGAATCACCGATCAATTACATGGCGCTGTTCCATGTGGTCTTTGGAACAGCCGCGGCAGCAGCAGGCGCAGCGGCGCTCAATCAATGGTGGGAACGCAGAGCCGACGCGCTGATGCGACGCACGAGAACACGCCCGATTCCGGCGGGTCGAATGCGGCCGCTGCAAGCATTCATCCTTGGCATCGCGCTATCGGTTTTCGGAGTTGGATATCTGGCGATTGTTTGCAATGCGCTAAGCGCAGCGCTGGCAGCCATAACGATCGCGATTTACATTCTTGCTTACACTCCGCTCAAGCGCGCCAGCACCGCGAACACTGCAGTCGGCGCCATTCCGGGCGCGATTCCCCCCATGATCGGCTGGGCGGCTGCGCGCGGAAGCATCGGCGCGGGTGCATGGAGTCTCTTCGCCATAGTTTTTTTGTGGCAGTTGCCGCATTTCTTCGCCATCGCTTGGATGTACCGCGAAGACTATTCCCGGGCCGGCTTCCGCATGATTTCGAGCGATGACCGCAGCGGCGAACGCAGTGCAAGCCAAAGTGTCTTTTTCTGCATCCTGCTCCTGGTGATAGCGGGTTTGCCTGCCTTTCTTGGAATCGCCAATTTTGTTTATCTCGGAGTCGAGCTTTTGCTCGGCGGTATGTTCATTGCCGTTGCGATGCGCTTTCTACGGATGCGCAATGCGAGCGCAGCGCGTTTACTGTTCATCGCCTCAATCGTTTATCTTCCACTGTTGCTCGGCGCACTGATTCTGACGAAATCATGAATACGATCTCGGATCTTGTGCCGAAACATTTTGCGAAGCTTTTGGAGTGCGACCGCGTCCTCGCGTCGCTTTGAAACAGTGAGCGATAAGATCCAAAAGCGGTGCGAAGACACCCCGCACTCCCAAAGCACTTCCGTGCGAAAACCTGATAAGCTTTGGCTAACACGATGATGAATGCCGATTCTGTAACAGCGCCAGTCGTGCCCTCACGTAGCGCAATCGTATGGAAGGTTACATTGATCCTGATCCCGCTGATCACGCTCGGACTATTGCTTTGGCTGCGTCAGCTCGAAGTACAAGCGCTCCGGCAGCGCACTGTTTCTTCCTACGGCTCGGTCCCTTCATTTCAGCTGACCAATCAGGACGGGCAACCGTTTGGTTCACCACAGTTAGCCGGCAAAATCTGGATCGCCGATTTTGTTTACACGACGTGTCCGGGGCCATGCCCGATGATCAGCACCCGAATGAGCGAACTGCAAAAACCGTTGGAAAAAACCGATGTGCGCCTCGTGTCGTTCAGCGTTGATCCGGAGAAAGACACACCGCAAGTCCTGCGAAGCTACGCGGAGAGATTGCAGGCTGACCCGGGCCGGTGGGATTTTCTCACGGGACCAAAATCTGCAATCTACAAGCTTTCGCATGACGGCTTTAAACTTGCGGTGTCAGACGGCAGCGATGCACAGGGAATTCCGGTGCACAGCACGCGGATGGTTTTAGTGGACCGACACGGTCAAATCCGCGGCTATTACGACGCGACCGAGCCCGAGGCGGTGACCAAACTGATCGCCGACACAAACCATCTTCTGCGCGAGCAACCGAAGTAATCATTAACACCGGCCTTTAGGCCGGTGCTGAAAGCACTTGGGTGCCAAGCCGTTTCAACGGCTTTGCTTCACAGTAGCTCGATAACTTCACAGTAGCTCGATAAGCCGTTCAAACGGCTGGCGGTTCCGTGGGTCTCGATCCACACCGGCTTAAAAGCCGGTGTTAATGAGAAGTTTCGGGAGGCTGAGACTATCCTACCGGCTCCAGCCCAGCACCCGGCCCTTCGTCGCAAACCATTTGCAAATAGTCCCGATATTCGTTCTTCGGCAATCGGTCGATGATTTTTGCGAGATCGGATTGCGCAATGAAACCCATGCGCATTGCAACCTCCTCCAGGCACGCGATTTTCAAACCCTGCCGATGCTCGATGGTGGCAATGTAATTACTGGCCTCGAGTAATGCTTTAGTGGTGCCAGTGTCGAGCCAGGCCATGCCGCGGCTGAGCAGCTTCACCTGCAGCTCGCCGCGCTGTAAATAAAGCAAATTCAGGTCCGTAATCTCGAGCTCGCCACGTGCCGATGGCCGCAGTGTGCGACAAAGATCGACAACTCTCTCGTCATAAACGTAGAGGCCGGGCACAGCGAAATGGCTCTTCGGTTGCTTGGGTTTTTCTTCGAGGCTAATGGCTTTGCCATCCGCATCGAACTCGACCACGCCATAGCGCTCGGGGTCGCGAACCTGATAGCCAAAAACGCAGGCGCCCCGCTCGAAAGTGAGCGCATCGCGATAAAAATCGAGTTTCCCATAGAAAATGTTATCGCCAAGAATAAGCGACGCGCCCGAGTCCCCGATAAATTTTGCGCCGATTAGAAATGCCTGCGCAATTCCTTCGGGCTTCGGTTGCTCGGCGTACTCTATGCGAATACCAAGTTGCGCCCCATCGCCGAGATAATCTTGCAACATCGGCAGATCTTTTGGCGTCGAGATTATGAGCACCTCGCGAAGACCGCCGAGCATCAAAGTCGCCAGCGGATAGCAAATCATCGGTTTGTCGTAGATCGGCAGAAGCTGTTTGCAGACGATTTTTGTCAGCGGATAAAGACGCGTTCCCGCGCCACCGGCGAGGAGAATGGCTTTTTTGTTCATTTGTTTAGTAGCCCGCGAATCACGCTAATTGACGCGAATAAATCAAAGGGAAATATCGGAAAAATCGGCTTTGGGTATGATGTATTGGGTCCTGGCAATGCGTTCGTATTCGAGCTTAGGGTAGTGCCCGAAATTCACCAAGAGGCCAAGCTCGAAACCGGTTGCATGCAAATAGTTTAAAAGTTGGGCGCGATGCTCGTCCGCTAATGCGCAGACAGCTTTTAGTTCGACGATAATCTTACCGAAGCAGACGTAATCTGGCTCATAAGTCTGGGCCAGGACCCGGCCCCGATAGCTCAGCGTAAGGGACGGTTTAGAAATTGCGGGAATCCGTTGGTATTCGAACTCAATTCCTAAGCATTCTTGGGAAACGGGCTCCAGAAAGCCGCAACCTTTCTCGTTGTATACCTCGAAGCACGCGCCGATGATGGAGTAGCTCTCCGTCTTATAAATAATTTCTGTCATAATATTCGCGTCGATTCGTTTAGAAATTGCGGGAATCCGTTGGTATTCGAACTCAATTCCTAAGCACTCTTGGTAAACGGGCTCCAGAAAGCCGCAACCTTTCTCGTTGTATACCTCGAAGCACGCGCCGATGATGGAGTAGCTCTCCGTCTTGTAAATAATTTCTGTCATAATATTCGCGTCGATTCGCGTGATTCGCGGGCAAAAAATATATTATCGATTTTGAATTCGTTGCCCGCCGCTCCACTGCGTGAGCAAGTTCGCCCATTCCTGCCAGAAACGTGTTCCGGTGGTCAAATCGATGCCAGTTTTGCGAGTCATCAACCGGAGCGCCTTCCGCGGACCGGAACGGAATGTCGTCTTATCGACAAGAAAAGTGCCACGTCCATCGAGTAATTTCCGATCTGCCAAACGGCCACCCACACACTCTGACAATGCGTGATGGATCCAGTTTTGCGGTAATTCTGGCCGGGCTTCAATCGTGGCGCTCACCGTGATATTGAGAAGTTTTTTTAACATGAGCGCGCAGACTAGCGCACGCGAACTCGTGGCGTGAACGTGCGATACTTTTTTGCCTCGAAGCAGCTTGTGTTGTGCAACACGAGAGCAAAACGCGCCTGCCGCAAAAAAATTCCGCTCGGCACGCGATTGGTCTGTTGTGCTCGTTCTTCTTCCAATGTTTGTGTGAGCACCGGATTCGCCCGCCACTCTGCTTCCAAAACCATCGGATCCGGCAAAAATTCGAGTGACGGCGCAATCTCTTCGCTGGCGCGATTTAACCGGACATTCGAATCGAATTCGCACACGAACGGAACGACCGGCACACTCCGTTGCTTCATCTCCTCCAGCTCGCGCTCGAGAAGTGGCAAATCCTTATCCGGCCAGCGATCGATCAGATACACGATTTCTATAGCCGCTTCGCTGCCTGCCACGCCGGAGCTACGCGGAGCCGGGTGCGAAACGCGGCGCTGATTGGATTTGTCGGACGCAGCCGATGCCTTCTTGAACAGTTTGAGCAGTGGCGCGACCGTGTCTTCAATTCGGAAATGCTGCTCAATCCGCATACGTCCGGCACGGCCGTAACGCAGTCGCAATTCGCCATCGCACACCGAGTGTTGGAGTGCCTTTGTCAGCGCGGCAGTATCGCCGGGCGAAACTAATAAGCCCGTTTCGCCGTCTACTACCAATTCGGGAATTCCAGCAAGGCGTGTAGAAACCACCGGACGCGCAGACGCCATGGCCTCGAGGATCACCGTCGGAAAAACATCTGTGGCTCCTTGCGCATCGGCAGAAAATGTCAGCGTCTCGAAGCTTTTCCAGCACCGCTTTTTGTGACAGTGACCCGAGTAGATTAATTCGCGACAAGAGGTTTAATTTCGCGATCTTTGACCGCAGCGTTTCACGCAGCGGGCCGTCGCCAATGATATCGCAGGCAAAATCGAATCCTCGGCGCGCAAGCTCGGCGCAAGCATCAATGAGATGCTCGAATCCCTTAAATTCAACGAGTCGGCCGACGCTGATGATGCGCGGGGCTTGGTAGGGCGCGGCCACACGTTGCTCGCTGCGGAGAGGTCGCGGCGGTTCGCCATTCGTCATGGGAAAGCGTTCGAGATCGATTCCGTTGTAAACGCGGTGAATTTTTGCTGCAGAATCGGGACAGCGCCGGCAAAGAAGCTCACGACTGTAATCGGTCTCAGCCGCGACGAACTCCGCGGCCGCGCAGATCTCGCGAAGAAGATCGTCGCTGCCGAGGTCTTTCATGAAGTCCTGCCCGTGCGCGGTGACGCTGAATGGAATCCCGGAAATTTCTTTCAGAAAAAGCGCAGTGTGCGCTGCGCGATTGGCGAAATGCACGTGTACGTGCTCGACATCATTGCGCGCGAAGAAGTCTGCGAAATATAACGCATTGCGCGCGCGCAGCTCTGCTTTCGCGCTCGGGCCATATTTTTGCTCATGTTGCCGGACAAGATCGCGCGGCCATTTGCCGGTTGTTCGCGCCGCGTTCTCCAAGATTTTCAGGATTTCCTGCGGCGGCGCGTAATGAATGGAGGCGCGCAGGCAGGAGATATGTTCGTGACGCAGACCTGTAAGCGGCGGATAGACCGATCCAATAGTCAGCTCGAGACCAAGCCTCTCCAGCGCGAGCATCTCCGCATCGCAAAATGTTTGCGAAATGACTGGATAGCGAGAGTAAAGATAACCGAGCCGCACAGCTTACAATTGCGGATTGCGGATTGCGGATTGCAGATTGACGTTGCGCAAGCTGAAACGGGGTTCTGCCTTCGGTGTTGGAAGTTGGGCGTTGAGCGTTGAGCGTTCTCCCACTCTACGAGAAGCGGACGTCTTTGCCGGGATCCATCTCGAAATCCAGCGTCAGAGAATCCTCGGTGTTCGGTTTAATGACTTCTTCATTGAACTTCACGAAGATCGAGTCTTCGCGAAAGATGGTGTACTTATCCATCGACTCAAAATCGATGGCGATGAAGAATGGCCAGTCCGATTCGGGGTCGATCCGTTTCCCGCATTTGATGCTAAGGACCTCGGGAATTTTCAGAAGCTGCATCCGGGCATTCATCATCATCGCTTCCACGCGGGCGGGCGTGACCTCGGGCTTGAGTTTGTAGAGAACGACATGATGAACCATGAGGATCAAGCTAATAGGCGTTTCCAAGGTGCCGCGCAAGTGCGAATCCATGCTGAGAGAAGCACGACCATCCGCTCGCCATCTGATTTGGAGAGCAAATGAATTATGATATGGCGAACCGGCTTGCAGGACCGAGGAGGTTGCCGTGAACCATAGGCATGCTGCAGTCTGATCCAGACTCGGAATCTGAATTCGCTATGATTGCCGCAAGAGAGAATGAAGCTAATCTTCGGAATGGACAACGACTTCGCAGGCGAATCGTGGAGTTTGGCCGTTCTGCGACTATACAGCGAGAGTTCACATCGCCAGCAGAGATGATTTCACAAGAAAGTACCGCGGACGTCTCCGTGAAGCTTGAATATCCGGCTTGCCCCGTATGCGGGGGCGAGCAACGTCATTTTCCGTTTCGTTTGCATGAGCCGTATCGCATCGCGTGCTGTGAAGCATGCGGGCTTCACTACCTTTACCCGCGGCTTATGGAGGCCGCGATGCAAGAGGTGTATCGCCAATCCTCGTATTACGAGGGCGGCGCCTGCGGGTACGCAGACACGAGCTACACGGGCCAGGAAGCAGCATTGCGGGCGACGTTTAAACGCCTACTGCGAAATCTCACCAAGCGCGGATTGACTGGTGGCGATCTTTTGGAAGTCGGCTGTGGCTACGGCTACCTGCTTGACGAGGCGCGCTCGTTGTTCAGTCGGCGCGTCGGCACAGAGTTTTCGGCCCAGGGCGCAGAGATCGCGCGTGCAACAGGTGCCGAGGTGCTCGTTGGAGGAATCGAGCAAGTTTCGCCTGACCGCAAATTCGATTGCATCGTTGCTATCCAAGTAATAGAACACGTGTACCAGCCGTTGAGTTTCGTTAAACAACTAGCCAGTCACACGAAGGCAGGCGGCTACATCGTGGTGGCTACGCCGGACATTGGAGGGGCATTGAGAAGAACGATGGGCC
>Ga0193731_1000325_pt1 | contig 16279 bp, 17 predicted proteins | sample U1a2metaG_FD_144920 | JGI IMG/M metagenome (GOLD analysis project Ga0193731, IMG submission 144920) | Soil microbial communities from a riparian zone of the East river system, Colorado, United States - U1a2 | ecosystem: Environmental > Terrestrial > Soil > Riparian zone | place: USA: East River...
CGATCTCATCGAGCTCTCGCCGGAACGCCTCGGCACCGAGGTCGAGGTAGGCGTCGTCCCGCCTCCCGGCGTCGATGTAGATCGCCTTGAGGGAGCGGAGTTCGTCGGCGTGCCCTTGCACCATCCGCACCGGGTCCCACGCGAGCCAACGCTCCCAGATCTCTGGCCTGAGCCGGCCGGTGAGGGGCTCATAGGGGAGGTTGATCGTGCCGTCATCGTCGGCCGAGTAGCAGGCCGCCATGCACCAGTCGTTCAGGAGCACGTGGTCGGTCCTCTTCGAGAACGCGGGCCGGGAGCGGAAGTCCTCCCAGAAGCGGTCGAACGAGCCGTCGTATTCGTCCCGCAGCGCGCGGGCCGAGACTCGGAACTCCGGCAGGTAACAAGTCTCGAAGAGCGCGTCGCCGGCGTGCGTCGCGAAGCCGCCGAAAAGATCCGGCCGGAGCATCGGCGTGACCATCGCGCCGTAGCCGCCGCTCGACTTGCCGGCGATCGCGCGGTGGTCGCGGTCGGCAAGGGTGCGGTAGCTCGAATCGATCCACGGGACGACCTCCTCGCAGAGGTAGGTGTGGTAGCGGCCCGTCCCGGGCGAGTCGAGGAACTGGCTCCCGCCGAGCGACGTCCACGCGTCGATCCAGACCAGCACGGCCGGCGACGCCTCGCCCGAGGCGAACAGCTCGTCCATCAGCTCCGGTGGGTTCCTGCGGAACGCCGTTCGGTTCCGCCACATGTCGAGCTGGCCGGTAAGGCCCTGGATCAGGTAGATCGACGGGTAGCGGCGCTCAGGATCCTCGTCGTAGCCCGGCGGCACGTAGACCCAGAGCGGCCGCACATGTGGGTCGCCGAGCGCGTTCCCTTTTAGCGCCTCGCTCTCAAAGGAATGCTCATCCAAACGGCCGGCGAAGTCGGTCGACCAGGGCAGCATCCGGAAGAAACTACCGTCCACTGACTCTCGACGGCGGCGGAAGAGAGGATTCCGCGACTCTTAGCTCATCTGAGCCACGGTCCCAGGAATTGCTCTATGTCGCGGCAGCCCTGAGGGTTCGGGAGCCAGGCATGGGCACGCTTGTCGGCTACGACGACCAGGGTCGGGATCGTCTCGATCCGGAACCGCTCGACGAGATCGGTCTGCTGATCGGCGTCGATGTGAAGGATCGTGAAGGTCTGATGGTTCGAGCGCCGCTGGAGGACCTGCGCGATGAACCCCTCGACCCTGCGGCAGCGTCCGGAAGCCGCCGAGTGGAAGAAGAGGAGACTCGGTTTGCCGGCGAGCTCTTTGGGCGTCGGCGTGCTCGCCATCGTCAACGGGCGGTGGCCGCCAGGTCGGGTGGCTCGGCAGCAAGCTCGGAGAACGCGTCGTGGAGGGTCGCGTAGGTTCGCAGAACACGATTCAGGCCAGTCGCCTCGACGACCCGCACGGTTCGCGGATCGTTGGTCACCAGGACCAGGGACTGGCCGCGACCCTCCAGACGCTTCGTCTCCTGGACGAGTACGCCGAGCGCGGCGGAATCGATGAAGCTGGTCTCGGACAGGTCGACGATGACCTTGTCCGCCCCCACGGTGCCAGCCTCGTCGATTCCGGTTTGAACCCGCTTCGCGGTGTCCAGGTTGAGTTCGCCCGACACCGAAACGACCGCCAGCTCGCGCGTGAGACTGGCGACCGGTGCGCGAAATTCGTCCAGGTGCACGGGGCGAGCGTAAGACGCCGTTCGCAAGCGGCGCATCCGCTTTTTGTGAGCGTTTGCCTACACGGGCTGGAGCTTGTAGCCGACCCCTCGGACCGTCACGAGCCGTTCCGGCCGAGCCGGATCGCGCTCGAGCTTGCGGCGGATGTTCGAGACGTGCAGGTCGCAGGCGCGCTCGCCGCCGACGTATGAGCTGTCCCAGAGGTGGCGCATGATCTCGGGCCGCGAGAAGACCCGCTCCGGCTCGCCTGCGAGCAGAGCGAGCAGCTTCAGCTCGAACGCGGTCAGCGGCACCGTTTCGTCGCCGACACGTGCCTCATGCTTCGCGAGATCGAGCTCGAGGTCGCCAACCCTGAGCTTCGCGATCGCCCCGCGCGTGTCGAGCTCGCGCCTGCGGAGCAGCGCCCGTACGCGCGCCACGAGCTCGGCCACGGAGAACGGCTTCGTCACGTAGTCGTCGGCACCGACCTCGAGGCCGAGGACCCGGTCGACCTCGCCGTCCTTCGCGGTCAGCATCAGGATCGGCACCGCGCTCTCATTCCGCAGCCGCCGGCAGACCTCGACCCCGGACAGCCCCGGCAGCATCAGGTCGAGGACGAGCAGGTCGTAGGGCCGCGCCGTGGCTTGCTCGAGGGCGACGTTGCCGTCGTCCACCGCCTCGACATCGAAACCCTCGGCCTTCAACGCGTACTCGACAGCCTCGGCGATTGCCGGCTCGTCCTCGACGATCAGGATCCGCTCCGGCATCAGCTGATGATCTTCGCGCTGGGCACCGCGACGCGCACTCGCGTTCCCGCGCCCGGCGCCGACTCGAGCTCGATCGTGCCCTCGATCGCGAGCACGGCTTCCTCGGCAATCGCAAGCCCGAGGCCGAAGCCGTCGGTCCCTTTCGAGGAGCGATAGAAGCGCTGAAACGCCCGCGCTCTCTCCTCGTCGGTCATCCCCGGGCCCGTGTCTCGGATCTCGATCACAGTCGTCGTTCCGTTCTCGCGAGCCTCGAGCACGATTTCGCCCTTCCGTGTGTGCTTGGCCGAGTTCTCGGCCACGTTCGCGAGCGCTCGATGCAGGAGATCGCGGTCGGTGAGCGCGCCGGTCTGCACAGACGAGCGAACCGAGACGTCGACCCCGCGGGCGGGGTCGAGGCGGCCGGCGATCTCCTCCAGTAGTGGCCGAACCGGCACGACGGTCAGGTGCCGCTGCTCGACGCCCGTCTGCAGCCGGGCGAGGACGAGCAGCGACCTTGCCAGGTGCGAGAGCTTCTCGCTGTGGACTCGAATGTGCTTGAGGAAGCGATCGCGCACTTCGGGCACGTCCTTGGCGCCGCTTTCCAAGACGTCCATGACGCTGACGATCGCTGCCAGCGGCGTCCGCAGTTCGTGCGCGGCATTCTCGACGAACTCGCGCTCGCTCTGGCGGGCGCGCTCACGCTCGGTGACGTCGTCGACGATCAGGATCGCGGTCTCGGCCGTTGAGGGCGGAAGCCCCTTAACCCAGAAGAACCGATGGTCGGTCTCGACGAGCGTGCCGCCGGTTGGGGGATCGGGGCCGAAGAGGCTCACCGCGAGGTCTCGGAGCGAGAACTCCGGCCACGGATCGCGCAGGGGATCGCCCGGCGAGCCGGCACCGAGCAGCCGCTCGGCCGCCGGATTCGCATAGTCGATCCGCAGCTCCGGATCGACCAGGACGACGCCCTGGGGAAGCTGCGTCAGTACGCGCTCAGGCATGGTCGCCCCCTTTCGTCAGAACCCGGCCTCGATCGATGATAGCCCTGCTACTGCGACAAGAGCCGCTTCAGCATCTGGGCGTTCGTCGGCGCCTGCGCGACGAAACCATCCTTCTCGTTCTCGACCGCCTCGGGCAGCGTCGGCGACGGCATTGCCGAGCGGCCGTTGTTGTTGAACATCGCATAGGCGGTCTGCGTTGCGCCGGCGAGCTCCTTCAACCGGGGCACCCACTCCCGGAGCTCGTCCTCGGAGTAGAGGTAGTCGAACCGCTCGGCGGCGCTCCCGGTCCGCTTGTTCCAGGTCGCCGCGTTGCGGCCGTGGAAGCGGACGTAGGCGGTCTCGCTCGTGGCGGCGACGACGGTCGGGAGGACGTTCTTCCCGCCGGTCTGCGGCGCGTCGACGACGACGTAGGTCATCGCGTGCTCCTCGAGAAAGCGAAGCGTGTCGGCGCGGTTCTCCTCGTCGAGCCAGCTCGCATGGCGAAACTCGACCAGCATCTCGTCGCCCTGGAGCTGCTCCTGCGACCACTCCAGGTACTCGAGTGACTGCGGCTTGTAGACGACGTAGGGCGGGAACTGCATCAGGATCCCGCCGAGCTTTCCGCCCGAACGAAGCGGCTCGAGGGCGTCATGGAAGCGGGTGAAGACCTCCGCCCGGTATTCGCGCGGCGGTCGGTCGACTCGCCCTCGGGCGTCCGTGGGAACGTCTCGCAGATCGGGCGGGAGTTGGTCGATCTTGACCGGATGGCGGGTCATGACGCCGAACGCCTTCACGTGCATCGTGAACCCCGGCGGCGTTCGCTCGGCCCAGTTCCCGACCAGGTGCGGGTCGGGCAGGCGGTAGTAGGTGGAGTTCGCCTCAACGACGTCGAAGCGCTCGGCGTAGTAGCGGAGCCGCTCCTCGCCGGACCTGACGTTTTTCGGGTACCAGACCTTCGTCAGGGTCTCGTCCGCCCACGAGCAGACACCGACCCGGATCGGCGCAGCCATGGGCGGATGCTATGCGGAACCGCTGAAAAAGAGTCACAGGCGTCGGGCTTGCAAACCGGGGTAGGACGGACGTCTCGGCCAAGCCGGGACGTCCTTCGCGTCGGCGTCGCAAGCGAGCGCCTGGACGGCGCGGTGATACCCTCGATGGGCAAATGCCGGACGCCCGCTTGGCGTCTTCTGGTCCCTCCGCCGCTCTCCAGCCTTGGTGCTGGTGGCGCTCGAGAGGTCTCCGCCCGGCGACCCTCTGCAGGAAGGACCCAGGCATGTCTGTCTCGAGCGCCACACTGGCACGCAACCAGGCCTTGTTCCGCGAGGTCAACGAGCGCCTCCTCGAGCTCTCCGAGGGTGTTCAGGACGGCTCGATGCATTTCGTCTGCGAGTGCAGCAGCGAGGACTGCACCGTGACCGTCACCATGAATCACAACGAGTACGAGTCTGTGCGCGCACATTCGACGTTCTTTGTGGTCGCCACCGGCCACGAGATTCTCGAGGTCGAGAAGATCATCGACCAACAGAACGGCTGGACGATCGTGCAGAAGGTCACTGAGGGCGACTACGCAGTCGAAACCGATCCGCGCCGACGGAACGGAGAAGTAGGAGAAGGAATCCGGTAACGCCTGGTTGATCGGGAATCGACAGTCGGTTCGGCGCGCCAACGAGCGCCTGCCAGGCGCTCGCCGCCGAAGTCGTCCCCGCAGAGCAGCTCGTCCCGTTCCTTTACGAGTGCGCGGACGGAACTTGTCTACGGCGCGTCGACATGAAGGTGGCCGAGTACGGCGAGATTCATGTCGACCGCCATCAGTACTCGATCTTTCACGACCATCCGCTTGCCCCCGAGGCGGTCGTGGTCGAGGAACGCGCGCTCTTCGACGTTGTCAGCAAGGACCAGGCGCGAGCTAGCAGCTACGCAGTCTGGGCTACCGCGGCTCCCTCTGCGCCCGTGGCGGCCGCAACCGGCAGGTCGACGGCGAACGTCGAGCCCATGCCTTCCTCCGAGCTGACCGAGAGACGGCCTTCCATCCGGCGGACGAGCTCGCGGCAGATGTAGAGGCCGAGCCCGGTGCCCCCGACTCCGCGGGTGAGACCGGGGTCGACCCGGTAGAACTTGCCGAAGATTCGGCGCTGCTCGAGCGCGGCGATGCCAATCCCTTCGTCTCGAACGCTGATCCGGACACCGCCCTCGCGCGGTTGGATCGCGACCTCGACCCGGCCACCGTCGGGCGAGTACTTGACGGCGTTGTCGATCAGGTTGATCAGCACCTGCCGCAGCTTGTCCGGGTCTCCGGCGACCGAGTCGAGCGCAGCGGGCGTCGAGAGCTCGAGCGAGATGTCCTCCCGGGTGGCGAAGCAGGCTCGCATCTCTTCGACGACGTCCTGCGCAAGCGCGCGGAGATCGATGCGCTTTTCCCCCAGCACGAACTGCCCGGAGTTCAGGTTGCTGGCATAGAGGATGTCGTCTGCGATCCGGCTCAGGCGTTCCGACTCCTGTGCGATCACGTCGAGGAGCCGCTTCTTGTCGGGTTCGCCGAGAGAGATGTCCTCTCGCAACAGGGTCTGGGCCGAGCCGTAGATCGCCGCCAGCGGCGTCCGCAGCTCGTGCGAGACGGTCGCGATGAACTCGCCCTTGAGCTCCTCGAGCGCGCGTTCCTCCGTGAGGCTGCGAAAGGCATAGACGGTCCCGTCGCTGAACGTAACCCCGGAGATCGACAGCCAGAGCTCGCGCCCGTCGAGCTCCAGGGGAACGACCTTGGCCTCGACGCTGCCGGGCCCCGGCACCGTCGCAACCGGAATCAGCGGGGCGACCGCCTCCCAGCCCGGGAGCGTCTCGGCGGCCGGCCGGGCGAGCGCACGGTCCGGCGGGATGCCTGTGATCGCCTGCGCGGCAGGGTTCCAGTGCTGGACAACGCCTGCGTCGTCAAGCAGGAAGACGCCGTCGTCGACGTTCTCGAGCACGCGCGCGTGACGCTCGAGAGCCACGCGCTGCTGCTCGACCTCGCGGTCGAGCCGGCGAAGCTGGATCGCCCGCTCGAGCGACGCGACGAAATAGTCGCGGTCGATCGGCTTCTGGACGAAGTCGTAGGCGCCGCCGCGAAGCGCCTGCACCGCGAGATCGCGCTCGCCATGGCCGGTGATCATCAGGGTCGGCGTCGCCGGCCGCAGCTCGCGGATCTCGTGCAGCAGCGCGAGGCCGTCCATGCCCGGCATCTTGATGTCGCTGACGATCGCGTCGTAGTCGGTTTCGCGGATTCGCTCGAGCGCATCGACCGCGGTCTCGGACGTATCGATCTGGATTCCGTTCATCCGCAGCCGGAGCGCTTCCGGGAGCGCGTCGAGCAGGGCCGCGTCGTCGTCGACGAGGAGGACTCTCGCACTCACAGCAGCGCCTCCTCGGCCGGCTCCTCGTCCGCGAACGGCAGCTCAACGAGGAAGGTTGCGCCCATGCCCGGTCGGCTGACGACGGAGATCTCGCCGCCGTACTCCTTGAGGATGCTGTATGTGATCGAGAGGCCGAGGCCCGTTCCCGTCCCGACCTCCTTGGTGGTGAAGAAGGGGTCGAAGATCCGCTGCTGGAGCTCTAGCGGGATCCCAGGCCCGGTGTCGGAGAACGTGATCCTGATCCGCTCGTCGTCGCGGCTCGAGGCGATTCGAATCGTCTTGCGCTTCGCATCGGAAAGCGCGTCGCGAGCGTTCGTGAGCAGGTTGATGAAAACCTGCTCGAGCTGGATCGGGTTGGCGAGCACGATTAACTCGTCTGGGCAGAGCTCGAGCTCGACCTCGATCGCCCGCAGACGAAGCTGTTCCTGCACGAGTAGGAGCGAGCGCTCGATCACGTCGTCTACGTCGACCTGCTCGATGCTCACCCGCGCGGCCCGGCCGAAGGTGCGCAGGTGGGAGATGATCTCTGTCGCCTTCCGTACCTGCTCCATCGCCTTCTCGAGATCGCCGACGAGCCGCTCGGTCTCGATCTCCCCGAGCCGGATCTGGTCGATCACGTTGCCGACGTAGAGCCCGATGTTGTTGAGCGGATTGTTGAGCTCGTGAGCGACGCCGGTCGTCAGCTCGCCGAGCGTCGCGAGCTTGCCGGCCTGGACGAGCTGCGCCTGCTTGTCCCGCAGCTCCTGCTCGCGACGCTCCATCTCCTGCGTCGTCTCGCGCAGGTCCCCCATGATGTGGATCATCGCCTTGCGGCTGTCGCCGAGCCGTAGGTTGGACTCGTGGGAGTCCTGGAGGATGTGGAGCAGCGCCCGGCGCGAATTGTCGAGGCGTTGCGTCTGGCGGGCGAGCCTGCTGCGATCGTGCTCGTAGTCGCCGAGGATGTGCAGCATCGCCTTGCGCTGGTCGGCGAGCTTCTGATTCGAATCGTTCAGGTCGCCCATGAGGTGGACGAGCGCTCGCCGCCGTTCTTCCGCGAGCTGGACTCGGACTTCGAGCTGCTCGACCTGCTCCCGCAGTGCGCCCGCGTCGAGCTCGGCCTGGCCGATCGCGTCCGCGCCGTTTTCGGCGAGCGCGTCAGGTTCCGCGGTCATCAGGCCGAGGCGCGCGCCACCTTGAGCTTCTCGTTCTCCCGCTGAAGGCTCTCGAGCTCCTTCTCGAGCGCGATCATCTTCAGCTCGCGACCGACGACGACCTCCTCGAACTTCTCGAGGTCGAGAATCTTCTCCTGCAGCTCGGTCTTCGACTGCTCGAGGTCCCGCACGACCTCCTCATACGCGCGCATGTCACGGAGGATGCCGATCGCACCGATTACTTTTCCTTCCGAGTCGCGCAGGGCGGACGCGTTCAGCGTCGTCGGGATGATCTCGCCCGAGGCGCTTCGCGGGTTGAGCCGCGCGTTTCGGGTGACGCCGCGCTCGACGACCTCACGGACGGCGGCGGTGAACTCCTGCGTCTCCTCAGGGCTGATGAAGCGCGAGAGCGACTGTTCGACCACCTCGTCCTTGCGGAAGCCGAGCAGCTCGGAGACCGCGTCGTTGGCCTGGAGGATCTTTCCTTCCAGGTCGGAGACGAACACGGGGTCGGGAGCGTTCTCGATCAGGCTCTCCGCGTAGGCGCGCTCTTTCTCCAGCTCGCGCATGTCGCGGAGCACGCCGATCGCGCCGATCACGTTGCCGTCGGAGTCGCGCAGGGCGGAGGCGTTGAGGCTGGTCGGGATCACCTCGCCGGAGGCGCTGCGCGGGTTGAGGACCGCGTCGCGGGTAACGCCGCGCTCGACCACCTCGCGCAGCGCGGCGGTGAACTCCTGCGTCTCCTCGGGGCTGATGAAGCGCGAGAGCGACTGCTCGAGCACCTCGTCCTTGCGGAAGCCGAGCAGCTCGGAAACCGCCTCGTTGGCCTGGAGGATCTTTCCTTCCAGGTCGGAGACGAACACGGGGTCGGGAGCGTTCTCGATCAGGCTCTCCGCGTAGGCGCGCTCCTTTTCGAGCTCGCGCATGTCGCGGAGCACGCCGATCGCGCCGATCACGTTGCCGTCGGAGTCCCGGAGCGCCGAGGCGTTGAGGCTGGTCGGGATCACCTCGCCGGAGGCGCTGCGCGGGTTCAGGACCGCGTCGCGGGTGACGCCGTGCTCGACCACCTCACGCAGCGCGGCGGTGAACTCCTGCGTCTCCTCAGGGCTGATGAAGCGCGAGAGCGACTGTTCGACCACCTCGTCCTTGCGGAAACCGAGCAGCTCAGAGACCGCCTCGTTGGCCTGGAGGATCTTTCCCTCCAGGTCGGAGACGAACACGGGGTCGGGAGCGTTCTCGATCAGGCTCTCCGCGTAGGCCCGCGCCTTGTCCAGCTCGCGCATGTCGCGTAGCACGCCGATCGCGCCGATCACGTTGCCGTCGGAGTCACGAAGCGCTGCGGCGTTGAGGCTCGTGGGGATGACCTCGCCCGAGGCGCTGCGCGGGTTCAGGACGACGTTACGGGTGACGCCGCGCTCGACGACCTCGTCGAGGGCGGCAACGAACTCGCGCGTCTCCTCGGCGCTGATGAAGCGCTGCAGCGACTGTTCGACGACCTCGTCCTTGCGGAAGCCGAGCAGCTCCGAAACCGCATCATTGGCCTGAAGGATCTTTCCTTCCAGGTCGGAGACGAACACCGGATCGGGCGCGTTCGCGATGATGATGTCGGCGACGAGCGCGCCGCGCGAGGCGGATCCGTCCTGCTGCGCCTGGCCGTTTTTGTCGGCTGGCGGCGCGGCGGAAGTCAAGACTTTCTTGGCCACTGGTTAACCCCCGGGGGTAGGCGCTGCGGGTTGCCTCTTCATTGTGAGTGCTTGAAGTCCTCGGAGCAATCTTTTGGCGAGCTGCGATGCAGACGCTCAGAGGGGCGGGAAAGAGTCAGGGCCGGCAGCCGCAACGCCGGCCCCGTAGACATAGACGCCTCTCCCGGCCAAAACTTTCGCTTCGGCACGGCCGGGCTTCAGCCTCCTCTTCGTCGTGTACCTCGTCGCCGGCGCGATCGTTGCGGCCACGCACAACTACTGGGCCCATCTTCACACCATCAAGCAGATTGGTTCAGCGCTCCTGGCAACCGTCCTCTGGCCGCTGATCCTGCTCGGGATCAACCTGCACATCCACTAGCGCAGGGTGCGAGGTGCGCTCGAGGGCACGCCCCGCACCCCGATCTAATTTTTAGGTGGAGGGCTTTCCCCCGCTAGCGGAGCCCGAGGTTGACGTCCTTGGAGCGCACGGCTTTTTTGCTGTCCGCAATTTGCGGCCAAATAGGGTCGAGCGACGTTACCGCACGAAATGAGTGGGAAGCCGAGAGGTGTCTCTCGTGCGAATGGAGGTTCAGCGATGGGGATGACAGAGGTATGGAGCTTTCAGGATGAGGCGCTGGCCCGGATCGATCTGCGGGGCTTCGAGGTGCATGCACGCGACGGCGCCATCGGCAAGGTTGTGCAGGCGATCGAGGGAGCCGCCGACGGCTACATCGTCGTCGATCCCGGCGTGGCGATGCCACTCGGGCGACAGTTGCTTGTTCCCGCCGGACTGGTCGAGCAGGTTGATGTCGACGATGGGCGCGTGTCTGTTCGGGCCGATCGCGAGCAGATCAAGAACGCCCCCGCGTACGCGGCCGGTCAGCCGCTCGATGAGCCGTCCCGGAGCGTGTTTGGCGATTACTTCCGCTCACTGCTAGGGGAGATCGCTGGACGCAGACAGCGCCCGACTCCGAAACCGACCCGAAAACCGCGCCAAGCCCAGCCTGGGCAAAGGAAGAACCGTGCGGCTGCGCCCTCGGCGCGAGCCCCAAGGCGATCGGGAAGCTCGGACGAGCCGACCAAAGAAGAGCTGTACGAACAGGCCAAGAAGCTCGACATCGAAGGCCGCTCGAAGATGAACAAGCCCGAGCTCGCACGAGCGGTCGGCGGTCGACGCGGCCAACCGGGCCGGCGCAGCTCGACAGGCGCTAAAGCTAACCCGGTCGAGGTGCAGGCGTTCCTCGAGGGAGTCGGTTATCCGACTGAGAAGCGGCGGCTACTTCGCGAGGCAGAGAGCCAAAGGGCAAGTCGAGAGGTTCGCGCGACGCTCAGGCGGCTGCCTCAGAAGAAGTTCAAATCGCCAACCGAAGTGAGCAAGGCGATCGGCAAGCTCAATTAATTTGAGAGGAGGGATCATGGCCAACCCAGTTGCAGCCGGCAGCGATGTCTCGTCAGGGACGTACCGCTGCACAAACTGCGGCTACAAGTTGCAGCTCGGATCGACCAAACACCTGCCGCCCTGCCCGTCCTGCGGCAACGCGGAGTACGAGACGATTCGTGGCGGCGACAGCGTCGACGACCCATACCCGAATCGCTGACAGTCTCCGGGTTGTAGGGCCAGAGCAGCTTCATCTGCTCTGGCCCTACAACCCCGCGCCTTCGCGTGCGCTGACCGCGGGCGTGAACCGCTGGCGCTTAGCGCTTAGTGCTGTGCCGGACGAAGCATGCTTCTATGCCGCCCGAGTCCGATCGACGGCGCGGCCCGACGACTAAGATCGTGCCTTCCAAGCAGACTTCGACAACAGACCGCCGATGATCACCGACGACCACATTCGCGCATACCGTGACAAGGGCTGGTTCGACCTCGAGGATGCGTTCGACAGTGGGTCGCTCGAGGTGCTGCGGCGCGAGTGCCAACGGTTCATGGACGAGCGCGACGCGGAGATGGATGCGGCCGGAACCGACGTCATCGGTCTCGACCGGCGTGGGCAACGCTACTTCGTCAACGACTGCTCGACGCGAAGCGACGCGCTGCGGCAGTTGTTGCTCGGCGAGGCAATGTCCGAGGTCTGCCGCGCCACGGTCGGCAACGACGCGTGGCTGTTCAACGACCAGTTCGTCGTCAAGGGCACAGACGGCGAGACGAGCTTCTCCTGGCATCAGGACGGCGGCTACATTCCGTACGAACACCCCCAGTACGTGACGTGCTGGGTCGCGCTGGATGACGTCGACGAAACGAACGGCACCGTCTACGTCCTGCCGTACGACCGGGCCGGCACGCGTGAGGTGGTGCCACACCGCCGAGACCCTGCGACCAACGACATGGTCGGCTACTTCGGCGACGACCCCGGCGTGCCCGCGATCGTCGACGCCGGCAGCATCGTTTGCTTTTCGAGCACGGTGTTCCACCGCAGCGGACCGAACACGACCGATGGCCTGCGGCGTGTCTACGTGGCCCAGTACTCCCCTGAGCCAATCCTCAACGACGACGGCGATGCGCCGCGGCACCAGGCTGTGCCGGTGCTGCGCGCCGGTCTGCCCGCCGGCTGACGGCGCCCACGCGGCACCCTGAGTGCTCTACGGAGCGGCGCCGGAGTCGAACCGCGAGGTCACCGAGACTCACTTCGTGTTGGAGCGTGGCACGAGCTTCAGCGTCGCGGCTTGCGCTTCCGAGCTGACGATCGGATCGACGTAAGCGGCCGAGTAGTGGTGGTACTTCGTGCGGTAGGCAGAATCGATGGCGTCGTTGACGTCGTCGCCGGCCGCGATGAAGGCGACGTCTTTGTCGACGCCGCCGGCGTGGATGTGACCCTCGTGGCAGTCCTGGACACCCCGGAACCAAGTGGAGGTGCGCCCGTTGACGGAGCGGACGTAGAGGTCGTCGCCGTGACGGACGACCCAGATCGTCACGGGCTTTCGCAGCGTGCCGTCGCGCCGTGTGGACCCGAGCTGGAGCTCGTCTGCGGCATCGATCTTGCCGAGATCGTCGCTCGTCCAGATGGGCATCAGAGGTCGATCATCACCTTGATCGCCTCCCGGTCGTTCATCGCCCGGTAGCCATCGGACACCCCGGCGAGTTTCGTGACGCGGTCGAAGACTCGACCGGGTTCGATCCTTCCCTCGAGAACGTCCGGCAGCAGCTCTTCGATGTACGCACGCGCCGGAGCAGGACCTCCGGCGATGGTCACGTTGCCGAAGAACGTCGTCACGCCTTCCGGAATCGACTCAACCTGGGGAACGCCGACGCGGCCGACTGCGCCGCCCGGACGGACGACGCTCAAAGCCGTCACCGTCGATGCCTCCAGGCCGACACACTCGAGGACGGAGTGGGCGCCGAGGTCGTCGGTGAGCTCGCGCACGCGTTCGACCGCCTCGTCGCCCCGCTCGCTGACGACATCCGTCGCGCCGAAGTCCTTCGCGAGTGCGATTCGGTCGGGATGACGGCCCAGGATGATGATCCGCTCGGCGCCGAGGCGGCGGGCGGCGATCACGCCGCACAGGCCAACGGCCCCGTCGCCGACGACGGCGACCGTCTTCCCGGGCCCGACGTTGGCGGCGAGCGCGGCGTGATGGCCCGTCGCCATCACGTCGGTGAGCGTGAGCAGCGAGGGCATCAGCGCGTCGTCTTTCCCGACCGGCAAAACGACGAGCGTGCCGTCTGCCTGTGGGACGCGGACGGCCTCCCCTTGGCCGCCGTCCACGCCGTCGTCGCCATAGCGTCCGCCGTGAAGGCATGACGGCTGCAGCCCCTCCCGGCAAAAGACGCAGGTTCCGTCAGACCAGACGAACGGAGAGACGACCAGGTCGCCGGCCTTCATCGTGCGCACATCCGCGCCAGCGTCTTCGACAACGCCGATGAACTCGTGGCCCATCCGGCGACCGGTCTCGCTCGGCTCCATCGACTTGTAGGGCCAAAGATCGCTGCCGCAGATCGCTGCGCGGGTGACCGTGACGAGAGCGTCGGTTGGCTCGACGACGCGGGCGTCGGGGACGGTCTCGATCCGAACGTCGCCGGCGCCGTACATGACGGTTGCGCGCATACTCGGAGTACCTCTGGTACCCGGTGGTCAGGTTACGGAATCACCGACAAACGACGAGGAGGTCAGCCATGCAGCTCACGCGGCACGGGATCGACACGGCAGCAGGGCGGAGTGACTGGTTCACCGGTGCTGTCTACATCGACGCGGTCGCGGCGCCGGCGAACGGATCGCGCTTGAGCACGAGCAGCGTCCACTTCACGCCGGGCGCCCGGACGCACTGGCACACGCACCCGCACGGCCAGACGATCTACGTGACAGAGGGCGTCGGTTTCGCGCAGGGCCGCGGCGAGCCGGTCGAGGTGATCCGGCCAGGTGATCGCGTCTTCTTCGAGCCGGGCGAGGATCACTGGCACGGTGCGGCTCCGACGCGGTTCATGACCCACCTGGCGATGCTCGAGGTCGACGACGACGGCAATCCGGCGACGTGGGGTGAGCCAGTGAGCGACGAAGAGTACGCGGCCGCGCCGCCGATCGATGAATGACTAGATCTAGCCGTCCTCGTTAGCCGTTCGCATTGCTAGCCGAAGGTGAAACAGTACGCCTCGACGCCCGGAGCGTCGAAGGCTATCTCGAACGTCCCGTCGTCGATCGGCCGCTGCTGGCGGATCAGTTGGTGGAGACGCTGCTCGGTCACCGCGCCACGTCCGTCCTCGTCCGCGTCGAAGCCGTGGTCGGCGCCGGGAGCGTGGCCGTCGAGGAGTATGCGAAACGGCACCGACGCTCCTCGCTCGGGGGGTCCCATGACCAGGTGGACGTCGCGAGCGTGAAAGCGGAACGCGATCTGCCCGCCACCCCGGTCGAGTACGCTCGCCCCGCGCTCGACTCGCCACGCGCCGCCGAGTGCCCACTGGTTGAGTGTCAGTTCGCCAGGGACCACGTAGCCGGCCGGCTCGTCGAATCTCGCACCGCCCGGTGAGGCGAAGTTCTGCGCTTGCTCGTAGCCAAGGTACGTTTCAGGCGAGTCCAGGTTCGGCCAGTCGGCCTGAACTTCGAATCCAGTGGGCTCGACCGAGACCAGGTCGCCGTCCACGCCGAGCAGGCCCTGGAGCACGCGCTCCTGCTCCTCGTAGGCGCCCTCTCCGAAGTGGTGGTAGCGCACCCGTCCCTCGGTATCTGCGATGTAGGCGGCCGGCCAGTAGCTGTTGGCGAATGCGCGCCAGATCGCGTAGTCACTGTCGACCGCGACCGGATACCGGACGGCCATCTCGGCAGTGGCCCGGCTCACGTTGTCGGGGTCTCGCTCGAACGGGAACTCGGGCGTGTGGACGCCGACCACGAGCAGTCCCTGGTCCTTGTACCTCTCCGCCCAGGCACGGACGTAGGCCAGCGTGCGGAGCCAGTTGATGCACGTGTACGTCCAGAAGTCCACGAGCACGACCTTCCCGCGCAGATCCGTATCTTCGAGCGGCGGCGAATTCAGCCACCCAGTGGCGCCGCCGAACGACGCCAACCGCCCTTCGACGGGCAGATCGCGCGTGAAGACCATGACGCCGACCTCCTTTCTCGTTGGATCAGCGCAGTGACCTGAACGCGGCCCGAACCTCGGTGGTGAAGAGCTCCGGCTCTTGCCAGGCCGCGAAGTGGTTACCCCGGTCGACCTCGTTGAAGTAGATGAGGTTGGGATAGGCCTGCTCGGCCCAGCTCCGCGGCGCCTGGTACAGCTCTCGAGAGAAGACGCTCACCGCGGCGGGGACCGAGACACCCTTGACGTCGAAGAAGCCGAGCGTGTTCTCCCAATAGAGACGGCCTGACGAGATCCCGGTGTTCGTCAGCCAGGTCATCGTGATGTTGTCGAGGACCTGGTCCCGAGTGAGGTTGCCGACGGGCTGACCGGCAAAAGCGGCCGCGATGTCCTCGTAGCTCTTGGCGTCGTGGTCGAGCATCCAGGCCGCGAGGGCTGCGGGCGAATCGGCGAGCCCGTACAAGGTCTGCGGGCGCAGGTTCATCTCGGTCGCATAGCCGATCCCCTTCGTGTAGAGGAAATTGAGCTGGTCCCACGCGCGTTGCTCGTCGGCTGACAGACCGGACGGCGCTTGGCCGCTGCCGAGCGTCTTGACGACGTCAGGTGGGACCGTACCGGGCATGTTGGAATGGATCCCGAGGAGATCCGGCGGCGCCTCGGCGCCCATCACATCCGTGATCTGGGCGCCCCAGTCGCCGCCTTGCGCCACGAAGTGCTTGTAACCAAGGCGCCTCATCAGCGCGATCCAGGCACGGGCGATGTGAACCGGGTCCCAGCCGGGGTCCGCCGGCTTGCCGGAAAACCCGTAGCCGGGTATCGAAGGAACCACCACGTCGAAGGCGTCCTCGGCGTCGCCGCCGTGTGCCGTGGGGTCGCTGAGCGGGCCGATCACATTCAGCATCTCGACGACCGAGCCCGGCCAGCCGTGCGTGATGATGAGCGGCAACGGGTTCTCGTGCGGCGACTTGACGTGGATGAAGTGGATGTCGAGGCCGTCGATCTCCGTGATGAACTGAGGAAGCTCGTTCAGCCTCGCCTCGAACCTCCGGAAGTCGTACTCGGTGCCCCAGTAGCGCACGAGCTCCTGCATCGTCGCGAGCTGCACGCCCTGTGACTCGTCTGCGACGGTCTCCCTTTCAGGCCACCGCGTCGCCGCTATGCGTCGGCGGAGGTCTACGAGATGCTCCTCCGGGA
>Ga0193731_1000327_pt1 | contig 16220 bp, 14 predicted proteins | sample U1a2metaG_FD_144920 | JGI IMG/M metagenome (GOLD analysis project Ga0193731, IMG submission 144920) | Soil microbial communities from a riparian zone of the East river system, Colorado, United States - U1a2 | ecosystem: Environmental > Terrestrial > Soil > Riparian zone | place: USA: East River...
CTTAGTGGTAATATGCTTTCCCGGTGGACGGATTTTCTAACGTCCGACGGCGAGAAACCCTGGCGCAACCGCGAGGCAGAATTTGAAGTGGCGTATCCGGATAAGAAAACAATGATGGAGGACTGGGAGAAAGGATGGAAATGCTTGTTGGATAGTTTGGATCAGTTGAAGCCTGCCGACCTTCCTACGGTCATTTACATCCGCAACGAGGGGCAAACCGTTTTGGACGCCATTCAGCGGCAGCTGGCCCATTACCCGCACCATGTGGGTCAGATTATTTTTCAGGCCAAGATCCTGAAGGGTTCAGCCTTTCAATCCTTATCGATCCCGAAAGGAAACTCGCAGAAGTTTAACGAAGAGAAATTCAAACAAGAGAAGGAAGTCCGGCATTTTACCGACCGGGTCTGATTTGGAAATTCGACCCTGACCATTAAATTTGCAGTCCCTTAAGCGGGAGTAGCTCAGTTGGTAGAGCACGACCTTGCCAAGGTCGGGGTCGCGAGTTCGAGTCTCGTTTCCCGCTCAGTTCACGACCCCTCTCCTGAAGGAGAGGGGTTTTGTTTTAAGGAGAGGAAGTCTGCCCGGGTGGTGAAACTGGTAGACACGTCCCGATTTTCAATCGGGATGGCCAGAATGGTTGTGCGGGTGGAATTTTTGAAACGGGAATTGTTCTTATCTTTTAGAAAGTGATTTAGTCTGCCCGGGTGGTGAAACTGGTAGACACGCAGGACTTAAAATTCTGTGGCCAGAAATGGCTGTGCGGGTTCAAGTCCCGCCCCGGGTACAATGTTTTTTGTGTACATTCTTCAGTCGCAATCGACAGGCCGATACTATATTGGCTATTCGGAATTACCCGATCGAAGACTTGCTGAACACAACTCCGGAAAAGTAAAGTCAACGCGACCTTTCCGCCCCTGGGTAAAAGTTTACGTAGAACAGTTTACAACAGAGTCAGAGGCGATGAGCCGTGAAAGAGAACTGAAGTCCAAAAAAAGCCGGATTTATTTAGAACGATTAATTGGACCTACCCACCCGCACTAAATTCCGCAATTCCTCTCCAGCTATTCATTTGATTCTCGGCGCCTACTTTGCGCCTCTGCGTCTCCGCGGTGAAACAAGCACCGACTGAATATCGGAATAACCTCTCGTCATCCTGTCCTTATCCTTCGTGGATTCTTCATAGGGGCACTATGATTTACTCAAGTCACTATTTCACGACAGAATTTCGAATCATAACATAATGAAAAGGTAATCTTCCGGAAATGGCAGCATAACTAAAATCTATTACCGGGATGACTATCGTCATTGGTTTTCGTTACCCGTGTTAGTTTTTTCGTATCGTGAAAGGCGACGGAATTTTCGCCCTCGCAGAAGGCAATGAAATTAGAAATAAAAAAAACAATGGCACTACAAAAAAAGATGAGGAGAGGAGGCCCTCGCCTATCTGTTGTAGGCCGGCCACGAAACGCATGACTTGAATTTACAATTGAAGAATTTCTCTTTTTGATTGTGCACGTCAGAAAAGAAAAGGGAGAAGCTGAAAACCCTAACAATCGAGTAGGCAAAATTTTTGATTTTCATTAGTTATGGAAAAGTCAAATGTTAGTTTGGAAAATCTTCTGGATCAACTGTCAGAAGAAAAAATCAATTTGCTCGTAGATCGCACCGCTCTAAGAGCCGGCTGGGATACTGAACCGCCGCCGGAACCTACAGGACATTGCAACAACGGATGGGGCAACGGTGAGGATTGTGCACCCGGAAATTCCCTGGCAAACCAGCCTAAGTTCGAGGACCCAAACACGGGGGCAAGTCCTAGCAATAGCCCTGCGAGTGCTGACGGGGATCGTTAATTCAACCCAAGGTACCAGCGTCAGGTCTGAACCGACGTAAAGGTCAGGTGAGTTTACCAACTAAAGGGGACAACTTCCTCAGAAAAAGGATGTATTCGCTGAATACCCCGAAGGGCAGGACTTAAAATTAGCAATTGAAGAATTTCTCTTTTTGATTGTGCACGTCAGAAAAGAAAAGGGAGAAGCTGAAAACCCTAACAATCGAGTAGGCAAAATTTTTGATTTTCATTAGTTATGGAAAAGTCAAATGTTAGTTTGGAAAATCTTCTGGATCAACTGTCAGAAGAAAAAATCAATTTGCTCGTAGATCGCACCGCTCTCAGAGCCGGCTGGGATACTGAACCGCCTCCAGCAGGTAGCGGTAGTGGAAGTGGCAGCGGTAGCGGCAAGAGCCACAAGAGCCACAAGAGCAAGAAGACCAAAAAACACCACAGTGGAAAGAGCGGAAATTCCGGCTGTTTCTGTACTTGTGGGTAATGTTTAGAGGGCAATTAATGGGCATCGTCGAAAGAGGGTGCTCATTTTTTGAACACCTCCTTATTCAGAATTGAGCGAAGCAAATTATGGACACCATGGAAGCCACGGAATCCCGCGATCTTCACCGGAAAATTATTCTCTACAAGAATGTGGAGATCCAGGACGGGGTGCCGGCGATGAAGGGGTTGGATGAGAAAGAGAATTTTTCATTTTTAAAGGTCCGTCATGACGTCGTAACCATTACTCCGATCATGAGGGAAATCCTGGAGGTAGCGCGGACTCCGCATACCCTGGATGAACTGATCAGGTGGGTGGCGGAAAGCCAGTCCTGCTCCTACGAAAGCATTTATCAGGCAGTCTATTCATTTCTAAAGCGAATGGGGAGACTGGGTGCGCTGGTGTACGAAGAGGAGCAGGTCGGAAACAAACCCACCATTCTTGCTGAACTGGAGGAAACCAAAAAATTGGGCGATTTTACCTTATTGGAACAAATCGGCGCAAGTTACAAAGTGGCGCTATACAAATGCATCAGTGCGGAAAAAGGGGCCCATGCCTATACGATAAAAATATTCCTGAAAAGGAAACCCAGGGAATCGCTGCTCAAGGAATTCATTAAGGAGTATGAAATTTTAAATTTTCTTCCCCCCCATCGAAATGTAAGGAAGGTTATCGACGCATCGGTCTATGATGATATTCCCTACATCTTGTTTGAGCACATCGACGGGGTGTCTATGTCCGATGTGGTAGACGAGGTTTCATTGGAAACGAAGTATAGCATTGCCCACCAGCTGATGACAGCGATGGATCATTTGCACCGTCATCAGATCCTGCATGGTGATATTCATTCCTCCAATTTTTTAATTGATCCGGAAAATAACCTTCACCTGATCGATTTGGGCATGGGGTATTTTGAACATGAAAGAGGAATCGGTCATGGCGGTGTACCCCGTTACATGCCCCCCGAAAGAATGCCTGATGACAGTCTGGATTTCAGTGAAAAGAAAGGTGACTATGTGTCCGAAATATTTCAGATTGGCGTCTGTCTCTATTTTTTGTTTTCGGGAGAGTATCCCTTCAACGGCCTCTTGCTGAGGGATCTGGCGAGTTCAATAAAACACGACGCTCCGCCGCGGTTGATAAAAACACCATTGGAGGAAAAAATTCCCCAAACCATTGCCGATATCATTTCAAAATCAATGGAAAAGGATCCCTCCCGCCGGTACCAACGTGTCGCCGATTTGTTGCAGGCATGGTCACTTGCCATTCGGAACAGGGAATGGACTGTAAAGGAAGTAAACATGACATAACAAAAATAAACATAACATAAATGAAGGTTGACAGAAGTGTATTACTATTCTAAAGGATGATAGCTATAGTTGGCCAGGGTAGAACGATTTCATTCTTTGATGGTGCACGTCAGAGGAGAGGGAGATGCCGAAAACCCTTATTCCAGAGTAGGCAAGAATTTTTAATTTGAAGTAGTATGAAAAAGTCAAATGTTAGTTTTGAAAATCTTCTGAACCAACTTTCAGAGGAAAAAATCAATCTGGTAGTGGATCGCAATGCCATCAGGGCGGGCTGGGATATCCTGCCTCCTCCCCCTTCCCCTGCAAGCAGTACGGGCGGTTCGGGGAGCGGCTCGAAGAGTGGTTCGAATTCAAGCAAGTCAGGAAGTACCGCCGACAATTGCGGAACTTTTGGGATTTGCATTTAAGCGCGTATACGCGCGAATTAAATTGAAGATTTAGATTTTGACCAGAGGACAATCTTCCCGGCATCACTTCTTAAAAGAAGTGATGCCTTCGGGAAGATTAAAGACAAGATGAATACGATTGATCACCAGTTAAAGGGAAATGATTGCGGAATCAGTGCCATAAAAACGGTCTTTACTATTTTCGGAAAAGAGATCGATCGCAATTATATCCTGGACCAGGTATTCCTGGATGAAAAAGGCTCGTCGATAGGCGACCTAAAAAAATTTCTTGACACGAATGGATGCGTTTCCCGGTACAAGTTTCTGGATGTCGGCCTTCTCCAGAAAGATTTAACTTCACTAAAGCCTTTATTTCCCTTCATCCTTCCGATAAAAAAGCCACGGCAACTTCACTACGTCGTCGTCAACGGGATCAAAGGAAACAAATTAAGGGTTTATGATCCTGCCCGAATACATGTGTATTACATTTCTTTTGCCGAGCTAAAAACAATAGCCCATTATTCAGACAGCTATTGGGAATTAGCCGATTTACAGGAACGTATGGAGGCGCTGTGTGCCCCGGAACTGTCGCGCTATAACATATCGTTTAACGGCTCGTGGGAACAGCAGGATGCCACGCAGGTGTTTAACAAACTGGTTTATTTCTCGCACATCCGGGACAACTTCGGATTCAAAGATAAAAAAGCCGAAAAGACCTTTTTAGAAGATATTCTCTTCAACCATGAACTCGCCCTGCCGAAACAGTTCAGGCAGCTCAAATATGAAAATGCAAAAGTAAAGCTCTCCGCCCCGTTGGTCCTTTCCATCCGATCCCTGCCCGACGCGGAAATGCCGGTACCCTTAAAGGAGGACGAAACCAATATCTACACCAGGCTATTCAGAGAACTTGGCGAAAACAAGCGGTTATGGTACATCTATTTATTTACAGCCCTGTTCGCTGCCTCCCTGGCACAGTTGACGGTCTTCATTAACCAGATATTGCTGGACCATGTTTTGCCCAGTTTTCAACTGAATATTTTAACTCTTTTCGCCATTGGGTTCGCCCTCTTCCGGGTTTTTAACCTGTTGATCAATCAATACAAATACGTTGTCTCCATCCATGTCGGGAACATCATGGATAAATATTTCCTGAACACCTTTAATGAAAAACTCGACAGGTTTTCGCTGCGGTATGCCCAAACGTTCAGGCGGGGTGATTTATCCGAGCGGTTAAGCGATGCCCGCACGCTGAAGACGTTCTTCCTGAGTATATTTTCCAGCATCCTCGTTGATTCACTCGTCTCCCTGTACTCGCTCGGCCTGCTTTTCTTCATCTATTGGCAATTGGCCTTGCTGATTTGTGGTGTCATGGTACTTTACTCACTTTGGTTTAAAGTAATAACACCCTACTTGCAATCCAACGAACAGAAACGGTTTATCCTCAAAGCCGATTTTGTCTCCAAGATGATTGAGAAGATCGATGGCAATCAGGTAATCAAGAGTTTCAGGCTCGAGCCGATTTTTTCCAATAGGATACGGAAGAGCATCAAAGACCTGATCGACATTCAAACAAGAATAAAACACATCGACCTGGTGAATTTGGGTGTGATCTCCCTTATTTCAACGGTCGCCTATACACTCATCGTAGTGGTCCTCGCCCGCAATTCAATCTTTGCTCAAACGCTTTCGTTCGGCCAGTTGATTACGTTTATCATGTTATCGGAACGGGTCTTTAGCTCGCTGGCAGGCATATTGGGGTCGAACCTGACCCTCCAGGAGAATGAAGTTATTCTGAAACGCTACTTTGATTTCAACGAGCCGTCGAAAGCCCATCCGCTCCATGGTATCAGCGATTTTACCATTGACAAGGTGTCGTTCAGCAAGCTTAATTTTGGGTACAATCCAACCAGCCGGATATTAAAAGACATTGATTTTGAAATTATCCGGGGGGAAAAAATAAAAATTGAGGGGGGAAATGGTTCTGGGAAATCGTCATTGAGTAAAATCCTCTCCTTCCTGTACGATCCGGATAGCGGTGATATCAACATCAACGACACGAAAAGTAATTTTTTCAACCGGGATGCTTTAAAGGACAAGATCCTGCTGGTGACGAATGAGGATATTCTTTTTAATGAAACCATCGAGTTCAATATCGCATTTGGTAAGGACCTGTCGCATTCAAAAATCATAGACTTGTCCAAAGCGATCGGGTTATACGACTTTATCAGCAGTCATGAAGACGGCCTGCAATTTACCATCAACGAGAACGGGAAAAATCTATCCACCGGGCAGCGCAAGAAAATTTTAATCATGAGGGCCCTGCTCAGCAGAGCAGAAATCGTGATCCTGGATGAGGTGCTTTCCGGAATTGATCTTCTCTCAAGGGAAAAAATCGAGTCCCTGATTGATGACATCAATGACAAAACGTTTATTGTCATTTCCCATGAGCCGGTCAAAAAATTAAAATTCAACCGGAACTTTGTAATGACCAACGGAGTACTCACTAACGGAGAACTTGTTTATGCCCAACTTCAATGAAGTCTATTTCATCAAAATGCTTTTTCGCATTTTGGTAGCGTTTGTGGCGTTGATCCTGATCTGTGTAGCCACATTCAACATCAATGATTCGGTCTCTTTTACTACAGGCGAAATCATTGCCGAAGTTCCGCAAATCGACTACAAGGCACCTTTCGAGGGAATTCCTTATAAGATCTTTGTGGAAGAAGGGAAAGCCGTAAAAAAAGGCGACACCCTCATGGTCCTGGTTAATGAACAACTACGCAAAGACTTTCAGGACGCGCAATCCTCCTATCCTTCGTTGCTGAAAATTGATACAACGATTGCGGAGTTGATCCAGAGCACCTATAGTAAGATCGATAATTTAAAAAGGGAAAAGCAACTCAGTTCCCGCGTTCATACTTCCCAGAAAATAAGAGTCGTGAATGAACTTAAATCAGCTTCCCAAAAGACCAACGTCAATACGGACAAACTTTTGGTCGTGGCCCTGTCCAAGCTTTCAATGGATTCGGTCTTGTATGCTCAAAAGGTGATCAGCAAACTGGATATCACGAACTCATTTGACAATTATTTGAACTATAAGAATTCGTTGGTGGAATCGGAACTCGCTCAAAATCAAATTCAATCAAATTCAAACAATCTTGACAATGAGTACCTGAAAACACAAAACACCGAGGAGCTGCGGTTGATCGAACTTAATGAACGAATCAAAGAACTGGAAAAGGAACGATCGGCGTCGCACAAAGAGCTCCGGGCAGCGATGGAGAACCTGACCTTTCTGGGGGGAGAAATTCGCAAGCAGTTTATTATTTCCGGCCTGGAAGGAGAAGTGATGAATGTGTATAACCAGAAGTTCGCCCAGAATTTTGTTAATAAAGGCGATCTTCTGTTAAGCGTCGTCCCGAAACGGGATAAGTACTATGCGAAGGTAGTAATCCCGCAACGGGACATTCGGTATGTGAAAGTGGGCCAGGCCACGCACCTTAAGGTGGACGCATTTAATTTCTTTGAAAAAGGTATTCTCCAGGGAGAAGTGAGCTATGTGCCGGAACGGAAACCCAAAGAGGATTTCTTTGTCATTATTGACCTTGCACCCTCGCCCCGATTCCAACTAAAAGCAGGTTACTCCCTGACCGGGGAAATTATTGTAGAAAAATTAAAGATCTACCAGTTTATTTCAAAGAAGCTCTTCAGGAAACTGGAACGTACTTAGAGGCTGTCGATCGAAATAATCTTGTTCTTGATGGCGTACTTTACGAGTTCAGTCGAATTCCTGAGCCCCAGTTTTTCCATGATATGGGTTTTGTGCGTCTCGACCGTTTTCGTGCTGATGAACAAGGTTTCAGCCAATTCCTTGTTCGTCTTTCCTGCCGCTACCAACCCAAGCACCTCATACTCTCTTTTGGTAAGATCATCGGGCAACTTTTTGTCAGCACTCTTTAATTTTTCGTGCGAGTAAAAATCCTCGAATACCAATTTCATGATGGCATCGTTAAAAAAACGGCCGCCGCCGTGTACGGTACGCAGCGCTTCGAGGAGTGTTTCTTTATCGACGTCTTTTGGCAGGTAGCCATCCACTCCTGACTTTATCCCTGCTGAAACGTACTCCCTGCTGATTTCCATTGTCAGCAATACAACTTTAATGGTGGGATCAAAACCTTTTATCCAGCGGGTGGCCTCAATGCCTGTCATGCCGCCCATCATAATATCCATTAATATGACATCGGGTCGGTTTTCCCGTACCTGGTTAATGGAATCTTCACCCGACGATACGGAGCCGATCATCTCCAAATCGTCTGTATTTTCTATCATGGATTGTACGCCATCGCGGATTAATTGATGGTCGTCCACCAACAGGACTTTAATTCGTTCAGCAGGTTTCATTATTTCCTTACAATTTGATCTGAAATGGGACGAGCAAGTTAATCAATTTCATTCATTTGAACTCTTTGCGGCCATTTTCGGCTTGGGCCCTTTCACCTGAACCTGGAAACCGGAGTTTCCTGACCGGGGTTTATATTTCAACAATTCGACATACCGACCAACTTAAATCGTATCTTGCATTTATTATCCCTTCTATGCAAGCTTTTTAACACAAGGCTTGCGTCTTTTCTGCGTTAATCTGTTTTTTCTTGAATCAAGTCTCTCCGGAGCACTTGTCCTGAGTCCTGTTTTGTCAAAACTTTATTCGTAAGAATGAAAACTGAACTCGTCGACAGCAATGAGGCAGGCACAGACAGCCAGGCTATCGATTTTATACGTATTCCATCTGAATTTACTTTTCAACTCATTGTTGAATCCGTGTCTACGGCCGTGATTTTGGTGAACCGGGAAGGCAAAATTGTCATGGTCAACCGCTATACTGAAAAACTGTTGGGGTACGGTCGCGGCGAATTGATAGGACAGTTGATTGAAATCATCATTCCGGAGTGGTGTAACGAAAAAAGCCCTGGCTACCTGAACCTGTTTTTCAATTCGGCGGAAGCCTGCGTTATCGGTTCGGGGGGAGAGCTGGTTGCGTTGCGGAAAGGTGGAGTGGCGTTTCCTGTGGAAATTGGATTAAATCCTTTGTTGGCAGCCGGTAACAGCTTGGTACTGGCTGTGATTGCAGATATCACTGAAAAAATGCATGCAGAAGAGCGGTTCCGCCTGGTGGTGGAGTCTGCCCCCAATGCGCTTGTCTTGATCAATAAGGAGGGAAAGATTACCCTGGTCAATAGTTCAGCTGAAAAATTGTTTGGGTATTCAAGGGAAGAGATGATCGGTCAAACGATGGAGATGCTGACCCCGGGGAGGTTTAAAGAGAGTCAACCGCACTTCCGCGATATGTTTCAGGCTACTCCTAAAGTCCGTTCCATGGGTGCCGGACGGGATCTCGTTGCGATCCGAAAGAATGGAAGTGAATTTCCGGTCGAGATAGGATTGAGCCCGCTCGATTCTACCGAAGGGAACATGGTGATGGCGTCCATTATAGACACTACGGAAAGAAAAATACAGGAAGCACACCGGTTAAAGAGTGACTTTTTAGCAAACATGTCGCATGAACTGCGTACACCGTTGAATGCCGTTCTGGGGTTCTCGGAATTAATGATCGACAAAAAAGTGGGCGACCTGAATGCCAAACAACTGGAATACCTGAATGATATACATGCCAGCGGAAGCCATTTGCTTCGATTGATCAACAATGTGCTGGACCTATCCAAGATCGAGGCAGGTAAGGCCGATTTACGGACAGAATCGTTCGACATGGATGAAGTCATTGACGGGGTAACCAAAGTCCTAAAGCCGATTGCCGATCAGAAGCACGTTCAGATCGAGCAAGATCTGTCTGCGGAAATCAAAATCGTTCGAATGGATAAGAATAAATTCCGGCAGATCCTCTACAATCTTTTGTCGAATGCGATAAAATTCAGTCTGGATGGAGGGATTGTAGAAATTCGGACTACGCGGCACGGGAACGAGGAGTTCATTCTGAAAGTAAGCGATGCCGGAATAGGCATTTCCCAGGAAAACCTGAAAAAATTATTTATTCCATTCGTTCAATTGGATTCAGGCCTGGCACGCATGCATGAAGGTTCCGGGCTTGGTCTGGCTTTAACCAAAAACATCGTGCTCCTTCACCGGGGAGAAATTCAGGTGGAGAGCACCCTGGGCAAGGGCAGTACCTTTTCCGTCATCATGCCGATTATCTATAAAAAACAGCAACCGCTAACAGGATGAAAAGCGAGGGAAAAGTAATGATCGTAGACGATAATGCAGCCAATCTTAAATTGGGCGGCGATCTTCTGGAAATTGAGGGATTTGAAGTGTGCCGATGCATTGATGCCGAAAGCGCCATAAAATCACTTGACCTGTTTCGTCCCGTTCTGATTTTGATGGATTTGGCTCTTCCGGGTATGGATGGATTACAGCTGACACGGAAACTAAAAGCGGAAGAAAATACCAGGAAAATCAAAATCGTTGCGCTCACCGCCTCTGCTATGAAAGGCGATAAAGAAAAGATCCTGTCGGCCGGATGCGACGGGTACATCACCAAGCCGATTGATACGAGAAAATTCAAGAAACAGATCCTGCAGTATTTACAATACCTGTAATCTGAAAAATGAAAAAGGACACCATTTTAGTCGTCGACGACACGGCACAAATTCTAAAACTGAGCAGGGACATATTTGAAATGGCCGGATTCAATGTGATTACGGCAATGGACGGGGAACAAGCACTTCGGGTTCTTGCTGACGAAAAAATCGACCTGGTCGTCACCGATATTTTAATGCCCAATACGGATGGGTACCTCCTTTGCTACACCATGCGGACGACGGAGAAGTTAAAAGACATTCCCGTCATCATTTATTCCGCGACGTACACCTCCTTCAGTGATGAAGAAATGGCGATGGAAATGGGCGCTGATAAATTCATCCGTAAACCGGCTTCGATGGATGAACTGATAGCAGCGGCCCGCGATCTTTTGTCTGATTCCGGGAAACTCCCGCACAAGATTCCCGCAAAGCCCAAATCACTCGAAGCAGCGAGGTTGTACTATGAAGGATTGGCCATTCGACTGGAGGCAAGAACCATTGAACTGATCGATAGAAAAGAGAAACTGGAGCAAGGTGAATCGCGACTAAATGAAGCACAGACTATAGCGCACCTCGGCAGTTGGGAGATTGATATGGAACACGACCTTCAACACTGGTCCGATGAGATGTTCAACATTTTCGGAATTATCAAGGGAGAAGGCGTGCCTTCAACAGAATTGTTTTTATCCTTCATCCACCCGGATGATCTGGATTTTGTAAGTAAAAAAATTGATACCGCGTTTAAAACGCTGAAGGATTCCATGTTTGATTTTCGATTTATCCGGAAGGGGGGTGCCCTTAGACAGGGGTACTCTAAATACCGGTTCGAATTTAACAAAGACAGAAAACCCGTTCGGCTTTCGGGGATCGTACAGGATATAACTGAAAAAATGCAGGCCGCAGAGGCATTGCAGAACGCTCATGACCGTTTAGTGTTTCATATTGAGAATGCCCCGCTAGGCTTCATTGAATGGGATGACCAACTCCTCGTCAAATCCTGGTCCAAACGTGCAGAAGAAATCTTTGGATGGACCGAGAAGGAATTTGTGGACGCCGGAAAGACCGGCTATAGCCAGGTGTATGAGGAAGATCGGCCCGTGATGAGCAAAATAGCACACCAATTGGTTAGCGGCGAATTGACCAGAAACCGGGTTCAGCACCGGAACTATACAAAAGACGGCAGAGTGATTTGGTGTGAATGGTTTAATTCCGCACTTAAAGATAAAGAGGGGAAAGTAATTACCATTATGTCACTGGTCCAGGATATCACGGATCAAAAAACAATGGAGGTCATTCAGCGCGAAAAACTGGAACGGCTCGTGGAGGAACGCACACACAAACTGAATGAGTCGCTGAAGAAGGAAAAAGAGCTTGTGGAGATGAGGAATAAATTCGTTTCCATTGCTTCCCATGAGTTTAGAACGCCTCTTTCCACCATTAGCTTTGCCGCCGAGTCCATTCGTAATTATTTTCATCAACTAACAGCCGAGGAAATAAAGCGGAAACTGATTAAGATTGAAGATCAGACAAGCCACATGACCAACCTCCTGGAGGATATATTGACCCTCGGGAAATCGGAGACAGGTAAAATAAAAGTGAAGCGCATCAGCCTGGATCTGAAAGAGTTTATGGAGTCCCTCATTGAAGAAGTCCGGGCCACGGTGAAAGAAAAGCGGGAAATCAACTTTACCTTTTCATGCGACAGCCATAAAGTGAATGCAGATGATAAGTTATTGCGGAATGTGTTCAATAATTTATTAACCAATGCGCTCAAATTCTCCTCTGCCGGGACGCCGGTTACCATTGCCGTATCCGACTTTGAAGGAGAAGTCCTGATCGAGGTCGCCGATGAGGGCATCGGGATCGAAGAAAGTGAATTGACGTCCGTTTTCGAATCTTTTCAACGCGGCTCAAATGCTTCTGCCGTGCAGGGAACAGGCTTGGGTCTGTCTATTCTGAAAAAGGCTGTAGAACTCATGGATGGAACGGTTGAAGTGAAAAGCTGCGTGAATAAAGGTTCCACGTTCAGAGTTCAGATCCCCCTCCGATGAACAGGATCCTCATGGTAGAAGACACCGCTCACTTGTCCGAGGAAATTTCAGATATCCTCCGGCTGGAGGGGTACCAGGTAACCATCGCTGATAACGGGCTGCGCGCGCTGGAGCTTTTACCTGAAGCCAGCCCTGACCTGATCATTACGGACCTGTTGATGCCCCGGATGGATGGGTTTGAACTGATTCAGCGCGTCAGGTCAATGGCTTCATTCAAATCAATTCCAATCATCATTCTATCGGCGAAGACATCCAACGCCGATAAAATCCGCGGAAAAGAGGCAGGGGCGAACGCGTTTATAGGAAAGCCCTGCAAAGCCCATGAGTTGGTGGCATCCATCAACGCGTTACTTCGGCATAAACCGACCACCGCACACTAGGGGTTTACCCCGATGAACCTGTATGAAATAGTGCCCTTGACGTCGAAATTCAGGCACTTCTGTTCTAATGGCCCTGCACCGCTGTTTTCCCTGATTTTATCAAAATCGGTTTTTCTCTGACGGACCGGTAATCTATTGTAGCCAACTTCGTTGCCGACTAAAACAAGAGAAGGTATAGCAGAAAGACCGCCCTTTCGGGTGCAAGGTCAATTCGTTTAACCATTTTAAATCATGAGTTCGCAAGGCCTGATTGAAAAATTTATTTACAGTTGTTCCCATGATTTGCGGGCACCGGTTTCTTCCATTCAGGGACTTGTACGCATCGCGGAATACTACCCTCATCATGATGAGATCCATAAATGCCTCGAAATGATTGAGGCCTGCACGCATGAAATGGACAAGCGGCTATCGACGTTACGGCAATACATGGTAAACGATCAGCACACGTTAGTGTTTGAAACGATTGATCCGCTTGAATTAATTCACAAGGCAAAGAGTGAATTCAAAAATCAGCTGGGTGTGTGTAAAATTGATCTGGTTGCCGACACCGGGCCTGCTAGTTCGTGGACGATTGATAAATACTGTGCGCTCAGGATCCTGGAACACCTGATCTCAAATTCGATTGCCTTTCATGATCCTGAAAAAAAAGAAAGCAAGATTGTTGTTCGGGTTGAATCCAATGATCGCGGTTCCGTGCTGGAAGTGTCGGACAATGGCAAAGGGATTCCGGAAGATCAGCAGGCAAGAATTTTTGACGTTTTTTACAGGGCGACGGAAGACTCCATTGGACCTGGTATGGGTTTGTTTCTTGCCCAAAGTCTAACCGAAAAGATGGGCGGGCATATAAGCTGTACCTCTACGCTCCATTTGGGTACCACCATCCGGGTTTCTTTCCCCAAACTATAATTATTTTTCCAACTCCACAGCCTGTACCGGCACGTCCCAATGGGCAATCAGCAACTCAAAACGGTGCTGTTCATCCTTCACCAATAGTAGCAACACGCCGGGTTTGGCAAATAATGTTTTCATGACAGTGACTTTAGTTTTAGATTCACCTCTAATAACAGTAAATTAAATCAAGTCGAGTAAAATAAATAGGAGTTGCTCAAAAACCGTTGAATAAGCGTTCAATCGATAATTTTTTGGTTACTTGGCGGTGATTTTAGGGGCATTGTTAATGGAGATCACATGAAGTATCAAAAACTCCACCCGGAGGGGCCTTCCGTTTCCCGCCTGATCGCCGGTGCATGGCGTTGGCATACGGTTTCCTACGAGGTAGTAGAGCGGTTGATCCGCACGTCCCTTGACAACGGGATAACGACCTTCGACCACGCTGATATTTACGGCGATCATGGCAACGAAAAGATTTTCGGTGATGTATTGAGGCAGCAGCCAGCCCTCCACAGCACCATGCAACTGATCACCAAATGCGGGATCAAGTTCCCTTCAGCGCATCGCCCGGACACCAGGGTGAAACATTATGATACCTCGAAGGAACATATTGTATGGGCTGCTGAAAACTCCCTTCGCATGCTGGGGGCGGACAAAATCGATGTGTTGTTGATTCATCGACCCGACCCTCTTCTTCATCCGCAGGAAGTAGCAGAAGCATTCACACAGCTAAAACAACAAGGCAAGGCGCTTCATTTCGGAGTTTCCAACTTTACTCCGGCCCAATTTGAGATGCTGCAGGGTTATCTCCCTTTTCCACTTGTTACTAATCAAATCGAAATCTCCCTTTTCCTGCCCCAACCCCTTTTTGACGGCTCTGTCGATAGCTTGATGAAGCACAGGGCCAGCGCTATGGCCTGGTCGCCGCTGGGGGGCGGAAAATTCATAGCCGGAGAAAATGAATCCAGCCGCCGTGTGCTCGACGGCTTACATCAGTACGGTCAACGCTATCAGGCCAGTCCAAGCCAATTGCTATTGGCCTGGCTGCTCAAACATCCCTCCTCCCTATTCCCAGTAATCGGTACGACCAAACCGGAGCGAATTGCTGAAAGTGTTAAATCGCTGGATATCGTGCTCGATCGGCAGGATTGGTTTGAGATGCTGAAGTGGGTCACGGGGAAAGATGTTGCATAGTGTTTCCCGCAGATCGCGCAGATTTACGCAGAGGAGCTCAGCGAAAATCAAGCCGGCAGAGGCGGATTTAATGGACGCATTCAAAAAGGAGCCTGTAAGAAAACGGCGCTATAGGACCGTCATCGCCGAAATCCGAGTAGTGCTCACAATCCAGTTTGCAAGTCTCACCGAATAATTCTGCGCAAATCTGTGCGATCCGACTGCGCCAAGGCTTCGTCGGACACGTCTGCGGGAAACAATTTCGCCGGAAAAGATTTCGCTTCCAAACCTTTCTCGCCTCATCTTTGTATTCTTACTTGCGCCTTGTTCGCGGCCCCATTTCATGTCAAAACCTGCTTCAGAGAAGAAAATACTTGACCTTACCGGGCATGAGTTCATCGAGGTCATCGGCGCGCGCGAGCACAATCTTAAGAATATCAGTGTCAATCTTCCACGCAATCAACTGGTGGTTATTACCGGGATCAGCGGAAGCGGCAAATCATCACTGGCCTTTGATACCATCTATGCCGAGGGCCAACGGCGGTATATGGAAAGTTTTTCTGCCTATGCCCGCAGCTTTATCGGCAACCTGGAACGCCCCGACGTAGACAAAATCAACGGGTTGAGCCCGGTCATTTCTATTGAACAAAAGACAACGTCACGCAACCCACGCTCAACCGTGGGCACGGTGACAGAGATATATGATTTCATGCGCCTGCTGTACGCCCGCGCGGGGGAAGCATTTTCCTACCTGACGGGGGAGAAGATGATCCGCCAATCCGAAGACCAGATACTCGACAGCATCCTTGTTAATTTGAACGGTAAAAAACTGACCCTGTTGGCCCCCGTAGTGAAAGGCCGGAAGGGCCATTACCGCGAGTTATTTGTTCAGATCCGTAAGCAGGGCTTTACCAAGGTTCGCGTGGATGGAGCGATCCAGGAAATCACGTCGAAGATGCAGGTGGACCGTTTCAAGATCCACGATATTGAAATTGTCATCGACCGCATTGTGGCGGACCGCAAAGACCTGGCCCGGATTAGCCAGTCGATCAACCGCGCAATGAAGGAGGGAAAAGGGGTGATCATGATCCTGGATGAGCAGGGAAAAGCCC